>Ga0247730_1002027_pt1 | contig 10155 bp, 11 predicted proteins | sample UWRJL073202C2_FD_180959 | JGI IMG/M metagenome (GOLD analysis project Ga0247730, IMG submission 180959) | Plant litter microbial communities from Arlington Agricultural Research Station in Wisconsin, United States - UWRJ-L073-202C-2 | ecosystem: Environmental > Terrestrial > Plant litter >...
TGGGACCAGCACGGTGCGCCAGAGACGCTACGATCTGGCGGCTCTCTTCGCTTTGCGTGGACATGAAGGGCTAATATCCGATGAATTGAGGCCCAGCGTACACCCTATGGCGTTCGTCCGAAGGTTTAATGCGCCACCACTGCCGCACCCGCCCGCCGCCCAGGCTTGAAACCATGGGCACGGGCGCCCCAGGCAATCGCCAGGGACACGCCGACCAGCACCAGCATGGCCCAGGGAAACGACGCCACGCCCCAGGTGTCCAGCAACACCCCGCCGACCACCCCACTGCCGGCAATCGCGCTGTTCCAGGCCACCACATTCAGCGACAGCGCCACATCCGCGCCATCCCCCGCCGCATCGGCCAAGGCCGTTTGCAGCAAGGTTGCGGCACCGCCGAAGCTCAGGCCCCATACCGCCACGCCGAGGTAGATCACCTGCGCCACGCTGCCGAATAAGCCCAATACCAACGAGACGGCCCCGAACACTGCCAGGCTGGTGAGGACCGTGAGGCGCAACAGTGGCTCCACCAACCTGGCGGTGATCCAGATCCCCGCCAACGCAGCGATCCCGAAGACCAACAGCACCAGGTCGACCCGATCCGCCAAGCCGGCAGGCGCCACGAAGGGTGCGATGTAGGTGTAGAGAATGTTGTGCGCCAGCATCCAACTGATCACGACCGCGAGCACCGGCCGTACACCTGGCGTGGTCAACACCTTGCCCAACGACACGCGTTGGTGCGCAGGCTGGGGCGCGTAGTCCGGGACCTTCACCAACACCCAGGCAATCAGCACCAGGCTCACGGCCGACATCAAGCCAAAGGTAGTGCGCCACCCCACCAGCCCGCCCAGCCAGGTGCCCAGCGGCACACCCAACGACAGTGCAATCGGCGTACCGACCATCGCCAACGCCAGCGCCTTGCCCTGTTGATGCGGCGCGACCATGCGCCGGGCGTAACCGGCCAGCAGGCTCCAGGCCAACCCGGCCGCGACGCCCGCAAAGAAACGCGCCACCAGCGTCACGCCATAGTGGGACGACAGCGCCGTGATGGAGTTGAACAACAGAAAACCGACGATGGTCAGCAGCAGCACATTGCGCCGGCGCCAGCCACGGGTGGCAATGGTCATCGGGATCACCGCCAGCACCGAGCCCAGGGCATAGGCAGTGACCATCTGCCCGGCCATCGATGGGGAGATCGCCAGGCCGTCACTGATCAACGGCAACAGGCCAGCGGGCAGGGTTTCGGTGACGATGCAGATAAAGCCAGTCATGGCCAGGGCGAGCAAGGCGCCGATGGGCAGGCGGTCGGATGACGCCGATAAAGTCAGTGAGGGTGTCACGGAAAACTCCTTGAGCGGGACTTAAATACTGATCGATACAAATGTTGCAGGCGAGCGCGCCACGTTGTCAACGACTTATGTATCGACTAGTATTTATCTCGCTTCCCCACCGGAGATCAGACATGGCACAGATGGGCCGCCCCCGCACCTTCGACCGCCAACTCGCCGTGGACCAGGCCCTGCACCTGTTCTGGCAGCACGGCTACGATGCCACCTCCCTCGCCCGGCTCAAGGCCGGCCTGGGAGGCGGGATCTCCGCACCGAGTTTTTACGCAGCGTTCGGCTCCAAAGAAGCGCTGTTCGACGAGTGTGTGCAGCGCTACCTCGCCACCTACGCCCGGGTCACGGAATGCCTATGGGATGAAAACCTGCTCCCGCGCCAGGCCGTTGAAACCGCACTGCGCCAATCCGCACGCATGCAGTGTGAAGACGGGCACCCCAAGGGCTGCATGGTGGCCTTGGGCGTGATGAGCGCACCAAGCCCGGAGAATGCGCGGGTGGCGGATGGCTTGACGCAATCGCGGCTGCGCACGCGGGCGGGGATCGTGGCCTGCGTAGAGCGCGCCATCAGCGCGGGGCAGTTGCCGGAGACGATCAACGCCTCGGCCATGGCGGCGGTGTTTGACAGTTTCTTGCAGGGCGTTTCGATACTGGCGCGCGACGGCGTGCCCCATGCAGCCATCGACGCGGCAATCAGCCAATTGCTGCTGACCTGGGATATTGCTGCATCCATCGCGCCTCCCTCACCACAGAGGCGATGCCTGCATGCCGAAGGCTAAGCCTCCCGACATTGCATCAGAAAATCCACAAACGCCCGCACCCGGTGCGGCACATACCGACCATGGGGATACAGCAAGGTAAACGGTCGAGAGCGTTTGCCGTAAGGCTGCAAAACCTCCACCAGGCTGCCATCGGCCAATTCTTGCTCGACGATAAACTTGTAGGTCTGAAACAACCCCGCGCCGTGCTTGGCCAGGGTCACGCCGCCCAGCACATCATCGGAGCAGCTGTACCCTGCCTCCCCCGCGTACTCCTGCGCCTTGCCGTCGACCTGGAACAGCCAGGCGATGCGCCGACCGTTGCTCGGCAGTTCGTACTGGATGCATTCATGGGCGGGCAAATCCGCCAGCGTCTGTGGCACGCCGGCGCGTTTCAGGTAGGACGGTGCCGCGACCACCACCAATTCAGCGTCTTCCAACAAGCGCGCGATCAGTGACGAGTCGGGCTGGGCGCGTACACGGATGGCCAGGTCATACCCTTCGGCGACAAAGTCGATATTGCGGTTGCTGATATGGACATCCACCGTGACCTGCGGGTACAAGGCGCGAAACTTCGGTAGTAACGGCAGCAGGCGGTGATGGGCGTAGGTGGTGGGAATGCTGATACGCAGCAGCCCAGAGGGCACGGCCTGGGCGCCCATCACTTCCTGCTGGGCTTCCACCAGTTGAGTCAGGGCCTGGCGGCATTGTTCGAAGAAGGTCCGGCCACTGTCAGTCAAGCGAATGCTGCGAGTGGTGCGCACAAACAGGCGCGAGCCAAGGCGCTCTTCCAGGCGCGAGATGCTGCGGCTCACGGCGGCCGGTGTGACACCGGCAACCTGCGCGGCGGCGGTGAAGCTGTTGGCCTCGGCGGCAAGGCAGAACAGTTCGATACTGCCCAGCTGCAAATCTTCGAAATGGCGCTTCATGACGCACTACACCGGGTAAATAGGTGTCGCCATACTTACCAGCCCACCGCTGGTAAATACAACAACTCCCGCGCTATTCAACCGCCTTCGGCACAGTGACATACGCATCGGCGCCGGCTGAATACTCAATAATCGACGGTGTGTTCATTTTGAGCTTGTGGCGTTCGATAGGGTCGCTTTTCATCCGCGAAAGAAAGCGAACCAGGTACGAGCCTGGCTCATCCAACTTGACCACATACTTGAGCTCGTAGGATTCGGACGGTCCAATGTCCAAAGATAGGCGCTAAAACAACAGCCGCGAAAAGTCGCAGCAGGCCTGGGCCAGCTTCGCCACATCCTGGTTCAGGCCGAACTGGCGGTCCACCCTGTGCAGCGCCACGTATTGGATATCCGGCAACGCCGGCTGGGTGACCAACGCGCGCAACGTGCCTTGCTCGATCAGATGGGACAGGCACGCCACCGGCAGGTAACTCACGCCAATCCCCGACAGCGCCAACCCGGCCTGCACCAACAGGTTGTGGCTGGTGAGGGTGCGCGGCATCTGCACGTTGTTTGCCGCCAGCCAGCGCTCGTAGATCATCCCGGTCCCCGACTGTGAGCCTTGGCCTACTCGCCCATTGGCGTGTTCGGCATGATCGCCGTGACCGTGGCCAACTTCGGCTTTGGCTCGTTGCTGCCGTTGGCCAAGCTGATCATGGTCAGTTACGTGTCCATCGCGTTCTTTGTGCTGGTGGTGCTCAACCTGGTGGCGCGCCTGTGCGGGATCAATCTGTTTGCCTTGATGCGCCATATCAAGGATGAGCTGATCCTGGCTTTCTCCACCGCGAGTTCGGCGTCGGTCATGCCGCAACTGATGAAGAAGCTGGAGACCTACGGCGTGCCGCCTTCGCTGGTGAGCTTTGTGGTGCCGGTGGGTTACTCGTTCAATCTCGACGGCGCCTCGCTGTTCCTTGGCATCGGCACGCTATTCGTGGCGCAGCTATACGGAATCGACTTGAGCCTTGGGGATCAGGCGCTGCTGGTGGTGACCATGGTGCTCACCTCCAAGGGGGCTGCGGGTGTGCCGGGGTTCATGTTCGTGATTCTCTCGGCAACACTCGCCAGTGCCGGGTTGCCACTGGAGGGGATCGCGTTTATTGCCGGGGTGTATCGCTTGATGGAAATGCCGACTACCGCACTGAACGTGCTAGGCAATGCGCTGGCGCCGTTGGTGATTGCCAAGTGGGAGGGTCGTGACGCTAAGGCGACGCACGAACCGAGCGCCAAGAATGTGCCTTCACGTTAGCGAGGGCCTTACGAATAAAGGCGCTCCAAAGAGCGCCTTTATTCATTTCAACTCACTGCTCGCCGATGGATTTCACCTCAGCCTTGGCAGCGCCACCGATGGCAATGCGTTTAGGCTTGGCTTCCTCCGGCACGACCCTGAGCAGGTCGATGCTCAGCAAGCCATTGGAAAGCTGTGCGCCTTGCACTTCGATGTGGTCGACCAGGCGGAACGACAGGCGGAACGCGCGCTGGGCAATGCCTTGGTGCAGGTAGGTGATGCCTTCATTGTGTTCGCGTTTGCCGCCGGCGACGGTCAACACGCCCTTTTCCACCTGGATTTCCAGGTCATCTTCCACCAGGCCTGCCGCCGCGATGACGATTCGATAATGGTCATCGCCGTGCTTTTCGACGTTGTGCGGTGGGTAGGTGGTACCGGCCTCGCTGCGAAGCGCCGATTCGAAAAGGTCGTTGAAACGGTCAAAGCCGACGGAATGGCGGAACAGTGGGGCCAACGAAAGAGTAGTAGCCATTGCAAAATCTCCTGAGGTTTCTCCAAGTGATTTGGTACGCGACCCGTATTCGGCATCGCGTAAAACCTATGTAGGTTCAGGCTTAAAATTTTCAAGCGACGCCCACAAAAAAAATTTACCCGATGCGATAAGCCCCCAACGAAAGGCTCACACACCTACGCGCAAGGACCGTTGTGGGATCAACCAAGGCGACCCGGTGGGCACCGATTTCAAACACGGCACACTGCGCCAGTACCAGCGGCAACTCGGTATACCCAAGGAATGGCGATGGCCTGGGCACCGGAAAAAATCATGGCTTCACTTTGCACATTGACATATCGGTAAATCTCGATATCCTAGCGCCATGGACCTACTCGACATATTCAAAGCCCTCTCAAACCGAACTCGACTTGAAATCCTGAAAGGTTTGAAGGACCCCGAAAAGCACTTCCCCCCGCAGGATGAAGGGGACGTTCATACCGTGGGCGTCTGCGTCAGCAGCATCCAAGAGGGCGTCGGGCTGTCGCAGTCAACTGTGTCCGATTACCTGGCCACGCTGCATCGAGCCGGCTTGATTGAAACCCGGCGCATCGGCCAGTGGACCTACTACAAGCGCAACGAAGCAACCATCAGCGCCCTGGCCGAAATCATCGGCAAGGAGCTGTAATTTTTTACCCCAGGATATCGAGAATTCCCGATATCCCTTTTTACCGAAATTCACTGCTACTGAACCCCACTGTTACTGAAACGAGGTAATGCAATGAAAGCGATGATGCTCGACTCATTTGGCGGCCCGGATTCGTTCAAACGCTGCGAGGTGCCCACGCCGGTTCCGCAGACAGGACAGGTACTGGTGCGGGTCCACGCAACGTCTATCAACCCGCTGGATTACCAGGTGCGGCGCGGCGACTATGCCGACCTGGTGCCCCTCCCCGCCATCACCGGCCACGACGTCTCCGGCGTTGTCGAAGCCATCGGCCCGGGCGTGACGAACTTCGCGCCCGGCGACGAAGTCTGGTACACCCCGCAGATCTTCGACGGCCCCGGCAGTTACGCCGAGTACCACGTCGCAGCCGAAAACATCATCGGCAAGAAACCGCCCGCCCTGAGCCACCTTGAAGCGGCCAGCCTGAGCCTGGTTGGCGGCACGGCATGGGAAGCGCTGACCGTGCGCGCAGCGCTTCGGGTCGGGGAAAGTATCCTGATACATGGCGGCGCCGGCGGCGTCGGCCACGTGGCGATCCAACTGGCAAAAGCCATCGGCGCCAGGGTGTTCACCACCGTGCGCGAAGCCAACATTGAGTTCGTTGAAAGCATGGGCGCCGACGTGATCATCAACTACGAAAAGGAGGACTACGTTGACGCCATCCTGCGGGAAACCGGTGGGCGCGGCGTCGATGTGGTGTTCGACACCATCGGCGGCAACACGCTGTCGCGCAGCCCCGACGCACTCGCGCAACTGGGCCGCGTGGTGTCGATCGTCGACATCACCCAGCCACAGAACCTAGTCCAGGCCTGGGGCAAAAATGCGAGTTACCACTTCGTGTTCACGCGGCAAAATCGCGGCAAGCTGGATGAGCTGAGCACATTGGTTGCGCAGGGCCAACTGCGCCCCCATGTGGGCGCCGTCTACTCGCTGGCCGACATTGGACGCGCCCATGCCCGCCTGGAGAGCCCCAACAACGGCATCCAAGGGAAGATCGCAATTGCTGTCGAGCCTACTCAAGGAGCAACGTCATGATCTACGAGATCGCCGTGCTGCCTGTTCACAAGGAACACATCGACGCCTTCAGGCTTGCCTTTGCCGAGGTGGCGCCACTGCTCAGCCGTGCGCAAGGCTACCTGGGCCATATGCTTGCCCAGGGCGTTGAAACACCGGAGCGCTTCAACCTGATCGTGCGCTGGGAATCGCTGGAGCACCACACGCCGGTGTTTGAAGCGAGTGAGGACCATCGGCTGTTCATGCTGGGGTTGGAGGCGTTTTTTTCGGAGGAACCGCAGGTTTATCACATTGAGGGGGCGGGGTTTATCGACTAGAAAATCCAAGGCAAAAAAAAGCCTGCATCTCTGCAGGCTTCTCTTTATGTCGCTATCTGGCTCCACGACCTGGACTCGAACCAGGGACCCAATGATTGACAGTCATTTGCTGGCTGTTAGGCGCACAGGGGCCACGAAAAACGTGGTGGAGAGATGGGATTGCTGCATAGCGTGGGTCGCATGAATGCGTCACGCCAGGAAAGTTAGTCGGGTTGGGTTGGCTTGTCAAAGCTGTGCAAATTAATGATCTATAAGAAAAGGAGACGGTCGTTGTCAGCTACCCGGAGACGAGGCGTCTCAGTGATCTACTTTCTCGACCTTATCTGTGTGCACATCTTTGCAGCCAATGGGTGCCTTATCCTTCTAGCTTCACCCAGGCCGTTTTTCCTTGGCATCGGCATAGCCATACTCTTTTGAAACGCTGTAAATGTCAGGAATTTCCGGCCAGTCTCCGGCCAGAAGTATTTTTTCAGCGTCATCCACCATCGCAAAAAAAGGCTAGTCAACCCCATCAAGCGGGTCCTATTGCTGCCACCGGCAAGACCATCAACTACAAAGAATATACATCTGGAATATTAACCGCTGACAGCTACAGCATTCAAGCCCATAGGCATAATGACTTCCGCACGATCTACCGATCTAATCCTTTCAAGTTACAAACATCAATGAAGTCTGACATAGAGATTTCCTGATCACCATCTTCGCCAGCGATCAAAACGTCTTGCACAATCACCCTTGCTCTTGAAAAGTCCAAAACCACATCAAAGCTATTGAATTCAAACTCTCGTTTATAGACGTTTTCAGAACTACGCTTCTCGTCGATGGCGCCCTGCAGGACCCCTCTAACATGAGTATCTAATTCCTGCTGCACAAATCGTTCTATAACATTCATATTCATCAACCAGCCCTCAATAGGGATACACTGTGTGAATGATACCATCGCGAACATTCACATGGATGGATTTGACTGCGTTCCCAGCTTTATCCGTCCCGATGACCTTTCCTAAGTTGTACTGAACCACATACCCACCTGGGCCATTGTGGGTTACTTTTCCATATCCCAAAGCATCATCGTTGTTTCTGGCCCAAGTCATGAAGGCCGGCCGTTCGTGCCAGAAGGCAGTGAATTACTTTTTTCTCAAACTTTGCTCTCGGCCATATTCGCCCTCTCAACTACCATAAGAATCAATTAGAGCCTTTGCGATTCTAGCTTCAATCAATGAGCCGGAAGCCAACTCACGTAGTTCTCGCATAGAAATAAAATTAGCATTTAGATACATCTCGAAATCCTTCTTAAGAGCAGATGATTTCACTGCAATCACACCAAACTCTTCAAAGGCACTTTCAAATGCCACCCAATCAAATGTGCCATTAAAAAAATAGATTGGATAGCCGACTTTCCCACCAAAAAAATCGTCAGCTCCCTCATTCAGCCAGATGACGTCTTCATTAACGTCTTTCCCTCCCATAGAAAAGCAGGACTGCTCTAAAAACTCCGCGCCAGAAAACTTAATAAAAACACTCGATATCAAGCTTGATACGCTTTCAGCAACCAACCCCGCGAACACATCAACCAAACAAATAAGTGGTCGCTCAAAAAACCAAAAAACCAGCTCATCGCCCATAAAAATATTCGCAGGCAGATCTTTACTCAAGTCGACTACTCCCGATAGTCTATTAAGCAACAAAAATAGCTCTTCCTCTCCAACCTTATGAATAGCCATCACTATTCTCCTGAAAATCTGATTTTAGTAATCGGTTTTTTCATACCATTGATAGTCAGTGATGCAGAGGGTTGACCCGTGGATGTGGACGAAGGATAGAAACGATAAGTTTTTTCAGAATTTGATAAAATCGTAACTGAACCATCTTTAGAAACCGTTTTGATGTAGCCACTAGATTCAAGAGTTTTAATTGCACTGCTCTGAGAAACATTCGCATTAATCTGTCCCGCGCTGTTTCGAGTGGCCTTCGGTAAAAACTCTACGTCTGTTACCTTCGCTTTAGACCGTTTGCCAGGCATGATGAAAATGCCCTGCTTAATCGCTTCTGCTGCCAACGTAGCAATAGTAGTATCACCTTTGACTCCAATTATCGCACCAATATTTGCAGTGGATCCGAAGTTTTGATCAATAATCATGCCTACGGTTGATGCTGCGGGGTTGCCTTCATGACGTAGCACGCTGATCAAATCAGCTGATTTTTGATAGTCATCAGCGAGCCTGATAGAAATCGCCCTGCACTGGTCAGGAGACCTGACACATAATTCGTCCAGCTCAGCATCCCTTTTCGCGCTTAACGCATTGTAGCGGTCAATGACTTCCTGTTTCTCAGTTGCCGTACTCTTACTATCGACCTCACGAAGCATTTCCTTGATTTCTTCATGATACAGATAGTTGAACGTTGTAGCCTTCTGAGCAATCACTGAACCTGTATTAAGATCTCCTCCTACAGCTGCCGCACCAATCAACCCTGTGAGCTGAGAAAAAACCAACTGCAACTGATCATTTTTACCAGCCGCATCGGCCATGACGTTAATCAAGGCCTCGTTCAATCCGGCGGCAGCAGCACCGGTCTTGAAGTCACTCCCAGTCAGCTCTGCCAATAAGCCACCCATAATGGCGTGGGCAGCAATTTTCTGAACACTTCCATTTGGAAAGGTGATCTGATCCCCTACCCAATTGAAACCGGTAGCCATGGCCATATTCCCCGCCTCGCCCAATAGGGCCGCGTTGAAATTATTGCCGAAGCTGCCACCACCAATCGCAGTGGATACGCCACTGCTGATAACTGCTCGAGTTACTGTACGAGTCGCCGCATCAGTCGCATTGCTCCAACGGAATATGTCTTTGGAAGGGTTAGCTGTGCTTACGGCAGCACCATCCGCAGGTTGAATACCCTGTGTGGCGGACCCTGCACCATCGGCTGCCGTAAACCATTTATCGTCCGCGTAATCAAGAAACCCAGCAGTAAACCCTGCAATCGCAGCGTTCTTCAAACTACCCGCGCTGAACGTATCTTTAATCGCCAGACCAAGATTGCCCTTGTTATCAATGGTGCTGGTGACTGCAGTAGTGCTCAAGCTGGCCGCGACAGCCAAGTTAGTCCCACTCAACCCAAGACCCGCAGGGCCAAGTATGAAAGACATCAGAATTGCGATGGCAATCTTGGCGCCGGCTCCCAGACCGGACGATTCATACTTGAAGCTGTCGTGAATTTCTTTTACTTGGCGCCAATCGATATCGCCCCGAGCTTCCGCCTGCTTCATCCAAGCAAGGTTCGGATCAGCTTGAACCATCGCGTCGATGGTTTGGCTAAC
>Ga0247730_1002028_pt1 | contig 10135 bp, 7 predicted proteins | sample UWRJL073202C2_FD_180959 | JGI IMG/M metagenome (GOLD analysis project Ga0247730, IMG submission 180959) | Plant litter microbial communities from Arlington Agricultural Research Station in Wisconsin, United States - UWRJ-L073-202C-2 | ecosystem: Environmental > Terrestrial > Plant litter >...
AGCGCGGGCACATCGTGCGCGACGCCGTCGAGGTGTCCGATGCGGCCGCCCTGCGGCAGCCCGGTCTCGGTGAAGAAGCCGCGCAGCGTCTCGTAGACCTCGACGATGTCGTGGATGTCGCCGGCCCGGGTGAGCACGATGTCGCCGGCCTGCACGTACTGCTCGGCGCCGTCGACGAAGATCTTGCCCTTGCCCTCCCAGAACGTCCAGACCTCGTGGTCGTCGTGGTGGTGGCGCTCGAAGCGTCCGCCCTCGGTCGCGACGACGAAGCGGCCGATCGAGCCGATCTCGCACCAGTCGGGGCGGTTGTGTGGGTTCAGCCAGCTGCCCGGCTCGATGATCGGCACTAGTTCGCCTGCGCCCACTTCGGCGCGACGCCGGGGTCGAGGATGCGCGCGTCGGGCAGGCCATCGAGGCCGGTCTCGGCGCCGCCGGGCGTGTAGACGACCGTGAGCCGCAGCGGACGCCACGTCGTGTTGTAGGTCGAGTGAACCGTTCCGGCCGGGATGTACACGGCGTCGCCCTCGCGGATCGGGAACGCCGACCCGTCGCCGACGGTCTGCTCGCCCTCGCCGGAGATCACGTAGATGACCTCCTCCTCGCCCGGGTGGTCGTGCGGGGCGTGGCCCTGCCCGGGGTAGACGATGACCTCGCCGACGGTGAGCCCTGCGCCCTCGTCGAGGTGCGGGGTGACGAGCCATTTGATGCTGCCCCACTCGAAGGTGCGGGTGGGCACTTCGTCGGGACGGCGGCCTGCTTGCGCTGAGGTGGTCATGAGCTTCCTTACTCGCTGAATGAAATGGACTTGAAGGCTTCGATCTGGGCTTTGATGGCGCGCTCGGTCGGCAGGCGTTCGGCAGAGGATGCCCCGAAGAAGCCGGCGACACCCGTCGTGTTCTGCAGGATGAAGGCCGCGTCATCCGGCTCTGCTATCGGGCCGCCGTGGCAGATCACGAGCACCTCCGGATTGACGGCGGCCGCGGCATCCCGAATCTCTTGCACACGCACCGCGCTCTCTTCGAGAGTGAGCGCCGTGTGCGCGCCGATGGTGCCCGCGGTCGTGAGGCCCATGTGGGCGACGATGATGTCGGCGCCGGCCTGCGTCATGGTCACGGCCTCATCGGTCGTGAAGACGTAGGGCGTGGTGAGCAGGTCGCGCTCGGCGGCGAGGCGGATCATGTCGACCTCGAGGTCGTAGCCCATGCCCGTCTCTTCGAGGTTCTGCCGGAAGTTGCCGTCGAACAGGCCGACCGTCGGAAAGTTCTGCACGCCCGTGAAGCCCATGCGCTTCAGGTCGTCGAGAAAGTACTCCATGATGCGGAACGGGTCGCTGCCGTTGACGCCCGCGAGTACCGGGGTATCGCGCACGATCGGCAGCACCTCGCGGCTCATCTCGACCACCACCTGGTTGGCGTCGCCGTAGGCGAGCAGCCCGCTGAGCGAGCCGCGGCCGGCCATGCGGTAGCGGCCGGAGTTGTAGATGATGATCATGTCGACGCCGCCGGCCTCCGCCGACTTGGCCGAGATGCCGGTGCCCGCTCCGGCGCCGATGAGGGGCGTGCCGGCCGCCACCTGGGCGCGGAACCGGGCGAGGGCGGTGCTGCGGTCGATCATCGTGCTTCTCCGATCAGTCTGTGCAGTTCGTCGGCCGCACGGCGGGCGAGGTCTGCGTCGTTGATGTTGGCGTCCGACTCGATGACGGTGAGGCCGGTCGCGGCGGCGAGCACCGCGTCGAACAGGGCGGCGTCGGCCGCCTCGTCACGGAACGGCATGCCCTCGGCGTCGAGCGCCGACACCCCGCCGCGCGGCACGATGAGCACGGTGTTCGCGGCCCCGGCGAGCTTGCCGCCGACGATGCGTCCCAGTTCGGCGTTCTCCTCGGCCGTCGTGCGCATGAGCGTGACGGTCGCGTTGTGCACGAAGAACTGGCGGTCGGCGAAGCGGGCGGGCACGGTCGCCTCCGGTCCGAAATTGACCATGTCGAGGGCGCCGAGACTGACGACCTGCGGTGTTCCGGATGCCGCGGCGGCCGTCAACCGGTCGGGGCCGGCGCTCAACACCCCGCCGACCAGTTCGTCCGCGAGTTCGGTCGTAGTGAGGTCGAGCACCCCGGCGAGCAGGCCCGAGCGGGTGAGGGCTTCGAGCGCGCGTCCGCCGGACCCGGTGGCGTGGAAGACGAGCACCTCGTAGCCGAGCTCGTCGAGCCGTTCCCGTGCCGCGTCCACCGCGGGCGTCGTGACCCCGAACATCGAGGCGCCGACGAGCGGCCGGTCGCCGACCGCGGGTTCGCGCGAGTGGAACGCGCCGGCCATTCCGGCGATCGCCGCGGCCGCGTTGCCGAGCACGGCCCGCGAGATCTGGTTGATGCCCGCGATGTCGACGACGCTGTACATCAGGGTCACGTCGGTCGCGCCCACATAGGGCGAGACGTCGCCCGAGGCCATCGTCGACACGATCAGTTTGGGCAGCCCGACCGGCAGGTCGCGCACGGCCCGCGCGGCGATCGCCGAGCCGCCGCTGCCGCCGAGGGCGAGCACGCCGTCGACCTCGCCCGAGGCCAGCAACGACGCGAGCACGACGGCCGCGCCCTCGCCCATCGCCACGGTCGCGACACCGCGGTCGCCGCCGTCGCGTAGCGCGCCGATGGTGGTGCCGGCCGCCTCGGCGACGGCCGATTGCGGGTGGGCGATCTCGCCGTCGAACCCGTGCGGTTCGCGGATTCCGGTGTCGACGACGGTGACGGCGACGCCGTGCGATCGGAGGGCCTCGGCCATCCAGGAGTACTCGGTCCCCTTGGTATCGAGGGTGCCGACGAGCACCACCGTGGCTCGCGAATCAGGGCTGTCTGGCATGTCATTCTCCATCGTCGTTGTTGGAAGCCGCTCGACGCCCCCAATACTGGGCCACTTTTTGAAACGTGTCAACAAGGCTGGTGGATTGCTGGCGTTTGGCAGTAATCTCCGGCTACTATCAATTTTGAAACGTGTCAGGTAACGCCGCCTGACCGCGTTCCCCTTTGTGAAAGGACCAGTGCCCAACGATGGTCACAGCAGGCCCCGTACGATTCGAACACCACCGCGAAGCCCTCGGAATCGGTGAGTCCGAACCCCGTCTCTCCTGGAAGACCACGGCCCCGGCCGGCTGGTCGCAGCGGGCCTACGAACTCGAGGTCACCGTCGGAGGCGCCGCCCATTCCAGCGGTCTCGTCGAGAGTTCGGAATCGGTGCTTGTGCCGTGGCCCGCGGCCGCCCTCGGCTCGCGCGAAAGCGCCACCGTGCGGGTGCGCGTCTGGGGTGCCGACGATGCCGTCTCCGACTGGAGCGAAGCGTCCGCCGTCGAGACCGGCCTGCTCGAACCGGGCGACTGGGTCGCCGCTCCCGTCACCTCCGGCTGGCCCGAAGAGCAGGATTCCGACGACCGCCGCCCGCCGCTCGTGCGCCGCTCGTTCACCACCGACGGCGTCGTCGCGAGCGCCCGCCTCTACGCCACCGCGCACGGCCTCTACGAGGTCGAGATCAACGGCACCCGGGTCGGCACCGACGCCCTCTCCCCCGGCTGGACCGTCTACGGCGAGCGCCTGCGCTACTACACCTACGACGTCACCGAGCTGCTGGGCGAGGGCGAGAACGCCATCGGCTCGTGGCTCGGCGACGGCTGGTACCGCGGCCGCCTCGGCTGGCGCGGCGGCTTCCGCAACCTGTTCGGCAGCGACCTCTCGCTGATCGCGCAACTCGAGATCACCTACACCGACGGCCGCACGCAGACCGTCGCGACCGACTCCGAGTGGCGCGCGGCTCTCGGGCCGATCGTGCGCACCGGCCTCTACGACGGCGAGATCTACGACGCCCGCGACGAACTCGACGGCTGGTCGCGCCCCGGCTTCGACGACTCCGCCTGGTCGGCCGTCGTCGTCGGCGAGCGCAACCCCGCCACACTCGTCGCCCCCGAGGGACCGCCCGTGCGCTGCACGCAGGAGGTCGCGCCGGTCGAGATCATCTCCACCCCCGACGGCAAGCACGTGCTCGACTTCGGCCAGAACCTGGTCGGCCGATTGGCCATCACGGTCGCGGGCGCCGCCGGCGACACCGTCACCATCCGCACGGCGGAGGTTATGCAAGAGGGCGCGATCTACACGCGCCCGCTGCGCGGCGCCAAGTCGACGGATGTCTACACTCTCGCGGGCAGGGACGTCGAGACCTGGGAGCCCCGCTTCACGATCCACGGCTTCCGTTTCGCCGAGATCAGCGGGTGGCCCGGCGATATTGCCGCAGCCGTGGCATCCGGAGACATCGTCGCCCGGGTCTACCACACCGATATGGAGCGCACCGGCTGGTTCGAAAGCTCGAACCCGCTCGTCAACCGCCTGCACGAGAACGTGCTCTGGAGCATGCGCGGCAACTTCGTCGACATCCCGACCGACTGCCCGCAGCGCGACGAGCGCGTCGGCTGGACCGGCGACATCCAGGTCTTCGCGCCGACCGCCTCGTTCCTCTACGACGTCTCGGGCATGCTCTCGAGCTGGCTGAAAGACGTGGCCGTCGAGCAGCTGCCCGACGGAACCGTGCCCTGGTACGTGCCGGTCATCCCGGCCCACGACATGTGGACGCCGATCCGCCCGGGCGCCGTCTGGGGCGACGTGGCGGTGCTCACGCCGTGGGTGCTCTACGAGCGCTCGGGCGACGCCGGCATCCTCGCCAACCAGTACGAGAGCGCGAAGGCGTGGGTCGACCTGATCGACCGGCTGTCGGGCGACGATCACCTGTGGAACGAGGGGTTCCAGCTGGGCGACTGGCTCGACCCGGCCGCTCCCCCGCAGGATCCGGCCGACGCGACCACCGACCGCTACCTCGTGGCCACGGCCTACTTCGCCTGGTCGACGCTGCATCTGGCAAAGTCGGCCGAAGTGCTGGGCAAGACCGACGAGGCGGCGCGCTACTACGCCCTCGCCGCCGCCGTGCGCACCGCGTTCGCGGCCGAATACGTGCTGCCCGACGGACGCATGACGAGCGACGCGCAGACCGCGTACTCGCTCGCTCTCACCTTCGACCTCATTCCCGACGCCGAACAGCGCGCCCTCGCGGGGGTGCGTCTCGCCGAGCTCGTGGCCGAGGCGCAGAACCGCATCGCCACCGGTTTCGCGGGAACGCCGCTCGTCTCCGACGCGCTCACCAACGCGGGCGCGCTCGAGAGCGCCTACGACCTGCTGCTCGAACCCGAGTGCCCGTCGTGGATCTACTCGGTGAACCAGGGCGCGACCACGATCTGGGAGCGCTGGGACAGCCAGCGTCCCGACGGCACCGTGAACCCCGGCACGATGACGTCGTTCAACCACTACGCTCTCGGGGCGGTCGCCGACTGGATGCACCGCGTGGTGGCGGGCATCGCGCCGGCCGCCCCGGGTTACCGCTCGATCGCGTTCCGCCCCCAGCCCGGCGGCGGATTCACGTCGGCGTCGGCCGCGCACGAGACACCCTACGGCCGCGCGTCCATCGCGTGGACGCTCGACGGCGGCGACCTCGTCGTCGACGTCGTGGTGCCGACCGGCTCCGACGCCACGGTCGAGCTGCCCGGCGGCGCGCGTCACGCGGTCGGCTCGGGCGCGCACCGCTTCACCGAGGCGCTGTCGCTGGCCTGAGCGGGGGCGGCGGGGCGGGCGCGGTTCGTCATTCCGGATGAACCGGCCCGCGCCACCCGCCAGCGCCCGGAAACCCGCGGGACGCACACACGGCGAGGCGCATCCGCCCGGAATCATGAACGCACCGCTTGCATAACTCAGGCAGAACGGGCGGCCGGATGACACGGGGCCCGCGATCACGCGGGCGCCGCCGACCGGCCTCGATCCCGCCTGAGTTATGCAATCCGGTAACGCCTGCGAACGCGGCTTGACGATTTGGCGAGCCTAGCCATAGAGTTCTGTCAGCCCGAATCCTTAAAACGATTCAATCGGCTCGCCACACCACCACACGCACCCTCAAAGGCGAGGCAAGGTATCAATGACGAACACCGCAACCACCCCGAACGCACCCGCGCTCGAGCTACGCACCATCTCGAAGGCGTTCGGCGCCGTCGTTGCGCTGGCCAACGCGAGCCTGACGCTCGAACGCGGATCCATCCACGCGCTCGTGGGCGAGAACGGCGCCGGCAAGTCGACGATCGTCAAGATCATCGCGGGCCTGTACCAGCGCGACACGGGCGACTTCGACCTCGACGGCGAGAGCGTCAACTTCACCTCGACCGCCCAGTCGAAGGCGGCCGGCATCGCCGTGATCTACCAGGAGCCGACGCTCTTCCCCGACCTGTCGGTCACCGAGAACATCTTTATGGGCCGCCAACCGACGTTGAGCCTCGGGCGCATCGACCGCAAGCTCATGCGCACGCAGGCGCTCGGACTGTTCGCCCGGCTCGGCGTGCGCATCGACCCCGACCGCCCGACGCAGGGCCTGTCGATCGCCGACCAGCAGATCATCGAGATCGCGAAGGCGATCTCGCTCGACGCGACGGTACTGGTGATGGATGAACCGACCGCCGCCCTGAGCGGCGTGGAGGTCGACCGGCTCTTCGCCGTCGCCCGCAGCCTGCGCGACGAGGGACGCGCCCTGCTCTTCATCTCGCACCGCTTCGACGAGGTGTTCGACCTGTGCGACACCGTCACCGTTATGCGCGACGGCGAGTACATCGACACCAGCCCGATCGCCGACACCACCGTCGAGCAGATCGTGCGCCGCATGGTGGGCCGCGACGTCACGACGCTCTTTCCGAAAGAGGACGCCGTGATCGGCGCCGAAGTGCTGACGGTCGAGGGCCTCACCGAGGCCGGCGTGTTCCACGACGTGTCGTTCGGCGTGCGGTCGGGCGAGATCGTCGCCCTGGCCGGCCTCGTCGGCGCGGGACGCAGCGAGATCGCCCGCGCGGTCTTCGGCGTCGACCCCTACAGCGCTGGCTCGGTGAAGATCGCCGGCGCGCGCGTACCCAAGCGCAACCCGGCCGCGGCCATGCGCCTCGGCCTCGCCCTCGTGCCGGAAGACCGCCGCAAACAGGGGCTCGTGCTCGAGTCATCCGTGGCCCGCAACGCGACCATGGCGATCCGCCGCAACCTCGCAAAATTCGGACTGCTCTTCTCCCCCGCCGAGAACCGCGCGGCCGCCGAGTGGTCGAGCCGGCTCGAGGTGAAGACCGCCGCGCTCGACACCGAGATCGGCACGCTCAGCGGCGGAAACCAGCAGAAGGTCGTACTGGCCAAGTGGCTCGCGACCAACCCGAAGGTGCTCATCGTCGACGAACCGACGCGCGGCATCGACGTCGGTACAAAAGCCGAGGTGCACCGCCTGCTCTCCCGTCTCGCCGGCCAGGGCATGGCGATCCTGATGATCTCGTCGGAGCTGCCCGAGGTGCTCGGCATGGCCGACCGCGTGCTCGTCGTTCGTGAGGGCCGCATCACCGCCGAGATCGACCGGGCCGACGCCACCGCCGAGTCCGTCATGTTCGCCGCAACCCACGAGGAGGTCGTCGCGTGAGCGCGGTAAGTACTGAAACGACCGCGAACCGGGTCGGCTGGGCGCTCGCCTCGTTCTTCAAGGCGCGCGAGACCGGCATCCTGCTCGCCCTCGTGATCATCGTGGTCGTGACGACCGCGAGAAACCCGAACTTCCTGTTCTCGGGCGACGGCTTCCGCGACCTGCTGCTCACGCCGTCGATCCTGCTGCTCGTCGCGGTGGGCCAGGCGATCGTGATCATCACCCGCAACGTCGACCTCTCGGTCGGATCGGTGCTCGGCCTCACGGCCTACCTCACCGGCCGGCTGTTCATCGACGTTCCGGGCATCCCGATCATCGTCGTCTTTCTCGCCGGCCTCGTCTTCGGCGGCTTCCTGGGCCTGATCAACGGCGCGCTCGTCGCGTTCGCCAAGGTGCCCGCGCTCGTGATCACGCTGGGCACGCTCTACGCCTACCGCGGCATCAACGTGCTCTGGACCGGCAGCGACCGCATCAACGCCTCCGACATGCCGAAGCCGTTCCTCGCGCTCGGCACCCAGTCGATCCTGTTCATCCCCGTGCTCACCATCATCGCGGTCGTCGTCCTCATCGCGGCCGGCTGGTACATGCGCAACCAGCGCGGGGGCCGCGAGCTGTACGCGATCGGTTCAGATCCGGATGCGGCCAACCTGTACGGGCTGAACGTCACCCGTCGAGTGCTCGTGGCGTTCGTGGTCTGCGGCGCTCTCGCCGGGCTCGCGGGCGTGCTCTATGCGGCGCGCTACGGCACCGTCAACTCGCAGGCCGGCAGCGGCTTCGAGCTCGAGGCTGTGGGAGCCGCCGTCATCGGCGGCGTGGCGATCTTCGGCGGCAGCGGAACGGTCTGGGGCGCGGCCATCGGCGCCTACCTGCTCTTCACGATCAACCGCGCACTGCCCATCCTCGGCGTGCAGGACTTCTGGCAGCGCGCGGTCGTCGGCGTGCTCATCATCGGCGCCATCGTGCTCGACCGGCTGCTGGCCCTCAGACAATCGCGCAGACTCGTGGAAGCGAGGGATTCCGAATGACCACCGACCTGATCTCGGGCGGCACGGCCACGCCGCGCGTCTACAAGGACTACTCCCGCCCGCTCTGGCAGCGCATCCTGATCACCCGCGAGGGCGCGGTCTACGCCGCCCTCATCCTGGTGATCATCGGCGCCACCCTCAGCGTGCGCAACTTCGGCAGCCCGATCACCATGACCTACCTGCTGCTCGACGTCACGCCGATCCTGCTCATCGCGCTGCCGATGACCCTGGTGATCGTCACCGGCGAGATCGACCTCTCGGTCGCGAGCGTCGTCGGGCTCTCGAGCGTTGTGCTGGGCACGCTGCACCAGGCGGGGCTGCCCATCCCCGCCGCCGCGCTCGTCGCGATCGTGGTCGGCGCCATCGCCGGTGCGTTCAACGGCTTCCTCATCACCGTGGTCGGTCTGCCGTCGCTCGCGGTCACGATCGGCACCCTCGCCCTCTACCGCGGGCTCGCGGTCGGCCTGCTCGGCACCACCGCCGTCACCGACTTCACCGAGTTCTGGACCGACCTCGCGAAGTCGAAGATCGGCGGCACGGGCGTGCCCACCGTCATGATCCTGTTCGTGGTGCTGCTCATCGCCTTCGCGATCGTGCTGCACTTCACGCCGTTCGGCCGCGGCATCTTCGCGATCGGGCTCAGCTCCGAGGCCGCGAAGTTCTCGGGCGTGCACGTGGAACGCACCAAGTTCATCCTGTTCGTGCTCACCGGAACGATCTCGGCCCTCGCCGGCATCTACTACACGCTGCGGTTCGGCAGCGCGCGCGGCGACAACGCGACGGGCCTCGAGCTGTCGGTGATCGCGGCAGTGCTGCTCGGCGGGGTGTCGATCTTCGGCGGCCGCGGCGCGCTGCACGGCGTGATCGCCGGCGTGCTGCTCATCGGCGTGCTGGGCAGCGCACTGCGGCTCGCCAACGTGACATCCGATGTCATCAACATCATCACGGGAGTGCTGCTCGTGGCCTCCGTCGTGTCCACAAGCGTCCTGAACTGGGTGCGCGCCAAGCGCACGCGGCCGGGCGAACCAAGAAAAACCAGATAGCAATCGCATGTCCACCACCACACCAACCACTTAAAGGGAGAACAAAGATGTTGTTTCAGAAGAAGACGGGCCGCGCCGGCGCATTCGCCGCACTCGCGGTCACTGTCGCCCTCGTAGCCACCGGATGCGCCGCATCCGACGACGGCGGCGACGGCGGCTCTGGCGGAGACTCCGGCAACCTCGCGATCACGTTCCTGCCGAAGAACCTCGGCAACGCCTACTTCGACACCAGCGACAAGGGCGGCGAGAAGGCCATCAAGGAGTTCGACGGCACCTACGCCGAGGTCGGACCCGCAGAGGCCAGCCCCGACGCGCAGGTCAGCTACATCAACACCCTCACGCAGCAGGGCGTCGGCGGCATCGCGGTCTCCGCGAACGACCCGAAGGCCATCTGCGACGCGCTCAACGAGGCGCGCGACGCGGGCGTCAAGGTCGTCACCTTCGACTCCGACACCAACCCCGAGTGCCGCGACATCTTCATCAACCAGGCCACGAGCGAGGGAATCGCGAAGATCCAGGTCGATCTCATCGCCGAGCAGATCGGTGACGAGGG
>Ga0247730_1002030_pt1 | contig 10133 bp, 8 predicted proteins | sample UWRJL073202C2_FD_180959 | JGI IMG/M metagenome (GOLD analysis project Ga0247730, IMG submission 180959) | Plant litter microbial communities from Arlington Agricultural Research Station in Wisconsin, United States - UWRJ-L073-202C-2 | ecosystem: Environmental > Terrestrial > Plant litter >...
TGCTCTACCGCCCGACGCGGTTCCTGGCGCTGATCGCGATCACGGGGATGCACCTGGGGATCGGGCTCCTGATGGGGATCATGTACTTCTCGCTGGTCATGATCGCGGTCGACATGATCCTCGTCAGCGACGGTTCCTGGGTCCGTGCGACGGCCTGGACACGCCGCAGATGGGAGGCGCGGCGCCTGCGAAGGCGGCAAGTTCCGCATCGTGAGACGCTGATGTGACTCGAATCTCACGCCACATCGGGAAGGGTGTGAGACGTCACTAAGAATATGGATAGACTGCCAGCGCATCGACGAGGACTTTCGTCCTATTTGGTCCCGGCACTCCCGTGCACGGCACCGGAACCACATGACTTCAAGGAGCACCCGCCAGATGAAAAAGCTTGCCAGGAACACCTTGGCTCTCGGAACGGCGACGTTGATCGTCACCGCCGGACTCTCGTTCTCCGCCAACGGCGCTGACGCGACCAAGTCGTACTCGACCGGGCGGTTCCTGACCGGTTCCATCGGCGGGACCAACCTCGATGCCATCGCGCAGCTGAAGGGTGTCACGGCAGCCAACCCCGGTAACGCCGGTCCGAACACGAACCCGCTGTCGCTGACCCTGCTGTCGACCCTGCCGATCAACATCCCGGGTGGACTGAACCTCGATCTTGCGAAGTTCCTGAGTGCGAGCGGCGCGGCCGGTGCCGTCAACCAGTACGCAGCTGCACCGACAACTGGCAAGGCAACCGGCGCTTCTGGTCTCGTCAACGACTCTGGTGCTGTACTGACGCCCGGATCGACTGTTCCGACGGACGCGAAGGTGTCGCTGAAGAGCGGGCCGCTCGCGGGCATCAACGACAACCTGGTCAGCGCCGACCTGCTCCTGGGCGCGCTGTCCTCGTCCACCAGTGTCGACGGCGGTGCCGCATCGCGCGCCTACAAGATCGGTGGTCTGAACCTTCAGCTCGGCGTTCCACTGCTCGGCACGCTCGTCAACCAGCTGAGCACAGCCGTCGCCCCGGTGACCGCCGCGAACCAGATCACACTCTCGCCCGCGCAGCTGTGCCCGCTGATCGGCAACTCGCTGAACGTGGCTTCGGCGACCCTGCTGGACACACTCACCTCGCTGAACCTGGGTGGTGTCGCGACGGTCATCAAGCCGGTGCTGGAGAACCCGCTTCTCCCGATCTCGAACGTGGACCTCTGCAACGTCAACCCGTTGCTGCAGATCGTCGGCGGCCTGACCTCCGGCGTCGTCGGTGATCTCGTCAAGGTCGAGGTCACAGGTCTTGGTGACCTCACGACCGGGATCGCCAACTTCTCCAGCGGTGGTGTGGACGTCAACCTGAGCACGGGCAAGATCACGCTCGACCTGGCCAAGATTCTTGAGACAGCCGGTGCGGACCTCAACAAGCTCGAGCCGAACCAGAACATTCTCGAGTACATCACCAGCGATCTCGTCTCGACGAAGATCACCAAGGTCCTGGACAAGGCCGTCACCGATCTCGTGACGAACTTGGGCAAGGTCAACATCAAGGTGACATTCGCGGGCACCGTAGTGCCGGTACAGCTCAGCAGCCTGACCGGACCGCTCACTCCCGTGCTGACTCAGGCGCTCACGACGGCGACGTCCGCGGTCAACCAGATCGGTCAGCCCATCGACGCGCTTCTTGCCCAGCTGGTGCCGAACCTGCGTTCGCTCGTTGAACTCACCGGCAACAACCAGTCGGTGTCCAAGACGCCGACGCTGGGGACGGGCACGGTCCAGGCCGGCACCTTCGGCGCCGCTGCCGTCGGTGACTACTACCGCACCTCCGCGCTGAAGATCAACGTCCTGTCGAGCACGCTGAACGTCGACCTCGCGGCCTCCGAGGCTGCGGTCGTGGCCGCCCCGGCGACCGACCAGGCCGCAGCAGCAGTCGCTGCTGACGACGACGACTCGGACGCGCCGGCGGACAACGCCGACTCGGTCGCTGACGCCGATGCCAACGCTGACGCCAACGCCGATGCCGATGCCGACAACGGTGACGACTCCGACACCGTGGCCGACGCCGACGCGCAGGCTGACGCCGACGTGACGACGACGCTGCCCTCCACGGGCGCGCCGAACCTGCTCCCGTTCTGGCTGCTGGGCATCGCCCTGCTGCTGTTCGGTGGCGCGGTGCTCGTCAACGAGAAGCGTCGCCTGAACGCACAGGTCTAGTCGGGACGCGTTCCCGCCGAACCGACGCAGCTGCCGGTGACCCAGTCTGGGTTGCCGGCAGTTGCGCGTCCCGGACCCCGCCACGATGACGCCTAGGATGGTCAGCATGCCCACTCCGCCTCGGGACGCCGCCGTCGAGCGTCCCCGGCTCCGGTGGACGGTCGAGCTGCTGCTGGCCGTGGTGGTGGTCCACTCGGTGATCCTGACGTTGTGGCTCGCGCCGAGCAGCCCGCTTCGCGACGCCGCCGGCGACAGCCGACTGGCGTCCTACGTGGACCCGTACTTCCAGCAGGGACGCGATGCCGTGGGCGTCGGCACCCAGCAGGTCGACGAGTCGTTCAGCATCCGGGCCTTCGTGGCCCCCGACGGCGGCGGCAAGGGTGCGGCGACGCCGTGGATCGACCTGACCCGGATCGACAACCGCGCCAACCGGCACGACCTGACCGCGAGCCGGGTCCACCTGATCGCGCGACGGCTGGCGACCAACCTCAACCTCGCGATGTTCAACCTCTCCGAGGAGCAGCGCAAGATCGTCCGTGCCCTGACGGCGGACGACCTGCCCAGTGCCGTGAAGGTGACGCTGGAGAAGGCCGGTGGTGACGGCGCTGCCGTCCGCTTCTTCCAGGCCTACGACCAGATGGCGACGCAGTTCACGTCCCTCTACGCGCAGTCGCGCTGGGAGGGACGGGTCGTGCAGGTCCAGTTCCGGGTGGGACGGCGTACCGTCCCGCCGTTCGCGGACCGCGCGAAGGCGTCGTTGGACGACGTCGCCTTCCGGTACTTCTCGTTCGGGTGGCGACGCACCTTCCGGGGTTCCGTCGAGGCGCGCGAGACCTTCGATTCCTACGTGAAGAAGTGATGATGCACGCGATGTGGTGGAGAGTCGTCGACCTCGTGACCGACGTCCGGGGACGTGTGGACGACTGGGCCCTGGGGGAGAAGCACGCGTTGCGTGCCGCCGCGGTCTGCCGGATCGGCACGGGCCTGGCCGTCCTGGGCCTGCTGCTGTCGAACCTGTCGACCCGGGACATGTGGGTCGGTCAGGCATCGGTGTGGGCCGAGCCTGCGCGGGCCATCAGCCGGTTCCCGGAGCTCAGGCTGCTCGACGGGGTGAGCCCCGACGTCCTGACGCTGATCTACGTCGTCACGATGCTCGCGAGCCTGGCGTTCGTGCTCGGGTGGCACGCGAAGGCCGCCAACGTGGTCACGTTCATCGGCTTCATCGCGGTCGTGGGCCAGAACCCCGTCGTGAGCTCGCCCGGCGACAACCTGATCCGCCTGACGTTGCTGTGGATGCTGCTGATGCGGTCGAGCGATCACTGGTCGCTCGACGCCGCCCGACGTCGACGACGACTCGCCGCGGGCAAGGAGGCCTCACGGGAGGAGGACGCTCTGCCGCCGTGGCTGTCGACGGGGCTGCACAACGTCGGACTCCTCGCGCTCGGCGCGCAGACCGTGCTCTCGTCGATGGCGGCCGGTCTGGACAAGGTCGCCGAGTCGTCCTGGCAGCAGGGCACGGCCCTGTTCTCCACGATGCAGCTGCCGGAGTTCCGGCCGTTCCCGGGCCTGTCCGACCTGGTCAGCGAGAGCACGGTGCTGCTGGCCATCCTGACGTACGGGGTGCTGCTGTCCCAGCTGTTCTTCGGGCCGCTGCTGCTCAACACCCTCACGCGACGGATCGTGGTGGTCCTGGCCGTGGTCGTCAACGTGCTGCTGGCCGTGGTGCTCGGTCAGCCGTGGAGCGCGGTCGGGACCGTGGCCGTGATCTTCCTGTTCGTCTCGGACGCCACCTGGGCGCGGGTCGAGGACTCCGTCCTCCTCGCGGTCCAGCCGGTCACGGACTGGCTCGCCGAGCGCGGCTACGACGTGCTGGACCGTCTCGACGACGTGCGCTACAAGCTCGTGCTGCCCGTCGTCGACTGGGTCAAGTTCTCCGTGCTCCGCCGTTGAGCCGCGCGACCTCGTCGCCCGGGGGCGGGACTCACCAGATGGTGACGCGCTCGCTCTCGTCGAGCCACAGGGCGTCGTCGGCCGACACGTCGAACGCCTCGTAGAAGGCGTCGATGTTGCGCACGACCTGATTGCACCGGAACTCCGGCGGCGAGTGCGGGTCGACCGTGAGCCGCCGCACCGTCTCGGCGGGACGCACCTTGGACTGCCAGGCCTGGGCCCAGGAGATGAAGAAGCGCTGATCGGGGCTCAGGCCGTCGATCGGGTCGGCGGAGGGCTCGGTGAGCCGGAACGCCTGATGGGCGATGCCGAGCCCGCCGAGATCGCCGATGTTCTCGCCGATCGTCAGGGAGCCGTTGACGTTCTTGCCGTCGGCGCCGACCGGGGAGAGGTCGTCGTACTGGGCGACGAGCGCGGAGGTCAGCTGCTCGAACGAGGCGCGGTCGTCGTCGGTCCACCAGTTGCTGAGCGCCCCGGTGCCGTCGTACTGCGAGCCCTGGTCGTCGAAGCCGTGACCGATCTCGTGGCCGATGACGGCCCCGATGGCGCCGTAGTTGACGGCGTCGTCGGCATCGGCGTGGAAGAACGGCGGCTGCAGGATGGCCGCCGGGAAGACGATCTCGTTCATCGTGGGGTTGTAGTACGCGTTGACGGTCTGCGGCGTCATGTACCACTCGTCGCGGTCGATGGGGGAGCCGATCTTGCCGAGCTCGCGGTCGGTCGCGACGGCGATCGCGCGGCGCATGTTGCCGAGCAGGTCGTCGGGTGCGGTCTCGAGGGCCGAGTAGTCCTTGAACCGGTCCGGGTGCCCGATCTTGGGGTTGAACGAGTCCAGCTTGTCGTGGGCACGCTTCTTGGTCTCGTCGCTCATCCACGGCAGCGCCGTGATGCTCTGGCGGTACGCCTCGAGCAGGTTGTCGATCAGCACCGTCATCCGCTCCTTGGACGTCGGCGGGAACTCCGTGCGGACGTAGATCTTGCCGACCGCCTCGCCCATCGCGCCCTCGACGAAGCCGACGCCACGCTTCCAGCGGGGACGCAGCTCGTCGGTGCCGCTGAGCGTGCGGCCGTAGAACTCGAAGTTGGCGGCGACGAAGTCCGACGACAGGTACGGCGAGGCGCTGTGGACGACCTGCCAGCGCAGCCAGTCCTTCCAGGCGTCCAGCTCGGACTCGACGAGCAGGCTCTCGAGCCCCTCGAGGAACGACGGCTGCGAGACCACGACCTCGGCGATGACCGCGGGCGGCACCTCCGCGCCCTCGGACCACGAGGTCCAGTCGAACGAGGGGGCCAGCGCCTGCAGTCCGTCGACGTCGAGCAGGTTGTAGGTCTTCTGGGCGTCGCGGCACGCGACGCGGTCCCAGTGGAACGCGGCCAGCCGGGTCTCGAGGTCCATGATGCGCGCGGCACGGCCGGCGGCGTCGTCGAGACCGGCCAGGCCCAGCATCGTCGTGAGGTGGGAGACGTACGCGTCGCGGATGGCTGCCGACTCGTCGTCGCGGTAGTAGGACTCGTCGGGCAGGCCGATGCCGCCCTGGCCGAGGTGGGCGATGTAGCGGTCGGGCCGGCCGCGGTCGGGTGCGATGTACATGCCGAACACGCTGCCGACGCCCTGGCGGTCGAGCACGCCGAGCGTCGTCACGAAGCCGGGGACGTCGACGACGGCGTCGACCTGGGCGAGCTCGGCGGCCAGGGGGGCAGCGCCGAGCCGCTCCACGCGCTCCTCGTCCATGAAGCTCGCGTAGAGATCGCCGATCTTGCGCTGCTCGTCGTCCTCGGGGGAGGCGCTGGCCGTCTCGATGATGGTGCGGACCTTGGCCTCGGCCTCGTCGACGAGCGTCACGAACGAGCCCGCCGTGGCCCGGTCGGGCTTGATCTCCGCCGTGTCGAGCCACGGTCCGTTGACGTGCCTGAAGAGGTCGTCCTGGACTCGGATGGCGGGGTCGATCTGGTTCATGTCGATGCCGTGGCTCACGCCAGTAGGCTACACACGTGAGCAAGAACCTCCCCGCCCGTCTGACCGTCGTCCGGGCCGAGCAGGTCGGCCCGTCGATGCGGCGGGTCGTGCTCGGTGGTGACGGCTTCTCCGCGTTCCACGCCAACCACCAGGCGATGTCGAAGCCGTACACCGACACGTACGTCAAGCTCGTGTTCCTGGCCCCGGGATTCGAGTACCCCGATCCGCTCGATCTCGGCGTCGTCAGCGCGACGATGCCCCGCGAGGCACGGCCGGTGCTGCGCACGTACACCGTCCGCTGGATCGACGTCGAGGCGCGCGAGCTCGCGATCGACTTCGTGGTCCACGGCGTCGGCGCCGACGGCGGGCAGGGCGTCGCGGGCCCCTGGGCGGCCCGCGCGGAGCCGGGTGACGTGATCCACCTGCGCGGGCCCAACGGCGGCTACGTGCCCGATCCGTCGGCCGACTGGCACCTGTTCGTCGGTGACGAGTCGGCGCTGCCGGCCATCGCGACGTCGCTGGAGGCGCTGCCGGCAGGGGCTCGCGCCGTGGCCTTCATCGAGATCGACGGGCCCGCCGACGAGACGGACCTGACGACCGCCGCGGATCTGGAGCTGCACTGGCTCCACCGGGGCGACGCCGAGGCCGGCACCACGACCCTGCTCGACGACGCGGTCCGCGCCCACGAGTGGCCCGCAGGCCGCGCACAGGCCTTCGTGCACGGGGAGTCGGCCCTGCTCAAGAGCGTGCGCCCCCACGTCCTGGCCGACCGGGGAGTGGCACGGTCCGACGTGTCGGTGTCGGCGTACTGGCGGCGCGGGTCGACCGAGGAGGGCTTCCGGGCCTGGAAGTCCGAGCAGACCGAGGCCGTCATGCGCCCCGGTGCGCCCTGACACCTCCGCGCTGCCGGACCGGTAGCCTCGTCGGGTGACTGAACTGCGCAACGTGGCCGTCATCCTCGCGGGTGGCACCGGGACACGGGTCGGCCTGTCGATCCCCAAACAGCTCATCAAGATCGCCGGCAAGACCATCATCGAGCACACCATCGCCGCGTTCGAGGCGTCGCCGTTGATCGACGAGATCGTCATCTTGATGACGCCCGGTCACCTCGACCCGGTCCGGGCGATCGTCCAGAACGGTGGCTACGACAAGGTCACGCAGATCGTCGAGGGCGGGCAGACCCGCAACGAGTCGACGAGCCGGGCGCTCGACGCGCTCGGCACCGAGGAGTGCAACGTCCTGTTCCACGACGCGGTGCGCCCGCTGGTGTCGCAGACGATCATCGGCGACGTCGTCGCGGCCCTCGCGACGCACCAGGCCGTCGACACCGCGATCCCGTCCGCCGACACGATCGTCCAGGTGCACGACATCCCGGCCGACGAGACCGAGACGATCGAGGACGTCCTGCAGCGCTCGCTCCTGCGCCGCGGCCAGACCCCCCAGGCGTTCCGCCTCTCCGTCATCCGGGAGGCGTACGCGCTGGCGTGGAAGGACCCCGACTTCACCGCGACGGACGACTGCACCGTCGTGCTGCGCTACCTGCCGCACGTGCCGATCGCGGTCGTCACGGGGCACGAGCGCAACATGAAGGTCACCGAGCCGATCGACGTCTACATCGCCGACAAGCTCTTCCAGCTGCACTCGGCCGACGCGCCGGACGAGCTCTCCGACGACCAGTACCGAGCGGCGCTGGCCGGCAAGACCATGGTCGTGTTCGGCGGCTCGTACGGCATCGGCGGCGACATCGCGGATCTGGCCCGCGGCTTCGGCGCCGACGTCCACACGTTCTCGCGGTCGTCGACCAACACGCACGTCGACCGGCGTGAGGACATCGCCGCGGCGGCCCAGACGGTGCTCGAGAAGACCGACACGATCGACTTCGTGGTCAACACCGCCGGGGTGCTGCCGATCGGTGACCTGGCGGACACGACGGAGGAGACGATCTTCGCGGCCACCGAGATCAACTACCTGGCGCCGATCTTCATCGCGCAGGAGTTCTATCCGCACCTGGCCTCGTCGGCCGGGTCGCTGCTGCTGTTCACGTCGTCGTCGTACACGCGCGGCCGCAAGGGCTACTCGCTGTACTCGTCGGCGAAGGCCGCCGTCGTCAACCTGACGCAGGCGCTCGCGGACGAGTGGGCGGGCGAGGTGCGGGTCAACTGCATCAACCCCGAACGGACCGGCACACCGATGCGGACCAAGGCGTTCGGCGAGGAGCCCGAGGGCACGTTGCTGAGCTCGGCGGAAGTCGCGCGTCAGTCGCTCGACGTGCTGCTGTCGCATCAGACCGGCCACATCTTCGACATCCGTCGGGAGGACGGCCCGGCCGCGATCGGCGGCGGCAGCTAGTCAGCCCTTCGCGTTCTTGCGGAGCGCACGGCGCAGCTGACCGATGCGGACGATGCCCGGCACCGCCACGACGAGGGCGCCGATGACGGCCGACAGCAGCAGCGAGATCGCCAAGGACAGCCGGCCGTCCCAGCCGAGGAAGTGGATCGTGACCTTCTCGGAGTTCTGTGCGATGAACACCAGGAACACCACGGCGAGGACCGCCGCGCTGATGACACCGACCCACAGGCCGCTGGCGCGTGTGCGCTTGACGTGACCTCGGCTGTCGAGCCCCGCAGTGGGCGGGGCGGCGGGCTCGGTGGTCGGCTCGACCGTCGGGCGCTCGGGGTCCGGCTGCGTGCCGGAGACGTCGTCGGGGGACTGGCCGTCGGGGAAGTGGGGTGCGGTCATCTGTTCATCGTGCCAGCATCGACGACATCGTGCCCGACGTGGCGGGATGCGCGGGGAGGGCGTGCGCCGGCAGTAGGATCCCTGCCGTGAAGACGTTCATCAACATCATGCTCGGCGTGGTCGTCCTGGCGCTGATCGCGGCCGTCTACCTCATGATCAAGACGTCCGGGGGCGATGACGAGCCCCAGGCCGCACCCGATGCGGAGAGCAAGATCGTCTACATGTCGACCAATGGCGTGGTCGACAACATCGAGCGGCAGCTGGAGAAGCGGCAGGGGGCGGACCTGACGATCCGCTGCCCCAAGAAGGTGGACTCCGCGATCGGCACCAGGTTCCGCTGCAGCGTCCGGTACGCGGGTGGCACGGACAAGATCGCGCTCGCGACCGTCGCGATCGACGGCCCGGACGGCGACTTCACGTGGACGTCGACGAACCGCGAGCTGCTGACGCCGGGGCCGAGCCCGACCCCCTGATCCCACGATCGACGCACCACGGCCCCCGGGGACTCCCCGGGGGCCGTGGTGCGTCGTGCGTGCTGTGCTGGCTCAGAGGCAGTTCTGGGCGTAGTACACGCCCACGTTCTGGGCCGCCTTGCTGTACTCGGCGATGCTGTCGCTCATCTTCGACGCGGACTCCGCGGTCGGGTTGTTCATCAGGTCGAAGTACGAGCCCATGACCTTGACGTCGGCCTGGAGCTCCGGCGGCGCCGACGACTCGAGCGCCTGGTACGACGCCGTCATGTCGGCGGCCATCTTCTGGATGGCGTCGAGGTCGGGCGTGGAACCGCTCGAGTCGAGCAGGTCCATGCTGGCGTCCTGGATCTCCTTCATGGTGGTGCAGAACTCGGTCGATGCGACCGGGTCCTCCTCGGGCTCCTGGGTCGGTACCGGAGCGCTCGGAGTGGTCGGGGTGTCCTCGTCGTCCGACGTGTCCGGGGCCTGCGTCTTCGTGGTCTCGGCGGCGACGGGGGTGTCGCCGTCGTCGTCGCCGCCGAACACCTGGGTCGCGCCGAACGCGGCGCCGCCGATCAGCACGATGATGACGACGACCATGGCGATGACGACGCCGAGCGGCTTGCCGCTGCCGCCGCCGTTGCCGCCGGTGGCGGGCTGGGCCTCGGCGCCGGTCGGCGGCACCGCGCCGAATGCGGCGGTGGGCGCCGCACCGTACCCGGGCTGCTGCGCGGCGTAGGCCGGCTGCTCCTGCGTCGGGTAGGCCGGCTGCTGAGACGTCGGGTAGGCCGCCTGCTGCGCGGAGTAGTCGGGCTGCGGAGCCTGCTGCTCGGGCTGCTGCG
>Ga0247730_1002031_pt1 | contig 10132 bp, 7 predicted proteins | sample UWRJL073202C2_FD_180959 | JGI IMG/M metagenome (GOLD analysis project Ga0247730, IMG submission 180959) | Plant litter microbial communities from Arlington Agricultural Research Station in Wisconsin, United States - UWRJ-L073-202C-2 | ecosystem: Environmental > Terrestrial > Plant litter >...
GAGGCGTTCTCCCCCGAGAGCTGGCCCGGGTCCATGAAGTCGACCCCCGTCATGGTGCCGAGGCTCGTCATCGAGTGGTCGGGATCGAGCTCCTGCGCGAGTCCCAGGTCGGCGAGCCGCGCACCGCCGTCCTTGAGGAGGACGTTCGAGGGCTTGATGCCCCGGTGCACCAGGCCCGCCTCGTGCATCGCATGAGCGGCGCGCGCGGCGGCGCCGACCGCGCGCAGCACCTCGACGCGGGTGAGCGGTCGTTCGGGCGACTCCAGCGAGCCGAGCTCGCAGAACTCCATCGCGTAGTAGAAGTCGTCGCCCTGCTGCCCGTCGTCCAGGAACTGCACGAGGTGCTCGGACTGCACGGCGGCGAACGCGCGGACCTCGCGGCCCGCCCGGCGAGCAGCGGCCTCCGTGTCGACACCGGGGATGACCTTGACCGTGACGTACTCCCCTGCGAGTCCCAGTCGCTCGGGAGACACCGCGACGTACATCGAGCCGTGGCCGGACTCGCCGAGGAACCGGACGAACCGATAGTCGGCGATTCCCTTGACCCTCAGCTCCGCGCCGCCCTCGACGCGAGGTGGCGCGAAGACGGTCGGCAGACCGGACGCCGACACCTGGAAGAGGTGCTCCGGCTCGATGATGTCCTTCAGCGAGTGCGTGCCGAGGTCGACCAGTCCGCCGCCGTCAGGAAGTCGTTCCCGGACCAGGGTCGCGGTGGCACCGGACACGACGACCTGTCCGCCGTGGGCCACTGCGCTCACCCGCGCCGCCCGGTGCACCTCCACCCCGACGAAGCCGGTCTCGTGCCGGATCGCCGAGCCCGTGTGGATGCCGATCCGGATCCGCACCTGCTCGCCGCGCGGCCAGGCGTGCGCGGCGACGGCGTGCTGGACCTGGATCGCGGCGTTGACGGCGTCCGCGGGCTCGCGGAACGTGACGAAGAAGCTGTCACCCTCGGTGCCCATCTCGGTGCCGTCCCACTGCAGCCACGCGCTGCGGCACAGGCGGCGCTGCTGGTCGAGGACGTCGAACCACTCGTCCCCCAGGCGGGTCGCGAGCGACGTCGAGCCCTCGATGTCGCTGAAGAGCATCGTGACGTCCTCGGGGCGGCGTTCCGGCATGGGCCCAACCCTAGGGCGTGGCGCGCCGTGCCTCGACGATCTCCTCGAGGGTGGCCCGCGCGCCCTTGTCGTGCAGCGACTCCAGCACCCGCACGTACTGCCCCACGAACCGCTCGTCGTCCACGAGGTCGCCGAACACGGCCCGGTTCGCGATGAACGCGGTGGGATCGTCGATCTGGCCCTGGGCGATCGGCACGAGGGTGTCCTTGAGCGCGTCGACGACCTCGATCGGGTCGCCGTGCTCGTCGACCGCCTCCGCGTACCGCGCCCAGCTCGCGACGACCGCCGTCGACAGCGTGATCTCCCCGCCCGAGGCGAGGTTCGCCCGGACGACCGGCAGGAGCCACTTCGGGATGCGGTCGGACGACTCGGCGCAGAGCCGTGCGATGGTGTCGCGCACGCCGGGGTTCGAGAAGCGCTCGATCAGCGTGTGCTTGTACTCGTCGAGGTCGATGCCCGGCACCTCGGACAGGGTCGGGGTCGCCTCGTTGTCCATGTACGCGAGCAGGAACTCGGCGAACAGCGGGTCCTGTGCCGCCTCGTGCACCAGGCGGTAGCCGCTCAGGTGGCCGAAGTAGCAGATGGCCTGGTGGCTGGCGTTCAGGAGCCGCAGCTTCATGAGCTCGTACGGGGTGACGTCGTCGACGACCTGCACACCGACCTCCTCGAGGGCGGGACGGCCGAGCGGGAAGTCGTCCTCGAGCACCCACTGCGTGAACGGCTCGGAGACGACCGGCCAGCGGTCGTCGATGCCGTGCCGCTCCGCGAGCTCGGCGATCACCTCGGGCGTCGTGGCCGGCGTGATGCGGTCGACCATCGAGTTCGGGAACGCCCCCTCGGCCTCCAGCCAGTCGGCCAGGGACGGATCGCGCAGCCGCGCGAAGGCCGTGAACGTGCGGCGCGCGACGTGACCGTTGCCCTCGATGTTGTCGCACGACATGACCGTGAACGGTGCGAGCCCGCGCTCGCGGCGGCGGCTCAGCGCCTCCGTGACCAGTCCGAACGACGTCGCCGGGACGGCGCCGGGCCGCAGATCGGCCACGATCGCGGGGTTCTCGGCATCGAAGTGCCCGTCGGTCGCGTCGATGTTGTAGCCGCCCTCGGTGACGGTCAGCGACACGATGCGCGTCGTCGCAGCGGCCATCGTCTCGATGACGGCCTCGGGATCGTCGGGCGCGAACAGGTAGGCGACGAGCGATCCGATGACGCTGGTGTCCCACTCGCCGTCGGCGTGCTTGAGCGACAACGTGTAGAGCGTGTCCTGGGCGTCCAGGGCCTCCTTCATGCGCTGGTCGCCCGGCAGCACGCCCACCCCGCAGATGCCCCACTCGGTGGATCCGCCGGCTTCCAGCAGGCGGTCGACGTACATCGCCTGGTGGGCCCGATGGAACCCTCCGACGCCGATGTGGACGATGCCGACGGTCACCTCGTCCCGGTCGTAGGTGGGGACGGTGACGGCTTCGTCGAGGTCAGCGAGGTGGTCGGCGTCAAGCAACATGGGGCACTTCTCTCGTCGTCTGGACTGTTGTGCAGATCACATCCGCGATGTTACCTTGCACGAGCAGATGTACACACCGTGAGCATCCGTTCACCGTGAGCAGGACGTGCTGGGGGGCTCGAGATGACTGTTCGCACCGGCGCGACCCGCGCCGCGAGCAAGAGCCGCGCCGCGATCGACCTGCGGCTGGCGCTGCGGGTGGCGACGATGTACCACCTCGAGGGCGCCACGCAGGCGCACATCGCCACCCGGCTCGGCGTCTCGCGGCCCACCGTCGGCCGCCTCCTCGCCCGTGCCCGTGCCGAGGGGCTCGTGACCGTCGAGGTCCACGTGCCACCCGATCTGCGGGGCACGGTCAACACCGAGCTCGAGCAGCGGCTCGAGGACACGTTCGGACTGCTCGAGGCCATCGTCGTCTCCGACCCGGTCGACGGCACGAACGCCGGCTACACCTCGCTCGGGCGCGCCGGAGCCTCGGCCCTGGCGCGCCGGCTCCATCCCGCCGACACCCTGGGCTTCACCTGGGGTCCCGAGACCATCGCGATCGCGCAGGCCCTGAAGTCCGGAAGCGCCCAGTGCTCGCGGGTCGTCCAGCTCGACGGCTCGATGACCAGCGCCGACTACCAGACCGGTGTCGAGTTCACCCTCGGACGATGCGCCGACGTGCTCCAGGCGCGGCCCGTCCGGCTCATCGCGCCGCTGTACGCCGATCCGGCGACGGTCAGCGCTCTCCACCAGGACACCGTGATCTCCCAGGCCATCCGCGCAGGCGCCGAGGCCGACACCATGATGTTCGGCATCGGGCCCGTCTCGACGTCCACGACCCTGTTCGAGGGCAACTTCATCGACACCGCCGTGCTGGCCGAGCTCGAGCAGCTCGGCGCCGTCGGCGAGATAGGTGGCCGCTTCTTCCGGGCCGACGGCAGCGACACCGAGGGCTCGCTGCCCGACCGCACCGTCTCGGTCGGGCTCGACGCCATCCGCGCCTGCGAGCACTCGATGCTCGTCTCGGGCGGACCCCTCAAGCACGAAGCGATCCTCGGCGCGCTCCGGGGCCGGTTGGCGACCGTCCTGGTCACCGACGTCGAGACCGCGGCCTGGCTGCTGTCTCACCACACGGAAGGGACACCATGACACCGCACACGCGCAGGGCCGGACCGATCCGGCGGCTCGCCGCGCTGCTGTCCGCGACGACACTCGTCGCGACCGGCTGCGCGGGAGCAGGTTCGTTCGGGGGCGGCGGCGGAGGCACCACGATCACCGTCGCGATCGTCTCCAACTCGCAGATGCAGGACGCGATCAAGCTCTCCCCGGAGTTCGAGGCCGACCACCCCGGCACCAGGCTCAAGTTCGTGAGCCTGTCGGAGAACGAGGCCCGCGCCAAGATCACGGCGTCGGTCGCGACGGGCGGCGGGGAGTTCGACGTCGTCATGATCAGCAACTTCGAGACGCCGCAGTGGGCCGAGAACGGGTGGCTGACCAATCTGTCCGACTATGCCGACAGGACGGACGGCTACGACGCCGACGACTTCATCCCGACGCTGCGCGACTCGCTCTCGTACGAGGGCGACCTGTACTCGGTGCCGTTCTACGGGGAGTCGTCGTTCCTGATGTACCGCAAGGACCTGCTCGAGCAGGCGGGCATCCAGATGCCGGCCGAGCCGACGTGGGACGAGGTCGCCGACGCGGCGGCCCAGCTCGACGACCCGAAGGCCGGCCTGTCGGGGATCTGCCTGCGCGGCAAGCCCGGTTGGGGCGAGGTGCTCGCCCCCCTCGACACGGTCATCAACGCCTACGGCGGACGGTGGTACGACGAGGACTGGAACGCGCAGCTCGACAGTCCCGAGGTCCGGCGAGGCGTGCAGAAGTACGTCGACACCGTCCGCGCGCACGGCGAGCCCGGCGCCGCGACCAGCGGCTTCGGCGAGTGCGCGACGCAGCTCTCCCAGGGCAACACCGCCATGTGGTACGACGCGACGTCCGCGGTGTCCGTGCTCGAGGACCCCGAGGCCAGCAAGGTCGTCGGCAAGATCGGCTACGCCAAGGCTCCCAGCGCCGAGAAGGGTGACAACGGCTGGCTCTACTCGTGGTCGCTGGGCATCCCGAAGACCAGCAAGAATCCCGACAAGGCCTGGGAGTTCGTCTCCTGGATGACCAGCAAGGACTACATCAAGAAGGTCGGCACCGAGCTCGGCTGGGAGCGCGTGCCACCGGGCAGCCGGCTCTCGACGTACGAGATCCCGGAGTACAAGGAGGCGTCCGCCGCCTACGGCCAGCTGACGCTCGACTCGATCGAGGCGGCCGATCCGGACGCCGCCACGGTCGACCCGGTCCCGTACACGGGCGTGCAGTTCCTGACGATCCCGGAGTTCCAGGACCTCGGCACCCGCGTGAGCCAGCAGATCAGTGCGGCGATCGCCGGACGCATCTCGGTCGAGGACGCGCTGAAGCAGTCGCAGCAGTACGCCGAGGTCGTCGGCAAGACCTACCAGGAGGACGAGGGATGACCACCACGACACCCACCGCACCGCCTCCCCAGGAGTCGCCCACGCCCCTGCACGAGCCCCGCGGGGTCTCCCGGGCCGAGGGGTGGCGGCGCCGCGGACCGCTGCTGCCGGCCCTGGTCTTCGCGATCGTCGTCACCCAGATCCCGTTCCTGTTCACGCTGTACTACTCGACGCAGTCGTGGAACCTCGTGCGTCCCGGCTCCCGCGAGTTCAACGGCCTCGACAACTACGTCGACGTGTTCCGCGACAGCCAGTTCCGCGAGGTGGCCGTCAACACCGTCATCATGATCGGCGGCACGGTCATCATCTCGGTCGTCCTGGGCCTGCTGCTGGCGCTGCTGCTCGACCGGCAGTTCCGCGGACGCGGGATCGTCCGCACCCTGCTGATCACCCCGTTCCTGGTGACACCGGTCGCGGGGGCCCTGATCTGGAAGACCACGATGTTCGACCCCGTCTTCGGTCTCATCAACTACGTCCTCAGCCCCTTCGGGGTCGGCGAGATCGACTGGGTCAGCCGCTATCCGCTGGCCGCCGTCATGACCAACCTGGTCTGGCAGTGGACGCCGTTCATGATGCTGCTGATCCTGGCCGGACTGCAGTCGATGCCCAAGGACATCGCCGAGGCCGCGCGGGTCGACGGCGCCGGTCCGGTCAAGCTGTTCCGCGAGCTGACGCTGCCGCACCTGCGCCGGTTCATCGAGCTCGGCACCGTGCTGGGCGCGATCTACCTGGTCAACACGTTCGACGCGGTCTACATGATGACGTCGGGCGGTCCCGGCGTCGCGAGCTCGAACCTTCCCTACTACATCTACCAGCGCGCGTTCCTGGGCTTCGACGTCGGTCAGGCCGCGGCGATGGGGGTCATCACGGTGATCGCGACGATCGCCGTCAGCACCCTCGCGCTGCGCCTCATCTTCAAGAGCTTCAGCGGGACCGAGGAGGCAGCCTGATGAGCACGACGACAACGACACGGCCCGAGACGGTCGACGAGACCGTGCGTCCGAGGCGCCGCACCCAGGGCATCGGCTGGTCGGCGCTCGCCTGGATCGTCGGGATCGGCTTCTTCTTCCCGGTGCTCTGGATGGTCATCACCGGCTTCAAGCAGGAGGCCGACGCCTACACCGACCCGCCGACGGTCTTCTTCACGCCGACGCTCGACCAGTTCCGGGAGGTGCTCGACAGCGGCATCGGCACGACGTTGCTGAACTCGGTGTTCGCGACGACGGTCTCGACGCTGCTGGTGCTGCTGCTCGGCATCCCGGCGGCGTTCGCGCTCTCGCTGCGTCCGGTCCGCAAGACCAAGGACGTGCTGTTCTTCTTCATCAGCACCAAGATGCTGCCGGTCGTCGCGGCGATCGTCCCGCTGTACGTCATCGTCGGCGACATCGGCCTGCTCGACAACATCTGGGCGCTCGTGATCCTGTACACCGCGATGAACCTGCCGATCGCGGTCTGGATGATGCGGTCGTTCTTCCTCGAGGTGCCGAGCGAGCTGCTCGAGGCCGCCAGCATGGACGGCGCGAGCCTGTGGACGTCCGTCCGTGAGGTCATCCTGCCGCTGGTCTCCCCCGGCATCGCCGCGACGGCACTGATCTGCGTGATCTTCTCGTGGAACGAGTTCTTCTTCGCGGTCAACCTGACCGCGGTGCAGGCACAGACCATCCCGGTGTTCCTCGTCGGGTTCATCACGGGTCAGGGCCTGTACTGGGCGCAGCTGTCCGCCGCGGCCACGCTCTCCGCACTCCCCGTCGTCCTGGCCGGCTGGGTCGCGCAGAACAAGCTCGTGCGCGGCCTGTCGTTCGGCGCCATCAAGTAGTCCCCACCCGTCAACCCCTCTTCCTCCCCTAGGAGCAACCGTGGCCGAGATCGCATACAAGAAGGCCTCCTGCGCATACGCAGGAGCGGACAAGCTGGCGGTCGACTCGCTCGACCTCGACATCATGGACGGCGAGTTCGTCGTCCTCGTCGGACCCTCCGGCTCGGGCAAGAGCACCGCCCTGCGCATGCTCGCCGGGCTCGAGGAGATCGACGGCGGATCCATCGAGATCGGCGGCAAGAACGTGGTCGGCGTGCCGTCGAAGGACCGTGACATCGCGATGGTCTTCCAGAACTACGCGCTCTACCCCAACAAGACCGTCGGCGAGAACATGGGATTCGCGCTCAAGATGCGCGGCGTCCCCACCGAGGAGCGCACGCGTCGGGTGGCCGAGGCCGCCAAGATCCTCGATCTGACCGACTTCCTCGACCGCAAGCCCGGCAAGCTGTCGGGCGGCCAGCGCCAGCGGGTCGCGATGGGCCGGGCGATCGTCCGCGAGCCGCGTGTCTTCTGCATGGACGAGCCGCTGTCGAACCTCGACGCCAAGCTGCGCGTCCAGACCCGCACCCAGATCGCCGCCCTGCAGCGCCGCCTCGGCACCACCACGGTCTACGTGACCCATGACCAGGTCGAGGCCATGACGATGGGCGATCGGGTCGCCGTCCTGCGTGACGGCAAGCTGCAGCAGTTCAGCACCCCGACCGATCTGTACGACCACCCGGTCAACGCGTTCGTCGCGGGCTTCATCGGCTCCCCCGCCATGAACCTCATGACCGTGCCGGTCGTCGCGGACGGCGTGCGGCTGGGCGGTTCCGTCCTCCCGCTCGAGCGTGACGAGCTGGCCGCGTTGGCGTCGGCCGGCGTCGACACCGTCACGATCGGCCTGCGTCCCGAGCAGATCGGCATCGAGACCGAGCCCGGCTCCGACGGCTTCGCGGCCCGGGTCGACCTCATCGAGGAGCTCGGCAGCGAGTCGTACCTCTACGCCCACCTCGACGACGCGGACGTCAAGGGTCTCGACGGCGACGCCGCCTCTCTCGTCGCCCGATCGGCGACGCGGGCACCCGCCCGCATCGGCGACAGCATCGGCCTCACCCGGCTCGACGGACCGATCCACCTGTTCCACCCGGAGACGGGCGACCGCATCGAGGCGTGAGCCTCGCGAGCTCAGTGATGGACGTGGTGCTCGGAGTCCTGGTGGCCCGACGGCTCGATCTGGAAGGTCGAGTGCTCGACGTCGAAATGCTCGGCGAGACACCCGCGCAGACGATCGAGCACCCCGTGGGCCTCGTCCATAGCGGTGACGTCGTCGTCGACCACGACGTGGGCGCTCATGACCGGCATGCCCGAGGTGATGGTCCAGACGTGCAGGTCGTGGACCTCCTTGACGCCCGGCGTGCCGATGATGTGGGCCCGCAGCTCCTCGAGGTCGACGTCGTCGGGGCTCGACTCGAGCAGCACCTCCACGACGTCCTTGAGCAGCGACACCGCCCGCGGCACGATCATGGCGGCGATGACGAGCGAGGCGATCGCGTCGGCCGCGTACCAGTCGGTCAGCAGGATCACCGTCGCCGAGACCAGCACGGCCACCGATCCGAGCGCGTCGCCGACGACCTCGAGATAGGCCCCGCGGACGTTGAGGCTCTCCTTCGAGCCGTCGCGCAGGATGACCAGGCCGATGACGTTGACGACCAGGCCGATCGCACCGGCGACCAGGATGAGTCCGCCCTCGAGCTCGGGGGCATCACCGAACCGGCGCACCGCGCTGACCGTGACCCAGACGGCGAGGCCCAGCAGGATCAGTCCGTTGAGCCCGGCGGCGAGGATCTCGGTGCGCTGGTAGCCGAACGTCCGGCGGGACCCGAGCGGTCCGTTGCGCTGTGCCACGGTGATGGCGGCCAGCGCCATGACGATGCCGAACGAGTCGCCCAGCACGTGGCCCGCATCGGCGAGCAGCGCGAGGCTGCCGGTGATGGCGGCGATGACCGCCTCGACGACCAGGACCGTCACGGACAGGCCGAGCACGAGCGCGAGGCGCCCGCGGTGCTGCACCCCGGTGCCGTGCGCGTGATCGTGTCCCATGGCAACAAGGCTAGGTCACCGTTGCGTCGACAACGAGCCGATGTCCGCCAAAAGGACGCCACCGACAACCACTCCCGTCTGCGGCACCACACCCCACCCGGGGGGCGGTGGCTCAGACACGTATCCCGGCACGAGACCGTCCGGGGCGGTGGCTGAGACACGTATCGGCGCGCGGACACGTGTGTGGTCCACCGCCCCTCGAGGCGAAAGGTGTCTGAGCCACCGCCCCTCACGGGGACAGCGAAGGGCCCCGCCCCAGCCGAAGCTGGAACGGGGCCCTGGGCCAGTGAGGGTCGAGACCCTACTTGTTGATCTTCGTGACGCGGCCTGCGCCGACCGTACGTCCACCCTCGCGGATGGCGAACCGGAGTCCGTCCTCCATGGCGATCGGCTGGATCAGCGCGACCGACATCTCGGTGTTGTCGCCGGGCATGACCATCTCGGTGCCCTCGGGCAGCGTGACGACGCCGGTGACGTCCGTGGTGCGGAAGTAGAACTGCGGACGGTAGTTGTTGAAGAACGGCGTGTGACGGCCGCCCTCCTCCTTCGACAGGATGTAGACCTGGCCCTCGAACTCCGTGTGCGGAGTCGTGGAACCGGGCGCGATGATGACCATGCCGCGCTCGACGTCCTCGCGCTTGGTACCGCGCAGGAGCAGTCCGACGTTCTCGCCGGCCTGGCCCTCGTCGAGCAGCTTGCGGAACATCTCGATGCCCGTGACCGTCGTGGTCTGCTTCGTCTCACGGATGCCGACGATGTCGACCGTCTCGTTGACCTTGATGATGCCGCGCTCGATACGACCGGTGATGACGGTTCCACGACCGGTGATCGTGAAGACGTCCTCGACGGGCATGAGGAACGGCTTGTCCGTCTCGCGCGGAGGCATCGGGATGTAGTCGTCCACGGCCTGCATGAGCTCGAGGACCGACTCGCCCCACTTCTCGTCGCCGGCGAGGGCCGGGACGGCCGCCACCTTGACGACGGGAACGTTGTCGCCGTCGAAGTCCTGATCGCTCAGGAGCTCACGGACCTCGAGCTCGACGAGCTCGAGGATCTCTTCGTCATCGACCATGTCGCACTTGTTGAGCGCGACGACCATCGCGGGCACGCC
>Ga0247730_1002032_pt1 | contig 10129 bp, 12 predicted proteins | sample UWRJL073202C2_FD_180959 | JGI IMG/M metagenome (GOLD analysis project Ga0247730, IMG submission 180959) | Plant litter microbial communities from Arlington Agricultural Research Station in Wisconsin, United States - UWRJ-L073-202C-2 | ecosystem: Environmental > Terrestrial > Plant litter >...
CGGTCCTCGGGGCCGGCCTCGGCCACGATCGCCTCGAAGGAGCTGAAGTCGTCGTCGTGCATCAGCGCGTCCTCGCGAGCGAGCGCAGCGCGTCGCGCAGGATCGTGGACACGTCGGGGCTGGCACCCGCCGGCACCTCGGCCGCGACCTGGTCGAGCGCGGCCTCGGCGTCGCGCGCGGACCAGCCCAGTCCGAGCAGCGCCTCGTGCACCTGCGACCGCCAGGCCGATCCGCCGGCGGCGACCGTGGTGGTGACACCGACACGGTCCTTCAGCTCGACCACGATGCGCTCGGCGCCCTTGCGGCCGATGCCGGGCACGGACGTCAGCGTGGCCAGGTCACCCTGTCCGATGGCCTGGCGGAGGCGGTCGGGGTCGAGCACGGCCAGCATGGCCTGGGCGACCTTGGGCCCGACGCCGCTGGCGGTCTGCACGAGCTCGAACATGTCGCGCTCGTCGGTCGTGGCGAAGCCGAAGATCGTCAGGGAGTCCTCGCGGACGACCATCGACGTCGACAGCTGCACCTCGCGCCCGATGCGCAGGGTGGCGATGGTGCCGGGCGTGCACATGACCTGCAGCCCCACGCCTCCGACGTCGAGCACGGCCGAGGTCAGCGTGACGGCGGCGACGGGACCGCGGACATGGGCGATCATCGCGCCCTCGCCTTGGCCTTCTGCGCCGCCACGGCGGCCTCGATGCGGTTCTGGGCGCCACCACGCCAGATGTGGCAGATCGCGAGCGCAAGGGCGTCGGCGGCGTCGGCCGGTCGTGGCGCCTCGGTCAGCCGCAGCAGCCGGGTCACCATGCTGGTGACCTGCGCCTTGTCGGCGCGCCCGTTGCCGGTCACCGACGCCTTGACCTCGCTGGGCGTGTGCAGGTGGACGGGGATGCCGTGGCGCGCCGCGACCAGCATGGCCACGGCACTGGCCTGGGCCGTGCCCATGACGGTGCTGACGTTGTGCTGGCTGAAGACCCGCTCGACCGCGACGACGTCGGGCCGGTGGGCCAGCACACCCGCCTCGATGAGCTGCTCGAGCTGGTGGAGACGACGAGCGGTGTCGAGATCGGCCGGCGTCCGGAAGACGCCGACGTGGACCATCGTGAGCGACCGGCCGACGGCGCCGTCGACCACGCCGACTCCGCACCTGGTGAGGCCCGGGTCGATGCCGAGCACCCTCATGAGCCGACCACCGCCGCAGTAGAACGCATGTTCGACAGCCTAGACGGCTCCCCCGTCACCGGGTCGGCGACGCGCCGGGCGACTGCCGGTCAGGTCACTCGACCTGGGCCATGACCTCGTCGGAGGCGTCGAAGTTCGCGAACACGTTCTGCACGTCGTCGCTGTCCTCGAGGGCGTCGATGAGGCGCATGATCTTGGTGGCGGCGTCGACGTCGACCTCGACCGTCATCGTCGGGACGAACGAGGCGTCGGCCGAGTCGTAGTCGAGGCCGGCCTCCTGCAGCGCCGTGCGGACCGCGACGAGGTCGGTGGCCTCGCTGATGACCTCGAACGAGCCGTCGAGGTCGTTGACCTCCTCGGCCCCGGCGTCGAGCACCGCGAGCAGGACGTCGTCCTCGTTGGTCGGGCCGCCCTCCTGCTCCTGCGGCACCATGATGACGCCCTTGCGGTGGAACATGTAGGCGACGGAGCCCGGATCGGCCATCGTCCCGCCGTTGCGGCTCATGGCGGTGCGGACCTCCATGGCGGCACGGTTCTTGTTGTCCGTGAGGCATTCGACGAGGAGCGCGACGCCGCCCGGGGCGTAGCCCTCGTACATGATCGTGGTGTAGTCGACGGCGTCGGCGCCGACTCCACCGCCGCGCTTGACGGCCCGGTCGATGTGGTCCTTGGGGACCGACGACTTGCGGGCCTTCTGGATCGCGTCGTACAGCGTCGGGTTGCCGTCGGGGTCGGGGCCGCCCATGCGGGCGGCGACCTCGATGTTCTTGACCATCTTGGCGAACATCTTGCCGCGCTTGGCGTCGACGATGGCCTTCTTGTGCTTCGTGGTCGCCCACTTGGAATGGCCTGACATGGCACGTGCCCCTTACTGGTGAGGCACTGCCTGGTCGGGCACTGCCTGGTCTACGACTGCTGGGATCTACGACTGCTGGACGAGGTCGACGAAGTAGCGGTGGATGCGATCGTCGCTCCCGACTTCGGGATGGAACGCGGTGGCCATCAGGCTGCCCTGACGAACCGCGACGATTCTACCGGCTGCCTCGCCCGCCGGGATGGTGGCAAGAACCTCGACCTCGTCGCCGACCTGCTCGACCCACGGCGCTCGGATGAACACCGCGTGCACCGGGGCGTCGAGTCCGTCGAAGGCGATGTCGCCCTCGAAGGAGTCGACCTGCCGCCCGAAGGCGTTGCGGCGGACCGTGACGTCGAGCCCGCCGAACGTCTCCTGCCCCACGATGCCGTCCTCGATGCGGTCGGCGAGCATGATCATCCCGGCGCACGTCCCGAGCGTCGGCAGTCCACCACGGATGCGCTCGACCAGCGGCTCGAAGAGGTCGAACGTGCGCGCCAGCTTGGACATCGTGGTCGACTCGCCGCCGGGCAGGACGAGCCCGTCGCAGCGGTCGAGCTCCTCGGGGCGTCGCACCGTGAAGGCATCGACTCCGAGCGCGGTCAGCGCCTGCAGGTGCTCGCGGACGTCGCCCTGGAGGGCGAACACGCCGATGGACGGAGCTGAGTCGGACGCTGGCACCGGCCCACCCTACTGAGCCGTGCGGGACGTGACGACGGCGGTGGCGTGAGAGGACCGAAGTCCCCCAGGGGATACGCCACCGCCGCCACTCCCTCTCGGATGTCCCTCCCGATTGGAGTTCACTCGAGGTAGCAGACATCGCGCGACGCGAACGCCGTGCGGACGCTTGCTCCCTCTGGCCGGGCCGCGATGTGAGGCACTCCCATACCTCGCGCGGTCCGACCGAGAAATCATACTCCTCCCGGCCACACGGACGCCACGGATGAGTGCGGCGCTCAACCAACGTCGGACCGCTCAGGTGAACGTCCCGCAGGTCAGGGTCGCCCCCAACACACCCACGACGAGCCGCTGGTCGGTGTTCGCCGACACCCAGGTCGGCCGGCTCGGGAGCGCCGCGTTGAGGCGGACGGTGACGGTCGTGCCGAACAGGGAGCCGAGCAGTCCGGTCGTCACCTGCACGACCCGGTTGGTCCCGGACGTCGTGACCGCCACGACGGTGTTGGACTCGACGATCCGGGCGCTGTAGGTGAGGGCGAACGGGGTGCTCACCGCAGGCCAGGTGATCGTGGCGGTGAAGCCGCTGAGGGTGCTGCCGGTCACGACGCACGACGTGGCGGTCAGCGCCGGTCGCGGCACGGTGTACGTGGCGTACGTGCCCGTGACGAGGACGTCGTTGGTCCACGGCGCCGCGACGGCGGGGGTGCCGACCATCGTGACCGTCCCGACGATCATCCCCGTCACGGTCCGGGAGAGCACCGGGGGTCGACGCGACTGCCCAGCCCGCCGGGACCCGCCCGGCGGGCGTCCGGACGGCGGCGGTCCGTCCCCGTGGTCACGCCGGAACGCCAGGACCAGCATCCCGGCCACGTACAGCCCGAGGACGAACACACCGACGGGGCTCGTGACGGCATCGACGGCACGGCCTACCCGGGGCACGCTGAACACGACACGCTGCGCGGCCCCCACGGTGTAGGTCTCCGCGTCGGGCGAGCGGTTGGCGTCCCCCTTCAGCGTCAGCTGCCGGTCCTCCCCGGTGCCGGCGACGTCCACCACGCGGTGCGTGACCCGGCTGCCCGTCGACGTCCTCACCGACACGACGTCGCCCGGGCGCAGCGACGACGCCGCGACGGACCGGGTCACCGCGAGGTCGCCGGTCTCGATCGCCGGTGACATCGAGCCCGACCGGAACACCACGGGCGTGACGTCCAGCGCCACCGAGGCCAATGTCATGAGGATGCACAGCACGCCCAGCAGCGCACCCAGGGTCAGGCAGACCTCTCGGGCGGCACGGATCACGCTGCGGGTCGTCATGAGGCGTCGGACGTTCCCTTCACGGTGAACTGCGCCGTGGCGGTCCTGCCCTGCAGGCCGGTCGGGGCGTTGTCGCCGAGCTTGACCTGGAAGCACAGCGACTCCGTCCCCGTGGTGCCGGCCAGGGGCACCGCGGGGCGCCTCGCCAGGATCGACGCCGTCGTGACGTTCGTCAGGGGCTGGTCGGTGACGAGCGGTGTGCCGCCCGAGCACGTCGGGGTGGCCGTGGAGGTGCTGCGGGTGCCTCCCAGTCGGATCGTCAGCAGCAGTCCGTTGGCACCGGCTGCGCTGTAGTCGGCCGCATCCGTCCCCGTCAGGCCGCCGATGAGGGAGTACTTGGCGGGAGCAGTCTCCACGTTCTGCACGACCAGCACCTCCGCGACGGTGTTGCCCGGGACCATCCCCGTCATCGACAACGCCGTCGAGGGGTACGCGTCGCCGCCGTTGACCTTCAGGTCGAGCCGTCCGGCGGTGAAGCTGCTGCCGCTGATCACGACGTCGTCGGTCCAGAACGCGAAGGTGCCCGTGGCGCCGATGCCGAGGGCGACCCCGATCGACAGCAGGGCGCGCACGCGGACCGATGACAGCACGCGCCGGGAGCGGCGGGCGGACAGGCGATGACTAGACATGGCTCTCCTCTTCTCGGTGGCGGTGCGCCGCCATGACGGAGCCACCGCCCGCGAGCACCAGTCCGACGACGAGCACCCACAGACCTGCTCCCCCGGTGTCCGGCAGCAGCCCGCCGGACCCGTCCGCTCCTGGCGACCCGGACGCGGTCGACTGGGCCAGACGGATGCGCAGGTCGACGTCGAGCCGCAGCGTCTGCGAGCCGTTCGGCGAGGCGGCGTCGAGGTCGACCCGGACGTCGAGGCGCACGGGATCGCGGGACTCCGCGGCGATCGTGGACACCAGACGGCGGGTCCCGGTACCGGTCACACTGCGCCACTCGCCTCGGTCGGCGCGCGCCGACACCGCGAGGTCGCCGGTCTCGAGCAGCGCGTCGATCCGGGTGCCCAGCACGTCGACCGTGAGCCGGGCGTCGTCGACCGCCTGGTTGCGCACGTAGAACGTCGACGTCCGGCTGTCGCCGGGCACCCAGCGGACGGCCGGGTCGAACAGCGGCTGGGTCAGGCGCGACGTCCAGGCGACACCGTCCCGGCTCAGCCCGATCTCCTCGTCGGCGGCCGCGGGCCCGGCCGTCACGGCACCGAGGAGCACCACGAGCCCGACGACGATCGACCGACGCATCATCGCGACACCCCCGCCCGGCGGTCGCGCACGGATCCGACGGCCATCGTCGCGGCGTATCCGAGCAGCCCGATCACCACGACGACCAGCGCGACCTGCCGCTCGCCCTGCGGAAACAGGTTGACGGCGTAGCCGACGTACGGCAGGTGGTACCACCGCTCGCCCCTGACCTGCGCCGGGATGACGGGCTTCTCGTCGGCGACGTCGTTGGCGTCCCCCCGGGTCTCGACGAACGGCTCACCCTTGAGGTTCGTGCCGACCGCGACGACCCGGTGCGTGACGACGGTCCGCCGGCCGGACTCCAGCTGGTACGTGATGACCGAGCCGATGCCGATGTCGGAGAAGTCGACGGGCCGGACCACGACGAGGGTCCCGGGAGGCATGCCGGGCTGCATCGACCCGGTCAGGATCGTGTACGGCGTGGCACCGGCGATCCTCGGCACCACGACCGACACGGCGAGCAGCAGCACCAGGGCGGCGATGACGAACCAGGCGATCACCTGGATCAGCCGGCCCCGGAGGCTGACGTGCTCTGCTCGACGAGCGGACATGACGCGTCCCGGTCACGCTGCCGGACTAGTTGGGATCGGTCTGCGTCAGGGTCACGGTCAGCGCGTCCAGCGCCGCCACGATGTCCTGCGTGTCGTTGGCGTTGATCGTCGTGGCGTCGCCGTACGGGATCGTGACGACGAAGGTCGCCGTGATGGTGCCGCCGTCGTCCCCGGACGTCACGGTGTCCCCCGTGGCCAGGTCGCGGTCGGTCGACGTGACGCCGCCCGCGATCGCGAACGTCGCATCGGCCGTCGCCGACAACGTCGTGCCCGTGGGGGTCCCGGTCACGTCGACCTCGTCGGGAGCGTCGATCGTGGCAGCGAGGTTGTCGCCGGACGCCTCGAGCTCGAAGGTGCACTGGCGCGTGATGACGTCACCGGGGACGAACAGCGTGACGGCGGCCCCGGCGCCGGCGCTTCCCGGTGCGTAGACCCAGCCTCCGGCACACGTGCCGTCGCTCAGCTCGAGGTTGCCGGCCGTCACCGATCCGCCGTCGGCGGTGCCGTCGGCGGTCCAGTAGGCCAGTGAGCCTGCTCCTCCGAGGAGCAGGACGCCTGCTGCCGACGCGGCGAGCGCGCCCTTGGTGGACTTCTTCATGTGCTTCCCCCGATCGCTGCGTCCTGCGACCACGGCGGCCACGGACGAGACGGAGACCCACGGTGTTGCACTCGGGACCAACGACCTGGTTCCTGTGTGACTTCCGTCACCTCCACCATGCGCCTGATTCGGCGGGACGTCCACCCCACCGCACGACGGCAGGAGGCCCCCGACGTGTCGTCGGGGGCCTCCGGGGCGGTGCGGTGAGCGACTACCAGCCGCGCTCGGCGAGCCGGTGCGGCTCGGGGATGTCGTCGACGTTGATGCCGACCATGGCCTCGCCCAGTCCGCGCGAGACCTTGGCGATGACGTCGGGGTCGTCGTAGAACGTGGTGGCCTTGACGACCGCCGCGGCACGCTCGGCCGGGTTGCCGGACTTGAAGATGCCCGATCCGACGAACACGCCCTCGGCACCGAGCTGCATCATCATCGCGGCGTCGGCAGGGGTGGCGATGCCGCCGGCGGTGAACAGCACGACCGGCAGCTTGCCGGCCGCGGCGACCTCCTTGACGAGGTCGAACGGTGCCTGCAGCTCCTTGGCCGCGACGTACAGCTCGTCCTCGGTGAGGGACTGCAGCCGGCGGATCTCGCCACCGATCTTGCGCATGTGCTGCGTCGCGTTGGAGACGTCGCCGGTGCCGGCCTCACCCTTGGACCGGATCATCGCGGCGCCCTCGGTGATGCGACGCAGCGCCTCGCCGAGGTTGGTCGCACCGCACACGAAGGGGACCGTGAAGTTCCACTTGTCGATGTGGTGGGTGTAGTCGGCCGGGGTCAGCACCTCGGACTCGTCGATGTAGTCGACGCCGAGCGACTGCAGCACCTGAGCCTCGACGAAGTGGCCGATGCGTGCCTTGGCCATGACCGGGATGGAGACCTGCTCGATGATCCCGTCGATGAGGTCGGGGTCGGACATGCGCGCGACGCCGCCCTGCGACCGGATGTCGGCGGGGACCCGCTCGAGCGCCATGACGGCGACGGCCCCGGCGTCCTCGGCGATCTTGGCCTGCTCGGCGTTGACGACGTCCATGATGACGCCGCCCTTGAGCATCTCCGCCATGCCGCGCTTGACGCGCACCGTGCCGCTCTGGGCCGAGCCCGCCGTGGTCTGTTCGTTGCTCACTGCCATGTCCTTCGTTGTGCCTGAGATGTCTGAGAAGTCTACTCCCGGCGGCGTGCCGGGAGCCGGGCGGTCAGGATCCGAGCGCGGGGTCGTCCACGGTCTGCTGGTAGACGATCCGCATGCGCTGGAACACCGTCACGAGGCTCGCCAGCGCCAGCACCCACAGCGTCAGCTCGCGCAGGATCGGCAGGTCGAGCAGTCCCGCGAAGCCCGTCATGACCAGGATCGAGACGAGCCGGTCGGACCGCTCGGCGATGCCGCCCTTGGCGGTCATGCCCAGCGACTCCGCCCGGGCCCTCGCGTACGACGTCAGGTTGCCCAGCACGAGGCAGGCCAGGCTCAGGTACAGGTACAGCCGCGGGTCGCCGAGATCGGCCTCCGCGTCGGACGTCGTGTAGTACAGCATGATGCCGCCGAAGACCGCCGCGTCGCCGACCCGGTCGAGCGTCGAGTCCAGGAAGGCCCCCCACTTGGACGCCTTGCCCAGCTTGCGGGCCATGTAGCCGTCCATGATGTCGCTGAACACGAAGGCCGTGACGACCATGACGCCGATGAAGAACTGGCCGCGGGGGAAGAACCACAGGGCACCTGCGCTGACCCCGATGGTCCCGACGACCGTGACCTGGTTCGGCGTGATGCCGAGCCTCAGGAACAGGTCGGCGAGCGGGGACCAGACGTTGGTCCAGAACTGGCGGAAGCGTTCGAGCATGTCAGTTACTCCTTGGGCCAGGCGTCGGCGAGCATCGCCCGCGTGTCGCCGAGCAGCTGCGGCATGGTCTTGGTGTGCCCGATGACGGGCAGGAAGTTGGCGTCGCCACCCCAGCGCGGGACGACGTGCTGGTGCAGGTGCGCGGCGATGCCGGCACCGGCCACCGCACCCTGGTTCATGCCGAGGTTGAAGCCGTGGGGACTGGTGACCGTCCGCATGACCTGCATCGCGGTCTTGGTCAGCGACGCGACCTCGGCGGTCTCGTCGTCGGTCAGCTCGGTGTAGTCGGCCACGTGACGGTAGGGACAGATCAGCAGGTGGCCCGCGTTGTACGGGTACAGGTTGAGGACGGCGTAGGCGTGAGTGCCGCGATGCACGACGAGGCCCTCCACGTCGTCCATCTCGGGGATGTGGCAGAACGGGCAGTCGACCGCGTCGGCCGAGGACGGCTTGCCCTCGCCCTTGATGTACTGGATGCGGTGGGGCGTCCAGAGCCGCTGGAACGCGTCCGGCTCCCCCACCCCGTCCTGGGCGTCGTCCTCGGGCGGTGTCACACCTGCACCCGGGTCTCGATCGCCTCGACGATCCGTGCGACGGCGTCGTCGAGCGTCACGCCGTTCTCCTGCTCGCCGCTGCGGTAGCGGAACGACACCGCGCCGGCCTCGACGTCGTTGTCGCCGGCGATCAGCATGAACGGCACCTTCAGCAGCTGGGCGTTGCGGATCTTCTTCTGCATCCGCTCGTCGGAGTCGTCGACCTCGACCCGGATGCCGAGCGTCTTGAGCCGCTTCGACAGCTCGTACAGGTAGTCGGCGTGCCGCTCGGCGACCGGGATGCCGACGACCTGGACGGGAGCCAGCCACGGGGGGAACGCGCCCGCGTAGTGCTCGACGAGGACGCCCATGAAGCGCTCGATGGAGCCGAACTTGGCCGAGTGGATCATGACGGGCTGCTGGCGGCTGCCGTCCGCGGCGACGTACTCCAGGTTGAACCGGTCGGCCGACGGCTGGTTGAAGTCGTACTGCACGGTGCCCATCTGCCAGGTGCGGCCGATCGCGTCGCGGGCCTGCACGGAGATCTTGGGGCCGTAGTACGCCGCCCCACCTGGGTCGGGGACCAGCTCGAGACCGGTCTCGACGGCGACGTCCTCGAGGACCTTCGTCGCGATCGCCCAGTCCTCGTCGGAGCCGATGAACTTGTCCTTGCGGTCGTCGCGGGTCGACAGCTCGAGGTAGAAGTCGTCGATCCCGAAGTCGCGCAGCAGGCTCAGCATGAAGTCGAGCAGGTGCTTGACCTCGGCCGGGGCCTGCTCGGGCGTGACGTACGAGTGCGAGTCGTCCTGGGCGAAGCCGCGCACCCGGGTGAGTCCGTGGATGACGCCGGACTTCTCGTTGCGGTACACGTGACCGAACTCGAACAGGCGCAGCGGCAGCTCGCGGTAGGAGCGCTGGCGCGACCGGAAGATCAGGTTGTGCATGGGGCAGTTCATCGCCTTGAGGCGGTACTCCTGCCCGTCGACGTCGATCGCGGGGAACATGCCCTCGCCGTAGTACGGCAGGTGCCCGGAGGTGTGGAACAGCCCCTCCTTGGCGAGGTGCGGGGTGCCGACGTACTCGAAGCCCTCCTCGATGTGCCGACGGCGGACGTAGTCCTCCATCTCCCGCTTGATCACACCGCCGCGCGGGTGGAACACCGGAAGGCCCGAGCCGATCTCGTCGGGGAAGCTGTAGAGGTCGAGCTCGGTGCCGAGGCGACGGTGGTCGCGACGCTGCGCCTCCTCGATGCGGTGCAGGTGCTCCTCGAGCGCCTCCTTGGTCTCCCAGGCGGTGCCGTAGATGCGCTGCAGCTGCTTGTTCTTCTCGTCGCCGCGCCAGTA
>Ga0247730_1002034_pt1 | contig 10121 bp, 14 predicted proteins | sample UWRJL073202C2_FD_180959 | JGI IMG/M metagenome (GOLD analysis project Ga0247730, IMG submission 180959) | Plant litter microbial communities from Arlington Agricultural Research Station in Wisconsin, United States - UWRJ-L073-202C-2 | ecosystem: Environmental > Terrestrial > Plant litter >...
GCCCTGGTGCATCTCGGGTGTCATTGCATTTAGAGCTTTGGGCCTGTTGAGAGTGATCAAGAGAACATGGCTGGACGGAATCTCGACAATGAGCTGCTTCGTCGTCTTTGGAATTGCTAGACGTTGGGTTTCGTGCCCCATTTAAGTCGGACGTGAGCGGGAGATGGAAGAATAGGTCGCGTGAACATGGCTGGACTGGTTACAGTCGATGATGGATTTACACCGGTCCAGGGATTGCCGGTTTGTTTGCATGAACCAAATAACAAATCGCATGTCCATTTGCGGAATCGATCCCATGCGACCCACCACTACCACATCGCAATGCACACACACAATTCTCGATGATAACAGCCGCAAAATCCTTCCAGAAATTTGGGGCTTATTAATACCTTGAAGATAGATGGCAGATACCAATACTTCACGACATGTATCTCATGATAGAAGATGCTCCAGTTATGGACGCCACTGCATGCTGCCTATCTTCTGTCGATAATACTTTGACGCCAGGACTGAGAAGATTGTTCAAGACTGCACGTCGATGGAAAGCGGACAAAACACTTGGGTGTCGTATATGTGACCTCTTGGCAAGAGTTTCAACGAGTGCGACGGCCTGTTGTGTTCATGTGATCAATACATTTTCCAAGTAACGTCTTTGAGCTCACCTACATATTACTCAGTCGCGAAATAAAGAGGTTAGGAAAGGATTCATTCCGACAATATGGATATTGTATGCGGTGCTGCGACTAGTCTAGGCCCCTGTTTAGACCAGGTTGCAATTGGATTCCGCGTGAACTCGAGGTCGAAGCACCTTAACCTGGGTATAGCCGCATTCTACTTCCAAGTCGAAGGCATTAAAAGGAGATCTTACAGTATGGACAAGCTCAAGACTTCATCCATAATGATATGTGGGCGACGGCTGAGCTGTTCTGTCTACAGTATCAAGAAGCTAGTCAACTGCTTGAAACTGGAAGCTATGGATTACCAAGAGTTTGAGAACATCTCCGTTGTAGATGATACCCTGCACGAAGCCGTTTCCCTAGCTCGTATCCTAGATGAACACTATCACAAAACACTTCCGATAAGGACGATGCAAAGATCCACTTTAAAGATGTGAAATGTGTGTGCAGTACTTCCGGGATGAAACCGAAGCTGTTGTACGCAAATTGGTCTCAGTGATATGCTCTGTCGGTGGAGTATGGTGAATGGGTTAGATATCTTGACAGATCGCTTTGACGTTCAGGTAGTGTCTCACGGTCACGGTTTGCAGTATAGACATTCAACTGATCATGACATCTTACATCAACTGTTTCCAGTGGTTCCTCCCACGTAAGTCCAGATGCAGGCGAAAGTCTTCTCCTGTGTTCCATACCACCACCACCTCTTCCTCCGTCTTCATGCAACATCACCTCTAAAATATAACGCGTATCAACTCTATACGAATTTGTGTGGTTCTCTTTGCGCATGCTGTAAGGAAGCCGCTCGGTAATTCCTCAAGCATGTCGTTCGAAAGATATCAAGCCCCTCCGTCTCTGCCTTCAGATATGCACTCTGTTCTGCGTACAAGTTAAATCTTAGTTAACTGAAAACTTGAGCTGGCACTTTTTCGACGTTTGAGTTCAGGACGTTGAGAGAAGGGCATAGACAAACGATAGCCGAAAACAATCGCTGTCAATTGCTCAGTACTTCTCAAGAGCCTTAAGGAGATTTCCCAAAGACTGCCTGGAAGAGAGGAGCGCCGGGTTATCGCATGTACAATTGACTGCAAATCAAACGATTTGATTCAGAAATATCGGAGACTTGTCGCTAAATACTGTCACGATTTTCTGTGTGGAAAAACGCTCGAATCTTCAAGAAACGGCACTAAACACTTGAACCAATGGCACTAAGCAACGGAATCAATAATAGATATCCTCAGACTGACCATGTCGGCTCAGTGACGCCGACAGAAATGACAGCATTGACAGGGCATTGTTTCTGTGGGGAGAGTTGGCATGCATGCCTTGTTACCGTTACTCGGACAACCGAGGATGCAACTCTCTCCACTGGCACAAGGACCGCATGCCAAATATGAACGCAAAGTCTTGGGAGATCTTAGGGGTCCGATAATTTATTTGCAGCCGCAGCGCTTCCGTTCAACGACTCCGAATGCGGGAGGGTACGCAGGGGTACGCGCGCTAGCGAGCTCTAAGCTTAGCGGAACAATAGCGGGTCAGACGATGTATCGGTAGCAAAGTAATATTGAACCCGTTGCATCTCAGAGTCAGCATCTTGGGAGACCCTTTCTACCTACTAAGCGAGCGGAGTATTTCTTATGCTCGCACTAAAGAATATGAGTGGAATTGTAGCGGTCATGGGAATTTGGAACGGGCTGCAATGCTCTTCATTTCGAGAATGCATCATCAGTACAAGCAATATCAACACGGAGGCCTTTATCTACAAACCCCTCGGACTGATCCTCAGCTGCAACCAGAACGACTTTGCTCCGAGTACTGTTAGAAGAAGATACCTAGCTCGACAGACATGGTCCTAACATCGTCTAGGATCATGAATGCAGACATGTACAGCGGAGAGTAGCACAGTCTGGAAAATGAAAAGTCAACCGTTTAGGCTTCAAGAGAAGTAGACGGGACAAAAGAAGTTGCCACAAATCCTGCCAGGGTCTCAATTCTTGAAATAGCACCACACGTTCGGGGTCCATGGGGGCGTTCGTTCCTATACACCTTTGGCAGGCATTCAACCTGGCCGATATGGACACTGCAGCATACCCCGAGTGTCTCGCCTCAAGTTTGCAGGGATCGAATGCTAGCTCAAGAGCGCAATTCAGAACAGGAAGACCCGGCGGTAGATGATCCATGTCGAAAACCGTCAGCCTGGGCATGATTGACTGACGCCTTGCAAGCCCAGCCAGTCCGAAGATCCGTTAATGATTTGCCAGCCACGGCGAGACTTGAAAGCTCTTGCTCAAGGCCGCAGCACGACCTGTGCGATATCCGATCCTCTAAGCATGCAAGTGAATTCCACTGTGCACCGCAATCACAGACACTTCGTGCAAGGGTGACAGAGGAAGGGTTGAAGAGGGGAGATAGTATTACCTAATAATATTTGATTTGCGCTTTGGAAAGATCAGCCATCACAGCCACGTTACCATTGCGTTGCCTTCCTCCCATCTCCATGCAAAGTTGCGCCCACCTGCAACGAGGCACAAACAGGAATATTTTATTCTGAACAGAAGCTACCGCCGATTTCAACGCGCTTATTTTATCGTCACTACGCCTACCGCCGCCCGGGGTGAAATACTTCCAGTAGGTTGCAGTCGTGAAATTGGGTACACAGCACATACGGCACCTCGACCTTGCCGACTTTCGCCTATCGTTCTCCCATGATGCATTCCACGCAGGATGTGTGTGAGCAGGAGATGGATCTTTGCTGCTCTATCCGAGTCTATCGTGCTTCGTCTGCTCACGCTTAGGGCTGAATACATCTGATGAACCCTGCATGTTGACAATAGGCGCATAAGCGGGGATGTGATCATCCTTGCTACTACCAAAGGGTCCGCGTGCACTTATTTCATTCTGATGTGATCCGCTAGTGGCCGCCTACATATAAGCTATGCCTGCGTACGATTTGCTCCAAAGTCTCTTTTCCTTCTTCCCTCTCTCCCCCGCCTTCCCTCCGTCCCTCCATCCTGTCCTTGTTTTCGTCACTGGGTGCTCGCAATGGCTGTCGCAGGAACGCTTCATAATACGTGTGTGCCCATTGCTTAAAACGCGAACTTTCGGGCTAATCGACTTGCAGCTATGGGTTATTATTCCAAGCAGCTATCTATAGCGCAATGCTCTTTGGTGGTGCGTGACCTCTCGTCTCGTATTCTCGATACCAGTCTCACGAAACCCAATACAGCTGCATTGCTCCAAGCATGGAACTACTATCGAGCATTTCACAAACGAGATTCGCTATGGGTGCAAGGCCTAGTAGGTCTCGTAATGGTGTGCGATGTTTGCCAGATTGCATTCCTGTGCGCTGCGTTGTACGAGTGCGTTTGCTTTCCCTCGCAGTCGCGCGTACGATTTACTCATGTGAAACTGGTATCTAGGTGGCTCCTCATCAGTAAGCATTCCCCTGCTCCCCCATTTTTACCTTCTTCTGAATACAGATCACGAATAGACCAAGGAGATCCCACATACCTCGCCACATTACCTCAGTGCGTTCTTGGAGATCTCATCCCTATTGAATATCGCTTATTAACCCGGGGCCAACAGTACTTTGATCATCGAACTGTTCTTCAGTGCTATCATCGCAGTGTCGGTACAGCAGTTCTATTGCTATCGTATTTGGATGTGTACGTCTGAATTCCTTCCCGTTGATTCTCGCAAGTATTAACGATGTTAAATCAGTGAGCAAGAGCTATGTGATCGCAGGCGCAGTGGTAAGCAGCAACCAGGCGCTTAGAGTCTCTAAATCCTGACTTTCTCCGTAGTCTGCTGTGAGCTGGAGTGCATTCAGTATGTTCTCCTTTATATGTCTTTCATCCTTCATATTTACTAAATGCGTTTTCTCTTAGTCACTCTCCTCAGTATGCCTTTTCTCTCGCTGCCACTGGGTTTGTTGTTGACATTAACCACCTACAGTATACACTGTTCAAGCACTCGAGTTTACTCAAGTAGTTCAGCTAGGATTACTGCAGGTGATTTGAGTTCTCACGTTTCTTCTTGTGCGCTCAACTGACGACTGAAGCTAGAAAATGTCTACAGTAACAAACAGTCTAGCTGCTGTCACCGATATCGTGATATCCATAGTCATGGTTGTCTTGCTGCAGAGATCGAAGACCGGATTTAAAAAGACGACGGATTTGGTTAACAAGCTTGTATGTCTTCCCCCGCCGCTGCTCTGGACCACGGGTGCTAAACGTTGTCATGTTCCAGATCATTTTCACGTTCAATGCTGGTCTTCCCACTAGTATTTGCGCACTGGTTGCCGTTGTCACTGTATGTCGCCTCCTGTCTGTCTATTTGCTCCTTCGCTAATGTGCAACCGCTCTAAGATTAATGCTGCTCCGTATGTCGACTGTTTTCCAGGGTCGTTCTTGCCGGTACTAAAGGGTCTCTTAGCGCGACATTCCTGTACATTTTCTTCTTCATTCTCATGGGACGATGTAAGCTTTGCCTCGCTTTGTATTTCGGTTATGATTTTAACACGCGTTCGCAGTCTACTCGAACTCGATTCTTGTAACTCTCAACTCGCGAGAATACATTCGCCAAAAAGCCACAGAGAGTGGGAATACCAATGCAGGGAACAGTTTCTCATTGCCTGTTATGTCGCGAGGACCTGGACACCATGGGCAACGGTCGCGAAATGTAAATCATAAACCTGATATCTTTCCTGCTGTATACTGACCTAATGTTTGGTAGGATGCAGATGCCATTGCCATCAGGATTGACACGAACACCGTGCACGATCACGATGTTCAGGTATGTCGTGCGACTGTTGTGTTTCGTTCGGGTGCTGACGTTGTTCGCTTGCAGATGGATAGCAAAACTTCGTCGTCAGATAGATATATGGACCCTATGAAAAGGGGTGAACCATAAGCGTATATCGCCATAATACAGAGAGGGATTCGTTTCGTTGGAATAGTTTAGGGTCTTGCTATTGTTTCTTCTTTGTTCTTACATTTACACTGTGTCTATATACATCCGTCTGTCATTACTACTCGTTCCCAATTCCTGGTCCCAGCCCAAACCCATTACCGTGACGTCCCTCGGACATTTACACCTCCAAGTCGGGGATTCCACCCCACCAGAGTTGACTGTGTGTTAGAGTCTTCAGGGTGGGTTGTCTGATGGCAAACACGTCCAAGCGCCTTGATGCGTCAACATTCCTGTTTGAACCATGACTTTCATCCTCCTCTATCGGCAACATTGAACATTGCCAGGAAAGCGCTTGACTAGTTCCCTCAGTCAATGACATTCGTATTGTCCTCATGTCACTCAGCTCAAGGGGCCATCATTATTGCTAAGTCACAGTGCTTGATCAGCTCTTCCCGCGCTCTTTATATTGCTTGATCAGCCTATTCTCACGAACTCAACTGTAATCACTACACCCATGTCTGTAGGCCTGCTTCAAATTCCACCAGAGGTTATCGAGCAGATTGCTCTGTGCTCTGGCATCGAGTCTGTCGTTGGCCCACCCACCTCTCTTGTCGCCCTCTCTTCCGTCAATCGTGAATTGCATTCCTTGCTTTCCGTTACCAATAACTCGGTCCTCTACGCGCAAATATACCTAGAGAAATTCGACAACCCCATAGACGGAGCTGTTCCCAAGGATCTCACCTCCTCTTCTCCTGTTCTAGCAGCAGAACTACGCAACAGGTTCAGCGTCCTACGTCGATTGCGGCCATGCGATGTCAGCGATTTGTCACCATCCGAAGACCAGCTAGCTGAGATGTTGTATACTACATACATCATGTGCTTGGAGAACGAGGAGAAGAACTTCCAGCAGCTCCGCGAATACGCACAAATTGACGATTGGTTAAGAGAATATTGGACCGGGGATAACGGAGCCTCGGGAGTGCAGCAAACAGTGAAGTTGTCAGACAAGGATGATTCACGATGGCCGAATGATCATGCCGCTAATGCGCTTGCAATGTGGATTTTCTGGTTCGTCCTCCAGCCTGGTTTGTTCATGGTTTAGTCAGAAGTATTTGTAACCAACTGACGTCCCGTTTACAGATCAACTACTTGCTGACCATACCGCCACTTGGAATGTGATGAACGTTGTGAAGATGTATTCGCTCGGATTCCATAAGGTGCTCATCACTTTCGTTTATGTTATGCTCTGCTAATCGTGCTTTACAGTATCAACTCGAATATGATTCATGGCTCGAACTACGCCCAGACCTTGCGAAGCCCGCAGCGAACTATACCATGTCCTTAACCTACTTCTCCAAGCCCTTTTCCCTTCGTGTAACACCAATGGCGGTCCCCGCTACGTTGACTTACCTAACATTGGTGGATCTGGTGCAAGAGACCATGTTACACACATTCTTGTCCCTGCGTCGCGGTAGTACGGAATGGAGGCAGCTGAAGCGGGACGAATTGAGAATTCAATGGTTCAAGGCAGCACGTCCTTTGCAACATCCCAACGGCCCACCCGAGCCACTTACGCCCAATGGACTACAACAAAACTACGAGTTTGGCAGGTTAGGGAATATCCGAAATCGTGTTTGATTGACTTTGCTGACAAGAGGGATTCATAGCATTGAGGGCATCTGGGAAGGCATTTTCACTGTGAGTTGACACATGATTGGCTCTGCACGTTGAGCTCATGCTTGAACCGACTAGAACATAGATTTCGAGTCCTATGCACAGATGATCTCCGGCGGCAGTCCGAAAGCTCTGCAGCGTGGCTTGATTGGTCGTCACTGGCATTCATGGACGATACGCGAATACTACCTATACTCCGATGACAAGAACCAGTCTCCTGTCAGTCAAGGAGAACCTCTGCGTGGATGGCTTCCCCAAGACGCTACATTCACGGACACTGAGACAGGAGACTTGGAGGTGTGGGATCCCATCAAACGAAGGTCTATACAGTATACGAAGCGCCCGGTCGTGCCAAGAAATGGAGGAAGGGAAGTGCGGGATATCATCGTAAAGGGAGTAGGTCATTCTGCGATGGGACAGTTCAACGTTTATGGCAGGATAAGGCCGACAGACGGACTTTTCTGCCTTTCTAAAGAATTCGTCGGTTGTTTTCCTTCATTCCCTGCAAGCGACCCTGCTGATGGTATTTCTTGGGGCCAGGTGGATGGGGACCGCGGCCTGTGGTCATATCGAGGCTATGTTGTGGGTCACCAGAACGGTCAACTAGGAGGTCGTTGGAGGGATACCGTGAGTTTAGCTGAGAACGTTGGATATGGTGGGGGCTTCATCATGAAAAGGCGTCAATAAATGACCGCAATGTGCTCTCTTGTATATTAGACTTGCGAGAAAAAGAATTACTTTGTCTTGTCAGCGTTTGACTATTGTAAAATTTCCGGGGAGCAAAGGGCTTCGTACTTCTAGATGGCAGAAGTAGCAAAAACATAGCGTCGCTGGAATCGCTATATGCATCAAGAGGGAATCGAACCCCCGGCGGGTCGAGATTACATACAGAACACTAAAGTCACGTGGCAACGACCCAGGTTACCACTACCCCATTGATGCTTATTTATGGGTCTGATGTGAAGCAATTCAATCCCTTCAAAGACTTTCGTGTCAAATCTTTGCCAAGCCGTCTGAATGTGGCCAAGATTGAGGGGAAATGTCTTTCTTGCTGACTCTTTGCTCGTTTAGGACAACAATGTCCCGACTTTGATCCTCTTGCTCCACGGTATCATTGTGAGCGCTGCTTTTCGTCCCACCGGTGCTCTATGCCGGAATTCTTCCGAGGACAACGAGGGTCTTCTGCACAAAACAAGCATCGTCTGCGGAATCTCTTCGGTTACGACTGTCGCTTGGGCAGCAACGATTGCTAGCAGGTGTTTTGTCTACGACCACTATTTTCCGAGCACTAGCAGCAAAAAACGATATAAAAGGTGTCTAGCAATGTACTCCCAAATCCTCATCACCTTTGGTCCAAAGCTCCCAGTCTTACATCGATCATGTTCCCTGTGGCCTCCCTTGTTTTCCTCACCTATCTTGCAGTGGCCCATGGTCAGCAAGTCGGCACTTTGACTGCCGAGACCCACCCTTCTCTCACTGTCGAGGAATGTACCGCTTCTGGCTGCACGGCCTCAGAGCTTTCCGTTGTGTTGGATGCCAACTGGCGTTGGTTACACAGCACCGAGGGATCGTGAGTATTGTCTCTTTGAAATTCGACACCAACGAAATGCTCATTACTGTTGGACATTGTAGAACTAACTGCTACACCGGAAATGGTGAGGACAATCATTGACATCAGTTGCCGTCGAGGCCACCGACACTAACCAATGTCTTTTCTAGAATGGGACACAACCCTGTGCCCCGATGGTGAGACTTGTGCTACTGCTTGCGCACTCGACGGTGCCGACTACAAGTCCACCTACGGTATTTCCTCCAGCGGCGATGAACTTAGCTTGCAGTTCGTGACTGGATGTAAGTCCTTCGTCGTATTTGCGCTGGCTTGTCGCTGATTTTAAACTGTAGCGAACGTCGGATCCCGAGTTTACTTGCTTGATGAGGACGACACCAACTACAAGATGTTCAACCTCTTGAACAAGGAATTCACCTTCGATGTTGACATGTCTACGCTCCCCTGTGGTCTCAACGGCGCTCTGTACTTTGTTGAGATGTCCGCCGACGGTGGATTGAGCGAGTTCTCCAGCAACAAAGCTGGATCTGCTTATGGTACTGGATACTGTGACTCCCAATGCCCCCAGTACGTGACCGTTACGCTACCAGCAGTATCTCGATTGTTGAACACTACTTTTTCTTCAGCGACATCAAGTTCATCAACGGTATGGCCAACGTCGAGGGCTGGAACCCAGCCGAGGGTGACCCCAACTCTGGTGCTGGAACCTACGGCTCATGCTGCGCTGAGAGTAAGTTACATCTTCCCTTGCTCAGGTTTATCTTACTGATCGCATTTCCGTTTTAGTGGATATCTGGGAAGCTAACTCCCAGGCTGCTGCCTACACCCCCCACCCTTGCACCGTCTCCGGACAGACTCTCTGTGAAGGTGTTGACTGTGGTGATGGTGACGACCGTTACAACGGTGTTTGCGACAAGGATGGATGCGATTTCAACTCTTGGAGAATGGGTGACCAGACCTTCTTGGGCCCTGGACTCACTGTTGACACCTCCTCTCCTTTCACCGTTGTCACTCAGTTCTTGACCAGCGACAAGTGAGTTCTTCCTTTCAACTTTGCAACTCTAAACTCAACCCAACCATTTTGCAGCACAACCACCGGCACACTTACTGAGATCCGTCGTCTGTACGTCCAGAACGGAAAAGTCATCCAGAACTCGGTTACTGCCGTTGACGGAATCACCGAGGCCGACTCTATCACTGAAGAGTACTGCAGTGAGCAAAAGGAAGTATTCGGAGACACCAACTCCTTCGAGTCCAAGGGAAGCCTCGCTGGAATGGGAGCAAGCTTTGATGCC
>Ga0247730_1002035_pt1 | contig 10120 bp, 11 predicted proteins | sample UWRJL073202C2_FD_180959 | JGI IMG/M metagenome (GOLD analysis project Ga0247730, IMG submission 180959) | Plant litter microbial communities from Arlington Agricultural Research Station in Wisconsin, United States - UWRJ-L073-202C-2 | ecosystem: Environmental > Terrestrial > Plant litter >...
TCACCATTACCGGTACCGATGCGGGCCTGACCCACAACATCAACTCGGCCGTCGAGCAGAGCCTTGAAATCATCCGCCAGCGCGTCGACCAGGTCGGCGTCTCCGAGCCGACCATCCAGCGCGTCGGCGGCAACCGCATTCTCGTGCAGCTGCCCGGCACCCAGGATCCGACGCGTCTGCGCCAGCTGCTCGGCTCCACGGCCAAGATGAGCTTTCACATGCTTGGCGATGCGTCGGCCCGCGGCGTCACCATGCTGAAGGATGACGAAGGCCAGAGCTATCCGGTCGATGACCGCGTTGAACTGTCGGGCGACCGCCTTTCGGATGCCCGCGTATCCTTCGACCAGCAGAACCAGGCAGTCGTCAATTTCCGCTTCGACAGCGCCGGCGCCACCCGCTTTGCCGATATCACCCGCGCCAATGTCGGCAAGCCGTTTGCCATAGTGCTCGACAACAAGGTGCTGAGCGCGCCCGTCATTCGCGAGCCGATCACCGGTGGTTCCGGCCAGATTTCCGGCAACTTCTCCGTTGAATCGGCCAACTATCTCGCAGCCCTGCTGCGCGCCGGCGCTCTGCCGGCCAAGCTGACCGTGATCGAGGAGCGCACCGTTGGCGCCGACCTCGGCAGCGACGCGATCAAGATGGGCATCTATACCGGCATCGCCGGCTTCGTGCTCGTCGTCGGCTTCATGCTGGTGCTCTACGGCGCCTGGGGCCTGCTCGCCAACCTGGCGCTGTTCCTCAACGTCATCCTCACCTTTGCCGGCCTGACGCTGATCGGCGCCACACTGACGCTGCCGGGCATTGCTGGTATCGTGCTTGGCATCGGCCTCGCGGTCGACGCCAACGTGCTGATCAACGAGCGCATCCGCGAAGAAACGCGCAAGGGCCGCACGGCCTTCGGCGCCATCGACGCCGGCTTTTCGCGCGCTTATTCGACCATCGTCGACAGTAACGTCACGGCGCTGATCGCAACCGTCCTGCTGTTCTGGTTCGGCTCCGGTCCGGTGCGCGGCTTTGCCATCACCATGGGCCTCGGCATCGCCATCTCGATGTTCACCGCCGTGTCGATCGTGCGCGTCGTCATGGTCTATCTGGCCGCCCGCCAGAAGATGAAGACCATCCAGATCCGCTCGCTGTTCAACTTCAAGCTGGTTCCCGACGGCACCAAGATTAACTTCATGAAGGGTCGTTTCATCGGCATCGGCGTTTCGGCCGTGCTGTCGATCGCCTCGATCATCCTGTTCTTCACCCCCGGCCTCAACTACGGCGTCGATTTCCGCGGCGGCATCCAGCTGGAAGTCGTCACAGAAAAGCCGACCGATCTCGCCGCCTTCCGTTCCGGTCTCGACGGCCTCGACCTTGGCGAAGTGGCGCTGCAGGAATTTGGCGCGCCGAACCGGGTACTGATCCGCGTCGAGCGTCAGGCCGGCGGCGAGGAAACCCAGACGGCGGCGGTTGAAAAGCTGAAAGCCGAAATCGTCAAGGTCGATACGACTGCCAGGGTCGAACGCACCGAAGTGGTCGGGCCAAAGGTCAGCGGCGAGCTGGCGGTGGCCGGCTTCCTCTCTGTCTTCCTGGCCTCGCTGGCGATGATGATCTATATCTGGATCCGCTTCGAATGGCCGTTCGCAGTCGGCGCCATCGCCACGCTGGTGCTTGATATCACCAAGACCATCGGCTTCTTCGCGATCACCGGCCTGGACTTCAACCTGACGGCGATTGCAGCCCTGCTAACGCTGGTTGGCTACTCGGTCAACGACAAGGTGGTGGTCTATGACCGCATGCGCGAAAACATGCGGCTCTACAAGGCTATGCCGCTGCGCGAACTGATCGACCTGTCGATCAACGAAACGCTGGCCCGCAGCCTCTACACCTCGATCACCGCCTTCCTGGCGCTGCTGCCGATGGCGATCTGGGGTGGCTCCGCGGTCGAAAGCTTTGCCGTGCCGATGGTGTTCGGCATTTTCATCGCCGCCTCCTCCTCGGTGTTCATCGCAGCCCCGATCCTGCTGTTCCTCGGCGACTGGCGCACGACGCGCCGCAAGCGCATCGCCGTTGATGCTGCCAATACCGAAGCGGCCGTGCCGAGCAAGTAAGGTTTTGCTAGGAGGCTGAATGAAAAAACGCCCGCTCGGAGTTTTCGAGCGGGCGTTTTTGCGTTTGGTGGACTGTAAGACTGACGACGATGGTACAGCTTACAAATCCTCATCAGCTTCGATATCCGGAGTTCGCATCCGTATCCGTTCATGGCGTATGGACAGGATGTCTACTTTAGGACCGTCATAGGCATGGTCGATCAGGTAATTGCCTGCGATCAGACTTCTGCTGCCGGCAAATTGAAGGCTGTGCATGTAGCTTCCGGCCTGCGGAAAGGTGCAGTCCGAGCAAATGGTGCGTCCATTTTAGCCGTCCGTTGGTGCGGCACATAAGGCGAGTGCCTCCGCGGAGAGCCGATAAAACACCTTTTCCTCCTGAGCGACCGCGCCGAGGCCGGAGTAAAACTCCAGCAGGCGGGCATTGCCGCGATCGGCTGTCCAATCGACGCGGCTGTGGCCGCGCGCGATCGCCAGGCGGGCGACGGCGGTCATCAGGGCGCGTCCAGTGCCTGTGCCGCGTTGGCTTGGAGCAACAAACAGTTCCTTCAGGAAGAAACCGGATTTCAGGCCAGGGCCGGGATAGATGGTCGAGAACGCGGCAAAGCCGATGATGGCCGGTATGGTTGCAACCAGGATTTCGGCGCCGGGTGGCAGTTGCACCAGCTTGCCGACGATCTCACTGCGGGGTGGTACGGGGACCTGATAATGCCGCTGCATCTCTTCGAATAACGTGGCAAGTTGGTCGATGTCGGGTTTTGCGAGCGTGCGAATTTCCAGCAAGGGGGCTTCCGATCGGGTTTTGATTAACGCAGTCTAGCAGGGTGGCGTTCTCGGGCAATGCACAAGTAAAGGCCGAGGGCGATGCCAAAACAACCGAGGAGCGATGATGTCTGCGCAGGAGGACCACAGCATGCTGGACGCGAAAACCATTAGCATTTCCATTGATCGGCCCTGGCGGGCGCTTTACGAGCAGATCTGGAAACCGGAGATCTTTGCACAATGGGCCTCGGGCCTCAGCCAGTCATCGCTGCACCATGACGGCGACCGATGGACGGCGGACGGACCGGAGGGAAAAGTACGGATCCGCTTTTCCGCCTACAACGAGTTCGGGGTTATGGATCACTATGTCGATGCGGGCACCGGGCCGGAGATCTATATTCCACTGCGCGTGATCGGCAATGGCGACGGCGCGGAGGTGCTGCTGACGCTGTTTCGCCAACCGGAGATGACGGACGAAAAGTTTCGGGAAGATGCCGAATGGATCGAGCGTGATCTGGCGGCGCTGCGGGCGATGGTGGCGGCCTGACGCCGCGGTGAGCCGGTGCGATTTGCCTAGCCCGGCCTGCGCCACGGTAACCGCGTTGGGTCATGACGAGGAGCGCTGCTGGTGCGAATCGCCAGAAAAGCTTTGGTCGGCGCGATTAAAAGGCCTTCGCCACTGTTTTGCTGCGGCGAAGGCTCGTGCGTAAAGCGTCAGAACGCGGCATTCAGCTTTCGAGGCGGCGCGCGATCACCAGATGGCCGGGGGTCGGCAGGCCGTCCTGCATGCGAACGTTGATTTCTGTGACTTCCACCACCTCGAAGCCGGTCGCCGTCAGCCGTTCGCGGATATAGGCGATGTCGTGGGCGAAGCGCTGGTTGGGCCCGACCATGTAGGGGCGGCCGGCCATAACATCATCAGGCAGGGTTTCCGAGGAGAAGATGAACAGGCCGCCGGGAACGGTATTTTCGGCGGTACCGAAGAACAGCGGTTCGAGGGCGCCGAGATAGGGCAGCACGTCGGTGGCGGTGACGAGGTCGAAGGGCTCGTCGTCGTTGTCTTCCAGAAAGTCTTCGGCTTCCGCGACGTAGAGTGTGTCGTAAAAATCCTTTTCATGGGCGAGTTCGACCATTTTCTCGGAGATATCGAGGCCGGTGATGTCCTCGGCGAGATCCTGCAGCGCGCCGCCGGTGAGGCCCGTGCCGCAGCCGAGGTCGAGCATGCGCTTGAAAGGCCCGAGCTGCAGTTCCTGGATGCGCTCAAGCACCATCAGCGGTACGGCGTAACGAAGCTGCTCGACCAGAATGTCTTCGAAGGCCTCGGCGTGCTGGTCGAACAGGGTTTCGACATAGGCGTCCGGCGCCTTGGACGGCGTTTCGCCGCGGCCCATCGAGGCGATGCGCACCGAGGCGCCGCCGTGATCGTCCGGGTCGATCGCCAGCACTTCACCGTAGGCTGCCACGGCGGCATCAATGTCGCCGGCCTTTTCCAGCGCCAGAGCGCGGTTATAGGCTTCCGACAGGGCGTCTTCGTCGATCTTCTTCATGGGCCTTGCCTCGCAGGTTTTTTAAAATCTGCGACTGCCTCTACGGCGATCGGCGGCATTTGTCCATGTTTGCAGGTTTTTAGTTGATGATGAATTCGCCCTTGAGCGCCCGCCATTCGCTGGCGGCGATCAGCTTTTGGTGGCTGTAGCGCACCGAATGCAGCGGGCCCTCAAGCTTCTCGCGCCAGAATTTTAGGTAGCCGTTCATCTGCGGGAAGTGCGGGGCCAGATCGTAGTCCTGCCAGAGATAGGTCTGCAGCAACAGGGGATGATCGGGCATGCGGTAGAAGATCTCAGCGGTGGTCAGGCCGTAGCCTTTGAGCATCAGTTCCATTTCACGGTTCATGCTGGCCTCATTGTTTTAGAGGAGAACAATATGACAATGGGAACACGGCAGGGTTAATAGAGATTTAATGGTGGGTGGCATCACTGTTGCGGATATCAGACCGATTTGGCATATCGGAAGCGCGGTAAGGGCGTGATCTCAATCAGCTTGCAGGAATTCGCTGTTTGAGATGCTAGATGCCACCCCGCAACTGCATGTTTTCAGTCGGTGGCGGAGAAACTTTCAGACCCCTTACTGCTTTGTCCGCTATGCATCTCAAAAAATTGGCGTTGGCGAGGGCCTTGAAGAAATCGTCCTGTTCCTTTTTCGATGATGCATTCATCCACTTCAGCTCTGTATCCGTCAGTTGCTCCAGAGCCGTTTTTTTCTGCTTGTCGTCCTCGATCAGGGAAACCATCACGAACCGGGGCGCCATTGCCAGAACTCGCTGTCTTGCCAAGGGGGCTGTTGCAGCCGGCGGCAAGCAACTGGACGTGGCATCGGCCAGGATGGCCAAAGTTCGAGCTGGATCTTTGACATACGAGGCTCTGAGGACGCCCTTGATGTCCGTTTTCATAAAGCTGCCGACGACAGACGTGGCTGCCGAACCGGCGATGCCTGCAATGATGATTGTGAAAACCAAACGCATTTATTGCTCTCCGCTCGCTGTAAATTACAATGGCGGCGGTTTGAGCGGCGTTAAAAGATACGGTTAGCAAACTTGAAATACACGGTCAGGTTGCTCTAGGCTACCGTTTCAGGTGCCGTGTCAGATAAGCTTCAAGCCAGGCCCAGAGATGGCGCAGGGCCTCGACCATGGTCAGATAAAAGATCGCCGCCCAGAGATAGGTCTGGTAGTCAAACGTGCGGGAAAAGGCGTAGCGGGTCTGGCCCATCAGGTCGAGCACGGTGACCACGGCAACCACGGCCGAGCCCTTGATCAGCAAAATGATCTCGTTGCCGTAGGGACGCAGGGCGACGATCAGGGCCTGCGGCAGGACGATCTTGTAGAAGGCGACGGCGCGGGGCAGGCCGAGGGCGGCGGCACCCTCGTGCTGGCCGCGCGGCACACTCTGGATGGCGCCGCGCAAAATTTCGGCCTGATAGGCGGCGGTGTTGAGCGTCATGGTCAGCAAGCCGCAATACCAGGCCTCGCGAAAAAACCACCAGAGGCCGACGGATTCCAGACCGGTGCGAAAGCCGCCGAGGCCGTAATAGACGAGGAATAGCTGCGCCAGCAGCGGCGTGCCGCGGAAGACGTAGACATAGGCATAGGCCAGCCCATTGATCACCGGGTTTTTCGAGAGGCGGGCGAAAGCCAGCGGCAGGGAGATTATGGCGCCAAAAACCACTGAGATGAACACCAGCGACAGGGTGGTCCAGAGGCCTGAGAGGTAGCGCGGGCCGTAGCGCAGGAATTTCTCCTGGTCCCAGTTCTCGTACATCATCGTCGCCAGTAGCACGGCGAGCAGCAGCCAGACGGCGAGGGCCGTAAAACCGGTGAAGCGGGCCACTGTCATCGGGCGGTCGAGAACAGCGGGGGCCGGGCGTGGCGGGATCAGGTTTTCGGAAAAGCTCATCGCTTGGCCTCCGCCTTGCGGGTCCACCTGTCGATATAGGTCAGGCCGATCGAGGAAATGATGGCGAGCACCAGGTATATGACGCAGGCAAGCGTGTAGAAGAAGAAGGCATCCTTGGTGACGCGGGCGGCGATGCCGGTCTGGCGCAGAACGTCGGCAAGGCCGATGATCGAGACGTAGGAAGTATCTTTCAGCAGGATCATCCACAGATTGACGAGGCCGGGGAGCGCAATGCGCACCAGCTGCGGCAGCACGATCAGGACCATCGTGTGGCTGCGGCGCATGCCCAATGCATCGCCAGCTTCATACTGGCCTTTGGGAATGGCGCGGAAGGCCGAGAGCAGCACTTCGGAGGAATAGGATGAGAAAACGACAGCCAACGCCGCCATGCCGGCAAAAAAGGCGTTGATCTCGATTCGCTCCTCGATGCCCATCGACGAGAGAATCGCCTGGATCAGCATCTGTAACCCGTAATAGACGATGAACAGCGTCAGCAGTTCCGGCAGGCCGCGAAAGATGGTGGTGTAAACGCCGGCGGCGAGACGCAGGGATTTCTCGCTCGACTGGGCGGCGAGCGCGATAAAGAATCCGAGAAACAGGCCGACGGGCAGGGTGACGATGGCGAGCGTGACGGTTATCTTTATCCCGAGCGCCAGTTCATCGCCCCAGCCAGCATCGCCGCAGGCCATGATGGTGTTTTGGCCAAACAGGGTGAAAAGGCCGGCCGGTCCGCACATCGGATCGAAGGCATATGTCAGCCAGGCCCAGAACGAGCCGAAGGCGGAAGACAATCCGCTCATACCTGTTTTTCCCCTCGCGGAACTTTTGCCCGCTTCTTGCGACTAAAATGTTTTCAAACAAAAATGGCGGAAGAGCAAGTCTTCCGCCATCGGCTTTCAACAGGGGGTTGGCGTATCAGTTGCCGTAGGCGTCGAAATCGAAATATTTGTCGTTGATTTCCTTGTATTTGCCACTTTTGCGCACAGCGGCAATCGCCGTGTTGAACTTTTCGCGCAGGGCATCTCCCTTGCGTATGGCCACGCCGACGCCAACGCCGTTGATGGCCGGATCGACCGGCAGGGTGCCGAGGATCTTGCAGCAGGCGCCGGCATCCGACTTGACCCATTCCGACAGCACGACAACGTCGTCCATCACGGCATCGATACGACCGTTGGAGATGTCGAGCTTGTACTCGTCAGCCGTCGGATACAGCTTCAGCTCGGTTTCCTTCAGATGCGCTTCGGCATAGTTGGCATGGGTGGTCGAGGACTGGGCGCCGATGGTCTTGTCGGCCAGGCCCTTGGCGGTGGCTTCGGTGACCTTGGAATCCTTCGGCACTGCAATGGCCGGCGGGGTGTTGTAATATTTGTCGCTGAAATCGACCAGCTTCGAGCGTTCCGGTGTGATCGACATCGAGGAGATGATGGCGTCGAACTTTTTCGACTGCAGGCCGGGAATGATGCCGTCGAAATCGTTGTTGACGAAGGTGCATTCAACTTTCATCTCGGCGCATAGCGCCTTGGCGAGATCGATTTCGAAGCCGAGGAACTGGCCGCTGGCATCCATCGATTCGAACGGCGGGTAGGTGGCGTCCGTGCCGATGACGAGCTTTTCACCGGCAGCCATGGCCGAGCCGGCAAACAGTGACAGCGCAGCCAGCGACGCGGCGGCCAGGAAACGGTTGGAGATACGCATGTGGATCCTCTCTGTTGGTACCCCGCGCAGCATCTTGGGCTTTTGCGCGCGGTTGGGTCTGTGCGGCGAAATGTGCCGCGCTGGGCAAATACTCGTCTCGTTTTTCGCCAAAAGCAACCGGAATTGCGCGTCTGAAATTTTAAGCTGTGCTGCACGCCGCCGGCCTGAAGGATGAACACCGCGTTCAGGACCGGTTCAGCCGCAGACATTAGAGTTTCGGAACCAATGCCGGCCTGAGACATTCTCTTCAGCCGGCGCCGTGCGCCCAAAAAAGCCTGAGAGTCCAGTGACAAGGACATGTCCTTTGATGGATCTAAAAATGACGAGGAAACCGATGCCCAGGAAATCCAGACTGTTTGCCAGCGTGGCACTGCCATTCGTATCGCTGTCGCTGATGCTGCAGCCCGCTCATGCCTTGAGCATGCGGCCGGTGCTCGATGCCAGCCAGACGAGCGACGCCATCCAGGTGCAGGCGCCACCGGCACCTGACGCGGAGACACCGGAAGAATTGAAGAAGAAAAAGCCGGCTGCTGACGCTGAGCCGGCCGAAAAGCCGAGGGCTGAGAAGCCAGCTGCAGCCGAGGAAAAGCCAGAAGCGCCGGCAGCCAGACCACCGCGCGCCGAAAAGCCCGCTGCGGCTGATGACACTCCAGAAGCGCCGGCCGCACGGCCGCCGCGTGCTGAAAAGCCGGCTGCGGCAGAAGATGCGCCTGAAGCTCCGGCCGAAAAGCCGGCACGGGCTCCAAAGCCGGCTGCTGCTGAAGAGAAGCCGGAAGCCCCGGCTCGCAAACCTGCCGCTGCTGCTGCCGAGCAGCCGGCCGAAACGCCGGCAAAACCGGACCGCAAGCCGGCCGCTGCACCCGAACCGGCAGCAGAGCCCGCCGCAAGGGCACCAGCTGCAGAAGCCCAGCCGGCCGTTCCAGCTCCCGCCGCCACGCCGGTTCCAAAGGCGTCGCCCGTGGAAGAGCCGGCTGCCAAGCCTCCAGTGCCCAAGCCATCGCCGATCGAGGAGCCGGCTGCCAAGCCGCCGGTGCCCGCCAGACAGCCGGATGCCGCTCCCGGCCGCCAGCCTGCCGATGGTGCTGAGCGGCCGGCCGGAGCCCCGCCTGCTGCGGCGCCCGCCGCCGGCGAACAGCCCGCAACACCGGGCAGACAGCGCCCACCGCGTCCGGCTGCCGCCGGTGAACAGCCGCCGGCCGGTGCTGCCGCGCCACCGCCCATGACGCCAGCCCAGCTCGAGCAGGCCAGGAAGATTGCCGACAACCCCAAGGCCTCGAGCGAAACCGTGATCCTGCCGGTGCAGAATGGTGCAGCCGTGCTCGACAGCGACAAGGATGCCGCCCGTCCAGATCGGGCGCCGGGTTCGCGCGATGATCGTCGCCGGGAGCGAGCCGATGCGCCGATCGTCGCGGCTCCAAAGTCGGATGCCGATGCGCAGGTGGTACCGGGCGGAAAACGCCAGCCGCCGATCAAGATGGAGGCAGTCACCGCCGAACAGGGTGAACGACTCGATCGTCGCCCCGACTTTCAGCCGCAGCCGGGCATGACCGAACGGCGACGCGGCGATGACAACCGAATCATCGTGCAGATCGACAACCAGAACGTTATCCGCAATGACGACAGCGACCGGTTCACGCGTGGAGACGAAGAGCAATATTACGAGCGCCTTCCCGGCGGCCGCAGCCGCGAGACCATCAGTCGTCCGGACAAAAGCCAGGTGGTGACCATCCGCAACCAGTATGGTGACCTGGTGCAGCGCTCGCGCATCGACGCGCGCGGCCGCGAATATGTGCTGTTCTACGCGCCGGAACTGATGGAAGAGCCTGATCGCGCCTATGAATACCGCGATCCGGGCGAAGATCTGCCACCGATGCGCCTGAACATTCCGGTGCGCGACTATATCATCGACACCACCAGCGATCCGGACCGGGACTACTACAAGTTCCTGGAGCAGCCGCCGGTGGAGCCGGTGGAGCGCGTCTACTCGCTGGACGAGGTCAAATATTCGGCCCGTATCCGCGACAAGGTGCGTCGTATCGACCTGGATACGATCACCTTTCCAACAGGCAGCGCCGAAATCTCGATGAACCAGGCAGCCTCGCTGCGCAAGGTGGC
>Ga0247730_1002036_pt1 | contig 10107 bp, 5 predicted proteins | sample UWRJL073202C2_FD_180959 | JGI IMG/M metagenome (GOLD analysis project Ga0247730, IMG submission 180959) | Plant litter microbial communities from Arlington Agricultural Research Station in Wisconsin, United States - UWRJ-L073-202C-2 | ecosystem: Environmental > Terrestrial > Plant litter >...
ACACAGCTCGCCCAACGCACCCTGCCAATCGGGTCGCAGAGGGTTAACTTAATAGATCTGGCTAAGCATGTAGTCCCGAAAGCGGAGTACTGGCGGACGGGGGTTCAAATCCCCCCGGCTCCACCAATTCAACATCTAAAGACGTCCACGGACGTCTTTTTTTGTGCCTGAAATCCAGTGAAATCAAGAGGTTCAGCGTTTCTAAGTTTTTTGGGCAGCCGCAAATTCCGACCGCCAAGGTATTCCAAGCAGTATTCCTCGATAAACGGCTATAGGCGATCCACACCGAGCGCATGAAGAAGCGCCGCCCCCACGCAGTCCCACTCACCGAGCAGACGCTCGCACCACTTGCCACGGTAGGCCTCCCAGTGGCAATCGTAAATATTTGTTCCCTCTGCCCACAATCCCCGTAAGCAACCGCCTCAGTGCTGAGGAAATCTTGACTTTAAAGGTCAATCCGATCATGCGCAGTCGCGCCCGCATACAAGCGTAATGTCTCGCCCTCGTCCAGTAGCTGGTCACGCTGGACCAACGACATATGGCTATACACGCACCACGCTTCGTCTGGCATTATGCCTTTATAGCGCCACCACTCTCGAGATGGCTGGTGACGAACTCAAGGGATGGAACATGGCAGAGAACAGCAACTTCGCCTTTTTCAAAGAACACGATCCGGTTTTTTTCCAACTTGCCAATGCGGCCGAGCGAGTATTTTCCAGCGACCCCAACACGACGCTGATCAAACTGCGGCAGTTGGCCGAAGCGCTCGCCCAGGATCTGGCGGTAAGAGCAGGCATTGAGTTCGACGCCACCACTTCCCAAGCTGATCTGCTGTTTCGCCTGAGTCGTGAAATCCAGCTCGACGGTAACATCCGTAACCTATTCCATACGCTGCGTATCGAAGGCAATAAGGCTACCCATGAATTCCGCACCCAGCATCGTGAGGCACTGGACGGGCTGAGGGTCGCCCGTGCCTTGGCGATCTGGTATCACCAGTCATTTGGCACGGGCGGCAACACCTTCAAGCCTGGGCCCTTCATGGTTCCGGCCGATCCGAGTGAGCCTCTACGTGAGCTGCAGGAGCAGATCGAAAAACTTCGCGCAGAGCTGGGCGACAGTCGCCAGCAATTGGAGAACAACCACCAATTAGCCGAGCTACTGGCGCAGGAAAAGCATGAACAAGCCAGCCTTGTTGGGCAGATGAACGAAGAAGCGCGCGTCTACGAGCAGATTGCCCTTGAGCGCGAGGCAGAACTATCGAAGGCCCGAGTCGATTTCGAGGCGCGGCTGAAAGTGCTGCAACAACAGCTTGAAAATCAGCCGCAAGCTGCCCAGCAGGTCACGCGTAAAACTCAGCAGGCAAGCAGTCAGTTCGATCTCAATGAAGACCTCACCCGTATTCTCATCGATCAACAGTTGAACGATGCCGGCTGGGAAGCCGATTCACTCGATCTTACCTACAGCAAGGGCGCTCGGCCCGAAAAGGGCAAGAACAAGGCCATCGCCGAATGGCCAACCAGCAAGCCGAAAGAAAACGCTGATTACGTGCTGTTCGCCGGCCTAATCCCTGTCGCCATCGTCGAAGCCAAGCGCAAGCGCGTCAACATAGCGGACCGCATTCCCCAAGCCGAGCGCTATTCACGCCAACTGATCGTTACCGACGATCTGCAACCGGCCGGGCAGAACACGGGCTGGGCGGATGGCCAGGGCGGCCATTTCAAAGTCCCGTTTGCCTTTGCCTGCAATGGCCGGCCCTTCATTAAGCAGCTCGCCGAGCTATCTGGCATCTGGTTTCGTGACTTGCGCAGCCCGGCCAACCTGCGCCGGCCGCTGCAGGACTTTCACACGCCGGGCGGCCTACTCGACCTGCTCAAACGCAGCCGTGAGGACGCCGAGGCGAAACTACACCAGGAAGGGTTCGCCTATCTCAAGCTGCGTGATTATCAAGAAAACGCCATCCGCGCCGTCGAACAGGCTCTAGCCGCCAATCGCCGCAACTGTCTGCTGGCCATGGCGACCGGAACCGGCAAAACGCGCACTATCATTGGCTTGATGTACCGCCTGCTGAAGGCCGAGCGCTTTCACCGTATTCTTTTCCTGGTCGATCGCAGCGCCTTGGGGGAACAGGCCATCGAAGCCTTCAATGAGGCGACGCTGGAACAGAACCACACGCTGGCGCAGATCTACGATGTCAAAGAACTAGGTGACATGGCTGCCGAAGCTGAAACACGGGTTCAGGTCGCCACTGTGCAGGCCATGGTCAAGCGCATCTTCCAGTCGGACACTCCGCCACCCATCGATGCCTTCGACTGCATCATCGTCGACGAAGCCCACCGCGGTTACACCCTCGATCAGGAAATGACTGAAGGCGAGCTGGCAGTGCGCGACTTCAACCAGTATCTATCGCAGTATCGTCGCGTGCTCGACTATTTCGACGCCTGCCGCGTCGGGCTCACCGCTACCCCAGCCAAGCACACCAGCGAGGTCTTCGGGGCTCCGATATACACCTACAGCTACCGTGAGGCCGTGGCTGACGACTGGCTGATTGATCACGAACCTCCAATCCGCTACCAGACTCTGCTGAGCCAAAACGGCATCCACTTTGCCAAGGGCGAGAGCGTCAGCGTCATCGATACGAGCACCGGCGAGGTGGATGTCGCCGAGCTCGAGGACGAACTCGACTTCGAAATCGAGTCCTTCAATCGCCGCGTGATTACGCCCGGTTTCGACAAGGTCATCTGCGAGCAACTGGCACAAGAGCTCGACCCGTCGGGCGACGAAAAAACGATGATCTTTTGCGTTAACCAAGCCCATGCCGAGCGAGTCAAAAACCTTCTCGACGAAGCCTTCAAGGACGTTCACGGCGAGGATTACAACCAGGCAGCTGTACAGATCATCACCGGGCAAAGTGACAAGGTCAAACAACTGATCCGCCAATACAAGAACGAGCGCTACCCGAGCATTGCCATCACGGTCGACCTGTTGACCACCGGTATCGACGTACCACGCATTTGCCACTTGGTGTTCATGCGCCGGGTGCGTTCGCGCATTCTCTACGAACAGATGAAGGGCCGCGCGACTCGCCGCTGCGATGAAATCGGCAAGACGGTATTCAGAATCTACGATCCGGTTGATCTGTACGCTGCCCTTGAGCCAGTAGATACAATGAAGCCGCTAGTGAAAGACCCAAACATCAGCCTCGAACAGCTGGTCAGCGAGCTAAGCAACCCAACCAGCCTCGATGCTCCTGGTAACCAGCCAGACACTAGTCATGCCCACGACGTCCTGGACCAGCTCAGCCAGCGGATCATGCGTATTCTGCGCAAGGCCAGCCATAAGGCCGAGCAAAAGCCAACCCTAAAGGCCAAGCTCGCCGAACTGGAGAACACCTGGGGCGTAGCCCCGGACAAACTGCATCAGCACCTGCACCAGCTCGGCCCACAGCAAGCTGCCCAGTTCATCCAACAGCATGCCCAACTGCTCGATCAGCTCGCCACGGTTAATGCCCTGCTGGGATCGCTGAACTACCCGGTGATCTCCACTCACACGGACGAACTGATGGTCCGTGAGCAGAACTACGGCGATTACCAAAAGCCCGCAGACTATCTGGAAAGCTTCAACGACTTCATTAAGAATCAGTTGAACCAGTCAGTGGCCCTCAGCGTAGTGGTCAGCCGCCCGCAAGACCTGACTCGTGAACAATTGCGCGAAGTGCGCCTGCTGCTCGACGGGCATGGCTACAGTGAGGTGAACCTGCAAAGCGCCTGGCGCAACCAAACCAACCAGGAAATTGCTGCCAGTATCGTCGGCTTCATCCGTCGCGCCGCCCTCGGAGAGGCTTTGCTACCTTTTGAGCAGCGCGTAACCAAGGCGATGGAGACGATTTATACCCTGCAACCTTGGACTCAAATTCAGCGTAAGTGGCTTGACCGCCTGGCCAAGCAACTGGTGCACGAGGTCGTTATTGACAAGAAGCAGATTGGTGAGGCGTTCAAGAGCGATGGCGGCAGCACGCGGCTGGACAAGATGCTCGGCGGCAACCTGAGCGTGGTACTGGACTCCCTGAATGACAACCTGTGGGCACAGACTGGATGAGGCCGATCCTGAACGCTGGGTTGGCCACCGTACTCGTTCATGAGGGATAATGCCCTCCTATTGCACGAGTTATCGACTGCAACACCTAGAGACGCTTAATGACCCTCGCCGAGCTTCATCAGATCCTTGACCGTGGTGAGGACAGCCGCCATCAGTTCAAGCGCGATTTCAGCAATATCGATGCCTTGGCAGCCGAGTTGGTGGCGTTCGCCAATACGTCCGGTGGCTACTTGCTGATTGGCGTAGACGACTCCGGCGAGGTGAGCGGGTTGAGTAGCGCCGACATTTCGCGACTCAATCAACTGCTCTCCAACGCAGCCTCACAGAATGTCCGTCCGGCGATCAATCCATTGTCCAGCAACCTTCAGACCGAGCACGGGCTGGTCATGGTGGTGACAGTCGAACAAGGGCTGAATAAACCCTATGTCGACAACCAGGGTCGCATCTGGGTAAAGAACGGCGCCGACAAGCGTAGGGTCACGGCCCGTGAAGAACTGCAGCGTTTGTTCCAGCAGGCCGGGCTGGTGTGCGCCGATGCGATACCGGTCACTGGCAGCAGCGTGGCGGATATCGACGCCAAAGCGCTTGGCGAGTACTTCCAAAGACGCTTTCGGCAGAGCCCCGAACAGACAGGTTTGGAAACCACCCGCATCCTGGAAAATCTTGGCCTCGCCAGTGGCGACACACCCAATTTGGCCGGTTTGCTGCTCTTCTGCCAAACGCCACAACGCCTGTGCCCGGCGTTCGATATCAAGGCCGTGGCGTTTCCGGGCACAGTTCTGCATGACCGCCACTATCTAGACAGCGAAGATATCGACGGCAATCTGCAGGAACAGTACCGACGCAGCCTTGCCTTCATAAAGCGCAACCTACACCACGTGCAGCGCCAGCAGGGCTTCAATACCCTTGGCCAGCTGGAAGTGCCGGAGGAGGTGTTTGAAGAACTGCTGGTCAATGCCCTGATCCACCGCGACTACTTTGTCAGCGCCTCCATCCGGATCATGATCTTCGCCGATCGCATCGAACTGATCAGCCCTGGGCACCTGCCTGACGTGCTCGATACCGAGAAAATTCGATTCGGGCTGTCCAACCGTCGTAACCCGACGCTCACCTCCCATGCTGTGCACATTCTCCCCTATCGCGGTTTGGGCACCGGCATCCCGCGCGCTATCGATGCTTGGCCAATGATCCGGCTGGAGGACGACCGGCAGAGTAATCAGTTCAAGGTGGTGATTCAGCGCGCCGTTGAAAAAGGGCCTCTTTCGGGCCCAAGTGGGGACCAAGTAGGGACTAAGTCGGGACCAAGTAGGGACCAAGTAGGGACTGAGTCCGCTGTCGAAGAAGAACAAGCCGAAACTCGCCTGTCTTTGCAGCAAGAGCAGATAACGCTGCTGTGCAAGATGACAGGCGATCACACTGCGCCAGAGCTAATGACCTTCGTCGGGCGCAGCAACCGCAGCAAGTTCCGCGAGCAGGTGTTGGCCCCACTACTGGCGCTTGGCGTGGTCGAGATGACCATTCCAGACAAGCCCAACAGCAGCAAGCAACGCTATCGCCTGACTGCGGCCGGCCGAGCGCTAAAGGCCGAACAACGCTCCTCAGACGACTGAGCCCAGACAACCATTTCTTTGCGCCAGCGCGATCTGGCGCTTTACACACTTCGCCACAGGTACCCGATGACCAACTCCGATATTGTCCAGAAACTCTGGAACCTCTGCGACGTTCTGCGCGACGATGGCATCAACTACAGCGACTACGTCACCGAGCTCGTGCTTCTGCTGTTCATCAAGATGGAATACGAACAGGTGCAGAACAACGACAGCTTCGGCCATAAGCTGCCCGAAGGCGCGCGCTGGCCAGACCTGGCTGGCAAGTCCGGCGTTAACCTGCTTGATCACTACCGGCAGATGCTGCTGGACCTTGGCAAAAACCCTGACCCTCTGATCGCCGCCATCTACGCCGACGCTCAGACTCGCCTCAAGGAACCGCGCCACCTCGAGCAGTTGATCAAGAGCCTCGACGGCATCGACTGGTTCAGCGCCCGCCAAGACGGCCTCGGCGATCTTTATGAAGGCCTGCTGGAAAAAAACGCCAGCGAGACCAAATCCGGGGCCGGCCAGTACTTCACCCCTCGGCCGCTGATCGACAGTATCATCCGCTGCATCAAGCCGCAGCCGGGCGAGACCATACAAGACCCGGCCGCCGGTACTGCGGGCTTTTTGATCGCTGCTGACGCCTATATCAAAAGTCGAACCGACGATTACTACGACCTCGACGCCAAAGCCCAAGCATTCCAGCGCAATCGCGCCTTTGTTGGCGTAGAACTCGTGCCCGGCACTCGCCGTCTGGCACTAATGAACACACTACTGCATGGCATGGAGGGCGACGAAGAAGGCGTGGTGCACCTGGGCAACGCCCTAGGTCAGACCGGGGCCAACTTACCCAAGGTCGACGTCATCCTCTCCAACCCACCGTTTGGCACGGCCAAGGGTGGCGGTGGCCCGACTCGTGATGACCTCACGTACCGCACCAGTAACAAGCAGTTGGCCTTTCTTCAGCACATTTACCGCGGCCTCAAGCCCGGTGGCCGCGCCGCTGTAGTGCTGCCGGATAACGTGCTGTTCGAAGCAGGCGTCGGCACCGACGTGCGTCGCGACCTGATGGACAAGTGCAACCTGCACACCATCCTGCGGCTGCCGACCGGCATCTTCTATGCCCAGGGTGTGAAAACCAACGTGCTGTTTTTCCAGAAGGGCACTGTAGAAAACCCACGTCAGGAAGAAGGCTGCACCAAGCGGGTATGGATCTATGACCTGCGAAGCAACATGCCTAGTTTCGGCAAACGCACTCCGTTTGGAGCCATCCATCTCAAGCCGTTTGAGGATGCCTATGGTGATGATCCCAACGGCGATAGCCCACGCGCAGAGGATGTCGAGGGCATTGGCGAAGCCAGCCGCTTCCACTGCTTTACTCGCGATTACATCCGCAACGAACGTGGTGACTCGCTGGACATCAGTTGGCTCAAGGACGAAAGCAGCCTAGATGCCGCCGAACTGCCCGCGCCGGAAGTATTGGCAGGTGAGGCTATGGCCGAATTAACCGAGGCGTTGCATGAGTTGGAAGAGCTGATGAAGGCGCTGGGGGCTGGGGATGAAGTGTTAGCACAGAGGCAGTTGATGGCAGCAGTGATGGGATTGGCGGTGGCTGAGGAGATTGGAGATGAGTGAATTGCCAAGCGGCTGGTCAATTGTGGCTCTAAGTGACGTATGCAAGCTACCGGAACAGCTGATACCACACGCAGATAAGGTGCTCACCTACATTGATATCACAAGTATTGACAGAGCTCTAAAAAAAGTATCAAAACCGCAGCAGCTATTAGGAGCTGACGCGCCAAGTCGCGCACGAAAACTTGTTGAGAAAGGCGACGTTTTAGTTTCGATGACTCGACCCAACTTAAATGCTGTTGCATTAATTGGAGATCAACACGACGGTTGCATCGCATCGACTGGTTTCGATGTATTGAAACCGATTGAAGTGGACCCACGCTGGATTTTTTCTGCTGTGAGATCGATTAGCTTTGTCAATGCCATGTGCTCAAAAGTTCAAGGAGCGCTCTATCCGGCAGTCAAGTCAGCAGATATTCGTGAATACGAAATCCCGTTACCGCCACTCGCCGAGCAAAACCGCATCTCTCAAAAGCTCGATGAACTACTGACCCAGGTCGACACCCTCAAGGCCCGCATCGACGGCATCCCCGCCCTGCTCAAACGCTTCCGCCAATCTGTCCTTACCGCTGCCGTTTCCGGGCGACTGACAGAGGAATGGAGGTGCGAACGAAATATACCAAACTGTTCTGAAGTGGAGTTGGGATTGCTGATCAAGGAGGGCCCACAAAATGGTCTCTATAAACCATCGAGCGCCTACGGTACCGGGGTAAAAATTATTCGAATAGATAGCTTCTATTCTGGCGAAATCAAAGACTTGGAAGGTCTTCGCTCGTTGGCAGTCGATCAGTGCGAGCTTGAAAAATGGGGTGTCAAAGTTGGTGACATCCTCATCAACCGAGTTAATAGCATTGAATATCTAGGAAAGTGCGCCCTAGTGCGTTCCGCTCCAGAACCGACAGTTTTTGAAAGCAATGTCATGCGTATGTCTTTACGAACTGACATGGTTAGCCCTGAGTATTTGATGCGCTATCTAAGCAGCGAAATCGGCCGTAAGAGACTAATTAGCAAGGCCAAGCATGCGGTTAACCAAGCGAGCATTAATCAGGGCGACGTCAAGGCATGTAAAATTCCTCTGCCATCACTGACTGAGCAAAACGAAATTGTCAAACTCGTTGAACGGTTCTTCGCCTTCGCCGAAGTTTTGGAAGACAAAGTCGACTCGGCCAAAAGCCGTATCGATCACCTGACCCAAAGCATCTTGGCCAAAGCCTTTCGTGGCGAACTGATGCCACAAGACCCGAATGACGAACCGGCCAGCGCTCTGCTGGAGCGCATCCAAGCCCAACGCGCCGCCGCGCCCAAGGTCAAGCGAGGAAGAAAGAGCACATGAAGCGGGTGTTCATTGCCAATTTCGGTCGTGAAAACTACGAGTGGCCCAACTGCCTTCGTCGCTCGACGGTTGCAACCATGAACGCCGAAAAAACCCATCGCTTCTGGGCAGCAGGCGACCGTGAAGGCTTCATCGAGACCACGCTGAAATACGAGAAAACCGCTCGTGGCATGGTTCCCACACCGGGGGTGGCATCACGCTGGTTCAACTTGATGTCCATTATTGCGCAAACATCCGGCGATATCTGGATTCACCGCGAGAAAAACGATTTGTGGTGGACCGAGTCGCTACCTGATGCACCAGCCTTTGAGCTTGGCGAAGACCCTAGCAGCAAGCCTTCCAAGCCTATCTACGTATGCCATAAGCCCTGCAAACCCTGGGCAAAAGTCAACTTGATCGGTAGTCGGTTGGAATGGAGCGCGTTGCATCCTAAGGCATGGGACTTTCTTTCAACCGAGGCTACCCTTCAGCAGCTATCCCCCGATTATGCGGAGTACGCCATGGCGCTAGTCCATGGGAACGACCTGACCCCATGGCATGAACGCCGAGAGTGGCGAGAAAAAACGGCTGTGCGTAAAGCGGGCCTTGTGAGCTCTTTTAGTAACCTCAAAGTTGCTGCATATCGGATGGCGCGCACCGCGTGGGAAACAACACAACACTCAAACGGCCAAGAAGAAATCCGCTGGTCCAAGAACAAAAATTTCGGTTTCCCAAACGAAGAAGAACTACAGCTCTACATTGAAGAGCTTTACCACATGCAAGAAGGCCTATGCGCGCTTACCGGCATACCGATGCAGCTGGATCGGGCGCAGGACGATGACGAACAGCTGTGCTCTCTCGACCGAATCGACAGCGATGGCCACTATACCCCCGGCAACCTGCAGATCGTCTGCCGCTTTGCCAACCGTTGGAAAAGCCACAGCAATAACGCTAATTTCATGCGGTTGATCAACCTGATCAAAAGCAACGCCAACCTCTAAGCCTTATCTCGCAAAGATTGCAATGGAGCTTCAATCATTTTGAAAACCCATTCTCGGTGCCCTGAAATGGCTGCTGCTGGTCATGCTGCCGGTGGGTCTGCTCAAATCATCCTCGACCAATGACCATATCTTGAAAAAAAATACATTTTTGGGTTGTTTAACACTAGGCTAGCAGCAGTATTCCTAAAGGTATTCCAAGACCAAGCCTCAAATAGAAAAAAACATTAAAATCAGAAGATTATGGAATCTTTTCAAATTACCCCGGCCCACCAAATCCTGCAAAACGCCCCCGTTGATCGCCGGCTCTTTGTTGTCTGGGGTTTGGCGACGCCCTAATCATCTGAATGTGATCACCTACGACGACATCATATAGCGACGTTTCCTACGTTGTTAAAGGCTCGTCCGTAAGCGCCCTCCCTTTCTTATGAGCGAAATTTCCGAGAGAATCCCGAGCCCTTGTGCCAGCAAATTCGAG
>Ga0247730_1002038_pt1 | contig 10098 bp, 13 predicted proteins | sample UWRJL073202C2_FD_180959 | JGI IMG/M metagenome (GOLD analysis project Ga0247730, IMG submission 180959) | Plant litter microbial communities from Arlington Agricultural Research Station in Wisconsin, United States - UWRJ-L073-202C-2 | ecosystem: Environmental > Terrestrial > Plant litter >...
TTGGCAAGTTCACTTACACAATTCTTTATCTTTAGCCAAAGGGAAGAAGACTCCGCCTGAGCAAACGAGTATTATGGAAAGATAATAGATCGACATGGACAAACATCGCTTCAGACTATCTCCCACAACTCTTTGGGGGAAACAACGTCACAAGGCAGAGAAGGAAAAAAATACTCATATACGCTGCCCATTACATCTGCTTGACCTGTCCCTTACAGCTTTATCTATCAACGATCCATCTTTGCCACACGGCCATTGTTATCCTAGTGCACACACACACACCTTGTTGTACCGCCAATTGCAATTTTATAATTACCATTAATCACCCTACCATAGTGACATCGTATTTGCGCGCGACAGGCTGACAAAAGCGTGTTGTGTAGACAGTTCGTTAACATGAGGAGGCCGAAGTCAGAACCACGAAATGGAAAGAGTCGATAAGACACGAATGAATCGTCCTCTATTGCAACTAATACCACATTTATACCAACCACATTATTTAAGCGAATAACAAAATGATAACTGACAAACTACCGGTATCGATAGTCAATGGTTTCCTCCTGCTTCCTCCAAGTCAGCCTCTAACCAGGACGAGATTACGTCTCGCAAAGCGCTCGACTTCTTGGCGGTATCATACAAAACATCCAGTACTCGTTCGCCCACAATCACAGCACACTCGTCTGCTCTGCCAAAGCCTGATAAACAGGAAACACGGTACTCCTCCTCATCGTTCATTCCAATGAGATCGGAAACACGGATAGAGGGGTCGTACACATTGAAGAGGACTGGAAGTGCAACCAGAGTAGGTAGCTCCCAGGCGAGCTTAACGAGTTCTGGAGCAAGAACGTTCTTTGCTTCTGAATTTCCCTTCACTCTGGAAGGTAGAGTACGTGCAGCTTCCATGAAAGGAGCCAAGGTTCGAAGAGCTTCAAACGCTTCTCCGACAGCCTCTTTGGCTAGTTTTTCGGAGTCATCTGGTCGAGGGAAGAGGTTTAGGATATCATATAGGGTCCTTGCATCTGCAATGGCTAGTACATCTGAAGGTGCAGATGACACCGGAGGTGAAGGTGGCCTGGATACAGGGAGCTTAATCGTGAATCTCGAGGGTGGGGGAGTCACGGGAGGTGTGGTGGAAGAACTCGTTACTGGAGTCGTGCTAGGAGGGGAACCACCACGCTTCTTCTTTGCTAATCCTGTAGGTAGCATAGATGGGGATGAAGGTGGAGTGAAACTCATGTTCCTCCTAGCATGAGCCAAAACAATTAATCCTCGCCACAAGACGGAAATGAGGAATGAGGCCAAGATCTGATGAGCTGCAGGTGTGCTAATATAGCGCTGCATCGCACGGGCGTAGATGGGTATCACGACTGGTAACGTGGATTGTTGGCCTTTGGCTGCCTTCACGCTGGTGAGCGGAGTTGTTTCTAGGGCTTCGATGAGAGGTAACATCTCATTCTTGATGCCGTTGACGAGTGGCTGAACAACACGGTGGACGACGGAGACAAGCCCCTCTCGAATACCCTTTAATCCGTCAAGATCCGACCCGAGACCGAAGGCTTTGAATGTTTCCAACAGTTCGCCAGCAAGAGTGGCAAGCGATAGTGCCTGTAGCTGAGTAGGATTGGGATTCGGGTTCTGAGCGGTGGGTGCGGGTGGATCGAAAAAGGAGGGTGAAGTAAGCAGTGGCGATAAGTGCGACGACAGATTGCTCAAGAGCACCGAAAGAGGTCTATGCAAGGATCGTATAATGGCACGATAAATATGCGAGTCATTCTGAGCTGCTTTTAGCTCTCTGTAATTTATGTGAGAAAGAGTTTAGCGAGATGTTGACGATTATTGTGACGTACGCAGATATCAAAGCACCTAATGCTGAACCTCTACCAGGAGGAATAGGCCTCTTGATACCCGTAGTTGCTGGCCCAGCTACATCATTCTGAGCTAGAGCCTTCGATACGGCCTCGCTCAATTTTAAACTGAGCGTCTCCAGGTAAGAGCCGTCTCGCACTAAAGGTGCTGGTGCGGCCGCAGGGGCTGGAGATGGGGAGGGACGCCGGAATGTGCTCAATGAGAGCTTGTGCAATGGACGTGAGCGTGCGTCGACGGTAGGACCTCCCAGTCCAGAGTCAGGACGGGATGGTGGAACAGGGGCAGGAGAGGTAGGGCGGCTAGAAGGACGAGAAAAGAAAGAGGGGTTTTTGAGCGAGTGCATTGTATACGTCGATAGGGGGTATGCGAATGTAACTGTGTGTGGTTATGGTGGGCTTTTTCGTGTTCTATGTGTGGTCTATTGGGAAGTGCAGCGGTCGTGGAGAATTGGTGAGGCAATTATCCCATGGAAAGGCAGGTTAATTCAGTAAGCACGGTGTTGGTATGCGTTGCTGGCGGTCCTAAGGAGGACGGTCGGTGTCGATGAGTTGGAAAGCAAGTGGTCCGAAGAGTACGTTGTTCTCTTGTCGTCGAGACCTGGGTGACAAAGAACTACAATGAGTGCTGGGCACGACTAGAGTGCTTGCTAGGACATACCAAGATGGAGTGAGAATCATAGATTGTCTGAAGAGCGCAATGCTACAGGATTGTTGTGGTTCAAAAGCAAGATGAATGCTTTGTGATGGGCGTCGTCGACAGAAAATTTCCTTCCGCGGGGGGTTGGTTGGAGTAGCACCGCCGGCGGCTTCTTATAGCAAGTTACTATCCCACGCCTGCTCAGCATTATGTTGACTCGATTCTGGTCGGATCTACTTCAATCGCGGTTGCGAAACTCACCGGCCTATGCTAACGCGGGTCAGATCAGTCGCAAATATGTTCCAGATTCTAGTAAACAAGATAAAACAATACTACTATACAAAAAGAGTATAAGGTAAGTCCTACAAATACATGGAACATCATACACCGCAAAGTGTTGGGGGTCACCAAGAGAGAGCCATCGCGCTCACAGTGACAGTAAGCACAACGCTGCACAACGTCAGCATGCGTAAGTCCTCTCCTGCCTTCGACCTCTCTGCAAGAATCCCAAAGAGCGTGTCATTAACGTGCACAATTGGAACACGTAAATCTCTCTCATAGCACCTCTGCTGCATGTATTTCCGCAAACCGAGGAAGGGAGGCCAGCTTACACCTTGCTTCTCCAATGCCCAAAACTTAACAGGCAACCCATGCCCATCTCGCATGAACGTGAATCTACCGATCACTGGTTCCTCGCCGGTCCTATAGATGGGGGGAGATAAGGCAACAGCTAATGCATCTTCGCCTGCATCTAACTCGCGTGGAGGGAGCAGCGTCAGACGAACGGTTTCCAGTCTCAAATTGACTTTAGCGAGCTCGATTGCTGCTGACGATAGAGCTTCCATGGTATCGGTAGGCTGTTGAACGAGTATAACCTCCAAGTCCCGTAGCCTTGTAAAATTCCGGAATGTTCGTGCAAGACCTTCCAGGGTAAAGCTGGTCTTGTTGGCACAACAAACTTCAAATCGCGAAAGACGAGGACACGAACTTCCTAGTGCCTTGATGAGCGACACTAAAACAGACATGGTATCCATCATTACTGGCAACCGGACTGTTTGTAGCATTTCGAAGGAGCGAAGAAGGCCAGATGTAGAAAGGTGGTACATCTGAAACGGTTGCAGCTCCTCTCGGAAAGTGACCGATTCCAAGCGACTGAGAAAATGGGAAGGAAGTGCTTGTAGCTGAGCATAAGTGCCGGAGAATTGTTTGAGGCAAGGCAAAGCTTCAGGTGAAATGCTGCTGAGATGGACAACGTCAATAGTGCGGGGAGCGAGTGTGAGGTTTTGCAGAGACGGGTGACATTCCAAGAACTCGATGAAGGGTCGCTTCTGGTTCTCAGTGTCAACTCGAACAGCGTGAATGGGGTCCCAGTCAACAACGCCGTTGCTCAGCGTAAGGGTTGCCAATCGAGGCCAACGACCCCCTAGGAGATGATGCACGTCAACGGGGAATGGGGAGATAGGTCCGCCAAATTGGAGCTGCTCAAGGTCAGGGCAATCCCTGATAAGCATCTTCCACATTCTCTGGATAGCTGGGTTTTCATCTGTAAGGATGTGAGCCGACTGGTGGATTGATACTTTGTGAACCATACCATGAGAGAATCGGTCGCCGTGGCTTTCAAAGTAACGCACGTTGGGATTAATAGCAAAGCCCAACAGGTTGCGGAAGTAAAAGAGCTTGGACAGCAGATTCAGTCTTCGCTTTGGAAAAAGATAGGGGGGATTCATGGCATACATGGCTGGTGACAGAGGGCAATAGAGCGCCTACAGAGGTAGTGACATAGCGCAGCTGTGGACAGCTGTAGTTCACGTCAGATATCGGCGCGAGAAACAGAATCCAAAGGACGCACCATAGCCTTAGAACTAGCCACATGCCATCATCTGTGGGTAATTCATCGCCATCCCATTCAAAGGCAGACAATGTAACCATGGACTTGGTCATAGCGAGCGCATGTACAGCAGTAGATGCTCGAGCTACTGCAGCACCCAAGTAGTATCCAGGTCGTTGGCCATGACGAGACTTAGGGGTCACCACAAGCCTCCGAATATGCGACGCCACATCGGGTGAGCGCCTGAGCATGTCCAGTGTAACGAGGCATTGATCTGCATTGCGCAGCGTAACGTCCGCGTACAGATAAGATGTTATCGCAGCACGCGTAGACTTGGACTACCGAGAGAAGGAAAGAAACAAGGGTCGTAAAGTGAGATCCTCAGGGCTGCAGAAAGAAAGTGAGCGCACCACTTGGCACAGACTTGCAATGTCGGCTTTGGAGTCCAATTGCTCTGAAATCGTCAGAAGAATGTCTTCTGGTAACCGCATTTCTGCCAGAGCATTCGGCATGAAGACGGTGGGCTGTAGGTCTGAGGATGGACGAGTAGCACCAAGAACTGTTGCCGGAGAGCTCGCAATCTAGTTAAGTATCCAGTGTTCGCCGTTGATGGTCTATCACCAGCCAGTACCCGGGGTCGAATTGCTCTTTACGGTAGACCGTATGCGTCATATTAAGCCTCGTTGCGAGAATGTTAATTTAGCCTCATAATACCAGCTTCCTTTGAAATTGAAGCATACGTGAAAGCGGACATAGAAGAGGCGTAGAGCTGAGGCCATTGGCATGAGAGTTCGAATTCATGTCCCAGAAGAGAATGGAGTGTGACTTTAGGCATGTCACACCAATCCATGAGTTGCATTTGCACTTGATGAGCGCATAATGTTGCTTCCAAAGCTCCTGGGCAGAGTAACATCACCGAATTTCTTGATAAAGGACATCATCTGTAAAGCTACTGCCTTCAAACTACACTCTGTCTCAGCGTGCATTGCTACACCAAAAACCGGCCACTAAGTCCATCAGGCATGCCAAATTTAAAGCTTTTAACCAAGCCCCGGACATCGTACATATCCGTGCTTTGACAAGATATTCTAGAAGAAGAATATACAGGATACATATCGTTTTAGGTCTGAAGAGGCCAAAGAGATCGCTGCTAACCTTGTAAAGCACAGTTTCAATCCAACTCTCGCACTCATACAACCAACAAAAATAGCTCGTGGGATGAACCCAGATCTTCTGCCCCCAGTCCATAACTATCAAATGGATTCGGGACACTAGGTGAGCAATTTTCAAAAGTCCTACATATGTCCCTTACTGAGCTCGGGAGTAGACCAAGACAATCATCACCATGATCTGATGTGATGCTTATAGTGTCTACAGTTCATAGGCTGGTACTAGTGCGATCACATATCATGTGAGGAGGAATTCCTCACTCTATTCTTGGTCTCCAGATGTCAATGCTAGGGATGGTTTCCACTGTCTTCTCAAATTTGCCCGCGAATGTTCCTTAATGCCTTAGGTCTATTCTGGAATCTGTATCGCTATCTCTGTTACTGTCCATTATTCGTTACTTTATTATGACTTTACGGGATTTTGGGATGCTTTGTTCGTCTCACCTGCCGAGCCCGCTAGATCTCCTCTTGCTCCTGGTACCCTTTCTAATTTACGGGCACCATCATGGTGATACTCCAATACTTGCCTGCTTGGTTACTATTGAGTCAGAAGTCTTTAAATGGCCTCGATGAACAGTCAAGAACGTGACTATTTAGTGTGACTAGTAGCACGTCGCACTTTGTTTAGATGTTGGCTGTATTGTTAGGCGCAGTATTGTTTGTAAGCTTAAGCGTCACCGTATGTATGTTTTCTCTAGTCATACAACAGACAATCCACACATAATGATTCCGACTTCGACGGCGACCAAACCTGTATCATACACTCCACTCGAACTCTTCAGGTGATTATTTCGAACGGATGCCGTACGAGTTCATCATAAAGTGCGGTAGGTAAGTCTCGAACCAAGGTAACGGCGATCCCAATGACAGGTAGCGCTTCTAATGGAGGAAACGTGCGGAGAAGCCTCATCGGACTGAAGCATGGACGACGTCAGGCGAATGTACCAATTTTGGGAATGACAAAGATCACCCAACTCACCTAGAAGAAGACATCACATCATCTCGGATAAGAAGCAGTTGGGCAATGACACAGAGAACATTCAGGTGAACGCCAAATGCAAGCAGAAAATCCCATAGCTGCAACACCTGATCCAAAGGTGGCGTACAGGCGCATAACGTCAACACGGCTGTGATGTGTATGCTAGTTAATAGGATATTCAGGCGAAGCATATGTTGCTACTTACAAGGGAAAGCATAAAGCTCAGCAGACAGATTCTTTGAGCGCAGGTATTGGAATAACTCTGGGTCAACAATCTCTAAACATCGATCCAGCAGCTGTCATAACAGTAAGCAAACAGGCCGCTTTATAGTTCAGTAGCATACCTTGAGACCACGATGGACACCCTCAAGTGTGGGCTGTACGTAGAGCGGACATGATTCTTCTATAAACTTCGAAAAGCAATAGAAGGCTTCCAGTTCAGACGGCATGGTGTATAGGAAGGGGGCTGCGAGGACGTTCATTCCCTGAACGTAAGTGAATCCAAGCTGTTGAGTTTCCTGTCGGTCTAAACAGTTCAAAAAGAGGTAAGTGAGGATGGAATTAATCTTATATTACCTTGATTCCGCCAAACAAACGCGTCTAGTAAGCGAACAAGCATGTCTTCTCGAACGCGCTCTTTGAACCCTCGATCTGTCGCCAGAGTCCTGTATGATATTGAACAAGGGTTGAATTTCTGAGCATAAAACGCGTCCACACCTAAAGGTATCGTTCCTAATCTTCTCTCGAACTTCGCAAGGCCCTCGTGAGACGTATTGCAGATAAGTGTCAGCATTGAGGTCGGTGATTTTGAGCAAAATCTTCCATATCCGTGGCCGCAAAGTTGGATCCTGAGGCTATAGATGAAGTTCTCAGGCGAAACCGCGCGACAAAAACAGGAAAACCCACAGCTGTTGAGGGAATGCCGTCTACAAGGATCATGCGGCGTAACTTCTTCGAGGCATCGTCGACTGGATCTGAAGAAGAGGCTCTGGATTTCGACGCGTATTTTGGCTGCGTGAGTACTTTGTTGAACGAGTGCGCTGAACCAGCAGACATGTTAGTGTTAAGGGGAGGTGGGGGCGGAGGAGACAGTTGGGATGAACACGTGCATACTGCATTCTGCTCAATGCGATCATGGATGTGCCTTTCCTTTCCTCCGGTGCAGTGAACAGGCAACACTATGCGCTCGTTCGCAATGTCGAGGAGTCCTCAACGCCAGAAGCAGCGGATACGTTGCTCCAGGTTGCAGTCCATGAGCTTCGAGCAGACATGGATACCCATGCAAAGCTTCCTCTTGTGCGTCGCTAGTTCACCCTTGAAACCCTTGCTGGCTCTCATGAACGACATATAGAAACACTTGAAGGAAAATCTGATTATTTTGCTGTACTGCTTGACGTCCGCCTCCTCCATTGTCGTGTCCACGAAGGATCTTGAGTTTGCTTTACCACACGCGATCACGCTTGCTGAAGCTGGCCATAATATACGCGACAAGCGCATTGGTATGAAGCTGTCGAGTTCTTCCCGTATCTTCTGGTTGATTTGACCCCACACATATAGGATACTTGTTTTGCACAGAGGTCATGTCGCCAGGCCATGAGCTACATCTGATGCTCGTGAACACTATACGCAAGGTCTGCTCTTTAGCACTCTGCCAACATCTGGAAACTGAACTGAACAGGATTTAGAAAGGCCTGAACTCCCTCTAATCTGCCTCGCTCTTGATGTTCTAGTTCAATTGCCTACCGAGGAGGTAGTTCCCGCAGTACAATCTAGGCTCTTTGACTTGCTGTCCAACAACTCGTGCGTCTATCTTTTCTCTTCTCTTCTCAAAATCGTGTTGCTTACTGAGGTTACAATCTCAGGCCCTCCATCAGAAAACGAGCATTGATTGTGGTTCAAGCCCTGGCCCCTTTCGCTCGCGAGAAGACTGAATTCCTTGAGTTCTTCCAGAAGAAGATACACAAGCGCTTGCTGGACCCGGACGACTTTGTCGCGGGTTCAGCCTTGTTAGCTTCTGTAACATTATTCAAAGTCTGGCTCTGGCAATCTTTTTCTTATACCAGGTCAACTTATATTTCCACAGAATGTCCAAACCACCCAGGATGCTATACACAAGAGGATAAATAAAGCGCTTGATCAACTGTGGTCGAGTGGCTCCCGGAGCCGGACTAGGACATGGCTCACCATAAGAGTCTTATGTGCTGTACAGACTGTCAAGTCCGTTCTTTTGTTTAACTTCTTTGTGAAATTAACAAGCGAATGATTTTATATTAGACTAGCCGACTCGAATATTATGGTCTTCCAAGAAATCGTCCAATTTGCAGCAACGTCCAAGCTACCAGGTAAGTTTATGTTAAAGGATACTCCTCTGCACAAGCTAAGTTTGACCTTCTAGCACTCCTGCGAGAATGCTTGCTGCTACTCGCCAAACTTGATTCGTCCCAACTTCAGTCGTCCTCGCTGGGAAGGCAAACTGTCGTCTATGTCCGTGACTATCTAACATCGGAGAATCCCAACTATGTCTGGTTGTTCCTCGAGACTCTGGAAGCCATCCCGGCGGAATATTGGTCAGGCTCCAGCGACGAATACCCAGCAGTTTTGGAAGCATGGGAAGTGGAGCGCGTCATGCAGCTACTTCAATCCCCCGATCAGCAGCTTAGGAAAACGGTCAGTCGTGTTTGTCGTCCTTGAGAGTCCCCGAAAGAGAAGTTCACACGCTCATAGACTCTGCGGATACTAACTGCATTAGACGCAAGTATTGTCTCAGCTTACTATACCCAGGCTTTGCAAAATGTTCCTACCAACATGTCTTTCCGCGACAGAAATGAGGCAGCTCGTCGACTGCTCGAGGTAGCGGACGCTATGAGTAAAGATGATGGCGAATCCTATGCACAAGCAATCCGCGAAATCCTGCAACATTTTCAGCCTCGGCTCACAGCAGACTCCGAAGTGCTAGAAGGGGCGGTCGAGAATGTTCTGTTGCGCGTTCGAAATGGTGAGTACAGCCTAAAGATAGAGTGCAGCTATGGTTTACCTTACACTCTCCCTTTAAGCCGAATCTGCTTTCCGCGTAGGGTGCGCTACGACCATCCTCACCTACGCTATCGACTCCTCGCTTGAGTGTGGGGCGACATTTATGGTTATCATATCAGCTTTTGGTTGTGAATATGTCGATCAGGTAGCTGTTCGGCCCTCAGAACTGTTACTATGCCTAAGCAATCGACTCGGCTCTTGCCCAGGTGGGTACTTCAATACAAGGGCAACGATTGGTTACTAACTTGGGTTGTAACAGTCGCAGTCCAGGACGCGTCTCTTTTGGCCATGTTGCGAATTTCTCGTGAATGTGAGGAAATACCCATTGAAGTGATGAGCAAAGTCTCCTCCTTGGCTGAGTTCTCTGGTCGTCATATCAAACGCGTGAGTTCTTTTCTCTGTCTTTGATCACTGCTTACGTTTCGTTCATAGCGCTGTAGCCAATTCTCAACCTTATCATGCGACAAGGAAAGCTTAGGGTCAATTGTTCGGAATGCTGCATCTGGATCTGTACATTCTTTCCTTTCCTTTCCTGAGTGAAAATCGTTTCTAAATTACCCTCATCAGCTGCCCGATTTTCTCGACTC
>Ga0247730_1002039_pt1 | contig 10096 bp, 15 predicted proteins | sample UWRJL073202C2_FD_180959 | JGI IMG/M metagenome (GOLD analysis project Ga0247730, IMG submission 180959) | Plant litter microbial communities from Arlington Agricultural Research Station in Wisconsin, United States - UWRJ-L073-202C-2 | ecosystem: Environmental > Terrestrial > Plant litter >...
TTCATGCATATCTAGCTCTAATGCTACCCCCCAAGTAGGAAAGGGCTTGGTATGACTCTCATAAAGCTTCATTGGCACCTGAACCAGATGAACAAACTGTTTTCGACGACGTGAAACGAGGCACTGCACCTTCCAAAGCTCGGGATCGAGGTCTTACATCGCGGCAGATATCTCGCTTCTTCGATCCTTCTATCTGGTCTGGCTTTGACGACGCATCTGAAAATGTAGTCCCGCTCCTCTCACATCTGCCGTAGTCGAAATGCTAATCTCGAGTCCCCAGAGCTTCTTCACGATCTATCGTAACCTCTTCAGCAGACTTGCAGCTGAAGAGAAGATGTTCTCTCCAGATATTGATCTCCCACTGTTTGGATTGTCGACATGGGATTGGATAGGTCAAACGAAAGAAGATGATGCGGCCCGCTCCTTCTACAACGTCTGGATCAACTTCGCTACCAGCAAAGACTTCATATGGGTGGAGCAATGGAACTTGTCTGAAGCGCCAGATCGACGCGTGCGAAGGTTCGACAATGCTAGTTTGAAACCCTTCAAGCATTCCTAACTCCACGTAGATTGATGGAGAAAGACAACAAGAAGGCTAGGGATGATGCTCGCAGAGATTACAACGATACTGTCCGAGTAAGCTTAGTCTCTGGGCCGAGTTGCAATACTTCTAACGACTTTTTCAAATTCGAGTCATTAGCCAAGTACATCCGGAAACGGGATCCTCGATACAAGACTCATCTTTCCCGCCAGGCCAAAGCAAAAACTTCCGGGACCGTAACACCGTCCACCAATAAACCGAAAAAACCTAGCACCGCTCAAGCCGTTGACGAGTACATTGAACAGGAATGGCAGAAAGTTGATACGCGTGGTTTACACGATGATTTGGAGTGGGCCGTAGGAGAAGGAGAAGATCCAGAGGAATGGGAATGCGTTGCGTGTAACAAAACATTCCGAAGTGAAGCTGCCTGGGACAGTCATGAGCGAAGCAAGAAGCACATGGCGCAAGTCGAGGCACTACGACGGGAAATGCAGGAGGAGAATAATGAACTGGACTTGGATCTGGATCTCGAAGAACTACAGGAGGTTAGCGACACAGATGACGCCGGTACAGATGTAGGCTCAGAGTCCCTTCACGAAACCACTTCTCCTGCGGCTCCATCTGGGGAACTCCCGCGAATTGAGGAAGCTACGTCCGAGAACAATCTTATCCCGCTTGCGGAAGATTTCCAGGACAAAGTCACCATAACCGATGCAGATGAGGAGTGGCCTGATGATAGTAACAAGAGAAAATCTAAAAAATCTCGGAAACCAAGTTCAAAGCCGTTACTGACAAAAACAGAGCGAAAAGCACTGGATTTGGAAGAACGAACCCATATAGCTTCCTCAGTGGTCTCAGAGGATCTGCAAGCCACCCAATTCATCATGACACAACCCACAGAGCAAGTACCAGCAGAGCTTTCAAAACGTGACAAACGTCGAGCTAGAGAGGCGAAAAAGGCAGAAGCAGGCAAGGTCAGATGCCAGCATATTTCTAGCCTACACTGAGATATTGACATAATGCTTCAGTTCCAGTGTAATCACTGTAAATCGCGGTTTGAAGACAAAAGTAAATTATTTGCACATGTCAAAGCAGAAGGACATGCGTTGCCTGCCGATTCCGACGATGCTCCAATCTCGAAGAAGGGTAAGGGGAAGAAACGATAGACATGGCGCTGTAGAGGATGGGCTGCATGGTACTTAGCCTTCCCAGCAAATAAGAATATGTTTACCATGATATTATACTTGCCACGTACACAGCAGACTGGACTCTGCGTTTTCACTATACTTACGAATAGACAGACCAACGACAACAAACAGGAAAGCAGCAGCAACGAAAAAACCTACGCTCGGTTGGTGCATGCACACGCAAACTGAGTGGAGGGGAGAGAAAAACAAACCAAACCAAACCAGTAATGGTTGGTGAGAATAAAAAAAGAGAAAAAGGTGAATGGAACTCAGTATCGCGGTCGCTTGAAGTCTCGGGGATCGTCTGGATGAGCGGGTGCGTCACGTTTGTAGCCTCCACCACCGTATCCTCCTCCTGGCGGACCTCCTCCATACCCACCACCCGGTGGACCACCATGCCCATTTGGTTGGTCGTCCCTTCCACCAAAGCCAATACCTCCACCGCGACCACCTCTGTTAATAATGAAGAAAGTCAATAAAAGTAGTTACAAGAGCCAACGAAGGGAAACGAACCTGAAGCCGCCACCGCCTCCACGGAAACCTCTGTCTCCACCAAAGCCGCCACGGTCACCGAAACCACCACGGTCGCCGCCAAAGCCGCCACGGTCCCCTCCAAATCCACCACGATCACCTCCAAAGCCACCACGGTCTCCCCCAAAGCCTCCTCGGTCACCTCCTCGGTCGCCAAAGCCGCCACGGTCTCCACCGAAGCCACCACGGTCTCCATAGCCGCCACGATCGCCAAACCCTCCTCTGTCACCTCCGCGGAATCCACCACCGCCTCGGTCGCCGAACCGGTCTCCTCCAAAGCCTCCCCTGCCTCGGAATCCACCACGTCCACCACGGTCACCAAATCCGCCACGGTCGCTAAAGCCACCACGGAAGCCTCCTCGTGAGGCCATTGGCGGGGGGACTTCCGCAACAATCTTTTTCGGTCGACCGCCAAGGCCTCCACCAAGACGACGTGGTTTCCATCCACGTACGGTTCTACCTCTCTCTACATCCACCAAGATTCGTTTGCCCATGATATGAAGTCCGTCTGATTCTTTGTATGCAGCTGAAAGTGTCGCGATATCAGTGACAGGAAATATATGATGATAAATAAAACAAACCTTTCATGTCTCGTTCTCTTTCGTAAACGATGAATGCGTACCCTCGACTTCGACCTTTCTTATCGCGAACAATTCTGACGCGCTCTATCGTGCCGTAGCTCTCAAATTCGCGTCGAAGTTCGCTCTCAGAAGCATTTTTATTCTAGACAGAGAAAAGTAAGTCGATGTCGTGTCATGCAAGGAAGTAAGATACATACCAGGCGTGAGATGAAAAGTGTTTTATAAGGGTCTCCAACAGCCTCAGCATCGTCAGCTGGCTTATCTATCGTGTTTCGGTCAGTAAATGCAGGCAAAAACGTAGCCAGAAGTACGTACAGTTCTCCTTCGCAATACGGAATTCTTCAGCCTTCCGTTTTTTCCTATCCTCCCGTCGAATGGCCCGTTTTGTCTCCTCAGCGTAAGTAAACGTTGGCTCCTCCCCCTCTTCCATGGCCTCTTGGTCAGGCTTAGGACCGTCGATGAGCGTCTGCTCTGACGCTTCCCGCAGCTGCGCTAGCATTGCAGCTACCCCCGACACATTCTTCGACCGCACACGGTTAATGTCTCTGTCTAAAGGCCGTTTGTAAGGTAATGGAGGTCTGGGAGCAAAAAGCTTGAGGAGATTTGGAGGGAGTAAATGTGTTCCAGGCATAGTGGTTGGGCGTCAAGGACGTTTTTGGAACTCCGCGCGTTGATGAGTCTGGTAAATATTGCACTTTAGGGTTGGTTTACACTTCTATGCTGAGGCCTTCGACATCGGCCGCTGCTCTGTGCATTCGATGCCACCGTAGAGCATTCTCATCAGCAGCTACCACTCCAGTATTCAGCTCATACTTCTTTCATAACACTCAATGGATGCCCCAGCCCTCTTCAATAGGCTCTAAGCCGCGCCAACATAATTCCATCGCTGCAGCTACTACGGCTACAGTGTACAAACCTACAGAGACACTCAGCCCCGCAAAACTGCTTAGTGTTTATGGGCAGCTGTCGAAATCTAGGCTGACCTTCTCCATGGTGTTAACAGCTATGACGGGTTTTGCACTGTCTCCTTTGCCAGTCACAGTGCCCACACTGCTTGCTACAGCGATTGGCACAGGACTATGTTCTGCTGCAGCAAATACTCTAAACCAACTGCAAGAAGTCCCGTTGGATGCACAGATGGCCCGTACGAGAAATAGACCTCTCGTTCGGAGAGCTATCACCCCAGTACATGCTGCAGGATTCGCAGCGGTCACCGGCATAACTGGACCAGCCATCTTGCTATCCATGACCAACCCGATCACCGCTTTCCTAGGAGCTGCCAACATTGTGTTGTATGCAGGTCCCTATACGTGGATGAAGCGCAAGAGCATTGCCAATACATGGGTTGGAGCTATTGTTGGTGCCATTCCTCCGCTCATGGGCTGGACAGCGTGCGGTGGACAGCTGTGGCCCACTGCGTCTTATCCAGTGCATCTTTTCCTCCCACCATTCATGTTGGATCCAGGTTCTGTTGTGGATCTAGCCCTCATCGACAACCCACTTGCACCGTGGGCATTCTCACTATTGCTATTCAGCTGGCAATTCCCTCACTTCAATCCATTATCATATATGGTGCGGGGGTCGTACGCTCAAGCGGGATATCGCATGCTCTCCGTCCTTGACCCTCGCAAGAACGCGCTTGTCGGTCTGCGACACGCTCTGCTGTTCATCCCGATATGCTCCATCCTCATCCCGTTGTCCGGGCTGACGACCTGGGCATTTGCCATCACTTCACTCGTGCCGAATGGGATCATGATTCAGGCAGCTTGGAGGTTCTACAAGGAAGGAGGCGAGAAGAATGCCAGAACACTTTTCAGGCATAGTCTCTGGTACACGCCTGTGATTCTCGCCATTATGATGCTGCACAAGCAGAGTCTAGAGTGGTCGAGGTGGTTGGGTCTTGACAAGGAGAAAGCAGAAGAGGTAGAGAGTGTATAGCATTATAATAGGGCTAATATAAAGATGGAGATGCACTATGACTTCTGTGCTCGATTTGCTTCTCGCCGCCTCTTTAGTGCTTCAATTTTGGATTTCATCATTGTCACTTTCATGTCGGCTGAGAAATAACGGTTAGCTGGGAATTTGGAGAGACAGCAACCAGTGCACACCTTCTTCCTGGGCTCGCTCTTCGTCAAGCAGTCGATCCATAATGAGCTCACGCTCATCTTGTTCTTTTCTCCGTCTCAGCTCTTCTTCGTCGATTTCAGGTTCCTGCTCTGCTATTGCCTCATCGCCCTCTCTAGGTGGAAATCCCTCTGGCGTCTCGTCGACGAGCTGAGCCTCAGCGAATACAGTTGCACTATCGTATGTGTCTTGATGATTAGGCGCTCTCGCCACCTGACGTTCGAACCGTTCTAGTTCAAGATCAAGTGCCGACTTTGGACCTGTCTGTGTAGGAGCAGGCGGTGCATCAACGTCAGCCATTTCTTCGTCAGAGTCATTATCGGCCACGGGAAGCTGTCGTGATGAATCCGAGAAAAAGTCCATGGGAAATCCTCCATTGCCGTCCACTTTGACGCGTTTCGATTGCTGCTGCTGTTCTTCTTCTTCCCCGCCAGACTCTTCTGCTTTCCGTTTCCCATTCGTCACTTGCTGCTGCTGCTGTTCCTGCAAAATCCTTTGCTGTTCAATTTCCCTCATGCGCACAACATTCGTTCTGTGAGCCTTGCTGCCCAAGTGACCTTCCCATGCTGAGGCATGTTTGACTGTGGTAGTACACGCGACACATTTGAGCAGGCCAGACTGGGTATATGTAGCATATGGATGGCTGATCCGAGCCTCTTGTCGTTTGGCCTTTAACAGGGCTCGGACGTCTGCCATTGTGGAAGGGAAGAGGAGGAGTTATCTGCTTACATAAGCCCGCCTCCTTGACCCGGACCGTCGTGTTGGAAGAAGTCGCGACTGGACAACAAACAAATCTGCTCATGGCTCTATTTCCGTGAGGGTCAATATCTGGGGCTCAGTCGGACCGTATTGCTGCAGCATGTGAGCTCTGGGACCTCCTGAGGGAAGGAACCTATTTTCGGTGATGCTTTGAACATGTCATCAACGTTGAACTTGGCAACGCGCATGAAATGCATGACCTTTTTATTCCTTCTTACCGATCTTGAGCTTTCATCTGGCTTTCTCTTGGACCACCACCACTACCATGCGTGCTGGACAGAAAGCACTGGCGCTCGCTGCTACCTTCGTGAACGTCTCTATCCCGCTGAATGCACCGAGCTCTGCTCCTGTCATCAACCCTTCCTTGTTCTCGCTATCCCTAGAACAGGACAGATGGACTGACTGGTCCGGCACGACCGAGAGAAACACGTTCTTCTATAATGTCTTGGATAATCTTAAAGAAATCACTGGTTCCCCGCCTATTATTCGTATTGGAGCCAACAGCGAGGTCGATACTTACATTGTTCGTCGCGTCGAGTGCACTTGAGATTGACGCGTTTTCATTTCCAGGATCACACTGACTACGATCCCAATGTTGAGGTAAGTGTCTTCTTGAACGTTACACGCGTGTTTTGTGCTCAGCTGATTGTGCATCGTTGAGTTCGCCGAAACGGTCTTCCCCGACCCGACGTCCACCATCCCCTACCCAGAAGCGAAAAGCATTGTCGTCGGCGATTCGTACTACGAAACAGCTCGCTTCCTCCCATCAGGTGGGATGACTCGCCATTGTTGTGCGCCTTCTAAACTCTAATGGGTTTTAAAACAGGAAGTCACGTCGTCTGGGGTGTTAATCTTGGTGCAAACAATATCACAGCAGCTTCTTTACAGACCAGGTCCATCATCAAGGCCTTCTCTTCCCCCGCTATGAAAGCTGCAGAAGTTACTTTGGACTGTCTTGAAATAGGAAACGAAGCCGATCTGTACAAGAACAACGGGCAACGACCCACCAATTGGACTGTCAATGAATATGTCCCAAAGTTGGTGCCTGCATTGGGCTTCTGCAACCTGGGAATCTGACACCATATATAGCTGGATTAAGTTTGCGAAGAACGTCTCTGAGGAAGCTGGCATGACGGAGACCTCAGGGCCTTGTTTCTGGGGCGACTCGTGAGTGATATCAGGATGATTGCTTTGTAGACGCACCCTAATAGAATATTAATAGATTCGCGGGCTCTTCGCATCAAGATACTGGGTTCTCTCCTCAAGCGACTTATAGTAAAGGTATCCTAGACTCTGAGCCAGGGAAGTTGATAACAGTGTGTGTACGCTTTATCTCGTTATTCTCGGTTCTGTCCTGACAGTAGGTTCAGGTTATCTCAACACCGCTATAGCGGGTGAGTTCTTTGAGGGTAATGTTTAGTTCTGGCTCATCATTTCGGCAGTTCGTTCTGTGCAGGAAGTGGAGGGCTACTGCAGGACCTCATGACGAAAGCCACGATTCGCACCAACTTGACGATCTTCTTACCGGATATTACTGCTACTCAGGAAAAGGGCCTGGAGTATTTGCTCGGCGAGACAAATAGCTATGCATGCCATGTTAGCTCTCATCTTGCGTTTTTGGTCTTCGATTTTTCTAATATCTTGATAGGGTGCTCCTGGAGTGAGCAATTCAGCCGGAGCTGCTCTGTGGGCACTGGATTATGCTTTGTATGCGTGAGTTATTTTCCGTGAGGCATGATTGCACGGGCATCCTAACTTCTTGAGCAGTACACAAATCGGTATCTCAACGGTCTATTTCCATGAAGGAATTGGGTTCAAATACAATCTGGTATCAAGTTGCCTTTGTGACGTTCATACAGAGGCATTCTCATATGTTTTACTATTTAGATTCAGCCCGTCGAACTGACACGCTCTATCCTTACTGGCGATCCTCTGGATGAACCGATTCCAGCACACGTGCAGCCGGCGTATTATGCGGCCATTATTGCAGCAGAGGCCACTGGAAAGTCATCGAGCACCCGAATCGCAGAGATCGAAGTTGACCATGAACGGGTTGCTGGCTATGCGTTCTACGATGGAAATGGGGAGCTCGTGCGCGCTGTCTTTATCAATTCGGATGCATACTTGAAAGATGAAGAGTTGGACAGCAGACCTAGCGTGCATGTCACCCTCGATTTCGCCAGTAAAGATCTGAAAATGCGAATCAAGAGGCTAGCCATTGCCTTTGCGGATGATGACAAGGGGGTTCAGTGGGGTGGTCAGACTTATGAGACCGAGGATGGCAGAGTTCAGGGGCAGCTCCAGGAGGAAGAGGTGGATGTAGTGAACGGAGTCGACATCGCAGCAACTGAGGTCGTCCTACTCACGTTCCTATAAACCTGTACTAAATTGGCTCGGCAATGAAGTCAGGGCCATTTCTTGATTCATTAGAACGATGTATTTATACATGCTAGTACGCGGTAGTATTAACCTTCAGTCATACCAGTTGTAATGCATAGACTGCAGGTTATTTTGACGTTGCCTGCCGTACTGGTATTTGACGAACAAAAGCATATCGGGAATGTGATCCCATTCTGGCACCTTCTCCCCTGGAGAAAGCTCCCTCATCCTGAGCCGGAAAGGCTCCTTGTCTTCTTCCATAGTGTAATCGATCTCTAGAACTGACAAGTGGGGAGCAATAGATGGATGATCTTCAAGAAATGCAGCGTGTAGGCGCTTGATTTCGGTGATCTTGCGGCCCAGGTCTGTCCACATCATTGACTTGAATAGTTGGAGATCTCGTTGGTCGACATATTGAGGGGGTATTGCTTTCCTATCTTAAACCAAGAGTCAGAAGGTGATGTATATGGATAACCATCCTATTCATTACCTTTGTAAATTGCAGCAAACGTTTTGCAGATGGGTTTATGTGTCTTCCAGTGCTTTTTCTGACATTCACCCGAACAGTACTGGACCTGAGAACAACCGCTACACTCTTGAAAATCCTTTATAAGCTGCATCCGGGCTTCTGTAAGAGCGCTGGGTTTGAGGCGATCAATGGTCAGCTCCCTTGTGAACTAGAATTCAGTTGTAAGCGAACATATGGGAACAGGCCTGAGTCCATCATAGAGATGCTGAGACTCACCTCGCAGCCTGGATTCCCACATATTTGTCGGCGCAAGTGCCGAAGGAGCTCTGGCTGGTATGGAAATGCCTGCCGTCGATATTCAAAGCAATCTTGTACAATTTTCCAAGCCTCGCGTAGGCGCGGTTCATCATCACGAGTGAATGAGCGAGCCCAGAGCTCTTGATCCCACGTGTCGAAATCGGATTGAGCTGCGGAGAGCACAGTGAAGTTGATAAGGTTGACTTTGACAAAATCGAATATCAGGAGCATACGACCAACAAAGTGCCCTTCATCTAATCCCGGGAGCGTGCCAGGCCAAGCCGCTACCATGCGAGCAAGAAGCCAGAGCATGCGTCCTTTGAGAGCATGCCGGAGCGCCAAAACGTTATACTGAATATAATTGAGCAAGATTTGCACTAAAGTCTGCAAGGAGCTCAAGACTTTCTTCTTTTCGGCATCGTTGGAGATGGAATTCGATTCGAGTGCAGTGACGAGAACACTCAACGTTTTGCATACGCGTCGTACTCCCGAGTCATAGATGAGGCTCGCCTGCATGGTCTCATCTCCTATGCAAGAAGACCATAGAAGGACAATGTTTCCATGCAGGGTCGGGTCGGACGGATATAGTTCTAACGTGTCGGCGAGATGACTGTGTATTTCTTTGGTGTTTGCCGTGGGGCTCCCACGTTGGTACCAGAGTGCTCTATAGCCTTCAGGCTCACTTATTCCCACATAATGCAGAATCTTTACGGCAAATTGCTGCATTTACCATTAGTGATATCACACTGGCGATTTCTGGGGAATTTCTTACTGCCCACTCTTCATCTGCTGTCAGAACCATATCCATAATTTCAGAAATTTTCTTGAAAGTAGATGTTGAACGCGATGATAGTCTGGTCTGAGCTATCAGCGCCTATGGAGCTGTATTTCAAGGACAAGTCCAGAATGCTTCATAGAGGTGAAGGTTGAGTATAAGACTAGGGTTAGGATTAGAGCTCTATATATGTAGTCACTAATCCGAATCGTTAATGGCAGTCATAAAGTGCTACAAAGCTCAAGTAGCCTGATTCGGCAGAAGATTGCCAAAAGGCCGAGTAATTGCGAGCATGTATTTCGTCTCTCGAGCAGTGGCTCCATCGTTATTCTAACATGTTGAACTCGAAAGGCCTCATCATATCCTGGCATCGCAATCCATATTGGTGTTGCATTAGAGCCAGGATATCCGCTGAGGGTACCACTAGGTTTATATTAGCGGTGGGACCGTCTT
>Ga0247730_1002040_pt1 | contig 10091 bp, 12 predicted proteins | sample UWRJL073202C2_FD_180959 | JGI IMG/M metagenome (GOLD analysis project Ga0247730, IMG submission 180959) | Plant litter microbial communities from Arlington Agricultural Research Station in Wisconsin, United States - UWRJ-L073-202C-2 | ecosystem: Environmental > Terrestrial > Plant litter >...
ATCCTCTATCACAGAACTCGTCTCCACTGTCGCAGTAGGATTGCCACTTGTCAGCGTACGGAGAGCAGGCGTCGGTGTCCGCACGAGGGAAGAGCTGCAGCAATGTCCATGATCAACAGGTCCCTTTACAACGCGATAGGCAAGTTGCTTACTCCATTGCGAGTGCTAGTCCCGACATTGAAAGGAAGCCCGACGACATGGCTTGGGTCACCCATCTGGATGACGGCAGCAACTGTAGAAACGTTGGATAGGCCTCCGGAACTGAAAGGGAGAGGTGCTTACCGTTCTGACCAAGATTCGAAGGAAGCGGATTGCTGGTTGAAGAACCGCAAAGTACATCTCCTGTGACATGGGCACCTTGAGAGTAGCCCATAAGCACAATCTTGCTATCAGGGCAATCCGCTACATAGTTTTCAATGAGCTTTGTCATCGCAGCTACTCCCTGACTCTCAGAGCTCAGATAGTTGGTGAGTGTGGCAGGATAAACAACGGCGACAGAGTCAGAGCCTGGGATACGCTCAACGATCTCGTCTGCAACTGCGCCGATGATGCCTTGGCCAGGAGCCTCGGTGCTTGCGCGAGCAACGATAACATGGACACCGCTTGCACACGACTGGCGTGTGCCAATGTCGATGGGCCTCGCGAGGCTACTTCCAGCGACAAATGAAGCTAGGAAAGCGAAGAGGGTAGACGATTTCATTGCAGAGAAAGGAGGGGAGCTTAAAGGGGACGTGTCTTTGGGGAAGCAAGCGAGAAAAATGTACGGCCTTATGTATTTTCCACGACATGGCTAATGGAATAGGCTTGGGGTAGGATATACGTTGTCGCCCTCGGCATGTAGTAGGAAGTCTGTGCAACATATCCATTGCACCCGTAGAGTCAATTGCCAGAAGTCAGCAACGATTTCGAATGTTGATATATACATACAGTTGCTAGGTTTCAGTCGACAGAATTGGTGACCATCCTGGTCCATAGAAGCTGCAATGAGAGCCGTAGCCGAAATCTGCCCTCGATCGCGAGCCCAAAGGGTCATCAGCTTAGCCATGGTAGAGATATTGCCCATCGTCTGACGAGCACCGATGCTTGTGAAATCGTTTATTCTGGACCGGGTACTGGTGTAATAATAAGCCTGTCGCCATGCAGCCTGGATACTACCACATGAGAAGCGATTACATACCTGCTTGAACTCAAAATCCATGTTAGTATCTACTCTCATGGCAACCATTTAGGCAAATTTGAAGGGGGGACGCTGAATGTTGACCTGCGTATCATCAAGACTGAACTTGGCAAGTACGTCGATACGGTTCGGGAGCAACTGGGCTATCAATATATTCTAGGCGATAAAACGTATTTCTTGCATAAATTTAAAACGTGCGTGCCAGTGGGGAGCAGTCGATTATATCGGCCTTGTACTGTCTTGCAATGGCTGCAAAGGAGCATCGTTAACGTTCATATCGTCGAAACCTCATCACCACCAGGAACGCGCTTAACAAAGCTAGAGTATCACGAAAGTGATGAGGGCCCTAGATCTAACGTGCGTCCTAATTGGCATCCCCTCTTTTGGTGTCCCACTTACAAATGGAGGCTCAAGAGCCTTTCAGAAAAGTATTCCCAAAGGCGTTCTCGAAGGTACTATCCGTATTTTCTTGCTATAAGAGGAGCAGAGACAAATTTGGCGTTTTTGAGCCTCAATTGCCTACACTGGTCCTAGCTCTAGCCCAGAGGTCGAGGCTTGGACACTCGTCTGCTCAAAACGACCACGCCTCTGTCCAATCGCGGAAGGCGAGATTCACGAATAATATCTTCTGGCCTGAATTTGAGTCCAATAATTCCAGTATACAGCCAATTTTATGGCGTAATCGAGCTCGTGGGGTTATTATTCAAGGATACTAATCGTCATGGAATACAAAAACAAGAAAGGAAGCCCAGTACAATTGTACTAGTCCGATACAACACTGGAATCTACGAGAACATATCTTAAGTCGGCTTGTTGGTCTCCGGCCAGTTGTCCTGGAAGAGATAGCCCTCGCGAGTCGGAGGATCAACTTTAGCATTCTTTCCCAGTCTTTCGTCTGGGTGGGGTGAGTCTCGAGAACAGCTAACATCGGAAAGGAACTACTCACATGTTGGATCATTGGCAACATACTCAAAGTGTTTCAGGGGCCACGTTTTGCCTTGCTCTTTCTCCTCCTTCCTTCTGTTCCTCTGGTCCACCTCAATCCTAGTCTTGTCCTTGCTGGCGCCGTCAAAGTCGCCCTCGCGGATGCCTTTGGCAACCAGCTTCCACAGTTCTCTCGTCTCAAATTCGTCCATCCCGCCGTCCTTGAGACTACCCACAGCTGTCACAATTTCCTTCGGGCCTGTGACATCGTGGAAAGACTTTCCAGTGGAAAATTTGGAAGTGGTATGCCAGGTACCCTCGATGGTGTATTTAGGGCTGATATGGCCATTGCCAACCAATGCTGGTGTAACAGTGGCTTTGAACGAGTGCGATTTCCCACTGAAGTAGCCCTTTCCCTTGTATTCAATTTGAGAGACGTAGTCAGGTCCAGAGATGAAGGTAGTCTCGGCAAGCTCGATGTATGGAGATCCATACCTGGCGCGCCAGGATTAATAGGTAACAAAAACAAATATAAGAAGAAGATTCTTACCAAAGACCGTCGATTCGGAGACGTGGGAAGGTTATGAGATAGTCGACAGGATCGCCGCCGGTCAATGGCGTGACGGTGAGCACGGCATGTCCAACCTGCTTTACGTTTATGGAGCCAGCTAAATATGCGATTCAGTAAAGCGCCCAATTTGATGCTGATTATGGCGCTCACCACTGAAGCTAGTCTTCTGACCATTATGGCCGACGAGCTTGAGACCCTTAGTCTTGTTCTCGATGGCATAGGCAGTGATTGGTGGATGGTGGGACACTTGTTCGACAAGTAAGGAAGTCTTCCCACGACCATTCTTGTCAGGCCAGACACCGTAAAATAGCCTAGTGCATTCAGTTTGGAAAGGGTACAGAAAATGATAATGCCAACACGTACTCGCCCAACACGGGATTCAATGGCCTGCAGATAGAGAGAAAGATCAGCACCTCCATTCTCGGCAAGACAAGGGGTCACGCACTTCTTCTCCGAGCCAGACGTCTCGTTTCTGGTCGTATATTGGTCCTTCAGAGTACTCTAGCCATAATGTTTAGAAAAAGCCGAAGACTTAGTGCCAGACTACTCACAATGAACCACTTGAGCACTGCCAGAGCACGATCTTCTGGGGTCTTCTGGTCCGCAATGGCAGCGAACAGATCTGGGCGCTCACACCAGTAGGCTGCATATAATAGATTTAAGGTGGCACAGTTGACGTGGATTGAGAGTTGATGTGGACGGAGAGTTATTGAGGGTATTCATGAGTTATGAGCACGTCTGAAACAGGATGTTGACTTACCAGGGTACTCAGTCAACGAGGTGGGAGACAAAATGAATGGCGGTGCGGTCATCGACGACAAGTCTCCTGAAACCGAAGCGATCCTACAAATCGCGCCTCAGTTATTCGATACTAGCGCGATATCAGTCAAAGTAGTGCCGTACGATTTCAAGAACGATGTCCAGCTGGAACGCTGAGCAGCGGGAACCGCCTGACCACGTCCTGTAAGCCTTCTGCTACGATAGCTTGTCAAATCACTGAATATTGCTCACATCTCCGACTGTTTCCTCTTTAGACATTTTCACTAGTCTGGCTGTGGTTTATGAGTGTGAACGGACGGTGGCAGGGGAAATCTGGGATAGCGTCGTGGTATGGTGGCGGTAGCTGTGAAGGAGGGCTTGCTGAGAGTCCAAATACGGCAAATGGCGGCATTGATGGGAAATGATGTCAGGATCAACGAAGTCTCTAACCGCAACCATCTAAGGCAAAAGGAATGTCACTGGCAAGCGCACCGTACCCACCCTACGACCCGACGGACACTGCTGGGTACATCGAATCTAACAATATGTAGCTCATTACCTTACTCATTTGACACCAGATTCTCGTGCGTCGACTGCTACGTGACTCTATCCTAGCGCTAGCTCTGAGCATACCGATGCTAGATATGAAACTGTCACTAAGCGATGGCCTACCATTGTAACCCAGGTCATTGACCAGGTTGCTCGTGAGAATCATAGACTGCACTCTTTGCCGTCTACTGCGTCGACTGTCGAAGCCGGGAAGAAAATCATATCGAGGGTTAGCAGACTGAAGTACGAGATGGGGAGAGATCATGTTCTTCCGTGAGTGCGCATCTTACACGGAGGCGAGCTTATATGGATACGACTGCTCTAGGTTCATTCCTGAAGAAGATTCAGAGGTTCATCGGGAAGCATACAACGCAGAATTGAAAGGATTGGAGAGCGAAGGAAAGAATACATGGTTCAAAGCGCCGTGGCTTTTCGCTGAGTTCGCATAGATTTCCCTTTCATGTATCTAAACCTCCATACTAATTGAACTTCTAGATGCTACTTGTAAGCCCATTAGACGGAGTCTCCTCTTCTTTGTTTGACCACTCCTGTTCATCGCAAGATATCGTTATCTGCGGTCGATATTTATTCTCTCCGGGGACCCTTTCTGGAACACATACGATCCATTTGCACAGCAGAAGACTGATGTATTCAAGCAATCTGATAAGGCTGTTTTCCGTATGTTAATCGCGGTTTATCAGGGAAGGCGAACTAATACTGATTTGCAGAGCTGGCATCGGTCATTGAGAAGATGTATCTGGAGAGGGAGAATGTTATACACGACGAGAAGAAGTTGTTCTTGCTCTTTGAGGACATGATACAAATGTCCTTATGGTATGTCGCTCTCCGAGGTCTGTATCGAACACTCTATGATTGATGCTGTTTGTTTGAAGGGGAAATGCAACGGTATAAGTTCCAATGGCAGGGACGTTTCAAGCCTCGCTAATTTCTACGAAGGATCTGTCACTGTTGACGCACCACTCATTAGCAGATATTGAGGCCTTGCAATCAGTGGGGAAAGACTCAGCTAAGCAAGAGTTCATTCTTCGTAACGACACGGACGCTGTTTGGAACATCTTGAAGAACCTCAATGACGGACGGATTGACTTTGTATTGGATAACTGTATGTTTCTCCGTATTTTAACGTTCATACCTTAACTTACAACTCTGCAGCTGGATTCGAGGTGTGTACTATCTCTAGGAGTTGGTGATAACGCTCTGATATTCCTGCTGCTAGGTCTTCACCGACCTAGTTTTTGCAGACTTTCTGGTGTCTTGCACGCCTTACGTCGGCAAGGTGGTTTTCCAGTATGCTCTTCATTTCTTTCGCCTATCTCCTTTTAAGCCGTATTACAGCCCAAAGCTCATCCCATGGTTCGTGTCCGATGTCACGCCTCAAGATTTCGCACAAACAATCTCTACCCTATTAAAACCTTCCGAGTTCTTCACTGGATCCGACAATGAAGTACACGAAGTTGAAAATATGGCAAAGAGATGGCAGTCGTATATTGATTCAGGAAAATTCGAGCTTTCTGTTCCATTGGATACTTGTACGTTCGCTTCCCCTGTTCTACAATGATCCAACCCGATGACAGGACACCTGCTAGCCTTGGGAGATGGCGAAAAGGGTAAAATGGCTGCTTTCTGGGCTACATCTTATCCCTATTGGAATCTGCACGAGAAAGACGAGCAGCTGGGGCAGTATCTTGCCCAGAGTGGAATGGTGATCTTCAAGGGCGATCTGAAGTCAGTGTACAGTTTCCAATGCTTTTGATGGTGCTACTAAAATACACGGGACAGTTATCGAAAGCTGACGGGAGACATCGCTTGGCCTGCACACACCTCGCCTGAGGAAGCCTTCGGTAGATTTGTTCAAGCTTCCGTTCCGCCATTTCACACGATTGACGACATTTATACAGGTCAATTAGCAGGGAAATTCCCTATCCTTAGCCTACGAACCAATAAGGCCGATGTAGTCGTTGGAGTTGACAAGGAAGTGGGGGAGAGATTAGATCAAGAGAAAGGCAACAAATGGCGTGTGGAGGGCAAGTGAGTACAGCACACTCATTTCAACTGAAATTGATTAGCTAAATCTCGAGCCAGATATGCACTGATCACTTTTGTAGAGAAGAAATAGTAAAAGGAGGATATGTAATTAGAACTGGGATATTTGACGAACGTTAATGCTGCCGAATAAGGCAATCATTCGGCGCGACGCGTCTGTTAGGCGTGACTTACCGTCGGGCCGGAAGGTTTGTTGATGTTAGGCCCAGTCGGCATTTCGGCCGGCTGACCCGGAGTCTGCCGCAAATTCCCAGGCTAAAGGCTGGGGTGGGCTGGTTGGCAGAGAGCAGCTCGCCCTCACCTTTGCACTGCGCTACAGTTTAGTGCATACGCACTCGCCCCCAGCCAACCAACTTTTATTCCCTCTCACCTCTCCGCTCTCTCTTTCTTTGCACAGTAAGTCAATCATATACTTTCATAGCACTTTCTGCTTGCTTTCGATTGGTTCCATTGTCGCCGTCGCCGTCGAAAACGACGACCAAGCTGCACAGGCCGTGCAGCGCTACGCTTGTTTATTTGGTTGATTGACGCGTCTCAGAATGCGCTCTCGCTGCCTCCCACTATCTTCAATGCCCATTCTGCTTCACATATTCCTGTTCGTCGTCGTCAAACGTGTTTGCTTATCTTCTTTTGCCCCGTTCTCCTTAGATGCCCAAGGAAGGCTCTACTAAGCCCAAGGTAAGCAATTATTCATTCCTACGCGACATCTACGTGTCCTTTCGTGCTACCGCCCACGATTTGCACCTCTGCCGTTTTCTGAGGTCCTGAGACACGTCGTTGTCGCGTAATATGAGACAATTTCGCCTATCTAACTATGATATTTTTATTAGCGCAAAGCCGCCGAGAAGGCCACTAAGGAAAGCTCTCGCAAGGCTAAGAAGGATCCCAATGCACCCAAACGCGCTCTTTCCGCATACATGTTCTTCAGCCAGGACTGGCGTGAGAGGATAAAAGAGGAGAACCCTGAAGCGACCTTCGGTAAGCAATATCACTTCCAGTGCAGCTATCTCAATGCTCACGTTCTCTCCAGGTGAGGTTGGTAAATTGCTCGGCGCAAAATGGAAAGAGCTCGATGATGAAGAAAAGAAGGTATGTTATTCTCGTAGCGCCTTTCAAATCTTGTTATTAATGTCTTCCTGTAGCCCTACGCCGACATGGCCACCAAAGACAAGGAGCGTGCAGAAGAAGACAAAGCAACGTACGAAGCTAGCAAGAAGTCTGCCGCAGGTAGCGACGACGACGCTGGCGACGATTAGACCCCTTAACTCAATGCCATCCCTGATTTATTCTTCTCTTTCTCGCTTCTCGTACTTCGTGTTGTATTACCTCCCCGTTGTTGCTTCAAGCCTGTTATGCTCGTATGCCATATAATATAGTTGTTTTCGATCCTCCCCGAGTGAACATTAACAAAAATCACATAGTTCTATTTCCGAGAATAAAAGTGGAGGTTAGTAAGTTTCGCGTGCATCTATGAGTATAAGAATCGCATGCAATGTACATTGGGAGGTAATATAGCTATCTATGCAACAAATTCGCACACGAGTTTCTTAAACTCGTCCGGCCTGAGATATCGTCAGTCAAGGACGTCAAGAATGATAGCGTCGCAGTCATACCGTTCAGCATGCACCCAGTGTGTTGCGTCTAACATCTCTAGCATCGAGCCTGGGAAATATTCCTTTAACAGGTGTTGGTTATGTCGGTTGATAAAACTGTAGCTTTAATCAGATTTCTGAGCAAACAGAGTGTCGGAGGAAAACGCACGGAGATCTAGAGCCTTTGATAAACATTGTCGGTCCTTCCCATCTCTTCGTCCCAGGCTGATAAGGAAAATCGCCTAGATTGTCAACAGACCGACCAATCAAGTCTACGGGGATGCGGAACTTTGCAGGGCTAGACGAGGAAAGAACCAGATTGGTCAATAGGAATGCAGCCACGCCGGGATCCTGCGACTTTCATTAGCATTACGGCTGAATTAGATAGCAGAAGATATGCACTTTCTCATATTCATGCAGGATTGCTTGAGCTTCCTTTCGGGATCCCACGCCTGCCGCTTCAATCTTTTTCATTGCAACAACGTAGTCCTGAAACTCGGACGAAAGCTTCCCTTTCGAAGGCGCAATGTCAGCGACAATAAGCCGTTCCAGGGATTCTGGAGACGAAAGGGCGAGTGTCATGGCCACTTTTCCTCCCCTACGAGATGAGCCTGGAGCATGCGAAGCAAGAGAAGAAGCCATACATGGAATGGCCAAGCAGCGAGACATCGCGGAGATTCTTCTGTCGTATAAACCTGGCCACGTCTTCGGCCATAGCTGTGTAGTCCATTGGCTCTGCATGTGGTGAGGTTCCATGGTTTCTCAAATCAAGGCAGTATACCGGCCTATCCAAGTCTTTCGCAAAAGCTTTCGAAAGGGACGACCAATTCTTCCGGGACCCACTGCATCAAGTGAATATTAGCCATACGTCCGACCAGAAAATGTCTAGAGCCACGCACAAAAGCCCGTGTAAGATAACCAGAGGACCTTCTGTATCGTTTCCATTCGCGGGAAGTACCGGGGTATACTCGAGATCCACAGAAGAGAATGTCCTCCGCCATGAAGGTGTGGCCGCGGCTCGTGCTATCCTACGTGTAAGTGTAAACGTTCGGGAGGAGATGGAGAAGGTCATGGTAAAACGTTAAGAGCCAAAGCAGAGATGCATGTGACTTTCCGAGGCTGACTTTCAAGTGAGAAGTGAGAAGAAACTCTGAACCTTGACCACCACCTACTTCGCGTTCCTTAACGTCCTTGTTACTTTCAACCTGAACGGATGCGATTTTTGCAGATATGGTAGCCTCCAATGAAGATGACGGGGACTGGGACGATATTGGCACGTCCAAATGGAAAGGCTTAGGCATCTCAGATCCAGTAAAAAGTGTCGAGGCGCGTTCTGCTTATTCTCCTCATCTAGTCGAAGGCTATAACTCGCGTATGCAATAGGACAAGTGGCTTCTACTTCCTGCTTTTCTGAAAGTGAAGGGTTTGGTCAAGCAGCATATCGACTCATTCAACTACTTCGTGGACACTGATATTAAGAATATCGTCAAGGCCAATAACAAGGTCACATCTGACGTCGATCCTCGTTTCTGGCTCAAATATATCGATATTACCGTTGGTCTTCCCGACCGAAACGAGATGGAAGCAGTGAACAAGCCCGTCACCCCACACGAATGTAGACTTCGCGACATTACTTACAGTGCGCCTATCAGCGTCAAGATCCAGTACACTAGAGGGAAGAACATTGTGCAGCGCAATGTTACTATCGGAAGGATACCCATCATGCTTAGAAGCAACAAATGTCATTTGCTGAATAAAGGCGAACCAGAGCTCGCTCGGATGACTGAGTGCCCACTGGATCCCGGAGGTTACTTCGTGGTGAAGGGAACAGAGAAAGTAATTCTGGTCCAAGAACAGCTTAGCAAGAACAGAATCATTGTGGAAACAGACTCTGTCAAGGGCATAGTCCAGGCCTCTTGCACATCGTACGCCCTATACTTGCTTACTCATACCTCTCTCTCACTCAAAATCGTTACTAGCTCTACACACGGAGGACTGAAGTCTAAGACTTATGTTGCTACAAAGAAAGGGAAGATCTACCTGCGACATAACTCAATTCATGAAGATGTTCCTATTGTTATAGCGCTCAAGGCTCTCGGCATTCAGTCAGACAAGGAAATCATGCTTCTAACTGCCGGGAACACAGAAGCCTACAAGGTCTCCCTGTCTGCGAATCTTGAAGAAGCTGCGAAAATTGGCGTCTTCACTCGTCACCAGGCACTCGAATGGATCGGAAGTCGCGTCAAAGTCAACCGGAAGGTGATTGGTCCTCGTCGACCAGCATGGGAGGAAGCACTGGAAGCACTTGCTACTATCGTGCTTGCACATGTCCCCGTCGATGGCTTGGACTTCCGGGCGAAGGCTGTTTTTGTCGCAACTATGACCCGACGAGTTCTAATGGCCATGAATGACCCAAAGATGGTTGATGACCGTGACTATGTTGGAAACAAGCGTC
>Ga0247730_1002041_pt1 | contig 10086 bp, 7 predicted proteins | sample UWRJL073202C2_FD_180959 | JGI IMG/M metagenome (GOLD analysis project Ga0247730, IMG submission 180959) | Plant litter microbial communities from Arlington Agricultural Research Station in Wisconsin, United States - UWRJ-L073-202C-2 | ecosystem: Environmental > Terrestrial > Plant litter >...
CGGACGTAATCGTCACCCAGCACATCGAGCATGGCGGCCCGGGTAAACCGCGTTATCAGTGCCGAATTGACGACACCCAACGCCACGGCTGGCAGAACGAGGTGGTGCAGCCGATCAAGAAACGGAGTCCCGGGGCCACCGTAACCCGAGGCCGGGAACCAGCCCTGGCCAACGGCGAAAAACTGGATCAGCATCAGGCCGAGCCAGAAACTCGGGACGCTCGCCGCCACCATGGTCATGGTAACAACGACCTGGTCGAAGACCGTCCCGCGTTTGACCGCCGACAGGATGCCGACGGGCAGGGCGATGGCGACCGCAATCAGGATCGAGAACAGGGTGAGGAAGAAGGTCGGTTCGGCCCGTGCGGCCAGCGCGGTCGTCACCGGCTGGTTCAGAAAGATCGACTGTCCGAGATCGCCCTTCAGGATGCCCAGCACGAACTGGCCATACTGGACGATGATCGGCGCATCCAGCCCCATGCGGGTACGCAGCTGCGCAATGTCTTCCGGGGTCGCATCCGACCCCAGCATGACGGCGGCAGGATCGCCGGGCGTGACGCGGACGATGATGAACACCACCGTCACAACGAGGGCAAGCACGATGGCCATGCCCCCCAGCCGTTGTAAAAGTGCCCGAGCGATCCTTGCCATGGTCTAGTCCTTACTTCTTGGGGGCCACGTTCCAGAAATGCGGCCAGTAGGTCGGCTCATAACCGGATACGCCGTTGGCCAGACCCGAGACGGCATTGAAGTTGCCGACCTTGTAAAGCGGTGCGTCATCATAGATCACTGTCTGGATGCCGTCCCACGCCGCCTTCTTGGCATCGTCGGTTGTCGCGTCCATGTAGGATGCCACCGCCTTCGCCTTGTCGGCCGAAACATACCAGCCCGGATAGGTATCGGTGATGGTGTTGATTGTGGTCGGATCGCCCGGGAAGTTGGAGTGGGTGATAAAGATATCCCACTGCTTGGAGTCGGCGCGCCGTGTGGTGAGCGTTGCCCAGTCGACCACCTGCAGATCGACCTTGAAGCCGGCAGCCTCGAAATAGGCCTTGGCGACTTCGCCGATCTTGTAGTGGAATTCATACTGGCGGCTGGTCATCAGGCGCAGCGGCTGGCCGTCGTAACCGGCGGCCTTCAAGAGCTTGGCGGCAGCTTCCGGATCGCCTTCGCCATAGCGGGCAACGCCAGCTTCGGTGTGCCAGAAGGACCCCTTTGGAAAGATCGAGGCATCGACGCTGAAGAAGCGCTCGTCGGAGAAGGCGGCCAGCATCATGTCGCTGGCGTTGAGCGCTGCCTGGACGGCCTGGCGGATCTCCTTCTTCACCAGAAGGCCTTCCTTCATGTTCATGTTGAGCGAGGCCCAGCCGGCATCCTTGAAAATCACCGGTTTTGCATTGCTGCTTTTTTCAACACGTTCGTAAGCGCTGACCGGTAGCGAGTCGGCAAAGTCGAACTGGCCGGAGATCAGGCCTTCGACGCGGGTATTGGCGTCTGGAACCGGGACGAAACGGATTTCCTTGGCGATCGCCTCGCGCTTGCCGGCATAGTTGCTCGGCTTGCCTTCGGGCGACTTGTAGCCGTCGAACCGGACGAGCTGTGTGTACTGGTCGGGCTTGCGTTCCTTCAGGGAGTAGGGGCCGGTGCCGACAAATTCGGTCTGCGTGTCGGCAATTTTTTCTGACGGCAGGATGACGGAGGCCTGCGAAAGCGTTGCCAGCAGCGGCGCATAACGCGACTTCAGCTTGATGACGACGGCATGATCTCCGTCCTCCGTCAGGCTTTCTATGACGCCGGCAACCTGCTTGCCCTTGGAATTAATCGCCATCCAGCGCTTCAGCGAGGCGGTCACATCCTTGGCATCAAAAGCGCTGCCGTCATGGAATGTCACGCCTTCGCGCAGCGGAATGCGATAGGTCAGGCCATCCTCGGACAGCTTCGGCATCGCGGCTGCCAGCAGCGGAACCGACTTCCACTCGGCGTCATAGGTGTAAAGCGTCTCGAAAATATGCTGGTCGATGGTCAGCACGATATCGGTTGGCGTCTGCATCACGTCAAGCGTCGGCGGTTCGCCGATCGTCGCTACGGTCAACACGCCGTCGCTTGCCTGGGCCAGCGCCAGACTGCTGGTGCCGGCAAGGGCTGCCAGCGTCATTAGAACGAATGCACTCTTTTTCATGATCTTCCCCTTTGTTGTTGTCAAAACTCTCGTCAGTGCTTTCGGCCGGTTTCCCTTCCGGTCGAAATTTCAGGCATCCAGTCCCAGCGGATCGGCCACGCGCGGCCATAGATCGAGGCTCGCCTTGCGGTAGGGCGTCGTTGCGGGATCGGTCGGATAGGAGGTGGGCGCGGCGATATAGACGATGTCGGAAGACACCGGCTGGAAGCCCGCGTGAAAATGGTTGGTCGACTTGACCAGCAGATAGGATTTTTTCGAAAAATCGATGCCCTGATTGGAGAAAATATCCGGTTCGTAGGTCTGCGTGCGGCTGGTGATCAGTACGATATCGATATGGGTCCCCACGGGGCGTACGACGGCGGTGCTGCCGAGCGTCACGCGACTGTTGCGAAAGCTCTGCCAGCCGGCCTCGAAAACGCTTTGAACGGAAACACGCAGATCGAGGGGCTCGCCACCCTCGGGTCCCGACTTGCCGCCAATACGCAGGTTGAGTTCCGCGCCTTCGCCCGCCGCATGGCAGAAAGTGACGGCGATCGGATCCCAGATGGTCGCCACCGCAATATCGTCCAGGCCGCGCTCCATCATCCGGCGCAGAATGAAGGTCGCATCGCCGGCCACGCCGCCGCCGGGATTGTCCCAGACATCGGCGACAGTCACCGGCATTTCTGCATGCGCCATACGGATCGCTACAGCCCGCTCAAGGCCAGTCTCGGTGTCGAACATAGGCATCGCGACGTGCTTGCGTAAACCGTAGAGTTCGCGGCCGAGCATCGCTGCCAGCGCATCGCCCTTTTGCTTGTCATCATCGGTCACCACAACGATGCGGGTGCCCATGTCGGGCACGTCGCCGGCCATGAAACCATGGATGACCGAGGCAGACAGAATACCGTTTTTGCCTTCCATCGCCTGCATGCGATCGACAAAGGAGCGCATTGGCTCGCGGCTGGTCGGAAAAATGGTGATCATCCGGCAATCGAATGTAGAGATGACCGGTTTGATCTGGCCGCGCAGCGCCTGCAGCGCCAGTTCAACCACATGCTCGCCGCGCTCCTCGAAATCCGTATGCGGGAATTCGAGAAAGGCCGCCATGATATCGAGATTGGCGACACGCATCTCGGTCAGATGGCTGTGCGGGTCGAATTCCGCCGCTACCAGCACGTCCGGTCCGACGATCCGGCGAACGCGGACGAGAAAATCGCCCTCTGGATCGTCATAGCCCTGGGCGGCCATTGCGCCGTGCAGGCCGAGCACGACGCCATCGACAGGAAGGGCGGCCGTTAGCTCGGTCAGGATCAGGTCGCGCAACGTCTCATAAGTCTGGCGCTGGATCAGGCCGGCAGGCTCCGCCCAGCACGAGGTGCCCTCCATCACGGTAAAACCTTCGGCCCTGCCGCGGCGACGCAAGATCGGCACCACGGACGAGCATAGCGTCGGCGTGTCGGGATGCTCACCGGGACCGGCATAGAATGCCGCCTTGAAAGCGTTCATGTCCGTCGGGACGGGAGAGAATGTGTTCGTTTCGGTCGCCAGTGAGGCGGTAAAGATGCGCATGTCTGTTTTCCGGGTAAGTTCGGATTTCGGGCGATCATCGCCGGAACCCGCGCGCCTGCGCTCAATTGCTCGAAAGGTGGCCGTCATAACCAGGACGCGCCAAAAATCGCGACCCACTCAGATTGCCTTATCCTCGGTCCGTCTAAGCGCACAACGCCTTGTGTAAATTATTTTCTTGATAATGCGTTAAACTCGCACTTAGTCAACGTATTTTCAAATTCCGCGCCAAATTATGTAATTTTTTTTCTGTTTGCATGGTCGCAGCGGAGGTTCGAGCTGGTAGCAATGGATGTCCGCAGTAATGCAGCGGCGTTCGGCTGGACGAATAATGCTCGATCGTCTGCATTCGGACCAAGTAAGCTACACGACGAGATAGCAACGTTCGCGTTGCACCGGATCTCGGCGAGCCGTCCGAACGCCTAGGTCCGGTACCGGTATAGATCGGCGCGCGCGGGCGAGGGATCATCGCATGTTAAAGTGCGCCACGAATGCGGGTCGTCGATACCAGCCGGTCGCGTTCCTTGGCGATATAATGTAAATTGCATGTCGCACTTCATCCTTGAACCCACCCGGCTACAAATAAAGATCAGATAATATAGCTTATGGAACTTCGTAATTGATGGTTGCCGATCTTGGGTTGACGTGAAAAGGCGTTTGCAGGCGCTTTGCCGCTTGCGACGGTTATCCGTTCAAACGACCAGCGCGGCGCACGAATTCACGTCTTCATCGCTGAGCGATGTCGATGGTGCGGAACAACCGCGGTCCGATCTCGCTTTACGATTACGGGGTCAACAGAAAACCGGAAAGCGCCTTCCACATGCCCAGAATTCGCGTCATCGATCTTGAAACCGGCGGCAATGGACCGAACGACGTCTGCGAAATTGGATGGCAGGACGTCGTGCTGGGCGCTGATGGCCAATGGCTCGTCAATGAAGACCGCGGCGCTCTGCTGGTCAATCCCGGCCGTCCGATGTCGCCCGACACTATCGCCGTCCACCACATTCTCGACCGGCATGTCGTTGACGCACCATTCTGGAAAGACATCGCTTCAAGCGTACTGCGGCCACCTGGCGGTTTCGTTGCGCTGGCGGCGCACCGGGCCGCATTCGAGCAGCGCTTTTGCACGCCGCGCTTGACTGGTAACACGCCCTGGATCTGCACGTGGAAATGTGCATTGCGCGCGTGGCCGGATCTTCAGCGGTTTTCCAACCAGATGCTTCGCTACCAGCGCATGCCGGAAGGCCTGGTGCACGAGATCGGGCTGCCGGCCCATCGCGCCATGCCGGATGCCTATGTAACTGCCCATCATTTGCGCGACCTGCTAAACGAGACGGCGCTGGAGCAACTGATTGCCTACAGCCGCGAGCCGGGCCTGCTGCCCCGCGTTCCTTCCGGGCCTGATCGTGGCAAAAGCTGGGATCGGGTCAGCGACCAGGCGCTACGGGAATTCGCTCAGGATCGGGACGTCGACGTTCGTTTCAGCGCCCATACCGAATTGACGCGGCGCGGAGAACATGGCGATGTCGATATCATCGAACCGGCGCAGCGAACACTTCTTTAAGACTTGGGCAAAGGTGTCGAGCCTGCGTGCTTTAACGAGGATAATCCCGATGCTGGACGTGACTGCGAGTGTACCATTTGGGCACTGACTATCCCGACACACCCGACGGCCGATATTTCGTCGTTCGTGGCCGCCTATGGCGCCGTAGCGATCCAGCGCTTGACGACAGTACCCGTGATCGCCTGGTCAAGGAACTGATGTCAGCCCGCAGGGCCGTGCGGGACGCAAAGGGTGAGCCCGACGCAGTGGCGCAGGCGCGCAAACGGGTGGACGACGCCAAGGTTTCGCTCGGCGAGCGTGGACCTGTCTGGTGGGAGGATGGCGCGCCGGACTATAACCGGTATATGGCTACGAACACGCCCTACGCCGACTGGTTTTCCCAGTTGTGAAGACGCTTCATCCTCTCATCCTGACAGCACGCATTGTGGACGCCGACCTTGCGCCATTCGATCTCTTGCGTCGGCAGAACTTTCCGCCGGACAGAAATTTTCTGCGGGCTCATCTGACGATGTTTCACCGCTTGCCTGGCGAATATAGCGGGCAAATCGTCGAACAACTGGCAGAGGTTGCATCGGGACATAACACCATTCAAGCCGAGGTTTGCGGCCTTCGTCATCTCGGTGCGGGCGTTGCCTTCCGGATTGTCAGCTCGGACCTTCAGGAAATTCATGCTCGGCTGAGGGCGCTCTTCATTCCCTGGCTAGGGGGGCAGGACATGCAGAAATGGCAGCCGCACATCACCATTCAAAACAAGGTCTCAAGGCTGGCCGCAGACAGTTTGTACGCGGCGCTCTCGGCGACATTTCAACCGCATCCAGTCGCAATCGCCGGTCTTGATCTGTGGCGGTATCTGGATGGTCCATGGCAGCACGAAGCCTCGGCAATGTTCGGCTCCTGAACACGATCCTTCCCTCTGTAGCGCGATGCTTCCGCCACTGAGCATTCAGGGTGTACAGCAAGATGTCCGAGGGAGGAAGCACACGCCAATCGCGCGTTATAATTTCCCGTTTCCGCCTGGGAACAACTACGCCCGATCGGGCTTTTAGGGTTATGAAAAATGCAATCCACTACCTGGCTCTTTCCACCTCCCTGATCTTCTGCAATCCGGCTTTAGCCGCCTCGATCGATGCAGAAGCTGTAAACATGGCAGCCATCGCCGACATCCCCCTGGAGCCGCCCAGAGAAAAAGCGTCTCAGCCTGATGCGGCCATCGTCCAGCTTCAGATTCTACTCGATCGAGCCGGCGCCTCTCCGGGCGTAATCGATGGTTACTTCGGAGAAAACCTCAAAAAAGCGATCGCTGGGTTCGAAGCTCTCAAGTCCCTTCCGGTCGATGGAAAGCTCGATGCCGAGGTGTTGGCCAAGCTCAAGGACGATGTCCCGGCTGTACAAGCCTATCAAATTACATCGGATGACGCCAAGGATCTGGTCGAAAGTATTCCAAAGGACTACGCCGAGCAGGCCAAGATGGAACACCTCGGATATACGAGCCTTGTCGAGAAGCTAGGCGAGAGATTCCACATGGACATCGACCTCTTGAAGGTGCTCAACCTGACTGCTGCCTTCAAGCCTGGCGAGACGATTGTGGTGGCAATGCCGGGCGAGGCAAAGTCCGGCAAAGTCAAACGCATCGAGGTTCGCAGACAATCCGGAGAGGCCTTTGCCTTTTCGGACGATGGATCACTGCTGAGCGTATATCCTGCGACGATCGGCAGCGAGGATTCCCCGTCGCCCAAGGGAACGCACAAGGTCAAAGGTGTGTCGCGGATGCCGACTTACACCTACAACCCTAAAATCAATTTCCAGCAAGGCGACAATAAAGACGTACTGAAGCTGCCAAGCGGGCCGAATGGTCCGGTTGGAACTGTCTGGATCGACCTGACTGAACCGACCTATGGCATTCATGGAACGCCAGAGCCGGAGCTAATTGACAAGGTCGGTTCGCATGGTTGCGTTCGTCTGGCGAACTGGGATGTTGAAGAGCTAGCCGGTATGGTGAAGCCGGGCGTGATTGTCGAGTTCATCGAATAAACTGGGACCAGTGACGAGCAGACAGCCCGTCGTCAGCGTGACGTCTGACGACCAGCACCGGCACATCGACACCGTCGAGCATTTTGGCGCTGGCGACTAGGCTCTACATGCTCACTGTAACGGCATCGAAAAATTCGGCTGGAGTTGAGGAACGTAGACGTGGCGGTAGTCGCATCCCACTGCTCGTGCGTGGTGGTGACTTTGGACGGATCTTTTGGCGTGAAAACGAGAAGTCGCTTTTGACGGACCATTAAGGTGAATCCGTAAATGACATCTTGCGATCACCGACTTGGCGCATTGCAACGTGTTCATGCGACGTGTCAGATGCATCGCAAGAAGACGTTGAAGCCTCGACGACCTTCAACACATATGCCTGCCAATGGCCGCACTATCCTCATAGCGGCATGACAATAAGAAGGAGCAGGCCATGGGAATTCCTGACACGTCGCGAGCCAAGGCTGTTCCAGCTCAGGCTGTGCTGTCGAACAACACGCTTTCTGGTCGGACCATTCTCATTTTGATTGGTGTCGCGGTGATCCTGCGCGTTGGTCAGGAAATTTTCGTGCCGTTGGCCTTATCCCTGCTGCTGACCTTTACACTTGCCCCCATCGTTTCGTTTCTGCGCAAGCGCTCAGTGCCGAAAATTGCCGCCGTCATCCTCGCCGTCGCGTCTGCATTCGTGGCGATCGCCATCTTCAGCTTTATTATTGCGGGTCAGGTCGCGACGTTGGCGGAGAACATTCCGACCTATCAGCGCAACATCGTCGCAAAAGTTCAAGCCCTCAGTCAGGCGGGTGCCGGCAATGGCGTCTTCGATCACTTGAGCAAGGTCGTCGAAAGAGTTGGTGCGGAGATTCAGACCCGTGCAACGGAAAGCCAGGAAGCGTCTGCAGCCGTATCCACCCGGCGTGAGCCCATGCCCGTGGAAATCATCACGCGATCCAACCCAATCCAGACACTTGGAAATTTAATCCTGCCGTTAATCAGCCCGTTTGCGACGGCGGGCCTGGTGATCGTGCTGGTGATTTTCATGCTGCTTGAGCGTGAGGACTTGCGTGACAGGTTCATCCGTCTGGTCGGCCTGGGCGATCTGCACAGAACCACGGCCGCGCTGCAGGACGCTGGCACGCGCGTCGGCAAGTACCTCCTCATGCAGTTGGTTGTGAATGCTCTTTATGCCTTTCCCATTTCGATCGGGCTCTGGGCACTTGGCATTCCAAACGCGCTGCTCTGGGGCCTTCTCACCCTTGTCCTCCGGTTCGTGCCTTATATTGGACCGGTCATCGGGATGATCCTGCCATTGTTCCTGGCCCTGGCGATTGCGCCAGGTTGGTCGCTGGTCATCTGGGTCGGAGCGCTTTTCCTGATTACGGAGCTGATCAGCAACAACGTCATCGAGCCTTGGCTTTACGGCAGTCACACGGGTTTATCTCCGCTTGCCATCATCATCTCGGCGATCTTCTGGTCGTGGCTGTGGGGGCCTCTTGGCCTTATGCTGTCGACGCCGCTGACGGTCTGTCTCGTCGTGCTCGGAAGATACGTTCCCCAGTTCAGTTTCCTCGACGTTCTTCTCGGCAACGAGCCCGTTCTCCAGCCGCAGGAAAAACTTTATCAGCGGCTGCTGGCCGGCGATCCGAACGAGGCAACGGACAATGCGGAGGAGTTTCTCGAGGAAGAGTATCTTATCGACTACTATCATAAGGTCGGCCTGCCCGCTCTGCTGCTGGGCGAAACGGACCGCCAGCGGGGTGTGATGTCGGAGGATCAGGTGGAACTGGTCGCTTCCAGCACGCAGACCCTGATCAGCAACCTTGCCGAAATTGCAGATGAGGAAGAAAGCGAGGAGGAAGCTGAGACTGACCAGACGGATCCCTCCCCCGACGGACAAGAGCGAGATCTTCCCGATGGCCAGGGGAAATCAATCCTCTGCGTCGGCGGCAGAGGAGCTCTGGACGACGCAGCCGCAGCTATGCTTTCACAAGTTCTTCTGGTCCAAGGTGCTGCAGTCCGTACTGCCGATCATACAGAGTTTGCCAGCCGCTCATTGAGCGCACTGGCTGCCGATGACGTGGACACCATTGTGGTGACCTTTCTCAACGGAAATTCAAGGTCTCACGCCCGCCAGATGGTGCGCCGCCTGAAGCGTCAGAAGCCAACGATACGGGTGGGTATATTGGCGCCTGCGACAGACGGCCAATCAAGCGCGGTAGTCAATGCCGAGGATATCAGCGCCGATTTTGTGACGGATAACCTGGAGAATGCTGTCCGAATGGCACTGACAGACAGCCGGCCTGTGGAGGTTGTCCGTCTAGTCAAGCGGTTGTCACCGCAGCGGGCACGTCGGCCATCGCATATGGGCTTATGAGCGGTCAGAGATGGTCGTGTTATCCGCGGCGACGTATAGCGAACGTCACTGCAGAGATGACTGGTGTCACGATTGTTGCAAGATTTCGCGAACCTTTTGCGCCAGTTCATCGATTGCAAATGGCTTCGTCATCATCTGCATGCCCGGTGCCAGAAATTCCGCCCGAGAGGCTGCCATCGCTGCGTAACCGGTGACGAAAAGCACCTTCAGTTCAGGTCTTGCCGCGATCGCTATTTCCGCAAGCTGCCGACCATTGAGTCCCGGCAGCCCTACATCCGAAACCAGCAGATCTATCCGCCTTTTCCCCTCCAGAAATGGCAAGGCGGCGACACTGTCGATGGCTTCCAGAACCTGGTAGCCAAGATCCGTCAGCACATCGACGACCAGCATGCGCACTGAA
>Ga0247730_1002042_pt1 | contig 10082 bp, 9 predicted proteins | sample UWRJL073202C2_FD_180959 | JGI IMG/M metagenome (GOLD analysis project Ga0247730, IMG submission 180959) | Plant litter microbial communities from Arlington Agricultural Research Station in Wisconsin, United States - UWRJ-L073-202C-2 | ecosystem: Environmental > Terrestrial > Plant litter >...
GCATCGTCCACCTGGTCGAGGGCGACGACAAGGACTATCCGGCGTTCCACGCCGCATCCGCCGCCTGCCCGCCGCACGCCGACGTCGTGTCCGCGGCTCGTGAGGAGGCAGCGCAGGGTCGCGCGGTGCTGGTCGTGACGTCGCGCGAGTTCATCTGGCGCGATCTGTCCCTGGACTGGCTCACCGGCCACGACGTCCCGTACGACGCGCTGTACATGCGCATCGTCGGCGACTACCGCCCCGACGTCGTCGTCAAGGGCGAGATCCTGCAGCAGATCACCGACGACGGCTACACGGTCCTGAGCGCCTGGGACGACAAGGAGTCGGTCGTGCGCCTCTGGCGCGACCACGGCATCGACGTGCACGTGGTCGGCTGAGCCCTACAGGCCGAACGTCGCCCGTTCACCCTCGGGGACCAGCTCGAGGAACTCGGGACGGTCGCGGATGACCTTGGGGACGAACGGGCAGTAGGGCAGCACCGTCCCGCCGCGGTTGGCGATCTCCGCCAGGGCGCCCGCGACGAGCTCGCCGCCGATGCCGCGACCCTCGAACTGCGTGAAGACCCGGGTGTGGGGGAGGGCGTACTCGTCGCCGTGCTTGCGGTAGTCCACGTAGCCGGCGAGCTCGCCGTCCACCGTGATCTCGAAGCGCGTCTCGGCCGCATTGTCGTGCACGCTGGTCGTCATCCGACATTCCTCTCGGGGAGATGTTGTCCGCTCGTGCAAAAGTACGCCACAATGGTCACGGGTGCCCCCGAGACGCTGGGGAAGGCGACACTAGGAGGCCCCCATGACCATGTCTACGCCTGTGACCCCGACCCGGGGTGTGCTGTTCGTGCACTCATCCGCGTCCGCACTGTGCCCGCACGTCGAGTGGGCGGTGGCGGGCGTGCTCGGAGGCACGCCCGATGTCAGCTGGGTTCCTCAGCCGGCGGAGCCCGGCACGTACCGTGCCGAGCTGTCGTGGCAGGCCCCGGCCGGCACCGCGGCCGCCCTGGCGTCGGCGCTGCGGGGCTGGGAGCAGCTGCGGTTCGAGGTCACGGAGGAGCCGACCGCCTCGTCCGAGGGGGCCCGGTACTCCTACACCCCCGAGCTGGGGATCTTCCACGCCATGACCGGCCTGCACGGTGACGTCCTGATCCCCGAGGACCGCATCAAGGCCTTCCGGGTCAAGGTCGCGCTGGGTGAGGTCGACATCGACACGGCGCTCGACGGCCTGCTGGGCATCGCGTGGGACGCCGAGCTCGAGCCGTTCCGGCACGCCGGCGACGGTGCTCCCGTGCGCTGGCTGCACCAGGTCATCTAGGCCGCGAGGTCAGCCGATCTCGACCTTGATCGACGGGGTGGAGACGCCGGTCGCCTTGTTGGTCACCCGGAACTCGCGGGCCCCGGTGCGCGACGTGTAGAGCTCGGTGCGGAAGATGCCGCCGTCGCGCGTCTTGGTCTGGATGGGGAACTCGTCCCAAGGGGCACCCGAACCGCCGTCCTTGACCTCGACCTGCAGGTCCTGGCCCTCCGGGCTGGTCGGGAAGGCGCCGCTCAGCAGGAACCGCTCACCGGGGGAGACCCGCTCGCTGGACGTGTTGATGGTCGGGGTCGGATCGTCGGGAGGAGAGGTCTGCTCCGGCGTCGGCTCCTCGGTGGCCTCGGGCGTGGGCGTCGGCGTGGGACTGCCCCCGATGGGCGGCAGGTCGACCTTGCTGATGCCGGTCGCGCTGACCAGGGCCGCGCCGCCGAGACCCAGCACCCCGCCGATCACGAGGCCGAAGAACACGAACGTCGCGGCGAAGCTGCGGACCCGGCGCTTGCGGACCACGGGCTCGGCCGGGGCCGCCACCGCCTGGGGTGCCTGTCGGGCGGGGGCCGGGCGGGCGCTCGCGGCGAACTCGGCCTTGGCCTGCCGCGCGGATGCTGCTCGGGTCTCCTCGAGGACGGCGTCGATCGCGTCCTGGACCGTCACGAGGGAGTCGATCGTCGCGTCGGGGAGGTAGACGCCGAAGCGCCGGCCGAGCTCCTCGCCGACCTCGGCGATCGTGAGGGAGTCGGTGCCGAGCTCCTTGAGGTCGGCGGCGGGGACGACGGCGTCGGCCGGGCAGCCGACGACCCGCACCAGGATGTCGGTCAGCTGTTCGTGGACCGAGGATGAGGAGGGCACGCCCGCAGTCTACCGAGGCCGTGCCCCGGATCACGCCAGCCAGCGCCCTGGTTGGCCGGACCGCCGGGAACCGGCAGGCCTAGACTGGATCGATGGAGAGCACTCGATCGATGGGCGCCGACGACGTCCAGTACGTCGTGGTGCACGGCTACCGGCGCGCCTTCCGCATCGCCGGGTCCGGCCCGGCGCTGCTGCTGCTCCACGGGCTGGCCTGCGACTCGTCCACGTGGGTCGACGTCATGCCGACGCTGGCCGAGCACTACACGGTCATCGCTCCCGACCTGCTGGGGCACGGCGAGTCCGACAAGCCGGACGCCGACTACTCGCTCGGCGGCTACGCCAACGGCATGCGCGACCTGCTGACCGTGCTCGGTATCGACAAGGTCACCGTCGTCGGGCACAGCTTCGGCGGCGGGGTGGCGATGCAGTTCGCCTACCAGTTCCCCGATCGCACGGAACGCGTCGTCCTGGTGTCCACCGGCGGCCTCGGCAGGGAGGTCAGCCCCCTCATCCGGTTCCTGACCGTCCCGGGCAGTGGGCTGGCCATCGCGGCCGCGACGTTCCGGCCGTGGCGTCCTGTCGTCACCGGCGCGCTGACGTCCCTGTCGCGGCTCCCCATCAGGGCCACCCGCGACCTCGACGAGGTCGCCCGCATCTTCGAGGCGCTCGCCGACCCGGCGCAGCGCACCGCGGTCCAGCGGGTCACGAGCCACGTGCTGAACTGGCGCGGCCAGTTCGTGACCATGACCGATCGCAGCTACCTGGCGCGGCTCATGCCGGTCCTGGTGATCTGGGGACGCGACGACATGGTCATCCCCGCCTCGCACGCCGAGTCGGCGCCGACGCAGGTCTCCGACGTGCACGTGCTCGAGGACTCCGGCCACTTCCCGCACCGCGACCACCCCGAGGAGTTCGCGCGGCTCGTGTCGGAGTTCGTCGAGGCCAATGCGCCGGCCCAGTACCACCGCGGCCGGTGGAGGGCGCTGCTGCGTCGCGGCGACCAGTACGAGCTCGAGAGCGTCGATCCGGTGCCGGTCGCCCGCGAGGAGCCGGCGATCAGCTGATCAGAGCGACGGCTCCCGGGCCGGGGCGCGCCCGTCCAGGCGCGAGACCGGTTCGCGGATGCCGGCTGCCTCGTCGGCCAGTCGCTTGCGCTTCTGGCGCCGGGTGTTGCCCGTGACCCACGCGCCGATCGCGACCGAGAGCCCACCGATGAACAGGCCGCCGAGGTCGTCGGCCACGTAGTGCCAGCCGAGGTAGAGCGTCGCGAGGATCGTGAAGCCGAGATAGACCCACGCGGTGTAGCGGACGGCGCGGGCGATGCCGGCGTAGTGCAGGAACAGCGCCAGCGTGAACACGACGGACACGTGCAGCGAGGCGAACCCGGCGATGCCGAAGATCTTGTCGCCTTGCGGGTCCTCCTTGAACCCGAACGCGCCCCGGAACAACGACATCTGCAGCTGACTGGCGCCGTTCTCGGGCAGATCGGCGAAGCGCTGCGGCTCGTAGAACGCCGGGCCCAGCGTCGGCAGGCTGTAGTAACTGATGACCCCGAGGACCCAGTTGAGGCTGACCGCCGTCGCGTACCAGGCGCCGACCGTGAAGTCGCGGTGCAGCACCAGCACCATCCCGACCGTGATGGGCACGACCGGCAGGTAGAGCACGTACAGGACGGCCAGCACCTGAGCGGCGATCGACGTGCCGAGCACGTGGTGCAGGACCTCGGCCGGGTTGTTGCCGAGGAACAGGAAGTGGTCGAGCTGCAGGAGGGCGCGGTCGTGAAGCGTGTCGCCGCCGAGCAGCGGCAGATAGCTCTTCAGGTTCCGGTAGCTCACGTAGCAGATGTAGAACGAGATCATGCCGGTCGCGATGTGCACGACCCGGTGCAGCGTCCACTCGTCGCGGACGATGGTCTTGACGCCGGGCACGATCCGCCGGAAGCCGTACCGGTAGATCGCCTGGGGGACGATCGCGACCGCGAAGATCAGCACCGCGATCATCGGCAGCCGGATGTAGGCCGGCCCGAGGAATCCTTCCGGATCCTTCAGACCGACCCCGAGATCCTGGGAGTAGTAGATCGTCGCGGCACCGACGCCCAGCGACAGGCAGAACGCGAATGCGTATGGCCACCGGAGGAACGCGCGAGGCCAACTGAGCATGGGGGTCATCCTAAACGTTCGTGCCCAACCGCCGGAACAAGGTGTCTCAAGCGTCGCCGCCCACCTGCTCGACACCCGCCACCGCGGTGGGGTCGTCGATGCGGAACCGGTTGAACGCCTCGCGTGCCTTCTCGGGGTCCATCGAGCCTCGCTGCGCGAGGGTCTGCAGGACCGAGACGACGATCGACTCGGCGTCCACCTGGAACGTGCGACGGGCGGCCGCGCGGGTGTCGGCGAAGCCGAAGCCGTCGGTGCCGAGCGACTGCCACGGACCGGGGACCCACCGGGCGATCTGGTCGGGGACGGCCCGCATGTAGTCGCTGACCGCCACGGTGACGGCGCTGGAGTCCATCAGCTTCGCCGTGACGTACGGCATCCGGCTGTACTCGCCGGGGTTGTTGAGGTTCCACTTCTCGGCAGCGATCGCGTCGCGGGCGAGCTCGTTCCACGACGTCACCGACCACACGTCCGCGGCGACGCCGTAGTCGGCCGCCAGGATCTCCTGGGCCTTGAGCGCCCACGGGACCGCGACACCGGACGCCATGATGCGCGCCGGCACACCGTCACCGGATGCCTTGCGGTAGACGTAGGCGCCCTTGAGCAGGCCCTCCACGTCGATGCCCTCGGGCTGGGCCGGCTGGTTGAGGGCCTCGTTGTAGACCGTCAGGTAGTAGATGATGTCCTCGCCGTGGGGGTGCGAGTCCGTCGTGCCGTACATCCGCTCGAGCCCCTGCTTGACGATGTGGCTGATCTCGAAGCTGAACGCCGGGTCGTAGTGCACGACGGCGGGGTTGGTCTGCGCGATCAGCGGGGAGTGTCCGTCCGCGTGCTGCAGGCCCTCGCCCGTCAGCGTTGTGCGGCCGGCCGTCGCTCCGATCAGGAAGCCACGGGCCAGCTGGTCGGCCATCGCCCAGATCGAGTCGGCGGTGCGCTGGAAGCCGAACATCGAGTAGAACAGGTAGACCGGGATCATCGGCTCGCCGTGCGTGGAGTACGCGCTGCCTGCCGCGATCGCCGACGCCATGGCGCCGGCCTCGCTGATGCCCTCGTGCAGCAGCTGCCCCTGCGCGGACTCCTTGTACGCGAGCAGCAGCTTGCGGTCGACGGACTCGTACGTCTGCCCGGCGGGGTTGTAGATCTTGGCCGACGGGAACATCGAGTCCATGCCGAACGTGCGGTACTCGTCGGGTGCGATCGGGACGATGCGGCGACCGATCTCGGGATCCTTCATCAGATCGCGCAGCAGGCGGACGAAGGCCATCGTCGTGGCGATCTGCTGCTTGCCCGAGCCCTTCTTGAGCTCCTCGTAGACAGCAGGATCCGGCAGCTTGACGGTCGTCGGGTTGACGATCCGCTTCGGCAACGAGCCACCGAGGGCCTCGCGCCGCGCCTTCATGTACTGGATCTCCTCGCTGTCCTCGCCCGGGTGGTAGAACGGCGCGATGTCGCTGCCGTCGATCTGGGCGTCCGAGATCGGGATGTTGAGGCGGTCGCGGAAGCCCTTGAGGTCGTCCTTGGTCAGCTTCTTCATCTGGTGGGTCGCGTTGCGTCCTGCGAACGACTCCAGGAGCCATCCCTTGACGGTGTGCGCGAGGATCACGGTCGGCTGGCCCGTGTGCTTCTGCGCAGCCTCGAAGGCGGCGTAGACCTTGCGGTAGTCGTGGCCGCCGCGGGGCAGGCGCTCGATGTCGCCGTCGGTCAGGTGCTCGACCATCTTGGTGAGGCGCGGGTCCGGCCCGAAGAAGTTCTCGCGGTTGTAGGCGCCGGTCTCGACCGAGAGCGTCTGGAACTCGCCGTCCGGCGTGCGGTTCATCTGGTTGACCAGCGCACCGTCGGTGTCACGCGCGAGCAGGTCGTCCCACTCGCGTCCCCACACGACCTTGATGACGTTCCAGCCGGCGCCACGGAACGTCGACTCCAGCTCCTGGATGATCTTGCCGTTGCCGCGCACCGGGCCGTCGAGCTGCTGGAGGTTGCAGTTGACGACGAACGTCAGGTTGTCGAGCTCCTCGCGGGCGGCGATGCCGATCGCGCCGAGCGACTCCGGCTCGCCCATCTCGCCGTCGCCCAGGAACGTCCAGACGTGCTGCTGGCTGGTGTCCTTGATGCCGCGGTTGTGCAGGTAGCGGTTGAACCGGGCCTGGTAGATCGAGTTGATCGCACCCAGACCCATCGAGACGGTCGGGAACTCCCAGTAGTCGCTCATGAGCCGCGGGTGCGGATACGACGACAGGCCGTTGCCGGCGCCGTGCGAGTGCTCCTGGCGGAACCGGTCGAGCTGGGTCTCGCTGAGCCCGCCCTCGAGGAACGAGCGCGCGTAGATGCCGGGCGCCGCGTGACCCTGGAAGTAGATCTGGTCGCCGCCGCCGGGGTGGTCCTTGCCGCGGAAGAAGTGGTTGAAGCCGACCTCGTACAGGCTGGCCGCCGACTGGTACGACGCGATGTGACCGCCGACACCCAGTCCGGGCCGGTTGGCGCGCGACACCATGACGGCCGCGTTCCACCGGATGTACGACCGGATGCGGCGCTCGATGGCCTCGTTGCCGGGGAACCAGGGTTCGCGCTCGGGCGGGATGGTGTTGATGAAGTCGGTGCTGCGCAGCGCCGGGACACCGACATTCTGCTCTCGTGCCCGCTCCAGGAGCTTGAGCATGACGTAGCGGGCGCGGCTGCGTCCACGGCTGTCGACCATCTCGTCGAGCGAGCTGATCCACTCAGCCGTCTCGTCGGGATCGATGTCAGGCAGTTGGGTCGGCAGACCCTCGTGGATGACGGGCGGACGTTCCTGGCCGGATTGCGGCATGTTCACTCCCAGTTGTCTTGTGGACGTGTCCATCATTCCACTCCGGGTTCGCTACTGTGATACCGGCAACCAAGCCGATGAATCTACTTTTCAGTAGGTTTCCGACGAACTGAGGGAGATATACCGGTGGACGCGGGCAAGCTGGGCTTCGGTCCTGACACCGTCATCCAGGAGCTGGGCTGGGATGAGGACGTCGACGAGGAGCTCCGTGTCGATGTCGAGCGTCACACCGGCAACGACCTGGTGGACGGCGACATCGGCGACGACGTCGACGGGGTGATCCTCTGGTGGCGCGACGGCGACGGTGACCTGACCGACGCGCTGGTCGATTCGCTCCAGGACCTCGTCGAGGGCGGGTCCGTGTGGCTCCTGACCCCGAAGGTGGGGCGCGACAACTACGTGCCCGGCGCCGACGTGGTCGAGGCCGCGGAGGTCGCAGGTCTGTCCGTGACGACGACGTCCTCGGCGACGGCCGACTGGGCCGCCACGCGGCTCACGGCCCACAAGCGCTAGGCGTCTCGCGCCGACGCGACGAACTCCATGGCGACGGGGTCGCGACAGATCTCGATGGTGATGACGGCAGGTGCTGTCGTACGAGGCGGCCCGGTGGACCAGCGCAGGAAGCCGTGCCCCTTCATGGCGTGATGTCGGCGGCAGAGGGGACCGAGGTTGTCGGCGCTGGTGGGTCCTTCGGGGTGAGGGATGCGGTGGTCCTGGTCGCATCGGCCCGCCGGCACCAGGCAGCCCGGCGCCTGGCAGACCCCGTGGAGGTACTGCAGCGCGAGGTCGAGGCTGTCGGGCGCGTAGCGGCCGACGTACTCGTGGGACAGGACGTCCCCGGTGACGGGCTGGGTGACGATCCGGTGCCAGAACGTCGAACCGGTGCGGACCACGGCGTCGATCCATGCGGCGGGGACGGCCCACCGGCCATCGGTCGACTCGGCGAATCCGGCGACGGCCCCGGCCAGCACGTCGGCGTCGATCGTGACGGCGATGTTGGCGTCGATGGCCGCCGTGACGGCCTCGGACTCGGTGCACCATGCAGCGAGCAGGTCGGCCTCCCGCTGCTTGACGGTGCGGTCGGGGCCGTCGTCGGCGGCACGGCGTGCGCCCCGGTGCAGACGGTCGTCGATCGCGGCCAGCTGGTGTGACGGGAGATAGGCGTTGAGCCACCCCATGCCGTCCTCGCCATGGGTGATGCTGACGTGCCGTTCGCGACGTCGCGCCTCGGCTCGCTCGGTGGCCAGGTCGGCCTCGACCCGTTGGACGAACCGGCGCAGCCACTGACGGAGCTCGGCGGCGGTGTGGTCGGCCGCATAGGCGACCACGAGACCGTCCAGGCGTGCGACGGACTCCTCGCGCTCGAGCGCGTCGACGGTGCCGGCGATGTCCCTGACCCGGGCCCAGTCGAGGGCCCCGTCGCCGAACGCCTGCCACACGGCCGGCGTCCGGTCGCGGACCCGTTCGGCCGCCGAGAGCCGCAGATGGACCTGGCCCTCGGACAGGTTCATCGCCTCGCCGATGGCCAGGGCGATGGCGGACCGCTCGACCAGACGGCGCATCGGCGGCTCGGTGTGTGCGGTGCGAGCCATCTCGGCGTCCCGGTAGTCGAGCATCGCCTCGATCTCGAACCACTCGGCGCGGGCTCGCCACCGCAGCACGTCGCCCAGGACCTCGGTCGGGGGCGAAGTGGTGGCGGCCATGCATCCAACCTAGACGCGACCTCGGACACTTTATTCCTGCGGGACCGGGGCGGATCGGGGTCGGGCCTGGCGTCCTGGGCGCGGCCGACCGACCATCGCTAGGCTCGCCCCATGACTTTGACGATTGGCGACGCGGCTCCGGACTTCACCCTCAAGAACCAGCACGGCGAGGACGTCTCGCTGTCCTCGTTCCGTGGCGAGAAGAACGTCGTGCTGGTGTTCTTCCCGTTCGCGTTCAGCGGCATCTGCACCGGTGAGCTGTGCGAGATCCGTGACAACCTCGACGACTTCGAGACCGACGACGCCGAGGTGATCGCGATCTCGTGCGACCACTTCTTCTCCAACCGCGCCTTCGCCGATCGTGACGGCTACACCTTCTCGATCCTCAGCGACTTCTGGCCGCACGGTGACGTCGCCCGCGCCTACGGCTCGTTCAACGACGGCGCGGGCGCTCCCAACCGGGGCGCCTTCGTCATCGACCGCGAGGGAATCGTCCGGTGGCAGGTCGTCAACGGCATCGGCGACGCCCGCAGCCTCGCGGACTACCGCACGGCACTCGCGGCGCTTTCCTGACAACTGCCGAAGATTGTCGAAATCTTCGCAAATCTGCTGCGGCTCGACCCGCCCGTACGGTTTGATGATGGTGCTGCGGCTGCCAGGGACCCGAGACCTTGGCAGCCGCCGCTTTCGTCTCGGCCGATGACGCGTCCGGGCCCTGCCGTTGCGGTAGTGTGCCGCTGGTCCTGGGGCGAATAGCTCAGTTGGTTAGAGCATCCGGTTTACACCCGGAAGGTCGGGGGTTCGAGTCCCTCTTCGCCCACCGCATCCCTCGCCCGTCCGTGAGAGAAACTTCCTCGTCGGCACGCTGCGCGGCTGCTTGATCCGCGCCCCGACCAGATCTAGCGTCGGACCGCGACATCGTGTCGCGCACCTGAGCGGGGAGAACCATGCAGTCACGTCGCACGTCCCGGACCGCCCTCGCGGTCGTCATCGCAGTCCTTGGACTGCTGCTCGCGGGCCTGGTGACGCCCGCCACCGCCGCCCCGGCCGTCGGCGGCCTCAAGGGGACCGTCACGATCGGCGGCGCGCCGGTCGGCTTCGCGAAGGTGCAGGTGTACCGCTTCGTGTCCGAGGGCGGCGAGTACAGCAAGCCCGTCCGCCTGAAGACCGACAACACCGACAGCCGGGGCCGGTACTCGTTCACCGGCCTCGCCGTGCGGGCCTCGTACCACTACTCGATCCTCGTGACCGATCGCACCGGTC
>Ga0247730_1002043_pt1 | contig 10081 bp, 4 predicted proteins | sample UWRJL073202C2_FD_180959 | JGI IMG/M metagenome (GOLD analysis project Ga0247730, IMG submission 180959) | Plant litter microbial communities from Arlington Agricultural Research Station in Wisconsin, United States - UWRJ-L073-202C-2 | ecosystem: Environmental > Terrestrial > Plant litter >...
ACCGGCGAATTCGTCATCCCCGACCTGCTCGGTGGCGCTGAAACGCTGATGATCGGCAAGACGCTGTGGACCGAATTTTTCGGCAACCGCGACTGGCCGCTCGCCTCGGCCGTCGCGGTTCTTCTTCTGCTGGTGCTGGTGATCCCGATCGCCATTTTCCAGAACCAGCAGCAGAAAGCCTGAGGGGAGAGAAGTGATGAAGTCATGCCGCCTCGACAGCACGGTGCTCAGCCTCGGCTTTGCCTTCCTCTACATCCCGATCATCATCCTGGTGGTCTATTCCTTCAACGACTCCAAGCTGGTCACCGTCTGGGGCGGGTTTTCGCTCAAATGGTACCGCGAGATGTGGTCGAACCAGGGGCTGATGGATGCTGCCTGGGTGACCATCCGCGTCGGCCTGCTCAGTGCATCTCTTGGAACTGTGCTTGGCACGCTTGCGGCCCTGTCGCTGGTGCGGTTCTCGCGCTTTCCCGGGAAAATGTTGTTTTCCGGGATGATCTATGCGCCGCTGGTGATGCCGGAGGTGATCACCGGCCTGTCGCTGCTGCTGCTGTTCGTTGCCGTCGGCGTCGATCGCGGTTTCTGGACCGTGGTGATCGCCCATACCACTTTCACCATGTGCTATGTGGCGATCGTCGTGCAGTCGCGGCTCTTGACCTTCGACCGCAGCCTGGAGGAAGCCGCCCTCGATCTCGGCTGCCCGCCGGTCAAAACCTTTTTCAAGATCACCCTTCCGCTGATCCTGCCCGCCGTGATCGCCGGCTGGATGCTGGCTTTCACGCTTTCGCTCGACGATCTGGTGATTGCCAGCTTTGCCACCGGGCCGGGCGCCACCACGCTGCCGATCAAGATCTACAGCCAGGTGCGCCTCGGCGTGACGCCGGAGATCAACGCCGCCTGCTCGATCCTGATCGCCATCGTCACGCTGGCCGTGATCGTCGGATCGGTGACGACCAAGCGCAACGAGGTGCAGCGCCAGCGCGACGAACACACCGCTGCCACTGCGCCTTGAAAATCATTCGCTGGTTGGCGGCATTCCGGGAACGGTGTTCGTCGGTTTCTGCACTGGCGAAATCATCGGATCCGGCCACGAGCCGCCGATGAAGAAGGGAACGGGCGGATACAGGCTGTCGCCGCTTTCGGCCGCCGCCCGCAACGTACCGGTCACCGCAAGGCTGTTGGCATCGAACAGAACCGGACCGGCGAGCGTGACCGACTGGGTCGCGCCGGTCATCAGTGTTTTGCCCAGCTCGGCTGTGCCATTGGCAAAACTGGCATTCAATTCAAAGCTGTCGAAGTCGAACGCGCCCTTGCCGGCTTCGCTGAGCGGGAAATAGGGTTTCTCGCCGGCAATCCGTCTGAACGAGGCGACATCCAGATTCTGCAAGGCGCCGCTCTGGGCAAACAGCTGCAGTTTCCCCGAAACGTCCCCCGTGGCGGTCGACCAGATCGGCTTGGCTGTCTTCAGCGAAAGATCGATCGAGCCGCGTCCGAACGGCATGGGCCCCTTCAGATCGAGCCGCCGGACGATCTCGGAAAATTCGGCATCGCGCACCGAAATCAGCAGGTTGGCGCCGTTGCCGAAGCCGCCACTGGCGGCACTCAACTGGCCGGTCAGCTGACCGCCGGCAAAGTCGCTGTCGCCGATATCGAAACGCGCCTGGCCGCCGGTGACAAACACGCTGGCGCCGACATCGGTGAGCACGAAGGGGGCAAGCGTTGCCTCGCGGGCTGACAGACGCACGTCGAGCTCCAGCTTCTGCAACAGGCTGTTTTCCGCCCGGGTCGCCGCCCCGCCGCTTTGCGAGGATGGATCAAGCGCGAAGGCGGCCAGCACCGAATTAATGTCCATCTCGTCGAAAGCCAGGGTGCCGGTGACCTTTGGCTTGGCGCCGGGGCGTATGCCGACATCCATCACGCCGGTCGCCCGCATGGTATTGACCGAGAAGGTCAGGTCGTTGAAACGCAGATTGGTGCCGATGGTATTGAGTTGCGCGTTGATCGAGGCGCTCTTCAGTTTCTCCATGCCGGGAAGGCCGGTGCCCGTCCATGTGGTCAGCGCCGGAATATCGGTCGCGTTGAGCGCGACAGTCCCTGAAAGGAAGGCTGCGGAGGCAAGATTGGCCAGGCCTTCGAAGCGGCCGGTCAAGGCCGGCGATGCCAGGTTGGCAATCACCTGGGCACGCTTGCCGCCGAACAGCAGCAGGGGCTGCGTGGAGGCAAGCCTAAGCTGGACATCCCGGTCTAGAATCTTGGCCGACAGTTGCGCACTCATGGCATCGCCCAGCCGTGGCCAGTCGATTTCGGCGGTAATGCCATCGACCGTAAAAGTCCGGTCGCTCGCCAAATCCTTCAGTTCCAGGAGGCCGCCGTCGATCGTCACCGAGCCGACCGCCGCATTGAGATCGGCGCCAAGGCGTTGCCGATCGCCATCTTCCTCTGCACCTCGCACGGCAGCGCTCAGCAGCCCGTTGTTGGTCCAGTCCAGCCTGCCATCCAGGTCGCGGATGACAAACACATGCGGATGGACGAAATGGAAGTCGTAAAAGTCCTCGCGTCCGCGCAGGGCCTCGTAAAGACCGAAGGAGGCCGACAGTTTTTCGATCTTGCCCAGCACCCGCGCGCCATCGGCGGTTTCCTTGCTGATCGTCACGTCATTCAGGGTTATTCTGGGTGCCGGCCAGAAATCCAGCTTGGGCGTGCCGCTGATGGTGACATTGTGCCCCGTCCATTGGGCCACGGCCCGTTCCATGCCGGAGCGCACCAGTGTCGTCGATACCAGAAACGGCGCGGCAACCCGAAACACCGCAAACAGGCAGAGCAGCACGACAAAGCCGAAGAAGGCAAAGCGCAGCAGCCGGCGCACCCGCCGCGACAGGGCGGCGCGCATCCACTCGGACACTCTGTTCTGGGCCTTGGTCATCGCGTCGGCTCGATCGGAATGGGTCGGCATTTCGCCAGATCCCTTGTTGTTCCGCCGGATATAGGAATTCGCGCCTTCATGCAAACCGCCGGGCGGAAAGCTGTCTGTTTCGGGCTCTTTATCCCCTCCTACGGCATGCTATACAGCAGATGGAGAGGTGGGGGGAACGCATGACAGAACAACAGCCGCTGTGGCAGCCGTCGCCGGAATTTTGCTTGGGCACACCGATGCATGCCTTCATCGAGGCCTGTGCCAGGCGCCATGGCCTGTCCTTTGCCGACTATGACGCGTTCCATGCCTGGTCGGTCACTAAGCGGGCGGATTTCTGGACGGCGATCTGGGATTTTTGCGGGGTCAAGGGCACGCGTGGCGACCGCGCCCTGATCGATGGCGACAGCATGCTCGACGCCAAATTCTTTCCGGATGCGACGCTGAATTTCGCCGAAAACCTGCTGGGCAATACCGGCGACGGCGAGGCCCTGATCTTTTGCGGCGAAGACAAGATGGAGGACCGCTGGTCCTGGCGCCGGCTGGCGGACACCGTCTCGCGGCTGCAGCAGGCTTTCCGGTCGACCGGCATCGAACGAGGCGACCGGATCGCGGCGATGATGCCGAACATGCCGGAAACCATCGCCTGCATGCTGGCCGCAGCCTCGATCGGCGCCGTCTGGTCCTCCTGTTCGCCCGATTTCGGCGCGCAGGGTGTGCTCGACCGATTTGGCCAGATCGAGCCAAAACTGTTCATCTGCTGCGACGGCTACTGGTACAACGGCATGCGCCAGGATGTGACCGACAAGGTGCGTGAGGTCAGCGCCCGCCTGAACGTTCCGGTGCTAGTGATACCCTATGCCGGAGATGCGCAGGCACTGGCGGCAAGTCTCGAGCACGGGACGACACTCAAAACCTTCACCGCGCCCTTCCAGCCGCGTCCGGTCGAGTTCACGCCGCTGCCGTTTGCCCATCCACTCTATATCCTGTTCTCCTCCGGCACTACGGGCGTGCCTAAATGCATCGTCCATTCGGCCGGCGGCACGCTGCTGCAGCATCTGAAGGAACTCCGCTTGCATTGCGGCGTGTCGAGGGGCGAAAAGCTGTTCTACTTCACCACCTGCGGCTGGATGATGTGGAACTGGCTGGTCTCGGGGCTGGCCGTCGGGGCGACGCTTTGCCTCTACGACGGGTCGCCATTCTATCCGGACGGCAACGTGCTGTTCGATTTCGCCGAAGCCGAGCAGTTTGCCGTGTTCGGCACCTCGGCCAAATATATCGATGCGGTGCGCAAGGGCGGCTTCACGCCCAAAAGCACGCATGACCTGTCCAGCCTGCGACTGATCACCTCCACCGGTTCGCCATTATCGCCGGAGGGCTTTTCCTTCGTCTACGACGGTATCAAGTCTGACGTGCAACTGGCCTCGATTTCCGGGGGAACGGACATCGTCTCCTGCTTCGTACTCGGCAATCCGCTGAAACCGGTCTGGCGCGGCGAAATCCAGGGGCCGGGGCTGGGGCTGGCGATAGATGTCTGGGATGACGCAGGGCAGTCAATCCGTGGGCAGAAGGGCGAGCTCGTCTGCACGAAAGCCTTTCCGGCCATGCCGGTGATGTTCTGGAACGATCCGGACGGGGGAAAATACCGCGCGGCTTATTTCGAGCGCTTCGACAATATCTGGTGCCACGGCGATTTTGCCGAATGGACCGAGCATGACGGCATCATCATCCACGGTCGCTCTGACGCAACCCTCAATCCCGGCGGCGTGCGCATCGGCACGGCGGAAATCTATAACCAGGTTGAGCAGCTGACCGAGGTGACGGAAGCGCTGTGCATTGGCCAGGACTGGGAGGATGACGTCCGCATCGTATTGTTCGTGCGGCTGGCCGACGGCGCCGCGCTGACGGAGGACCTGTCGAACACCATCAGGGCCCGTATCCGCACGGGCGCCTCACCGCGGCATGTGCCGGCCAAGATCGTTGCGGTTGCCGATATCCCGCGTACCAAGTCCGGCAAGATCGTCGAACTGGCCGTGCGAGACGTCGTCCACGGCAGACCGGTGAAGAACAAGGAAGCGCTGGCCAATCCAGAGGCGCTGGTGTTTTTCAGCGGTCTGGACACTCTAAAATATTAGAAATATCGAAAATAATAATGGTGTTTTTGACATTTGTCAGGGATGGGCCCAAACTAGAAGAAATCGCCCGCAAACATCGTAATGGCTGTTAACCTTTCGTTAAAAGCCCTTTGCCAAATGTAAACGCACACGGGGACGCCCAATGAATGGGCGGCGCGGGACCTCCAGGTTCCCCATGAACATGATGTTAACCTCTGAACTTTCGTTGACAGCATAAATTCCAAAGGCAGCCTCGGCTGCCTTTTTTTTGTAATTCGAACGGCGTTCCCAGGGCAACGCTCAATTGGCCAGAACCCGCTGCGACGGAAATGTCACCTCCACCAGCGTGCCTTCGTTCGGTGCCGAATGGATCGAGAAGGTGGCGCGGTTGGCATCCACCATCGCCTTGGTCAGCGGCAGGCCGAGCCCGGTGCCGTCGCCGCGCTTGCGGCTGCCGGTCATGACCTGGCGGAACGGCTTCATCGCCTGTTCCAGCTCGGTACGGGTCATGCCGACGCCGGTATCGCGGATCCGCAACACGACATTGCCATTCTGCTCATAGGCGGTCGAGACGACAATCTGGCCGCCGGATGGCGTGAAGCGGATGGCGTTCGACAGGATGTTGAGGGCGATCTGCTTGACCGAGCGCAGATCCGCCACCACCTGCGGCACCGCCTGCGAAAGCGAGGTGCGGATGATTACCCGCTGGCTGTTGGCCTGCTGCTGCACGATCGACACGGCTTCGGAAATCGACTCGTTGAGACCGACAGCGACGAAATCGAGATCCATCTCGCCGGCCTCGATCTTGGAGATATCCAGCAGGTCGTTGACGATGTCGAGCACGTGGCGACCCGAGCGGCTGATGTCGTCGGCATATTCGACATAGCGCGCATGGCCCATCGGTCCGAAACGCTCGGTCGCCATCATGTCGGCAAAGCCGATAATGGCGTTCAGCGGCGTGCGGATCTCGTGGCTGACGCGGGCGAGGAAATCGCTCTTGTGGGCATTCGCCGTTTCGGCGGCGCGCTTGGCACCGCGCAGTTCCTCTTCGGTGCGCTTCCACTGGGTGATGTCGCGGATCACGGCGCAATAGCCATCCGACGAGGTCAGCCGGCCGATGGTCATGAACAGCGGCAGGAAACCGCCCGATGCCTCGCGGCCGATCACTTCGCGCCCGTCATTGAGCACGCTGGCAACGCCATGGCCGGCCAGGCCGCCGAGATAGTCGAGGATCGCCTTCTGGCTTTCATGCGCAAACAACATGACGAAGGGTTTGGCCTGGGTTTCGGCATTGTCGTAGTTGAACAAGGCGCTGGCCGAGCGATTCATCGAGCGGATATCACCTTCCATGCCGATTAGCACGACGCCGTCGGTTGCTGTTTCCAAGATTGACCGCAGTTCCTCGACTTCGGCCTGCAGCCGGTCCGAACGTTCGGAATCCATCTGCATCGCCACGGGATCGGCCAAATCCAGAGCGTCGGATCGCACGCCGGGTGCCGGGCCGCCATCGACCGGCATCAATGCCAGCATCAGCGCCGTGGTTTCGCCCCAGCGGATCGACTGCAGCCGGGCGGTGACCGGGATCAGCGCATCGTCGGCCCGCACCAGCATCATGCCGCCGGGCTGCTCGGTCTTGTCTTCCAGTTCCTGGCGCTGCAGCAGCGCATCCAGTCCGCCGACCTCCTGCAATTCTGCAAGCGTTGCATAGCCGGTCAGCCGCAGGAATTCCGGATTGCCGTGGATGAGTTCGTCGCCGCCATGCACCAGCAGCGCCACCGGCATCTGGTCGATGACGTCGGGCGACAGCCCGTCCACCATCTTCGCCCGCGCCGGGATCAGGCTGTGCAGCACATCGCCGAGCGTGTCGACCGTATCGTCCGGCGCAACATCGTCGGGCGTTTCCTGGTCATCGGTTGAGGCTTGAACTGGGTCGGCCCCGGGCAACACATCGTCGGGCGCCGACGGCAGGTTTGCCGGCTCATTGGTCGGCGCCACAACCGCCCCGTCGTCCAACCCGGTGTCGTCCGAGACGGCAGTTTCGGATTCAAACGTGGCAGCGGTTGCCTCGTCGGGATGTGCTGCCATGTCGTCGACATCTGTTTCAGGCTTGTTATTCGCCAGCTCGGTAACGGGTGCAACGGGATTTTTATCGGCCAGCCCGGCTTCGATCTTGCCTTCGGGATCGAGCTGACGGGCGATTTCGCGGAATGCCGCCTGTTCGCCCGGTGTCAAGCCGTCTTTGCTGCGGGAGCGCCGGTCTTCCAGCTGGATGATCTTGTCGGAATAGCGCCGGTTCGGCGTCTCGACGATTCTGAGCGCCGGGACTTCGTCCTGGACCCAACTACGGTTGGCCGCATCCTCCGGTGTTTCCCGGAAAATCTCGGTTTCGGCGTCGGTCTCGGTTTCGCGACCATTGTCGCCTACGGCGTCATCAATGTCTTGCCGGTCTTGCGCGGCCTGGTCATCGTCGAAATCGGCGACTTCCGGGGCGTCGTCGCTGTCGACGCGATCGTCACCCACCGAATGCATGTCGAAAACCGCGTGGCTGGTGCCGTCGGTCACCGTGGCCAGTGCATCCTGGCGATCCTCGATCGAATCCTCGAAGGCAAAATCCGCGTTCTCGGCCGCATCGTCGTCCAACGGCGCAGCAAGCGCGTCCGCTGTAAGGCCGGTCAGGCTCAGGCCGACCGCATGCGGGTCGTCCGTGGCGTCGGCCATGCGCACGATGCCAAAGCCGCGAAAACCGTCAAAATCGCGGTTACGCGTATAGGTGGGCAGCGCCGCCAGATCGACCGGCACCATCAACGCCGTTCCCTCGATCGGCCAATGGATGGTCTTGCCGGACCACGTGTCGCGCTTGTTCAAAAGTTCGGTGATCCTGCCGTCCGGATCAAGGTTGAACAGCGCGGCCAGATCGACGAAGGCGATGCCGTTGATGTCGGCAGCGTGCGGCCCGACGGCCTGCGCGAATTCGCCCGAGACCTCGCTGAAGCGACCGGCGGCGTCGATCTTCCAGACGAAGCGCGAGGCGCGGCCGCTGGGGTTGTAGACGAATGCTGTCTCCGGTGTCGTTTGCACGGGCAAGGGCGACATGGACTCCTCAACGGGAGCCTGTTCGGGCGCTGCTGCGTTTGAGGCCGTATCTGCCTCGGTTTCTTCGATCGGCATGTCAGGCAAGGTACCGACATCCGCCGCCTCGATTTCGGCGAAGGCGGGACTGTCCGCGTCGTCAGCGATCCCGTCCGGCAGCGCGTCGGCGATTTCCTCCGGCAGCGCCTGCTCGTCCTCGTCAAGCGGAAACGGCAGTTCATCGTCGTCCTGCTCAGGCACCGGCGGGACGGCGGGATCCGAAGCCATCATGTCCAATACAGAGTTTGGACGGTCGGGTTCCAATTCATCCGCGGTGACGGCCGACACGACGGCTTGCCCGGCGTCGCCAACGGTGCGAACGCCATCGAGTTCGGCCAGATCATCCAGATCCGCCTGGGCCTCGGTCAATTCTTCAAGTTCCGGAGGAACCTCGGTCTCGTCGGCCATGTCTTCCGGGTCGGCGTCGATATCCTCGATATCGGCGACGGCATCGATGGCATCGGCATAGCCGTGATCATCCGGGCGTGGTTGCGGCTCTATCGCGTCGTTCACAGGCACGTCCGCGATCAGGGCCGGTTCATCCGGACTAGCCGCCACAGTCTCGACAGGTGCCATCTCGCCGATATCGGTGTCGGCGGGGAGGGCTAGGTCCGTGCCGCCATCCTGCGGCGTTGCTTGCGAAGATGGCAGCTCCTGCGGGATCGTCATGCCGACAGGCACCTCGGCGACGCCGGCCGGCAACTCTGCCGCGCTTGCCTTCGGCTCGACAGCAGCCGTATCCTTGCTGTCGAACCCGCCGGTCGGATCGAGCATGCCGATCACCGTTTCCACCGCAAACAGCAGGTGCAGGGCCGGGCTGTCGGAAAGCTTGCCGATTGCCGCCGGCAGATAGCCTTTGCCGGTCGGGATCGGCCGCTTGATCAGCCGGGCGGCATCATTGCCGGCCATCGTCACCAGCATCCGCGCCGTCTGCGGCGTGATGCCGAGGGCGGCATAGGCGGGGGAGGCGGCCATCACCTGGCCGTCGCCATCGAGCACGGCCATATGGGTGTCGGGATCGTCGAAACCGGCCAGCATCTGGCGGGCGCATTCGGCCGGGCCGGGGGCTTTGGCCTTCACCGGTGCGCAAAACAGCACCGAGACCTGGCCGTCATTGGTGCGGATCAATTCGGCCGAGGCTTGGACAGCAATGCGCTGGAAGCCGGAGGGAATGCGGATCAGAAAGGTCAGCCGGTCGCCGACGGCCGACAACTGCCGGGCGGTTGCCTCCAGCTGGCGGAACGACACGTCCTGCCGGTTCGGCCCCTGCTCGAGGAAGTCGTAGATGGAAGAATTGCCGAACAGATCGGCACCCAGGCCGTTCGCCCACAAAGGGCTGTCCATCTCGCGCGAAAACAGCACGATCGCCTCGCCGCCGGCAAACCGCGCGCGCACCCGTTCGTGCACGGCGATATCGATGAACGGGTATTGGACAGCGGGCATGGGCTAAACCTGTAAAAAGCAGCAGTTACCGTTGTTCGCGGCACGTTAACAGATTTTTAATAACTTCACAGCTCTTCTCGGTCCAGCAAGTGTGCATATATTCACTCAACACGGTTAATGTGCACAGGCGCGTTTTTATGCCAACAGCACCTGTTTTGCGCGGCTGCAACAGGCCCACAAAACCGCAACGTCACACTGTCCATGGCCGGCGGCCTTCAGCAAAATCCGAGTCGCCATCACCTTAGAAAGACTGCCCCCGCTCTTCAACCGCAGCACGGGATTTGTCGAAAATTGAAAGTGGACAACGCAGTTTTTTGTCTATTTGCAGCGAGATCTCTTGCAAAAAAATCAAACTCCTCGTATGTGACCCCCGAACGTCTTTATTGCGTTTGATTGTGCGGTTGTAGCTCAGTTGGTTAGAGCGCAGGTTTGTGGATCCTGAGGTCGGTGGTTCGATTCCACCCAACCGTACCATTCTTTCCTA
>Ga0247730_1002044_pt1 | contig 10077 bp, 26 predicted proteins | sample UWRJL073202C2_FD_180959 | JGI IMG/M metagenome (GOLD analysis project Ga0247730, IMG submission 180959) | Plant litter microbial communities from Arlington Agricultural Research Station in Wisconsin, United States - UWRJ-L073-202C-2 | ecosystem: Environmental > Terrestrial > Plant litter >...
GTCGATCAACGGCTCGGTCTCGGTGGCCAGGTCGTCGCTCATGCCGCACCGCCCGCCGGGAGCTCGAGGTCGCCGTACGTCAGACCGAGGCGCGTCACGCCCGTCTCCGGGTCGAAGTGCTCCTCGACGACCGTCAGGTACTGGCCGGCCGGGCTCGTGCGGGACTCGAGCATCGGGCCCATCACGGAACCGATCGAGCCTCGGACGTCGCCTGGGTAGTTCAGGTGCTGCACCGCTGCTGGGATCTCCATGTCGGGGAGGTCCTCGGGCAGTCGGTCGCTTCGTCGCTGGGGCATCAGTTCTTCCTTCCGGTTGAGGTCGTGCTCTTGGTGTCTGAATCCGTATTGGGTACGTTCTTCGTCCCCGACCCGACCCGACCCGACCCGGGTGTGGACCCTGGCTTGCGTCGCTGCGACTTGCGCGGCTTCTGGTTCGGTATCGAATACGCGGCGGGGGCGGGACCGTCCTCATCGAGGACGGGCGCCCCCACGGACCCCGGGTCTAGAAGCTCCATCCCGGCGGCCTCGAGCGAGCGCTTGCCCTTGCGGTCGTTGCAGCCCTTGCAGGCCACGACGACGTTCGTGAACTCGTTGGAGCCGCCGTCAGCGAGCGGCACGACGTGGTCGTAGGTCGCGCCGGCGTTTCCGCGCTTGTCGGACCAATTGACCAACGTCGCGCAGTAGCGACACCGGTCTCGGTCACGCCTCTTGATGGCGGAGACCAGCGCGGCGTCGCGGTGCAGCGCAGTGCGCATCTTGGCCGCGTAGCGATCGCCCAGGATCATCTCGCGGGTGTCGTTGTAGCGCGGCTTCCCAGGTCTCTCGTCCGACCAGTGCAGGAACCGCCAACCCGGCTCGCCGTCTTCGTCCGCGTCGACCCCCCACAGGCGCGCTTCCACCAGACGGGCAGCGAGCGCCTCCCAGTCGTCGTCCAGTGAACTGACGTACCACTCCGGGATGAAGCCGTCCGTCAGGTTGTCGCCCGACCACGACCCCGCGGCGACCCACAGGCCCATCGGGCCGATGTCGGCCCGCTTCTTCGGGTGGCCGCGGAGCGACTTCCGCAGCTTGCGGTGACTGTGCAGCTTGTCGTCGACCTTGAACCACATCAGGCAGGCACCGAGACCTTCCCGGCGCAGACGTGGGGCAGGTGCCAGTCGAGCTCTCGCTCGGCCCGCAGCATCGCCTCGTCGAGCGAGACACGCGTCTCGATCGCGATCGCTTGGGCCACGCTCAACGGCTTCCAAGCGAAGCCACCCACGACGACGGCGCACAGCCGGTCGTCGCCGATGGCCAACGGCTCGGGCTGAAGCCCGAACTTGCCGCCGGTCGCGCCGCGGACCACGAGCACGCTTACCCCGCAAAGCGGGCAGTTCCTGATCATGACGATTCCTTCGTTTGGGGTTCTGGTAGTTGGTGGCGGACGACCGTCACCAGGTGCTGCGGGACGGTGGCGAACTGCAACCCACCGACCGCGACGGTCACCTCGAAGTCGTCGGGATGCGGGCTCAGCCACACCTGGCCCTCGCGCCCGTCGTCGAGCACGACGTCATCGCCGATGCGGAGCGTCACGACGACCGCCTCCGCTCGCGGACCTCGGTACGTCCCTCACGGCCGTCGCGGACCGGCATCGGGAGGTGGCCGATGCGGTAGACGTCGCCGCACCGGTACGGCGACATGTGATCGGCCGGGTACAGCCGTCGGGCAGCCCTCTTCGCGGACCGCTTCGACACGTAGCTGCGCTTCCCGCACGTCAGGCAGGTGCCGAGGAGGCCGCTCAGATACGGCTGGCCCGTCATCGGTGCGCCGCCTCGTACGCGTCCAGCACGGTCGCCCGAGGCAGCCCACGCACCGGGACGGCGTGGCCGTTCTCGACAGCCCACGCCCGCAGGTCAGCTACGGTGATGCCCAGCCGCTCGAGGCGAGCGCGGTACCGACCCAGCGTGTCGCCGACACCGTGCTGACGTTCCCTCGTCGGGATCTGGTGGCGCTTCATCGTCCGGGCGACAGCGTTCAACGACACCCCGAGCCGGGCAGCGACCTTCGCCTGCGACATGCCCTCGTCGACGTACAGGCGACGAACCTCGTCGACTAGGCCGGGACGGACGACGTCGACACGCGACCGTCGTGCGCCGAGGGCGAGCTTGCGGTCATCGCGCATCGACACCCCGGCGCGGGCGAACGCCACTCGCAGCGAACGCACCCGGTAGCCCCGGTCTCTCGCGATCTGCGGGATCGTCGCGCCCGCCTCGTACGCTGCGACCGCAGACGGCAGGTCGATCGACACCTGCCGACCGCGGGTCCGCGGCTGCCCTGGCAGGGCGTCCGGGCGTCGGGCGTCGTGGTCGTGCAGGATGCCGCGGATCGTGATCGGCGCGTGTCCCAGACGGGACGCGATCTCGTCCTGGGTCAGACCGTCGACCGTGTACATGCGCAGGACCTGCGCGACCTTGTCCGCGTCGTCAGCGACTCGGGGAAAGGTGCGCATCGACGCGCCTCGGCGCTCAGCGCCTGCCTCGTCGACGAGGCGGTAGATCGTTTCCCGCGACCTCTTGTGCTTGCGCGCCAGCTCGTCGACGAACCCGCCGGCGACGTACTCGGCGACGATGACCGCGGCCTCCCCTGCCGGGACCGTGCGGGGTCGGCCAGTCGGCCGAGCCCTCGGGGTCGCTGCGCGCCGCGGGGCCGGCTGCTGCAGTCGGCGGCGCACGTCGTCCACCGCGGCCTGTGCCGACTCGCTCGGCGCCGGAGCCGCAGCAGAGACAGGCGCCGGCGCAGTGTGCTTGGACCAGTCCAGCCCCTTCGGCTTCGGCCGCGGCGCCGCGTACGTCGTGGACGGCAACGGCGTCTCACGGTCACCGCCCATCACCGCGGTCATCGACTGGCCGCTCACAGCACACCAGCGACAGGCTCGGACGTCTCGACCCGACGCAGAGTCGGCTCGTCGTCGCCCTCCCAGACGAGGTACGCGATGACAGCGTCGACGTAGCCCCGCACCACCGACCCTGACGGGCCCGCGCTCAACGCCTTGTACGCGCGATCGCCCAACCGCTCGGCGGCTTCGACTGCCGCACGAGCTGTGTCCTCGTCCGCGGACGGGTCCAGCCCGCGCACCAGCGCATTGAAGTCGTTGGCCTCTCCGATGTTCATGCTGCCTCCTCGGCGGTCTTCGTCTGGCCGATCTGCTCGACAGCAGGCGGCTCCGGGTTCTTGGTCTGGATCAGCCAGTCGTGGAACGTGATCAGCGGATGGTCGGCGAGGTACTCCCGGTACTCCGTCTCCCAGCCGTTCGCGAGCTCGCGAGCCTCGTCCTCCTGACGAATCCGCTCCTCGACGTACGCGCGGACCCGCTTCCTGTGCAGGCAGTCGGCCTTGCACCCTCCGGGCGCGCCCTCGCGAGCGACCGGCATGCGGGGAGAGCACGGCATCACGGAGTCACCGCCGACTCGGCGACAACCTCGTCGAGGAGAGCTCGGGCAGCCTCGTCAGCGTCCAGGTACGTCGACGTCGACGCAGCCCTGCCAGGACGACCGTGGACCCAGCGGCGGTTCTTCAGCTGCACCACACGGCCCACGTACTCGCCGGCCGAGACGACTCGACCCTCGTCGTCGACGACCAGACGCGGACGCGGCCTCACGACTCGATCCCTAGGACCTTGACGGCCAGTTCGACTCGATCCCACGCCGACTGCTCGCCGTCATTACGGTCAGGGTGACTGTTGAACCTCGCAGAGCGCACGAGCTTCGCCGTCGCGTGTGGGTCACCCCAGCCGGCCCAGTCGCTCCGCTCCGCCCACGACGAAGCGTGAAGAAGCGTCTCTGCGGCTTCGTCCTTCGTCATGCCGCCAAGCGCGATGCCACCGCCGCCGGCGGGCAGGGCGGCGTACCCGGTGTACTGGGCTCCGGCCTCGCCGATGCCGTAGCGGTCGACCTTGCGGAGCGCCTCGAGGCCGAGGGCCAGCGCGCGGAGGTTGTGCTTCCAGTCGTCGCGGGGGCCCCTGTAGTTGCGGACGAACCGGTCGGTGCCGTACGTCAGTTGGCCGTGGGCGGAGTCGAACACGAGGCGGCATGCCGGACCGACCGGCCGGGCCCGCTCGTTGAGCTTCCCGTCACGCCGGATCTGCGACGGGACGACGTCGACCTCGATGACCACGTTCTCGGCGTCGAGGTGCCAGAGCTCGTCCTCAAGCAGACGCAACGTCTGGTCGAACGAGGAGTCGAAAGGGCTGCCCTTGTGCTCGCCAGTGAACAGGGTGCGGTCACCGATCGGACGATGGACGTAGTCGAGCGTCATGGCGCCACCTCGGAGAAGTCGCCGATCCCGAGAGCGTCTGCGGCGAGCGAGAGCTTGACGTCGACCTGCATGTCACCGGCGCGCGTGACCACCGTGGTGGCCCTCTTGCCGGCGTTGACGAGGGCGACGACGTGCCGGCGATTGAAGATCTGATCGCCGATCTGCACGAACTCGGCCTGGGCGCACATCATCAGCGCTGGCCGTTCTTCGCGTCGATCGCGACTCGCAGGCTGACGCCCTTGCGGATCTCGAGCACCTTCCAGGCCGGCTCCTGCTCGAGAGCGAATTCGGCCGCGTCGATCTTGCGACCGAAGACGACGACGTCCTCGAACCCCGCGGGCTCGGCGTCGCGCTGATAGGCGACGAAGAGTGTCTCGGTCTTCTTGGCCGTCGGCACGGGTGCGGCAGGCTCGGTGGTGGTCTTGTCGGTCTTGGGTGCGGTGGCCATCAGAATTCTCCTTCGGTGGGGTGGTACTTGGCTCGGTGCAGGTTCAGCAGGCCGTGCTGATCGGCGGGGATGGTGAACTCGACACCGGTGTCGGCGGCGACCACCTCAGCGACCGCGACGTGCTCGGCACAGACGGGGCAGGCGATCGGCAGCTGACCGCTGGCGGGGATGTCGAATTGCGTCGTTCCGGAGACCACGCCCCGCACCGCCTCAGCCATGACGGCTCGGCAACAGGTGCGTGGCCGCCAGCGCCAGCAGGACGCACGGGACGATCCACGCGCCGGCCTTCGCGAAGCCGAGAAGCGTGATCATCACCGCGTCCACGAGACGCCCCTCGCCAGCAGGGCCGTCGCGCCGAGGAGCGCGGCCGAGATGACCAGCTGGGCGACCAGCAGCGGCATGGTGCCCGCCTGGTAGGCCGCCAGCGCGGCGACGACGATGACGTACAGCGCGGCCGGGCGGGCGGATCATGCCGGCACCGGGGCCTTGCCGCGACGGTTGATGCCCAGCGCCTTGACCTCGCGCTTGCAGACGTCACAGGTGCCCTGCGGTGCGTCCTTCGGCTTGAGGCGGACACGCCAGGCGTGCATGCCGCGAGCGAACGCGATCCGGTGCGCCGTCTCGATGCTGGCCCGGCGCGCCGACTTCAACGCGATGTGGCCGCAGTGCGCGTGCTGGAGGACGTAGACCTTCGGCGGCTTGATCGCGGCCAGGAAGTCCTGGAGAGGGTTGTACATGGGGGTTGCTCCTGTCGGGTGGAGGGATGGAGAGGGCAGTCCGGGCGCCCAGGGGGTGACGACGTCCGGACCGCCCCCGTGGGGGGCGAGCTACTCGGTGAGGAGCTCGCGGGTCTGGAAGTGCTCGGCCCAGTCCGGGTGACGGCGAAGCATCAGCCGCACGTACCGGGACGAGTAGTTGTTGTTCAGGCGGAACTCGTCGCCCGTCGTCTGGCGGCCGTACTGCCAGCGGAGGACCTCGACGAAGTGCTTGATGCCGAGGCGTGAGCGACCGTGGCGCAACGCGTCCTCGGTGAGCCGCTCGAGCGCGACCAGCACCCAAGAGTTGAGGTGATGGAACGACTCGAACCGCTCCTGGATCGACGCGCCCTCGACGTGCGGAGGGACGACCAACGGGCGGACATCCAGCACGAGCTGCTCGCCGACGACATCGGCCTGCACGGCGCTCACTGGTTCGCCGCCCGCCACGCGAGCTCGTCGGCCTCAGCCTCGGCGCGCGTCTCCCGGAGAGCGGCCACCGACCACGACGGGGCGCTCTCCGCGACGCACCCGGCCGGCCCGTCGGCGTCGAACCGGCCGACAGCGCGCGCGGCCATGCTGCCCGCGAACAGGGCGGTCACCGGAGTCGCCCCGCCATGTCGTTCGCCGCTGCGACGGCCTGCGCGAAGTCACGCCGGTCGATCCTGATGCCCACCTGGCCGGCCTCGGTCGTGACCTCGATCGAGGCGCGACGAGCGGACCTAAACTCGCGTCGGTAGTGGACGACGAGCAGCGCGACGACCGCACCGTTCACCAAGCACACGACTGCAGCGACGACCATCAGCACCAGAAGGAACCCGTTCATACGAGCACCCCGCACTCAGCGGCGTGCTCGTCACGGAACAGGCGAGCCTTGTCGAGTTGCCGCTTCGCAACAGCGAGCTGGCCCTTCACGCGGACAGCAGTCGACGGGCTCTCCGTGCGCGACAGGACCCGCGCCAGCCGGCGCACCTCCTGCTCGTCGTCACGAACGGTCAGATCACGGTTCGTGCACGTCCGACAGGCGCTCATGACGCACCGCCAGCCATCCACGCATCGAGCCAGTCGCGGTGCATGCGCCAGCGGCAGCCGGCGCCGCGCTGCTGGCCGCGCAAGTCGCCGGAGCGGAGCGCTCGGACGACGGTCTTGGTCGACCAGCCCGTGTACTGAGCGGCCTGGACCGTGTCGAACCAGATCCGGTCGGTCAGCGTCGAGGTACTCATGCTGCGGCAACCTCCGCGACGATCTCGAAGAGATCCTCGAAGCGCAGGCCCGTGAGGTGCATGAACGCAGCGATGAAGCGGGGCGAGGGGCTCACGTCGCCCTTCTCGACCCGGAACGCAGTCGACGTCGCAATGCCCATGCGTCGCGAGAGCTCGTCGCGGCTGATGCCCTGATCCGAGCAGAACTTGTAGATGACGCCTGGCTTAATCGAGATCTTCATGTGCGGCTCCGCTTCCCGTGTGCAGTAGTGCACAGACTATGCAGAGATGCACACCACATGCAAGCAGGCTCGCCCACGTCTATGCACGCATGCACGTCTGCATGTACGCTGGGGCCTATGAGTGATTGGGCAAAGTACGTCGACTCCCTCACGCAAGGGGAATCGCAAGACGCAGTCGGCGCGAAAGTTGGGGTGGCCGGCTCCACGATTAGTCGGTGGCGCTCGGGCAGCAGACCCGGCAAGCCTGCCGAGGTGGCCGCCTTCGCGGTCACCTACGGGCGGAACGTCCTGGAGGCATTCGTCGCGGCCGGCTTCCTGACACCCGAACAAGCCGGGATGCCGCCGACACCAGCGATCAACCTCACGGAGATCCCAGGCCCGGAGCTAGCGAAGGAGGTCAGTCGCCGGCTTGTCGACACGCCGGGTGCCAGCATCCACAGATTCCCTGCGCGGGCTGGTAGTGACCCGGAAACGTCCGACGGCGCCGATAGAACTGACCAGCAGGAAGCGGCCGATGCGTTCCACGCGTCGCCCGAAGAGATCCAGCGCGAACAAGAAGAACTGACGGAGGAACCGTGACCACTGCCCTCATGCACGAGCTACTGCGCCACGCCGCGGAGCTCGAGGTCGACGTCGTGCACTGCTACCTCGACGGCAAACGAGGCTGCTACCGCGAGGGCGACGGGCTGATCTTGCTGGACCACCGACTCACGGTGCCCCAACTGGAGTTCACCTTCGCGCACGAGCTCGGTCACGTCGTCTACCGACACACGACCAGCAGCGCGCGGAACGAGCGGCTCGCCAACATCTTCGGCGGCAGCCTCGTCATCGACCCAGCTGCGTACCGTCGCGCCGAGTGGAGCCACGGGTCCGACGCCGGCACCCTCGCGCACGAGCTCAACACCACCAAGCGGGCCGTCGAGTCGTGGCGCCTCTGGTACGGCAGCCGCGGCTACCAGTTCGAGACAACAGGAGCGATCGCATGACTCTTCAGCCCTACAGGCACCCCGTCGTCGACGAACAGACATGGTCCGAAGCGATCTTCGAAGACCGGATGCGCTCGGTCGTCGAGGTTCGCGAGATCGCCGGCGGCCAGTCCGAGATCGGCCTCGACAGGAACGGCGACGTCGTCTACCGGGCATGCGGACGTCACACGCCCGACCCCGTGCGCGTCGCACAGGACGCGATCGAGACCGGCTCACAGGTCGTAGGAGCAGACGATGAGTGGGCCTGATCTTCTCTCGGACCGCGAGCGGGAGATCCTCGAGGTCGAGCGCCGCTGGTGGCGGTTCCCCGGCGCGAAGGAGCAGGCCGTCCGCGATCAGCTCGACATGTCGATGACGCGCTACTACCAGGCGCTGAACCAGCTCGTCGACCGCGAGGCGGCTCTCGCGTTCGACCCGCTCCTGGTGAACCGCGTGCGGCGCCTCCGGGCCCAGCGGCAGCGCACCCGCTCAGCTCGGCGACTGGCCGAGGAGCTCTGATGGCCTGGACCGAGAAGCTCCCCAGCGGCCGGTACCGAGCGTCCTACCGGGACGCCTTCGGCAAGCTGCGGTACGTGCCCGGCACGTTCCCACACAAGGCCGCAGCCGTCCGCGCCGCGAACGTCAAGGAGGACGAGGTCCGGCGCACCCTGCAGGCGAACCCGGACGCGCACCGCCAGACGTGGGGGGAGTGGTGCGAGACGTGGTGGCCGACGCGCGGCGTCGAGCCCGGCACTCTCAAGCGAGACAAGTCGCGGCTCGACGTGCACCTGAAGCCGCGCTGGTCGAACGTGCCGCTCGGGCAGATCACCCGGCACGACATCAAGGCGTGGGTCGCCCAGCTGCGTGCCCCGGACGAGGACGGAAAGGCGCTGGCCAGCACGACGGTGCAGCGGATCGTGCACCTGATGTCCGCATCCCTGGTGGCCGCCGTCGACGCCGAGATCCTCAGCGTCAACCCCGCCGCGCGCATCAAGCTCCCGCCCGCGCCGCCACACAAGGAGCGGTACCTCGACATCGGCGAGTTCAACGAGCTGATCGACCAGATGCCCACCCGCCAAGACCAGATCCTGACCCACTTCCTGGCCTACCTCGGCCCGCGCATCGGCGAGGCGTCCGGGCTGCACGAGCACCGCCTCGACCTGAAGCGCCGGCAGGTCGTGATCGCCGAGACCTTCGACGAGGCGATGGGCGAGATCAAGCCCATGCCGAAGGGCAAGAAGAGCCGCGTCCTCCCGATCCCGGAGTGGCTGGCCATCGAGCTCGAGTGGCTCCTGACGTCGCGCCCGGCCGCGAAGACCTGCGGCCTCAAGCACCGCTCCGGCACATGCCGCTCCGGGCTGCTGTTTCGCACCGACGCGGGCACCGTGGTGAGACGCGACAACTGGGACACGACGTTCCGCAACGCGATGCAGGCCGTCAACCTCGGCACCGAGGAGGCCCCGGTCGCGATGGAGCCGGCGACGATCCACGACCTGCGACACACGTACGCCTCGTGGATGCTGGCCGACGGGACGGTGACGATCCAGGAGCTCGCCGAGCTGATGGGGCACGGCTCGGTGACGGTGACGGAGCGGTACTCGCACCTCGCGCCGCGGGACAACAACCGGCTGCTCGCAGCACTGCCTGCTCCACGTCTGCTCCACGCGGACGTGGTGAAGATCGACTCGAAGCGACGTTCTCGCAGGTCAGCAGGTGTGGGCCCCGTCGGACTCGAACCGACAACCCGCGGATTAAAAGTCCGCTGCTCTGCCAATTGAGCTAGAGGCCCCGGGACGGGGACACCCGGGGGCGTCACCGCTTCCACGAGCGAGTATCGCAGAGGACGCCCGCGGGTGGCACGCGACCATGGACAAGGCGATCGGCGCGGAGTAGGACTTGACCATGGTGCTCGCGCGGGTTCTCGGTGGGGTGGGGGTCGCCGTCGGTGCCGTCGCGGTGCGCGACCTGATGCAGAAGAGGCATGCGCTGCTGCGCAACTACCCGGTCGTCGCGCACGCCCGGTACTGGCTGGAGACCATCGGCCCCGAGCTGCGGCAGTACATCGTCACGAGCAACGACGAGGAGCGGCCGTTCAGCCGCGACCAGCGTTCGTGGGTCTACGCGTCGTCGAAGCAGGAGAACAACTACTCGGGGTTCGGCACCGACAACGACA
>Ga0247730_1002045_pt1 | contig 10072 bp, 9 predicted proteins | sample UWRJL073202C2_FD_180959 | JGI IMG/M metagenome (GOLD analysis project Ga0247730, IMG submission 180959) | Plant litter microbial communities from Arlington Agricultural Research Station in Wisconsin, United States - UWRJ-L073-202C-2 | ecosystem: Environmental > Terrestrial > Plant litter >...
GATTGCGTATTCCTTGATAAGCGCCTGCTTGCGCTCTGCAGTGATCGACATCGGGATTCCTTTCGGGTGAGGAGGATAATGTCGCCAAAGGCCGGGATGTCGTCCAGCATTGGCCGTGAAAGCAGGGACCAAGGGCCCGATGCTGGGGGTGCCTATAGACTATTTGGGGCGGGATTGGAAGAGGGGGGATTACCGGTCGTTTGGCGCCATCTTTAGCTCATCGTCACGTGTCGCACGTCAAGGCCCGACCTCTGGTTGCGCTTGTGCCGAAATGCGTTAAGATCGCAGACGAAGTTCGAAGCGCGCAAGACTTGGACATTTATTATGGTTGAGCCAATTGCTGGTGAAATTGTACCATGGCTTCTCACATTTGAGGCCGCGCACCCGCTGGTTTTTGAAGTGAAGCCTAATGCGGAATATCGAGGTGATTTGCCGTTGGTTTCGTTTTTCAATCAAATCAATGCAAAAATCGCGTCGATAAATTTCATAGAGAACAATGACGGGAAACAACGTAGTCAAAAGCTTCAAGAGTTGCATAGACATTTTGCTGAAGAACTGAAGAAAATAGCGTTAGAGGCAATTGAAAATTCTGAGCGGCCCGAAAGCTTTTTTTTAGTAAAATTTGGTCGTTGCTGGGGGCGGTATGACGAACAAATTCACGACCTCAACTCGCCAGAATTTATAACACTCTTTCCTGACGAAAATGACCCTAGTGATCTGCGGTTGGGATCCAATACTAACGAGCTCGCTCCAGAACAACAAGCTGTCATTGTGGATGTTTACAGAGCAAAGACTGTCGTTAACATAGTGTTCGAGCGCCGCGAAGGGAAATCTCGCAAAGGTCCGCCAAAGTTTAGTAACGTAAAGTCTTTATATTTAAAAGAGTTGCGAGACATTGGGATGGTCGCAGTAGAAACAACAGCAGGCGCTGAACATGCTCGTAAAAGGCTTCAAGCTTTTCGGGAGTCATTCGTCACCAGAGAGGCTGAAGTTGTAAAAAGCCAGCACCTTCGACGGCTTGGAGTGTATTGTCTTGCGTTCGGTGCAGTAGCCTTGATACCTGCGCTTACAAGTCTCTATTACGGTAGTGTGACAACCCGAGATGGTTGGCACGCCTTGTTGATCGTGTCGATTATGGCTTCGTCATCCGCTGTGGGGACATGGCTTTCATTTTCCCTGCGTAAGGTCTCTATAACTTATGGCGATCTCGCTGGTTTGGAGGAAGACCGACTTGATCCAGGTGGGCGCGTTCTGTTCGTAATGTTTCTGACAATCATCACGGGCTTAATTATTTACTCGGACCTGCTGACGATTTCTATCGCGGGCACAAAATTGGCATTCACGGAGCAAACGCTTACGAGTGATAAGCAAATAATTTTTGCGCTGTTAATTGGTGCATTTGCTGGTATCGCCGAGCGCTCACTTTCCGGCCTGGTTTCGAAGCAGGCTGAGGATATACTTGGAACTCCACTTCAACCGCAAAAATGAGGATTTCGACATGCGTAGCATGCTGATAGTCATTTGTCTTTGTTCCTTCGATCAGGCTTTGGCGTGTGATATCCTGTTAGAGAACAAGTCAAAAAACGAATATGTCGTCCGATTTTTTGATGTTAATAATAATAATCCGCTAACTCATCATGAAGTCGTGATTCCAAAACTTCAAACCAGTGAAGTCGACATATTTTCGCAATGCGGCGTCCAAATATACATGGAGTATAAAATAAACAATCTTCCTTTCAATAAAAATTATAATGCAACTATTTTTCCACATTCAAAAAACCATGGAATATTCGTTTATCAGATACCTTAGTTTCTAGGGCGCTATTATTTTGCTCAGCTCAACCTTCACCTTTTTGTGAGTTATGAGACAGCGCAATTTTTTTCTGAGCATGCCTCAATTAAACACCCGCTTCGGCCGAAATTCCCCCTCGCCGATCTCGCCGATTGCCACCAGCTTGCCGCGTGCCGTGGCATAAGCCTCCGGCTCGGCCAGCGGCGCATCCCGTCCGCGCAACAAAATCGGGTTGCCCATCTGCAGGCGGTGGGCCTGTTCGTCGGTGATGGCGATGTGCGGCAGGCTCGACAGGGCCTCGCCGGTTTCCATGATCATCGCGTCCAGCGCCGCCAGCCGCTCGTCGCGGTCCTCGATCGCTTCCAGCGCCACCAGGTCGGCAAGCGGAATCATGCTCTCTTCGGCAAACGGTGCCACAAAGGTGCGGCGCAGCGTCGAGATGTGGCCGTAGCAGCCGAGGTCGCGGCCGAAATCGCGGGCGAGCGCCCGCACATAGGTGCCCTTGCCGCATTCGACTTCGAAATGCGCGGTATCGGTGTCGGAGGCGAGCAGGGTGATGCGATAGATCTCGACTTCGCGCGAGGGAATGTCGACGGTTTCGCCGCTGCGGGCCAGATCATAGGCGCGGTTGCCGTCGATCTTGATCGCGGAAAATTGCGGGGGGATCTGGTTGATGACGCCTGTATAGGCGGGCAGCAGGTCGCGGATCGCTTGTTCTTCGGGACGGTTTTCCGAGGAATGGGTGACTTCGCCTTCCAGATCGTCGGTCGAGCGTTCTTCGCCCCAGGTCACGGTGAATTCATAGACCTTGCGGCCGTCCATCACGTAAGGCACCGTCTTGGTAGCGTCCCCGAGCGCGATCGGCAGCATGCCGGAGGCGAGCGGATCGAGCGTGCCGGCGTGTCCGGCTTTCTGGGCGTTGAACAGCCACTTGATCTTGGAGACGGCCTCCGTGGAGCCGAAATCGACCGGCTTGTCGAGGATCAGCCAGCCGGAAACGGCACGGCCCTTGGGTTTTCTGGGTTTTGACATGCGTTAGGCTCTTTTTTTGCGAAATGTGGCGGCCGTCCTGGCGACGCTTCCGGGCGGCATTTTCTGGCTGCTGCTTTTTTCAAAGCCGAGCGCGAAAAGGCGTTTGGCGATCAGGTAACCGGCAGCCGTCGGGCCGCCATTGTCGTTGCGATAGTCTTCGCCCAACTGTTCGACGATCTGCGGCTCGATGGCCGACAGCGGCGGCACACCCTTGGCGGCGGCCTCCAGCAGCGGCGCGTCGTTCCAGCGGTCGTTGACGATCGCCTCTATTGCGCGCCAGTCGCGGTCGCCGTGGTCCATCTGGCCCTCGGTACGGAACGGCAGGCCAGAACTGACGATCAGCTCGACCACGCGCACCGCCTCCGCATTGTCAATGCGGGTGATGCCGTTGCGATAAAGGATGCGCCGCTGCTCCAGCGTCGCCGAGATGATCTCTTCCGGACCTAAAAATCTGGCCATCAGGTTTCGTCGGGCGTGTCAGGAGCCTCGATGTCACGCCGCACTTCCGGCGAGCGCAGGATGGCATCGATCTTCTTGTAATTGTCGAAGCTGGTATCGTCCTTGAAGCGCACTTCCGGCATGTATTTCATCTGCCGGAGCTGCGGGCCGATGCGGCCGCGGATGAATTTGGCGCAGCGGTTGAGCGCCGCGATCACCGGCTCGACATCGGTGACGCCGAGTGGGGTCACATAGGCGGTGGCGATCTTCAGGTCGGTCGACATTCTGACTTCGGAGACGGAAATCACCGTCTTTTCAATCAGCGCATCCTGGATTTCGCCGCGCTGCAGCACCGTGACGATGGCGCCGCGCACCTGTTCGCCGACGCGCAGCATGCGCTGTGACGGATCGGACGAGGTTGGTTTTGACATTTTTTAACCCAATCTTCGTTTACGGGCTGCAGACGTGCGGATCAAACGCAACGCCTGCCTTTTCCCTGTATCGCTGCCGTGCCCGAGAAACCGGAAACCGCCGTGGCGCGAGGCCACAGCGGTCTGTTTTCAATCCGGCAGTCCGAACAGGCTCTGTGTTAGAGCGTGCGCGTAATATGTTCGACGCGGAAGCACTCGATGACGTCGCCTGCGCGCATGTCTTCGTATCCCTCGAATGCCATGCCGCACTCCTGGCCCATCGGCACTTCGGACACTTCGTCCTTGAAGCGCTTCAGCGTCTTGAGCTTGCCTTCGTGGACAACGACGTTGTCGCGGATCAGGCGGACGCCCGCACCACGTTCGACCTTGCCTTCGACGACACGGCAACCGGCGACCTTGCCGGTCTTGGTGATGTTGAACACTTCGAGAATTTCCGCGTTGCCGATGAAGGTCTCGCGACGTTCCGGCGACAGCAGACCCGACATCGCCGACTTCACGTCATCCACGAGATCGTAGATGATGTTGTAGTAGCGGATCTCGATGCCTTCGCGTTCGGCGAATGCTCGGGCCTGGGCATTGGCACGGACGTTGAAGCCAATGACGGCCGCGTTCGAAGCTTCGGCCAGCGAAATATCCGACTCGGTGATGCCGCCGGCACCCGAATGGACGATACGGGCGCGGACTTCGTCGGTGCCGAGCTTTTCGAGCGCGCCAACAATGGCTTCGATCGAACCCTGCACGTCGCCCTTGATGACCAGCTGGAATTCCTTGGTGCCGTTGTTCTGCAACTGATTCATCATCTGTTCCAGAGAACCGCGCTGACCGGACTGGCGGGCAACCTGCAGATCGCGGGCCAGACGCTGGCGGTATTCCGAGATCTCGCGGGCGCGGCTTTCGCTTTCGACGACGGCGAACTTGTCACCGGCCGATGGCGTGCCGGACAGGCCGAGGATCTCGACCGGTGTGGCAGGACCCGCTTCCTTGAGCTGATTGCCCTTGTCGTCGACCAGGGCACGAACACGGCCCCACTGGTCGCCGGCAACGATGATCTGGCCGGGGCGCAGCGTGCCCTTCTGGACGAGAACGGTCGCAACCGAACCACGACCGCGGTCGAGCTGGGCTTCGATGACCGTACCTTCCGCTGTGCGGTTGGCATTGGCCTTGAGGTCCAGAATTTCGGCCTGCAGCAGGATGGCTTCCAGCAGCTTGTCGAGGTTGAAGCCGGTTTTTGCCGAGACTTCGACGTCCAGCACTTCACCGCCCATGGTTTCCACGAACACTTCATGCTGCAGCAGCTGGTTGCGCACTTTCTGTGCGTCGGCCGATGGCTTGTCGACCTTGTTGATGGCGACGATGATCGGCACGCCGGCAGCTTTCGCATGGGCGATGGATTCGATCGTCTGCGGCATCACGCTGTCGTCGGCCGCAACCACCAGGATGGCGATGTCTGTCGCCTGGGCGCCACGGGCACGCATCGCGGTAAAGGCGGCGTGGCCGGGGGTGTCGATGAAGGTGATCTTCTGGCCGTTCTGTTCGACCTGATAGGCACCGATATGCTGGGTGATGCCACCGGCTTCGCCAGACACGACGCTGGTCTTGCGGATGGCGTCGAGCAGCGAGGTCTTGCCGTGGTCGACGTGACCCATGATGGTGACAACCGGCGGACGCGAGGTCAGGTCGCCGGACTCGTCCTTGGCATCGAAAATGCCTTCTTCGATGTCGGATTCCGAAACGCGCTTGACCGTGTGGCCGAATTCGACCGCGATCAGTTCGGCCAGATCGGCATCGATGATGTCGCCCGGCTTCATCATCTGGCCTTCCTTCATCAGGAACTTGATGACATCGACGGCCCGTTCGGCCATGCGCTGCGCCAGTTCCTGAATGGTGATGGTTTCCGGCAGGATGACCTCGCGGAGAACCTTTTCACGGGTTTCCTGCATCTGGCTGCGGCGGAATTTTTCCTGGCGACGGCGCATGGCGGCCATCGAACGGCCGCGCGGCGTCGCATCTTCGTCAAGGCCAACGGCGGTGACGGTCAGCTTGCCACGACGACGTTCTTCTTCAGTTTTGACGCGCGGGGCGGGCTTGGCTGGTTCGACACGAACCACCTTGCCACGGGCAGGGCCCAGGCGATTGGCGGCGTTGGTGCGTTCTTCCTCTTCGGACGCGAGCTTGCGGCCACGGCCGGCAAGCGGCATCGGATCGGCAGCCGGAATGGTGCGCACGCCGGGACGGCGCACGAGTTCGGCAGGCGCTGCCACGGGGGCAACTTCGACCGGTGGCTCGACTTTTGGCTCCAGCGCACGACGGGCGGCTTCGGCTTCGTCGGCGATGCGACGTGCTTCGTCCTCGACCTTGCGGCGGGCTTCTTCGATCACGCGACGCTTGGCGTCCTCGATGTCACGGGCCTGCGCTTCGACGAGCGCGCGACGACGGGCATCCATTTCGCTGGCCGACAGGTCATGCAGCACAGCGCCACGCGGACGTTCTGGCTGACGCGGCGTCTGCGGCGTCGGGCCTGGGCGCTGCTGGCCCTGCTGGTGATTGGGGCGTTGACCCTGCTGGCCGGGACGCTGCTGGTTGTAGCCAGGGCGCGACGGCGATGCGGGGGCAGGGCGGGCCGGCGTCGGTGCCGGACGGGCCTGAACCGGAGCCGGACGAACCGGCGCCTGTACTGGCACAGCCACGGGGGCTGGAGCCGGTGCGGCAGCGACCACTGGTGCGGGTGTTGGGGCTGCAACTGCGGCCGGAGCAGCAGCTGTCGGTGCCGGGGCGGCTGCGACCGGTGCGGGCGCCGCTGCAATGGGCGCAGGAGCGGCAGCAACAGGTGCCGGCGCAGGTTCCGGCGCACGGGCAACCGGGGCCGCCACGATCGGGGTGATCACTTTTTCGTCTTCAGGGCGCATCGGGCGGCGCTTGCGCGTCTCCACCACGACCGCCTTGGTGCGTCCGCGACCCATATCCTGGCGCACGGTGCCGGTGCTCAGACCCATCGGCTTCAGGGTCAGAGTCTTTTTAACCGGTGCGCTGGTATTGTTGTCGTCGTTGTTGTCAGTCATTCGTTTCCGTTCCTTCGGACAGGGAACGGATGACCAGCATCAGACCCTATCGCTCAATTCTAATAAAAATATCGATCTGCGTCCGGCAAAAACCGGTGACCGCGTCATTGTTTCGACATGTCGGCGACACCTTTTGTCTGGGACAGCCCGCCCATGCGGTACTGTTCAAGTAGGTTTGCGCGTTTCACTACACCCTCACCCGCCTGTCCTGCAAGCGCGCAGGCATGGATAAAAGCATTCTGGCCCATTAGTTCTTCCATTTCGGCCTCGGTTTGCAGCCGGAGCGACGGAATTTCCGCCTCCGTCTCCATTCCGAGGTGCCAGGCCTTGCGGGCCTGGTCGATTTTTCGCACGCCATCGGCAGCGGCATCCGTGGCATGAAACACCGCGATCGCCTGGCCGCTGCGGACCGCCGCATCGACCTTCGACGATCCGGTGATGAATTGGCCGGCCTTGCGGGCGAGGTTCATCATGCCGGTCATCTGCACCACCAGCAGCCGGTCGATCATGGCCCCGAGTTCGGGATCCACGGTCAGCTCCCGCTTCAGGGCGCGGTTGAACAGTTTTTTGGCGACGGCCTTGTCGACTATCGCCCGTTCGGCCTTCACCCAGCAGCCCCGACCCGGCAGCTGCCGTTTCAGGTCGGGCACCAGCAGGCCGTCCGGAGAGGCGACGAAGCGGATCAGCTCTTCCGGCGATCCGCTTTCGCGCGTGACGATGCACATCCGGCCGTTCATCTCGTCAGCTGACAGGTCGTCATCGTCGAGGGAAACGTCCGGGGTGTGCTCCATCATTCCTGCTCGGCAGCCGGTGTTTCGTCGCCTTCTTCTTCGTCGCCAACGATTTCGGTGGCGGCGAATTCTTCAGCGGTGATCCAGCCGGCGATCAGACGCGCCTGCAGAACCATGGTCTCGGCTTCGACGCGCGACACGTCTAGCTTGGAGAACAGGCCTTCGAACTTCTTGGTCTCGCCGTCCTTGCGTTCGGTCCAGCCAACCAGATCGTCTGACGCGCAGCCGGCGAAATCTTCCATAGTCTTGATACCGTCTTCGCCGAGCGCGACCATCATCTGCGCGGTCATGCCGTCGATCTGCAGCAGCTCGTCGGTGACGCCAAGCTCCTTGCGCTTGGTTTCCATCTCGCCTTCGATCCGCTCCAGATATTCTTTTGCGCGCATCTGGATTTCGGACGCGGTGTCTTCGTCAAAACCGTCGATCGAGGAAATTTCGTCAAGGCCGACATAGGCCAGTTCTTCGACGGCGGCAAAGCCTTCGGAGGCCAAAACCTGGCCGACCATTTCGTCGACGTCGAGCGCATCCATGAACAGGGTGGTGCGTTCGTTGAATTCCTTCTGGCGGCGTTCCGATTCCTCGGCTTCCGTCATGATGTCGATATCCCAGCCGGTCAGCTGCGAAGCGAGCCGCACGTTCTGGCCGCGACGGCCGATGGCCAGCGACAGCTGCTCGTCCGGAACCACGACTTCGATACGCTCGGCATCCTCGTCGAGCACAACCTTCGACACTTCGGCCGGCTGCAATGCGTTGACGATGAACGAAGCCGGATCGGCCGACCACGGAATGATGTCGATCTTTTCGCCCTGCAGCTCGCCGACCACGGCCTGAACGCGCGAACCGCGCATACCGACGCAGGCGCCGACCGGATCGATCGACGAGTCGTTCGAAATCACGGCGATTTTTGCGCGCGAGCCCGGGTCGCGGGCGACCGACTTGATCTGGATGATGCCGTCATAGATTTCCGGCACTTCCATGGTGAAGAGTTTCACCATGAACTGCGGATGCGTGCGCGACAGAAAGATCTGCGGGCCGCGCTGTTCGCGGCGCACGTCGTAGACGAAGGCGCGCACACGGTCGCCATAGCGGAAAGCTTCGCGCGGGATCATTTCGTCGCGACGGATAATGCCTTCGCCGCGGCCGAGATCGACGATCACGTTGCCATATTCGACGCGCTTGACGGTGCCGTTGACGATTTCGCCGATGCGATCCTTGAATTCGTCGTACTGACGGTCACGCTCGGCTTCGCGCACTTTCTGCACGATCACCTGCTTGGCGGACTGGGCAGCGATGCGGCCGAAATCCATTGGCGGCAGCGGGTCGGCAATGAAGTCGCCGAGCACGGCGTCGACGTTGCGGTCGCGCGCCAGTTCCAGAGCGATCTGGGTGGCGTAGTCCTCGACCACTTCGACCACTTCCAGCAGGCGCTGCAGGCGGATTTCGCCGGTCTTGGAATTGATGTCGGCGCGGATATTGGTTTCCGAGCCGTAGCGGGAGCGAGCCGCCTTCTGGATCGCGTCGGCCATGGCGGCCAGCACGATCTCGCGGTCGATGACCTTTTCACGCGCCACTGCATCTGCGATCTGCAGAAGTTCAAGCCGGTTCGCACTCACTGCCATGTGTCTGTCTCCGTCTTCCTGCCCGGGCATCTCGCCGTCGGGCGTTCGTCAATCTATCTGGTCGTCACTCTTCGGTGTCGTCGGATTCTTCGTTCTGGTTCGCAGCCTGCTTGGCCAGCTTGTCGGCCTTCAGCGCATCGCGAATGAGATCGTCGGTCAAGACCAGCCGGGCATCCGCCAGCGTGCTGAACGGAATCGTCACACGCGGCTCTTCGCCGTAGGCGGCATCGCGTTCGATCGTGAACCCGTCCGCATCGACCTCGACGATCTTGCCCTTGAACCGCTTGCGGTTATCGACGAGAATCGAGGTTTCGAGCTTGACGATATGGCCGAGCCAATTGGTAAAATCCGACTTGCGCACCATCGGCCGGTCGATGCCGGGCGACGACATTTCCAGATGATACGCCTTTTCGACCGGATCATCCACATCCAGCGCCGGCGAAATCGCCTGCGACAGGGCTTCGCAATCCTGCACGGTCATGGTGCCGTCATTGCGTTCGGCCATGATCTGTAGGGTCAAGCCGTTCTGGTTCATCAGGCGCACGCGCACCAGACGAAAGCCCATGCCGACGATGATCGGTTCGATGATCTCGGCAATGCGCTGGTCGACACCGGTTTCGGTGATCAGGCGCGGCTCGAGTTCGACCTCGGGTGTTTCAATGTTGTCCGACAATCCATGCCCTCCTGGAGCATAATTTTGCAGACCACCTAACAAAAAAGAGCGGGGCCTTTCGGTCCCACCCTTCATCAGATGATCAAGAATTTGAGCGTGATATACGCGCAGTCCGGCCGAATTGCAAGGTCCGCAATCGATCTTCTGCCACCGGCATCCGGATCGGCGATATCGCGCATGTCCATGCTCTCCTCCAAGCCCGGCTTCTGTTTTCCAGCTGCAGCGGTTCCATACAAC
>Ga0247730_1002046_pt1 | contig 10062 bp, 10 predicted proteins | sample UWRJL073202C2_FD_180959 | JGI IMG/M metagenome (GOLD analysis project Ga0247730, IMG submission 180959) | Plant litter microbial communities from Arlington Agricultural Research Station in Wisconsin, United States - UWRJ-L073-202C-2 | ecosystem: Environmental > Terrestrial > Plant litter >...
TCCCACGCAGAGCGAGGGAACGATCAAAATCTTTCCTTGGCCTTAGGTTTCGGCAGCGTCGCCCATCAAAAGTGGGAGCGGACTTGTCCGCGAAGATGGGTGTTCAGGCGCTGGAGATGTATGGCTGTGCCGGCCTCTTCGCGGACGAGTCCGCTCCCACGGGTGTTGTGTCTGACCTGAATTATTTGATCGTTCCCGCGCTCCGCGTGGGAATGCAATGCAGGCGCTCCGCGTCCCGTTGACGTGCAGCCGAACTCGAACGATTACCTGTCGAACACCTCCCGGTAATAGGCTTTCAAGGTTTCGACAAACTCTTCCGCCAGCCGGGTCCGCGCCTGCGCCGTTGGCCAGATCAAATAGGTGGGGAACAGAATGTCCGGCTTGAACGGGCGCATCACCACGTCCAGATGTTGGTAATCCCGGGCCACGAATGGGTGGGCGAGGGTGATGCCCATGCCCAACGCCACCATCTCGCAGTTGATCGCGGCGTATTGCGCTTCCACTGCCATGATCCGCTCGACCCCCGCCTGCTCGAACAAACCGTCCACCAAAGACCGAGTGCCGTCGCCATGGCACAGCGAGACAAACGCCTCTCCCTCAAGATCGGTAAATGTGAGTTCAGATCGCGCGGCCAAGGGATGTGAGCCGGGCAAAACACACACCGCTGGCACCTGCGCCAGCAACTCGATCTGCTGACTGCTGACATCCCCTGGATGGACCACGATGCCGATGTCACAGAACTGCGATTTGACCCATTGCTCCACCGTCGGTGATGAGTTCACGTGCAGCGACACGGTCAGTTCCGGGCGTGAGTCGGTGAAGGTTTTCAGCACCCTGGGAATCACGCTCAGGCCCATCGACGGCACCGCCGCCACTCGCAAACGCCCTGTGCCCAGATTACGAATGTTCTTGGCCGACAGCTTGAGACTGTCCAGCCCTACATACGCACGCTCGACTTCCTGAAAGAACGCCTGGCCTTCCTGGGTCGGTATCAACCGCACGCCCGCGCGCTTGAACAGACTCAAGCCGGTGCTCAGTTCCAGCTGCGAAATCAGCCGGCTGACGTTGGGCTGCGAGGTGTACAGCACCTCCGCTGCAGCGGTCATCGAACCGAGTCTCATCACGCTGCGGAACGCTTCAATCTGCCTGAGATTCATCACGATCTTCCATATCAAATATGAATAACTAACCGATATATCCGTATTTGACCATATGGATCATCGATAGCAATACTCGAATCCAGCACCCATAGCGCACATGAAGATGCGCCACCCGGAACGGATACTCCGGGCGCATGCACCGTGCATGCAAAGCCTCGGCTCATACCGAGGCGACTGACGCATTGTTCGATCTGCCCCACGCACTTCGGAGATAGTCTGTGAATAGCCTTAACTCGTCCTCAGCGCCACATCCGTTTACCCGCATCGCCGCCGCCCTTGCCATGACCCTTGCAGGTTTTGGCAGTCCCGGCGCATTCGCCGACACCACCTTGTATGTCGCAGGCGTCGGTGGCTCCACCGAGCAGATGTACAAGACCAAAGTCATTCCCGCCTTCGAAAAACTGCACAACGTCAAAGTCATCTACGTCGCCGGCAACTCCACCGAAACCCTGGCCAAGCTTCAGGCGCAAAAAGGCCGTCAGCAGATCAACGTGGCGATGATGGATGACGGGCCGATGTATCAGGCGTTGCAGATGGGGTTGTGCGAGAAGCTCAGCGACGCGCCGGTTTACAAAGACCTCTATCCCCTGGCCCGGTTAAGCCCCGAAGCCACAGGGATTGGAGTGGTCGCCACCGGCATCGGCTATAACGAGGACGCGTTCAAGAAGCGCGGTTGGGCGCCACCCGATTCCTGGGAAAACCTCACCGATCCTAAATACAAGCAACTGCTGGGCATGCCACCGGTGACCAACACCTACGGCCTGCACAGCCTGGTGGAAATGGCCCGCCTGCGTGGCGGGGGCGAGAAGAACATCGACCCCGGCTTCAAAGCGCTGAAAGACGAAATCGGCCCTAACGTGCTGGCGTGGGTCTCGGCGCCCGGCGAGATGGACGGCATGATGCAGAACGGCGACGTGGTCATGGCCGTCTACGGCAGCGGGCGCGCCGTGGCGCTACAGAGCACCGGTTTTCCGCTGAAATTCATCTATCCGAAAGAGGGCGGTATCGCCCTGCAGATTGCGGCCTGCGGCGTCACGCCGAACGCTCAGTCAGAGCTGTCCCAAGCGTTCATCCAGTACGTGCTGTCCCCCGAAGTGCAGACCATTCAGGCCAAAGAAAACGGTTTTGCGCCGGTTAACCAGACCGTCACGCTGGCACCGGAAGTCGCCGCGCGCATGCCATACGGGCCAGAGAAGGTCAACGCGCTGATCAAGGTCGATTGGGACACCATCAACCAGCAGCGCAGCGAGTGGACGACGCGCTGGAATCGCACGGTCGAGCGCTAGACGCCAGCGTTGATGGACAACGCTTCCTGACACCTTTCTGGAGACGCAGGCCCCGCGCCTGCGTGGCAAGCCCATGGCATTTCTCACACTCGAAGGCCTCGTCAAAACCTACGGCAGTTTCCGGGCCATTGACGGGCTGAACCTCGAAGTACGGCACGGCGAATTCATCGCCTTGCTCGGCCCGTCCGGCTGCGGCAAGACCACCACCTTGCAGTCGATTGCAGGATTTGTGCAGCCCACCGAAGGGCGCATCGTCCTCGATGGCCGCGACATTACCCACGTGCGTCCGGAGCAGCGGGGGCTGGGCATCGTCTTCCAAAGCTACGCACTGTTTCCGCACATGACCGTGGCGCAAAACATCAGCTTCGGCCTGGAAATGCGCGGCGTGCCCAAGGCCGAGCGCGGCAAGCGGGTGATCCAAGCGCTGGATCTGGTGCGCCTCAAAGGCCTGGGTGACCGCTACCCCAAAGCGCTGTCCGGCGGACAGCGTCAGCGCGTGGCCATCGCACGGGCCCTGGCGATACGTCCCAATCTGTTGTTGCTCGATGAACCGATGTCCAACCTCGACGCCAAGCTGCGTGAGGAGATGCACATTGAGCTGCGAGCGATTCAGCGCGATCTGGGCATCACCACCATTCTGGTGACCCATGATCAGGTCGAAGCCATGACCATGAGCGACCGCATCGCCGTGATGCAGAAGGGCCGCATCGTGCAGATCGACACGCCGTTCGAGGCCTACGAGCGCCCGCACTCACCGTTTGCCTCGGCCTTTCTCGGTAAAACCAACGCTTTCGCAGGGGCCGTGCAGTTACGCAACGACCGCTGCTGTCACGTCCAGGTCAAGGACACCACGCTGCACGTGCCCCACGAAGACCGCTCGCTGGGCAACGACGTCAACGTCTATATCCGCCCGGAAAAAATACGTCTGACCGCCGTCGGCGCAGGGCGCATGACCGGCCGGGTGCACCTGCGGGTGTTCCTCGGCAATCTGTGGCTGATCGCGGTGGACAGTCATCTGGGTCTGGTGCACATGACTCAGCCGAATCTGGGCACGCCGCCGCCGGACGAAGGCAGCGAAGTCGGCCTGGATTGGTCCGACGATGACCTGCGTCTGCTGGATCGGGAGATCGCCCATGGCCAGGTATGACGCCGAACACGTCGGCGCCGCGCCGTGGTTGCTCAGCGGGCCGGCGCTGTTGGTCTTCATCGCGCTGTTGCTGGCGCCTTTGCTGTTGACGGCGGTCTTGTCCCTGAACCTGTTCAGCGACAGCGGTGTGGTGGTGCCGGGCTACAGCCTGGGCAACTACATCGAGGTGTTCAAGGACGGTTATTTCCACGAAATCTTCCTGCGCACCGGCGGCATGGCGTTGGCCGTGACCGTGCTCTGCGTGCTGCTGGGCGTGCCGGAAACCATCATCATTGCGCGCATGGCGCCGCGCTGGCGCTCGCTGTTTTTGCTGGTGGTGCTCGGCCCGCTGTTGATTTCGGTGGTGGTGCGTACCTTGGGCTGGGCGATTCTGCTGGGCAACAACGGCCTGATCAACGATGCCCTGCAGGCCCTCGGCATCACCGATCAGCCGGTGAAAATGCTCTTCACCCAGGTCGGCGTGATCATCGCGCTGACTCACGTGCTGGTGCCGTTCATGGTCATCGCGGTATGGGCCACCTTGCAGCGTCTTGACCTGCAAGTGGAGTGGGCGGGGCTGTCCCTGGGCGCATCGCGGCTGACGGTGTTTCGCCGGATCATCCTGCCGCAGATCATGCCGGGCATCCTGTCTGGTTCGATCATCGTCTTTGCCCTCGCAGCCTCGGCTTTCGCCACGCCAGCGATTATTGGCGGCAGGCGTCTGAAAGTGGTGGCGACCGCCGCCTACGACGAGTTCCTCGGGACGCTCAATTGGCCCCTCGGCGCAGCCATCGCCATGCTGTTGCTGGTGGCGAACCTGATCATCATTTTAGGTTGCAGCAAGCTGGCCGAGCGCCGCTTCAAGCAAGTCTTCGAGTAGACGGCCATGCACAGGAACGGATTTTTCTCGCAGCTGTATCACGCCTGTTTCGTGGCGTTCATCGTCGCGCCGTTGCTGGTGGTCATGGCCATGGCGTTCACCAACAAGGGCTACTTGTCGTTGCCCACCGATGGCTTGTCGCTGCGCTGGTTTCGGGCGTTGCTGGACAATCAGGAAATGCTCGATGCGTTCACGCTGTCGATCAAGCTCGGCCTGGCCTCGGCCACCATCGCTGCGTTGCTGGCGATCCCGGCGGCACTGGCGATCAGTCGTTACGAGTTCCCCGGACGCGGCGCGCTGACCGGGTTTCTGCTGTCGCCGCTGATGATCCCGTCGGTGGTGCTGGGGATCGCGTTTCTGCGCTTCTTTTCCCTGGCGCAGATCGGCGGATCCTTCTGGGCACTGACCCTGACCCACGTCATCGTCGTGCTGCCCTACGCGCTGCGCCTGACGCTGGCCTCCACCATCGGCCTTGAGCGCGACATCGAACAGGCAGCGTTATCCCTTGGGGCCAGCCGCTGGACCGCGTTTTATCGGGTGGTCCTGCCGCGCATCCGCACCGGAGTCATCGGCGGCTGGATGCTGGCGTTCATCCAGAGTTTCGATGAGCTGACCATGACCGTTTTCGTCGCCACACCGGGCACCACTACGCTGCCGGTGGCGATGTACAACCAGATTTCCCAGACCATCGACCCGTTGATCACTGCGGTATCCACCGTGCTGATCGTCGGCACCTTGCTGCTGATGCTGGTGCTCGATCGCATGGTGGGGCTGGACCGGGTACTGATCGGAGAGGGCAAATGAGCCAGGATTTAACTGTCACGCAGTCTGATGTCATCGTCATCGGTGGGGGACTGGTCGGCACAGCGGTGGCCTACGGACTGGCGCGCAGTGGGGCCGACACGGTGGTGCTCGATCAGGGCGACGACGCCTTTCGTGCCTCGCGGGGCAATTTCGGGCTGGTCTGGGTGCAGGGCAAGGGCCACGACCTGCCGGACTATTCACGCTGGACGCGCTCTTCGGCGCAGCGCTGGCCAGCCCTGGCTCAAGCGCTGCTGGAAGACAGTGGCGTCGATGTGCAGCTCAAGCAGCCTGGTGGTTTTCACATGTGCTTCAGCGATGAAGAACTGCTGGAGCGTCAGTCGCGCCTGCAAATTCTGCAGGACGCGTTGGGTGATTACCCGTTCCAGATGCTTGACGCCGCCGAATTGAAAGCGCGTCTGCCGCTGATCGGGCCGCAGGTGGTCGGCGCCAGCTACACGCCGCAGGATGGCCACGTCAATCCGCTGAAATTGCTGCGGGCGCTGCACACCTCGGCCCAGGCCAAGGGCGCACGCTTTTTTGGCGGCGTGCAGGTGGACCGCATCGACTGCGCGCCGGGTGAGTTTCGTCTGAGCGCCGGCAATCGCCGCTTCATCGCACCGCGCATCGTACTGGCCGCAGGGTTGGGCAATCCGGGCCTGGCGAAACAGGTCGGCCTGCATGCGCCTGTTGCGCCCAACCGCGGGCAGGTGCTGATCAGCGAGCGCGTCCGGCCGTTTCTCCAATACCCCACCATCAATGTTCGGCAGACCGACGAAGGCACCGTGCAGTTGGGCGATTCGATGGAGGAGGTCGGTTTTGACGACGGCACCTCCACCGAGGTTCTGGCGGCCATCGCCAAGCGCGGGGTCTCGACCTTTCCGCTGCTGCGCGATGTGCGGCTGATTCGTGCCTGGGGGGCGCTGCGGGTCATGAGCCCCGACGGCTTTCCGATCTATCAGCAATCGGCCGCTCATCCTGGCGCCTTCGTTGTGACGTGCCACAGCGGCGTCACTTTGGCCGCCGCTCACGCGTTGCGCATCGCGCCGTGGGTCATGGGCGGCGCGCAACCGGACGAGCTTGGCGTGTTTGCAGGCGAGCGTTTTTTAACTGACAAGGTGTTTTCCCATGCGCACTGATCCGCTGTTTCAACCGGTCGCCAGTGAAGTCAGATCGACGCGGACCGTGAGCCTGACCTTCAACGACAAAACCTTCAGCGTGCCCGCAGGCATCAGCGTGGCCGCAGCGCTGCTGATGTCCGGCGTCAATCGTTTTCGCGCCACCCCGGTGAGCGAATCCCCCCGTGCGCCGTATTGCATGATGGGTGTGTGCTTTGAGTGCCTGGTAGAAATCGACGGCGTGCCCAATCGCCAGAGCTGCCTGATCGACGTCGCCGACGGCATGCGCATTCACTCCCAGGAAGGCGCGCGGGACCTGGTGTATCAACCGGTCAATGTCCTTGCCGTGGAGGTGCAGTCATGAACCTTGAAACCGTTGATGTGGTGGTGATCGGTGCAGGCGCGGCGGGCATGAGCGCAGCGGCTGAACTGGCGCGGCTGGGCCTGCAGGTGGTGCTGCTGGACGAGCAGGGCAGCCCCGGCGGGCAGATTTATCGCGGCATCACCCTGGCGCCGTTGTCACGCCGGGACATGCTTGGGCCGGATTACGCCCATGGCAATCAACTGGCCCAGGCTTTGGCGTCGTCCAGCGTGCGTTATGAAAAGGGGGCGGCGGTGTGGCAAGTGACCCGGGATCATCAGGTGAGTTATCTGCGCGAAGGCCGTTTGCATACCTTGCAGGCCAAGGCGGTATTACTCGCCACCGGCGCGATGGAACGGCCGTTTCCGATTTCCGGCTGGACCTTGCCCGGCGTGATGAGCGCAGGCGCCGCGCAGATTCTGCTGAAAAGTGCAGGCCTGGCGCCCAACGAACCAGTGGTGCTGGCCGGCTGCGGGCCGCTGTTGTATCTGCTGGGGTGGCAATACCTGCGCGCCGGTGTGCCGATCAAAGCGCTGGTCGATACCACCCGGCCCGAAGATTACTGGCGCGCCCGGCGTCATCTGTTTGCTGCGCTGCGCGCCTGGCCTTACTTGCGCAAGGGGCTGGAGTTGATGCGCAGTTTGCGCAGTGCCGGGATCGCTCATTACACCGGCGCCGAGCACCTGGCGGTGGAGGGCGATGAGGCCGCCACCGCGCTGACATTCACCGCCGCCGGCAAGACGCAACAGGTGGCCACTCGCTGTGTGTTGCTGCACCAGGGCGTGGTGCCGAACATTCAATTCAGCCAGTCGTTACGTGCCCGGCATGAGTGGGACGCAGATCAGCTGTGCTTCAGCCCGGTGGTCGATCCCTGGGGCGAGCTGGATGTGCCGGGCGTTTACGTCGCAGGCGATGGCGCCGGGATTGGCGGCGCGCTGGCAGCGGCGGTGCAAGGACAGTTGGCGGCGCTGGGCATCGCTTCCCGGTTGGGTTCGATAAACACGGCGCAGCGCGATCATCAGGCCGAACCGTTACGAGCGAAGCTTGAAAGCAACCTGCGCATTCGGCCGTTTCTTGACGCGCTGTATCAGCCTAAAGAGGAGAACCGCATTCCTGCCGATGACGTGATGGTCTGCCGCTGTGAAGAAGTGACGGCGGGGGACTTGCGTGGGTTTGTCGCCCTGGGTTGCGCCGGGCCCAATCAGGCCAAATCGTTCGGGCGTTGCGGCATGGGGCCTTGTCAGGGGCGCCTGTGCGGCCTGACCGTGACCGAAGTGATTGCGAAGGCGCGGGGTGTGTCGGCGTCGGAAGTGGGGTACTACCGCATTCGTCCGCCGATCAAGCCGATTACGTTAGGGGAGCTGGCCGGTGAGTGATTCGCGCCAGCGCCAGGGCGATGTGCTGGTGATCGGCGGCGGGATTCATGGCCTGAGCACGGCGTTTCATCTGGCCCAACGCGGGGTCAAGGTGACGGTGCTGGAGGCGGATTATTGCGGGCGTCATGCGTCCGGAGTGAATGCCGGTGGCGTGCGGACGCTGGGTCGGCACACGCCAGAGATTCCGCTGGCGCTTTCATCGCGCCAGCTTTGGCATGAAATGAAAGGCGTGTTGGGTGATGACGGCGGATTCGTGCCCAGCGGGCAGTTGAAACTGGCGGAGAGTCTGGCCGAACTGGAAGAGTGTCGGCAACGCGTGGCGCAGCTCCAGGCGCTGGGTTTCAGCCACGAAGTGCTGATCGATCAGCAGCAGGTGTTCGAGATCATTCCTACCGTCGCCCGGCATGTCGTGGGCGGCATCTGGGTCAAGGACGATGGTTTTGCCGTGCCTTATAAAACCGTGACGGCGTTTCGGTTGGCCGCGCAAAAGCTCGGGGTGCTGGTGCATGAAACCACCCCTGCGCAGCGCATCGAGCAGACCGACAGCCAGTGGCGCGTGACTACCGCGCGCGGGGTGTATACGGCGGAGCATCTGGTGGTGACCGCAGGCGCCTGGGCGGGGGAGCTGGCGGCGCAAATCGGCGAGCCGGTGCCGGTGCACCCCGAGGGGCTGATGCTGATGGTGACCCACCGGGTCGCACCGTTTTGCGCGCCGGTGCTGGGCGCGACCGGGCGCTCGTTGTCGTTCAAGCAGTTCGCCAACGGCACGGTGGTGATTGGCGGCAAGTTGATGGGCTCACTGGATTTTCCGGCACGTCACGGTGAAGTGGACATGACCCGCCTGGGCACCAGCGCCCGAACCGTTACTGACTTATTCCCGCATTTGAAAAACCTCGGCGTCAACCGTGTGTGGGCGGGCGTCGAGGCCTTTACCGCTGACGATTTGCCGGTAATTGGTGCCAGTCGCAAGGCCAGTAACTTGAGTTATTCATTCGGCTTTTGTGGCAGCGGCTTTCAGATGGGCCCCGGCACCGGCAAGCGTTTGGCGCAACAGATTCTGGGCGAACATTCGGACATTTCTCTGGATGCATTCGCCGTTGACCGATTCGAGAAAGCGGCGCTGTTGACGCCGCTTTCTGCACTTAAAACCGCTACATCCATCCCGCACCATTGAGGAGTTCACATGCTGGAAATCACTCGTATCGAAACCAATCAACGCATGAGCCGCGTCGTTCAATGCAACGGTTTCACCTTTCTCGGCGGCCAGACCGCGACCGACCGCACCCTGGACATCAAGGGCCAGACCGCGCAAGTGCTGGAGAAGATCGACAACTTCCTGGCCAAGGCCGGCCTGGACAAGACCCGCATCCTGACGGCGCAAGTCTGGCTGTCGGACATCAACGCCAACTTCGCAGGCATGAACGAGGTGTGGGACGCCTGGGCGCCAGAAGGTCATGCGCCCGCGCGGGCGACGGTTGAGTCGAAGCTGGCTGCGCCGGATTTGTTGGTGGAAATTACCGTGGTAGCGGCGGGCTGATACAGCCGGCAGTCTGTTATCGCTGACTGTCCTGTAGGAGTAACTGTTTTCACCTGCCATTCGACGATCGTCCCCACGCTCCGCGTGGTGATGCAGCCCTCGACGCTCTGCGTCAGCCCTGGAGACGGACAAAATTCCGTGGGAGCGGACTCGTCCGCGAAGACTGACTGTCAGGCGCTCAAGATGTGCTGGATGTATCGGCCCATTCGCGGACAAGTCCGCTCCCACGGTTTTGCGATCCTGCAGGAAAAGTTGCTGATCGTCCCCACGCTCCGCCTGAATGCAGCCCTCGACAATTCAAGCCGGACAAATTCCGTGGGAGCGGACTCGTCCGCGAAGACTGACTGTCAGGCGCTCAAGATGTGCTGGATGTACCAACCCATTCGCGGACAAGTCCGCTCCCACAGGCTTGCGATC
>Ga0247730_1002049_pt1 | contig 10055 bp, 8 predicted proteins | sample UWRJL073202C2_FD_180959 | JGI IMG/M metagenome (GOLD analysis project Ga0247730, IMG submission 180959) | Plant litter microbial communities from Arlington Agricultural Research Station in Wisconsin, United States - UWRJ-L073-202C-2 | ecosystem: Environmental > Terrestrial > Plant litter >...
TCCCAATGCCTATCGCCCACTTTCTATATCAGGAGGTTGGCCACGGGGGCTAAATGCGTGTATTACTGAGGAGGTACAACACATGACGGAGAAGCACAACTTGCTACCGAGCCACCAATTTGGTGGGCGTCCCGGCCGCTCTACCATTGACTTGCTGCTGAGCATGACAAACGAGATCAAGGCTGCTTGGCGCAGAGGGGAGGTGGCAAGTGTATTGTCCATGGATGTGAAGGGAGCCTTTCCCAGCGTTGACGTGAAGATGCTTTATCACAAAATGCGTCTGCTTGGTATACCTGAGAAATATGTCTCGTGGCTGAATTGCAGACTGGTGGATCGCACCACAGTTCTGACCTTTGACGACTTCACCTCAGATCCTTTTGAGATCCATGGAGGATTGGACCAGGGCGACCCTTTCTCGTTGCTGTGCTACATTATCTACAACAGCGGACTTTTACGACTCTTACGGACCAAGGAGGGAGAGCGGGGCGGCTTGTTTGTTGATGATAACAATATCTTGGTGACGGGGAAGACATTTGCAGAGACACACGCCAAGATTCTTGACATCATGGAGCGCGATCACGGTGTCCTTGACTGGGCATTCACTCACAATTGTGAATTTGGTTTTGCCAAGTTCCAATTGACGGACTTCTCCCCACATACCGAGCCCTACGAAATCACCACGGATTCTGGGGACAAGTTGGTCCAACGTCGCCCATGCATTGGAGATGCTATCGAGATCGAGGAAGGGGTGGTAGTTCATCCGAAGCGGACACTCAAACTAGTGGGAGTTACACTCGACTCTGGACTAAAGTGGAAGGAACAGGCAGCAGTGTCGATAGCAAGAGGCCAGGCTTGGGTCAGTAGGTTCCGTCGGCTATCCAAGATCTCGCGAGGAGCAGCTGTGCCAGCTATCAGACGGCTTTACGAGGCGATAGCAGTCCCTCGCATGATGTATGGTGCGGAACTCTATCTCACGCCTCAGCGTAGATCGACATGGAAAGGGGCAAATGGACAGGACGTGACTGGACGTAGGGAGAGTCAGTGGATGGTAGCGAGGCTGGAAAGCGTTCAACGGCAGGCGGCTGTGCTCATTACGGGTGCACTACGGTCAACTGCTACTGATACGCTGAATATCCACGCAAACCTCTTGCCCGTAACCGCTCGTATCCAAATTATCCGGCAACGTGCAGCATCACGACTTGGGACGCTGCCTCCGGCACATCCACTACACAAGATGACTAGCTGGCTGTCGAAGCGTAGAGTGAAACGACACCGAGGACCGATGCATGAGCTTGTGCAGGAATTTGACATCAACCCAGACAGAATTGAGACGATTTTACCGGTGAGGCAGGAGCCCAACTGGTCTTTCCCAGGTGACATAGATGTGTCTATGGACGAGAAGGAAGCCATACGACAGGAGCAGCAGGATAACAAGACCTACAAGATCTTTACGGACGGCTCTGGATACGAGGAACAGGTGGCTGCCTCAGCGGTATGCTATCAAGACGGACGCGAAATCAAGGCTCTGCAGTTCAAGCTGGGCCCCCTTCGCTTTCATGAGGTCGCAGATGGGGAAGCTGTGGGGCTGGTGCTGGCAATGCACATTATCCTTTCGCTGCGCGATGTTCACGACATTACAATCTACCTGGATAACCAAGCGGTCGCCCAAGCTGTAGGTAATTGTAGAGCCAACCCGAGCCACTACCTTTACGACGGACTCCACCAGCTGATTGCTACTGCGCACCGCAAGCATCCTCATCTTCACTTGCACATACGGTGGATTCCCGGACACAAAGATGTGATAGGGAATGAAAGGGCGGATACGTTGGCGAAAGAGGCTGCCACAGGACAGACGAGCAGAGCGGCCCAGCTGCCTGAGATGCTCCGACGTGCTCTTCCGAGGAATGTCGCATCCCTCCGGAAGACCTTCAAACAGCAGACGCTGGGACGTGTACGGCACACATGGACGCTATCACCCAGATTTCGTCGACTGCGCAACATTGACACCTGCTGCGACAGACCTGCACTGTACCAAAAAATGATAGGATCACTATCTCGTGCGCACACCAGTATCCTGGTGCAACTTCGGACTCAACACATCCCGTTGAACGTTCACCTGCATCGCATCAAGAAAGTACCGTCCCCGTCATGCCCCAAGTGCGATCACCCATCGGAGACTGTCCGTCACTTCCTCCTTTGCTGTCCAGCGTACCGAAACGCCCGAACTCGCCTTGCTAACAAATTGGGCCGCGATGCATACTCTATGCCAAAATTGCTGTCCACGAAAAAGCACCTTCCCGCCCTCATGGACTACGTTCGTGAATCTGGACGCCTTCGCCACGTCTTTGCCAACATTCCTCCGGTACAGCAACCATTAGCGGCGGATTCCTGAGAGTCTCCTATGCATATGCTACCTCTATGCTATTTACTTAATTTATCCCATACTCTACGGTCTCTTTCCGTTACCGGCTTGCTTTGCAGCCCCTAACTCTTTGGCAGCAACTCGTTTGCTTGCCCTTTGTTGACAGCACTTCATGGATCTACATTATATTAGCTACAGTACATGGTTTTCTTCTCTGACATATGTATTTACACGCAGGAGAATAAAAGGGATCATTCATTCATTCATTCAAGGTCGAAGTGGAAGTGGAGTCTGAAGTCGAATCTGACTCTTCATAAGAGTTGGTATATAGGCCACGTCCGAGTTTGTCTCGGTCTCGAATGGCTGTAACCACTTTGTAGTTTTATGCCGAGGACACAAATGGCATCGGAAAGCAACGAGGCATCGACAGGACCAGAGAATGTATCGCAGAGTACGATCATTTAAGATGCATCCAAAGCTTGCAGACCTCGTAGGAAATACTATGACATGATGATGATAGCATACAGTATAATCGCAGCAGAAAATCATGAATCGCACGAGTACAACTGCTCTAGGCTTTGGCTGCATGAACCACGTCAATCGCGCTTCTGCGTTATGCACCCTGAGAACCAGTTCCTTCCGCTCCAGCTCGGAGGTCTTTCAACAAATCTTGCATTCTTTTCCTCAACTTATTTACCAGATCATCATCGTCTACTGACGGCGGCGGCTAGAGACCGTCCTTCCTCAATCAGCACACATGGGCGAACAGAGGGCCAAGAGATGAGCTGCAAACCATTTGATCTAATAGATATTCGGCCTCGTCTATAGTCTAAAAGCCCAGATCATGAATTCCATCCCCAGAATTTTGAAGGAAGAGAGACGTACAAGGATAATAGGACCTCTATTCATTGCACTGATCGTGGTTTGGGGAAGGATGGCGACTTCGGCAAACGCCGAACATTTCCGCCCATAAAGGCCTGACGAAATTTGATCGTACTAGCTTTGCTCTTGACCGTCACCTTCTCTTTGTTCTGTCTCTGTTGCGGCCTCGCTTTGTCCACTCGCTCTCGCGCTTCAACTAATCCAATGCTCGCCTTCAATGCTGTTCTGCTAGTCGCCGTCGCCGTTTCAGTTCTCGTAGTCTCCGCTGCTGTCATCCCTTCTAAGTCGCTGGCCGACAACGCCTCTTACGCTACCAGCTCCACCCGTTCTGCATTTAAATCTCGTCGATATCGCCCAACTCGTTCTCTGGCAGCTCGGAAAAGCGATTCCACGCCAGCGCCTACAGGACCAGACGAAGACATCACGACTGTTCATATCACCTCCGAAAGCGACTTCTCGCTGTTACTCCCGTTCACTGACCAAGGTGCGCTTCTTATTCTACCTTGAATTTCTCAATTCTAAATCGCTCAATGTATTTGGCATTGTAGAGCTGATCTCGGAGGCGGAAAGTGATGGCAAGACGTTCTGTACGCCTGGTTCTGGGAGCGGACAATGTGCGAATCGAATGCAGGAAGGACTGATTACTGCTGCAAAGGTGCAGAAGGCGGAGGATGGCTCGTTCATTCAGGTATCACCTTCCTCTCACTTTTTGTATGCCGCTGGTGAATGTGAGCTGACGGCGTATGTAGATTACAGGTTGCTTGAACCCGACCAGATTCCATTTCGCGCAAGACGACGAGGGCGGGCAGTTGGATGTGCGGTATCCGAACGGGGCCAAATGTACGTTTGGAGGGTATGGCAAGAGCTTCATAGAGCAGTACGTCCTGTGCTCTGTTCTTTGCTCTGGATATGTGGACTGATACGACCGATCGCGACAGAGTAGAGCCAAAGACGGGCCGGTTCTGTCTACGGTGTTGTGCAGCGGAGGACGATCAGGTAAATTGCAATTCGCATCACGACCAAGAAGGATGTGCGGTGGCGGTTCCAGGTACATACAACTTCCCGAATGTGGGTGTGGATTGTTCGTAGGTCACTCTACTATTGTACATGACTATTATTTCAGTCTACAACTCGGTCATTTTATTTTTATTATTGAAAATGCGAGCTACAGCTGATCCATATGTGGAACAAAGGAAGATCAGCCAGAGGAGAAAAAGAGTTCCGCAAAACCTGGGCCTCACTGGGAGTTGAACCCAGGACCTCCTCGAATTTGTGCGATGAACACCCAAACGAGGAATCATGCTACTAGACCATAAGGCCACTGGAAATATGCGCCAGAAATACTCTATAATTAGATCATTATACGGCTTGCTAAACGCCTGAATACACAGAAGTAGCGGCCGATTGTAGTCTTAAATCCCGAGCGGATCTACCTGTTAAGTCTGTTCAAAACTCTGATCCTTTCACTGATTCTCCAGAGAAGTGAGAATAGGCAGCACAGTACAACAGAAACCAAGAAGCAAGAATAAGAGCAACCGTGAGAAACTTGCGCCACTCAATGTGATCGGGCGGAATTGGATGCCGACATTTCGAAGCCAGGCCTTCCTTTAGGCAACTCCCAACGTTGTACCGGTTCAATTTCGAGCTCTTCTGGATTTTCCTTTCGCGGCGTCAATCGTCATCTTCTTTTGCGCCAAGCTCTCATGTCAGTCGTAGCTACCGCGGGGGGATTAGGGTGACGAACAGATGTTCTAGTGATTCCTGCAAACAATCTGTTGTATGCCTACGGATATCGGTGAGTTCCTCCTGTATTCTTGTGCCTCTGAATCCAAATATACTCAAGTTTTTTTTATTAAGAATACGAAGAGTAGTCAAGCTGGAACGAGCGGTAAATTAGAATGAAGAAGGCGTCTTTGGTGCGTTATAGCTTTCTTTCATAGTCTTGGGCTCTTATGACTTACACAGCTTGCTAGGTCAAGACACGCCTACAACGCTCCCTGATTCTCCTACCATTTTCTTCGGCGTCATCATGCCATTCCATCAGCTGTTCTGCTTTCCCTACCGGTATCCATGGGGCTTCCGATCTCCATTTCTCTTGCGTTTACACGCATTGATTGTTATTGCCTGCCACTCGACTCTCTGTCTGCCTCATCATGGTCCCAGATAGCAGTCCAGTCCATGCTACTACCCTGAAAATCCGGCCAGCCGTCCAAAGCGAATGGCGTCAAGAAACGGTATGTTTTCATGCATTGGGGATTCTCTGATTGATATTGCGCTATACAGGTGGTGAATGAATGGCTCTGACTGCACTGGTCGTATACATCAGTCGCGGTTTACAGCTTAACTCTGGCCTCTGTCTGTATGATGCCTTTTTATCAACTGGAAGAAACAGTGTGTTATCCTCGCGCTTGAACTACCACTACCTTGCTGGCCAAGATCCTCCTGTAGTCATGCGTTTCGGAACTACCTTGGCTCACGCCGCCGAGTCAAGTCAAGTCTGTTTATGATGTTTGTTTTCGATGCTCATATGGCGCCATGACTGGTAGAGCAGTATTGGAGGAAGTGGAAATAATTTTTCTTGCAGCGAAGCGAGGATTATCAGAGGCGCAAGGTTAAACACGACATGTTCACCCACGTCTTGCTTCAACCGCTTGTTCCTGAGTATGGCTTACCAAGACTTCAGCCTGATCCCGTTAGACGGCATGTTCACTTCGAGAGTCAATGACGGCACCACCCCAGATATCACTCACTAACTTCGGATGGATGAGGCTCTCTTCTGGATAGAGGAAACCGGATGGACAGGACTCTTTGGGACTCGACGCTTGCCGTATCCTTGGTTTCCAGAGTGTCGTTCACTCTCAGGAAACTTTCGTTTCGTTTTTTTTATTTTATTACTCATCTTGCTGCATTTACTGATTAGTTCTTAGCATCCCTCACTTCACTGTTTGCGTATTACTGACCAAAAATATATCTAGCGCTTATCCAAACTATCGTACTATAACTTTCGTAGTAGTACCGACGGTACGTACCGCAAGGCTATCGAGGAATGAATCAAGTACTAATATTTATACATAGAGCCATTGGACATAATCGGGTGTCTCGGAAGTCTGCGACATCGATTGAGTACAGTAGTTCCACCAAGAAGAAGTCAGGATTGGGGAATGCACCAATGCGCCGACTGGGGAGGTATGCTACTGGAAAGAGAGTATAGAGTAAAACTATAACTTAGTTAGATCAAAAATGAGTAATATACGAGTACTCTACTACTGTCCGTCAACATGAGTAACTTTCGGCGGCTGTTTCTATTTGAGAATTATCACTCGAGCAATGAGCATAGTGACATTCCCACGAACTATACAAGGACAATGATACTGTCAGTTAAATGCGTATTAATGCTTGAAACATAGGTATCGAGGATTACATATGGTACGGCGACCACTAAAGAGAGCCATCTAGAAACCTGTCCCATCCGTCATATTCGACAGGTAGCGAATACCAATGCTCCTTGGTCACGTACAAATGCTTTGGGGAAATACCGGTGTCATCGCAGATGGTCTTTGCTTGCTCAAAATATGCTTTGGCCTCCGCATCTCCTCTTTCCGGCAACGTAATTTCCCCAAGTGTTCGGTAGTAAATAGCTTTGAACTGCCTATCATCTCCGCTCATCTGGTAGAGAATTGATCGAATGTTTAATATCGCGCTCTCCGTCTCTCCAGCAAAGTTCGTGATAAGCGCAGATATGAGATCCTCACCCAGATTTTGCCCACTCTCCTTCCGCAATTCGTTCGATTGAGCAATGGAGCTGCGTGCGTTGGCCAACTGTCCCGTTCTTGCTTCATAGTATGCTCTTCCCCGAATGCTGTTGACATAGTCGCTGAACTGTGATGTTCCTAATGATACTCTGAACTCCGTCGCTTCCCGCAATATCTTCAGGGCTTCGACCATGTTTCCTGCCCATCCTTCACAGCTGGCCTTCAAAATCAGAATTCCGAGGCGTCTTCTCCCTCCATTGTCAAACTGATCTATTTCGATTGCTTGAGTGAGGAGAAGACGTGCACCAGCGAAGTCATTCTGGGAGATAGAAGCGTCCGAGCGAGAAATGAGAAGACTAATGAGGTGATCATATCGGTTGTTTGCCTCGTAGTGTTTTTGCGACGACATATAAAGAGAGGCAGCTTCGGTGAACTTCCCCTGCAGAAGGTGGACACCTGCCAAAGTCTGGTTTAGAAGTGCTGCCCTCATCCTATCATCCAACGCTCCTGCAATCGACGATCCTTCCTCAAGAGCTTTGGTGGCGAGAGCGAGATGTCCGCGTGCCCGGAAAATATGGCTTTTTAACTGTAAACAGTCCACGAGATGTTGGTTACATCTTGGAATATTGATGCAACAGTATTCCTCTGCAACCTCAAGTCTTTCTAGGGCTTTTTCGAGTCTGTTCAGATTATAATCTATCCCACAGATAAGGATTAGACAAAAACTGATGACCGGGGCTAGTGAGTCCATTCCGTTGAACATGTCCACTTGTGTTTCAGAGACTAGCAATGGCCAAAGAGATGTTGGGTGCAGAGATGTGCAGTACAGAAAGTCTTTAGCTTTATAGAGAACAGCACAGCGGATCTCAACGCCCAGCCGATAATGAGATGAAGTCATGTCAAAATGCATAAGACGATCAATGTTCCCATGCTCGCGTTCAGCGAAGTCGTGAGCCGCATGAGAAAGCCTGCTGTAATAATAAGAACGAATTTCCGAAAGAACATGATCACTGTATGGAAGGTTGTGATTGTACTGCTCTGCGATGTACATCCGTATCGGCGCAAGCATTGTAAGCCGGTCGCCATTTCGGTAGATCAAGGATGATCGAATAGCGGCCTCCACTTCGCCAGAAATGTTTGATACAGATGGAAAAATCAATGGAAAGTCATGGCGGTAGAGACCCTGGGGTAGGAATGCAATAGCCCGCAGAATTTTCAAGATTGCTGTCTTGTTTTTGAATGAGACAATAGAAACCTCAGTCGCTGCACGGAGGCTACGGTGCTTGTCGCTCGAGTTCTCTAAGACTCCAGTCTGACGCTCAGACCATGCCTGCCCAATTTCTTCGAGGTCCCACTGATTCATTGCCGCGGTATTTGCAAGGATGTTGATGGAAAGGGGATGGTAATCAAGTGCCGTGAAGATGGATCTGATATCATTGTTGACTGCTTTATTGTAGATAGCAGAGAATGCATCACAGGCAGCATCCATCGGAATACCAACAACATTTATTCGCCTGCACGGGAAATTGGCAGAGACACTGGCGTGATTGCGACTAGTGACAATGATGCGAGTGGATTTCAGGCTACCCAGCGTATCAAGCACTTCTGCAATGCGACCACTGTCAACGTCGTCCGCTTCTAAGAGGGTCTCCGCATTGTCAATGACCAGCAGTGCATCGAGAGTCTCCAGGCGCTTCAGAATCATAAGAGAGTTAGCATTGGTGAGGTTAAGGGCATCAGCCATGCGATCGAGAAAGAGCTGGTAAGTCATTGCCGAAGACGCTACACCATCATAGGTGATGAAAACTCTCGCTTCAAACGATGATACTATAGCATCCTCGTTTAGAACAGCTTTAGCAATGCTGGACTTGCCCACGCCACCAGTCCCAATTAGCATAATGTGCTGTCCCGTAAGGACGGCGTTGACGATTTCGTATATCATGTCCACCCGACCAAAGAAGACCAAAGGTCTAGGAGGTGTGAAGAACTCCAAGTTTCTAGTCGAATTTATGTCAGCTATGGAGTGAATGCATGTATTAAAACGCAATCTTACTCGGTTGGCGCATCTATCAGCTGGACTGGTTGAACCTAAACGATGCTTATCAGGCACAAATATTTTCTGCGACTTAATTCCTTGGTGTACCTTGATCCACTCTAATATCTCAACGACGTTCATGCTTTGAACAAGTTCCAGGTGAACCTAAGTAGCTGTTAGCACAGTCTATACGACGTGCAGGAGTCAACATACCTGGAAGTCTTGGAGAAAGTCACGTAGCAGCTCCTTCAATCCCTTGATCCGCTTCGAATCGGAATATACGCTGAGCGCTTTACGTAAGGTCCCGCGATCAAGCTTACTCTCAACTTCTTTGCACATGCCTTCCACAAATCTACCTTCATGAGCCACAGTAAGAGAAACAGAATGCTTGGAGGTGACAAACCCTTGAAGCTCCTCTATCGCGTTGAAAAGATGGCTATCTGTCATGAGGTTGTCGCTTTCAGTTGCCCTCTTGATGATGACAGCTACACGTTGACATCGCCTTGCAATCTCGGAGAGATCATCGCCGTTCTCCCAGTACATCTGCAGGTATGTTAGTATTTTTGAACACTCGGGTCAGCATAAATTATAATTCATACCTGTAGTAGCTTTAACAACCCACAGAGTGCTCCCAAGGCTCCTTTTGCCGATTCCAGAGGTACAAACTCCTTTGCAATTGTAACTGTGGAGATGGCGACTTCGACCAAGTTTTGAACCTGGTCCCGTGTGGCTGAGGTGGAAGCTTTCATTTTTTCCTTCTTAGAGCGCTCCATGACAAGAGGAAGAAGCGGACAGAGAGACGCAGATGACGGGCGAAGGCAAGGAGGAAGCGTGAGAATTGAACAGCATGGGGGATACTACAGCTTCGGACAATCAAAATCGACAACTTTCTCGGCCGGCTTGTGACACATGCCGGAGTTGCCGGAATAACCTGAGAATGCAGAAATGGAGGTTTGGGAACAAACCGAATCGATTGGCACGAGCGAAATTCCTTGCCGGGCTGATTTATTAAAATTTGACCCTC
>Ga0247730_1002050_pt1 | contig 10054 bp, 9 predicted proteins | sample UWRJL073202C2_FD_180959 | JGI IMG/M metagenome (GOLD analysis project Ga0247730, IMG submission 180959) | Plant litter microbial communities from Arlington Agricultural Research Station in Wisconsin, United States - UWRJ-L073-202C-2 | ecosystem: Environmental > Terrestrial > Plant litter >...
CCCAAGGTGTAGGTCGATCGTCCACGCAGCCTCCCGCCGCATGGCCTCCCGCTCGACCCGTGCATCTGTCGACAATCGCCAAAACGCTTTTTCTCGACAGTCGAGAAAAAAGATGGCAGAGTTTTTCGACACTGTCAACACGACTTGCAGGGTATGCAACCATGCACGCTCCGCATGCAGGAAATACCCAATGCTGATCAAATTCAGCCCCGAATTGATGCGGCAGCAAAACAGTGGGTTGGTCCTGTCGGCTCTGCGACGGTTCGGACCACAGTCGCATACCGAACTGTCGCTCAGCACCGGCCTGGCATCAGCCACGGTGTCAGCCATCACCGCAGAACTGGTGCTTGCCCGGATCATAGCAAAATCGGAGCATGTGCAGCAAGGCGCACGGGGTCGTCCCCGTGTGCTGTTTTCACCAAGATCCGACTACGGATACCTGATCGTCGTTCGGATCTCATCGGATATGGTCGAGTATTCGATGGTCGATTACAGCGGCAAACTGATGGACCGGGTCGAGGAGGCCCGAAACGGCAGCGAAAGCCGGACCTCACAGTTTGCTCGGGATTTTCTGGCAGGGCTCGACCGGCTGGCGACGCGTTCGAAGTTGACGCGCGAACAGGTGCGCTGCATCTCCATCAGCAGCAAGGGTTTGACCGACGCAAAAAAACCTCGGCTCAACTGGTCTCCGATCTTCGGTCGTGAGCAGATCGATTTTGGCAGCCTGTTGGCGCCGGCCTGGGACGCGGCGGTGATGCTCAACAATGAAACCCTGCTGGTGGCGCATGCGCTCGCAACCCACATGGCGCGCACACCCAGCCAGCATCACACCGGGTTGATCGTCATGTCGCTCGGTCACAGCATCGGTCTTGGCATTGCAAATCTTAACCAGTCCGACGGCGTTCAGGCGAGTGCTCCCAATTTCGGACATATGCTGCATCAATCCGGCGCTGGCCTGTGTCGCTGCGGGTCCAATGGTTGTATTGAAGCGGCAGCCGGATTTTATGGCATATTGCGGATGGCCTTCGAGGTGCCTTCCGACACGATACCGGCAAAATTCGTTCCGCTGACGGAGATGGACAAGATCGCCGCCCTTGCCCGTAGCGGCCACAAGATGGCCACTTACGCGTTTCGGCAGGCGGGCCTGGCATTGGGAAGCGGGCTTTCGCGCGTGCTCAACCTTTACGAACAGATGCCGATTTTCGTGACCGGGCCGGGCGTGCGCTACTTCGATCTCCTGGAACAGGGATTGGACGACGGATTGTCACAATCCTTGCAGGCGCGACTTCAGGGGGTGCCGGATATCACCGTCGATACCAATGAGACTTTGCTTGTTTTCAACGGAAATGTTGATCGGGCTCTTGGTGCTGTCGACGAAAATGTCCTCGCCTCACGCTAGCCGGAATATACAGGCGGAGTTTGCATCGGATATGCAATCAGCCACGGATAGTGGCGATAAGTCGAGCCTATATGCCAGCCCCAGCCACCGGACGCGAGCGGGTCAGAAAAAAGCGCACCCCGGATATTGCCCGGGATGCGCCGTTTCACGATCAGCAGAAGTCAGAGGTCTTATAGGGCTTAGGGATAGGCTGTCGAGCCATCCGGTTTCTTGGTGATCTTGCGTTCCCAGTGGATGTAGTCCTCGGTCGCCAGAGCTTTCTCGTCGATCTCTATACCCCAGCCCGGACGGTCCGGGCGAAGCTCCATGTGCCCGTCGACGGGAATGTAGGGATCCAGGGCCCAGGGTGCATGAACATGCGGTTTGTATTCGAGTATCTTGAAGTTCGGCTGGGCAGCGCAGAAATGGATATTGACTGCTGTCGCCAGTGGCCCCATCGGGTTGTGCGGCGCGATGGTGACGTAGTGAGCTTCGGCGATGGCGGCAATCCGCCGCATTTCGGTGACACCGCCGACCACGCAGATATCAGGTTGGATGATATCGGCACCCCGGGCATTCAGCAGCGCCAGGAATTCGAAGCGGCTATAGAGCGATTCTCCGGTGGCCAGTGGCACCGTGACCTTGGATTTCAGCTCGGCCCAGGCGGGAATATGTTCCGGACGGATCGGTTCTTCGTAGAACAGCGGATCGTAGGGAGCGATCGCGGCTGCCAGTTGCACCGCCTGATAGGGTTCATAAATCTTGGCATGGGCGTCGAAGGCGAACTCGAAATGCGACGGCGTAATTTCCCGGATCTTTCCGAAATAATCACCGGTTTCCTTGACCAGTTCGCCCCAGCGGGTGGTGTGCAGGTCGCGCCGATAGGGACTGAGCTTGAAAGCGGTGTAGCCGAAATCTTCGTTCAGCTGAAGCGTTTGCTCCAGCGCGATCTCCGGTTCGGGGGCGGTGTAAACGCCGCAATAAATTCGCACCCGGTCGCGGACATTGCCGCCCAGCAGCATGTAAACCGGCAGTCCGGCAGCCTTGCCGGCAATATCCCAGAGCGCATGGTCGATCGCCGAAATCGCCGCCAGTCCCATGGCGCCCGGGGGGAAGCGGGCTTGCTGGTTGAGTTTCAGCACCAGATATTCGACCCGGCGCGGGTCCTCACCCTCGATCTGGTGAAACAGGTAGTCCAGCATCGGCGGCAGCGCCCAGTCCGGCCCGTGATTATAGGCCTCGCCCCAGCCGGAAATTCCTTCGCTGGTCTCGATCTTAACCAGAAGGCGCGGGCGCTCGTCGACGCGCTGCATGAAAGTCTTTAAAGCGGTAATATGCATTGCAATTCCCCAGTCAGGCCGTGCGATTTTCGCTGACGCGTTCGACAATTTCTTTCAGGATTTCGCGTTCCTGGTCGTTCAGGGCTTCTACCCCCGGCACGCGCACAGGGCCGACATCGGTGCCGAGCATACCGAGCGCTTCCTTGACGACGGTGACATTGGCGCCGTTCAGATATTTCGTCCGCAGGGTCTCGAAGCCGGCAATCGCATCGATCAGGTCGCGCGCGCCTGCATAGTCTCCCGCTTCCAGTGCGCGGTGGATGGCATGGGAACGTTCGGGAAAGACGTTGACGAGGCCTGAGGTGAAGCCCCGCGCGCCCATGGCGTAGAAGGCAGGTGCCCATCCCTCCGCCAGTCCGCAGACCCAGATAGCCGGTGCGTCCTTGGTCGCGCGAATAACCTCGGCCAGCAGCATCAGGTTGCCCGAGGCAAACTTGATGCCGGCGATGTTGGGATGCAGTGCCATTTTGCGGAAATCGGCGACAGCAAAAGTGTCGCTTCTGACATAGGCGATGACCGGAACACTGCAGCTGTCGGCCAGCTCCAGAAAATATTTGGCCTGGTAGGCAGGCCCCGCAAACGGGTCCATCGGGTGATGGCCCATGATCGCATCGGCGCCGGCGGCAATCGCGTCGCGCGCCAGACTTTTTGCCTCGACCAGCGACCGGCCAACCGCGGCGCTGACCAGAGACTTTCCGGCCGCCGCTTCGATCGTGGTGCGGTGGACGAGACGAACCTCGTCGAGCGACAAGGTGAAAAACTCTCCGGTATTGCCGGCCGCCATCAGGTTGTGAACCTTGGCAGTCGCCATCTTCTCGATCAGGGTTTTCAGCTTGCCAACATCGACATTTCCGTCCGCAGAATAGGGCGTGACAGGAACGCCCGAAATGCCCGTCAGGGCCTTGCGAACTTTTGCTACAGCTTCGCTCACTTTAAAATTCCTCTTTGTTTTTGAAAACGATGTCGAGATAGGTTTGGCCGGACCGGACCACGTGATCGCGCATGACGCGTTCGGATTTTTCAACGTCTCCAGCAATGATCGCCGCGGCGATGGCGGCATGTTCGCCGAGTGCCAGTTCACGCTCTGCCGGATCGGAGTGAATGACGCGGCGAATACTCGCATCGTAGAATTGCTGCCGTTCGATCATCCGCGCCAGATACTGACATTGGGACGCCAGATGAACTTGCTCATGGAATGTCTCGTTGAGGGCGATGAGGTCGTCGGCAGCGCCCGATGCGGTCGCCGTCGTCATGAGATTAACCGTGGCCTGAAGTGCGGGGCCGGCCGCTGGTGCAAGCCGCCGTGCCGCGAGATGCGCGATCATTGATTCCAATGCCGCGCGCGCCAGAATCATTTCTTCGGCCCAGTTCGCATTGAACCGGATGAGCACGCCGCGGCGGGGCAGGGCTTCGACCAATCCCTCGGTTTCCAGCTGGCGCAAGGCTTCCTTGATCGGCGTGGTGCTGACGCCCAGTTGTTCGGCCAGCTGTCGCTCGTTGACCTTTTCGTTGACCCCAAAGCGGCCGGAGAGGATGGCGCTTCGCAGCGTCCGGTGCACGTGATCGCGAAGCGTCGTCAGGAAGCGTGGATCGAGCTTTCCGATCCGCTCGTCATGAAACGGGATTCCGTCCGCTTGCTTCATCAAATCATTTCCCCGGTTGACGCCCTCGTCGTTCTGTGAGATCTGATATACCAGATTTCAGATTGATGTCGATATGAAATCTTGTACCTGTTGCACGGATACGCTCTCGGGAGGAGTTGATATGAATTTGCTCAGACGCCAGTTTCTTATGTCCACCGCCATCGCGGCCGCCGTCCTCGCGGCGCCACTGGGCGCCGGCGCGGCGACACCCAAGGATCAGTTGGTTATCGGCCAGAACCTGTCGGCCATGCGCGGTCTCGATCCTAACGAGCTCAATCAGCTGGAAGCAGCCGAAGTTGTTGCCAATCTTTATGAGCGCCTTGTTGTCCTTCCGGCCGACAACATCACCACGCCGACGCCCGGCGTTGCCGAAAGCTGGACGGTGTCGCCGGACGGCAAGACGTTCACTTTCAAGATTCGCGCCGGAATCAAATTCCACTCCGGCAATCCGCTGACCGCGAAAGACGTCGAGTGGTCTTTGCGCCGGTTGGTGACGCTCGGGCTGGCACCCTCCGTTGATCTTCGGCAGTGGGGCTTGAAGGAAGACAATGTAGCGACACTGATCAAGGCGACAGATGATCAGACCTTGGTGCTGCAAACGCCGGAAGTCTGGAACCAGAACCTTGTGCTTTTTTCGCTGGCAAGCTTCTCCACCTCGATCCTCGACAGCGTGCTGCTGGCCAAACACGTCAAAAACGACGACATGGGCCGCGAATTCCTGCAGAGCAATGATGCGGGCTCAGGCCCTTATTCGCTGCGCACATGGCGGTCCAACGATCTCCTGATTGCCGATGCCTTCAAGGGGTATTGGCAGGGAGAGCCCAAGATGCGCCGGGTTATCCTGCGGCATCTGCCGGAATCCGCTGGTCAACGGTTGCAGCTTGAAGCCGGCGACATCGACGTCGCCACCCGCTTGTCTTCAACCGATCTCAACGCGCTCGATCAGGGCGGCAAGGTGACGATTCAGAAAACGCCCGGTTTCGGCTTCTACTATATCGCCCTGAACCAGAAGGACGAGATCCTGTCAAAGCCGAAAGTGCGCGAAGCGTTTCGCTATCTGATCGACTATGACGGCCTTTCCAGCACTGTGATGAAATATTACGGCGTCAAGCAGCAGACGATTATCCCGCCGGGTCTGCCCGGTGCCGTCGATGAAAACCCGTACAAGCTGGATATCGAGAAAGCCAAGCAGTTGCTGGCAGAGGCCGGTTATCCAAACGGATTTTCAAAAGTCTATTACGCAACGCCGGTGACGCCGGAATATGAAGTTGCGCAATCCTTGCAAGCCAATGCGGCCAAGGCCGGCATCAAGCTCGACCTGCAGGCAGGCGACCATATCGGAAAATTCCGCAGCCGCGAGTTTGAGATCTTTTCCGCCCGCTCCGGCGAACGGTTGCCGGATCCGCATGCGATCCTGCAATCCTACGCCACCAATGCCAATAATGCCGACGAGGCAAAACTGACCGGCCTCAACGCCTGGCGCACCGCCTGGGACGTGCCCAAGGAGATCCAGACGATGGTCGTCGCCGCGGCGCATGAGACCGACCAGGCCAAGCGCACCAAACTCTATACCGACATCAACAAGGCCTATCTGGCCTCGTCGCCCGCGCTGGTCACCTCGTTCATGCGGACCGACGCCAAGGCGGTGCGCAATGAGGTCAAGGGCTATACCGGCCATTCCACCTGGCTGACCCGTTGGGACACGGTCTCCAAGGGCGAATGACCGCGATTGATAAAGGACAAGCGGACGTGAGCATCTCGCAAACACACAATTCGCGCAGCTCGGCCGGCGCAAGCTGGCTGGGGGGTCTGCGGAAACTGGCAACCTCGTTTGCCGTCATCCTGACGACACTGCTTGGACTGCTGGTGATCACGTTCGTGATCGGCCGCATGGTCCCCGCTGATCCGGTGATCGCTGTAATCGGCGATCAGGCGGATCAGGCGACCTATGACCGGGTTTTTCAGCAGATGGGGCTGGACAAGCCGCTCTACCAGCAGTTTGCCACCTATATCGGCAATATCGGCCAGCTGGATTTCGGCCAGTCGAACGTCACCAAGAACGCCGTGTCCAGCGATTTGGCGCGCGTGTTTCCCGCCACGCTGGAACTGGCGACGCTGGCCACATTGATCGGGGCGGCGTTCGGCATTCCGCTTGGCATCGTCTCGGCCGTGCGCAAGGGGACTTGGGTCGATCATCTGGCCCGGTTCGTCGGACTGCTTGGCCACTCGACGCCGATTTTCTGGCTCGGAACCATCGTCATCTTGATTTTCTATGCAAAATTCGGGCTCATCCCCGGAAGCGGCCGCCTCGATGTCTATAACGAAGGTCTGGTCGAAGGGCCGACCAACTCGCTGCTGATCGATGCGGTGATTGCCGGCGAATGGGGCGTTTTCTTCGATGTCTTGCACCACGTGCTGGCACCAGCCCTGATCCTTGGCTATGCGGCGATGGCCTATCTCAGCCGCATGAGCCGCAGCTTCATGCTTGAGCAGTTGCGCCAGGAATATATCCTGACGGCCAAGGCCAAGGGATTGGACCAGCACACGATCATCTGGCGGCACGCCTTCCGCAATATTCGCGTGCAACTGCTGACGATCGTCGCGCTCGCCTATTGCGGCTTGCTCGACGGCACCGTGCTGATCGAAACCGTGTTTTCCTGGCCGGGCCTCGGCCAGTACCTGACATCCGCCCTTTTTTTTGCCGACATGAACGCCGTCCTCGGCAGTGTCCTGCTGATCGGCCTGATCTCGATCGCGATCAATCTGCTGTCGGACATCGTCTATCGTTTCCTCGATCCACGTACGCGGTAAAATCATGACAACATATTTTGGCAATCTGCATGACTGGTTGATCAGCGAGGATTTTTCCTCCAACCGTCAGGCGCGTCTCCACAAGGCCTATCTGCTGTGGCTCAGCCTGGTCAGCAACCCGTTGGCCTTGGCCGGTCTCGTCGTCGTCGTGGCGCTGGTGATCGTCTCCGCGCTGGCGCCGTGGCTGTCGAACCACGACCCGATCGCACAGGATCTGGCGCTGGCGCTAAAACCGCCGTCGGCGGAATACTGGTTCGGCACCGACGAGTTCGGCCGCGACGTCTATTCGCGGCTGATCTATGGCGCCCGTACCACGCTCTACATCAGCATCCTCGTGACCGTGATCGTCGGCCCGATCGGTTTTGTCATCGGCGCGACGGCCGGCTATCTCGGCGGCTGGGTTGACGTCGTGCTGATGCGCATCACCGACATTTTTCTGTCATTCCCGAGCCTCGTCCTGGCGCTCGCCTTCTCCGCAGCGCTCGGACCCGGCATCGAGAATGCGGTCATCGCCATTGCGCTCACCGTCTGGCCGCCGATTGCCCGACTGGCGCGTGCGGAAACGCTGACATTTCGCCAGGCTGATTTCGTTGTCGCCGCGGAGCTGCAGGGGGCAGGGATGCGGCGCATCCTGCTGCGTCACATCGTGCCGCTCTGCGCACCGTCGATCATCATTCGCCTGACACTCAACATGTCGAGCATCATCCTGACGGCGGCCGGCCTTGGCTTCCTGGGGCTTGGCGCCCAGCCGCCGATGCCGGAATGGGGCGCGATGGCCGCATCCGGACGTCAATATCTCCTCGAAGCCTGGTGGCTGACGACGGTGCCGGGCCTTGCAATCCTGATCGTGAGTCTGGCCTTCAACCTGCTCGGCGATGGGCTGCGCGACATCATGGATCCACGAAATGCCTGACACAAGCGATACAATCCTGTCCGTCCAAAACATGTCCGTGCAGTTTCCAAGCCTTTCCGGCGCGGTGACAGCTGTCCGCAACGTCTCCTTCAAGGTTGGACGGGAAAAGGTCGGGATCATTGGAGAGTCCGGTTCCGGCAAGAGCACGACCGGGCGCGCGATCATGCGTCTTCAGCCACAGGGCGCACTGGTGACAGCCGACCGGATGCAGTTCGAGGATGTCGATCTGCTGGCTGCCAGCGAGCCGCAGATGCGCAATATTCGCGGTAGCCGCATCTCGATGATCCTGCAGGACCCGAAATACTCGCTCAATCCGGTGATGACGGTTGGCGAGCAGATTTCCGAAACCGTCATCCTGCACGAGCATGTGTCAAAGCGCGAAGCCCGTACCCGGACGCTGGCGATGCTGGAGCGGGTCAACATCCGCGATCCGGAACGGGTCTATACGCTGTTTCCGCATGAGGTCTCGGGCGGGATGGGACAGCGCATCATGATCTCGATGATGCTGATTTCGCAGCCGTCGCTGATCATTGCCGACGAACCGACCTCCGCGCTGGATGTGACCGTGCGCCAGCAGGTCCTCAGCATCCTCGACGACCTGGTGACGGAGCGCAATATCGGCCTGATCTTCATCTCGCACGATCTTAATCTGGTCCGCAGTTTCTGCGACCGGGTGCTGATCATGTATGCCGGCCGGATCGTCGAAACGCTCGACGCCGACAAGCTCGAGCAGGCCTCCCATCCCTATACGCGCGGGCTGCTGAACGCGCTTCCGAGCCTCGAACACCCGCGCGATCGGCTGGAAGTGCTCAAGCGCGATCCGCAATGGCTGGAGAACTGAGATGGCAATGATCAAGGTTGACAATCTGGCTGTTTCCTACGGCCACGGACACGATGCTCTGCGGGTCGTCAAGGACGTGTCGTTCGAGGTGGCCAAGGGCGAAACTTTCGGGCTGGTCGGCGAAAGCGGCTGCGGCAAGTCGACCGTGCTGGGTGCCTTGGCTGGCCGCAACAAGAATTGGGGAGGGTCTGTCGTCATCAATGGCGAAGCCGCTCTGCCCAAACGCACGAAATCGCAGCTGGCCCTGCAGCAGATGGTGTTTCAGGACCCGTTCGGCTCGATCCATCCCCGCCACACGATCGGCCGCACGCTGCTCGAGCCGCTGGAGATTCATGGCCTGGGTCAGCGGCAGGAACGGATCGGCCAGATCCTGCAGGATGTCGGACTGCCGCACAATTTCCGCTACCGCTTTCCCCACCAGCTGTCGGGCGGCCAGCGTCAGCGCGTCGCCATTGCCCGGGCGCTGATCCTCAAACCGCAGATCCTGCTGCTGGACGAGCCGACCTCGGCGCTCGACGTCTCGGTTCAGGCAGAAATCCTCAACCTTCTGAAAGACCTGCGCGACCGCGAAAACCTCACCTTCGTGCTGGTCAGCCACGACATGGCGGTGATCGCCCATCTGTGCGACCGCGTCGCCGTAATGCAGGACGGTATTTTCGTCGAAGTAACGACCAAGCGGAACCTGCTGCAGGGCACGATAGCGCATCCCTACACGAAGACGCTTCTGGACGGCAGCAAAGGCTATGTCTCGCCACGCCGAACCAAAAGCCTGGCCGACCCGCGTGCGGTTTCATAGCTCCCGTGGGCAAGGCCAAGGCGCGAACAACGCCGGACCTATGTCCGTCCAAGCCGGATAAATCTGCGCGCGACCTCATTGGCGCGCGGTAAAATCACAGATTTCCCGGCAGAGATCCGCAATCCCTTCGAAGAACGCGCCATTGTAGTCGTTGCGGTAGGTAATGAAATATTCCAGCTTCGGCAGGGCGATTGCGGTCTTGACCACGCGCAAGCGCCCTTCCTGGACGTGACGGCCAAAAAAGGCTTTTGGCAGAATGGTGATCCCCAGTCCGAAGGCGGCGAGCTCGGCCAATGCCATCATGTTGTTGCAGGAGATGGTCTGCGAAAACG
>Ga0247730_1002051_pt1 | contig 10053 bp, 13 predicted proteins | sample UWRJL073202C2_FD_180959 | JGI IMG/M metagenome (GOLD analysis project Ga0247730, IMG submission 180959) | Plant litter microbial communities from Arlington Agricultural Research Station in Wisconsin, United States - UWRJ-L073-202C-2 | ecosystem: Environmental > Terrestrial > Plant litter >...
GGAGAGAGGCAAAGCTTAGTAGGCAATCATGAGATACATCCTTACTCTCAGGTTTTTGACATCATCGTTGTATGCCTACCTCGCATCTATACCTGCAGCAAAAATTGAACAGAAATGAAAATATCTAAAGTCTTGCCAGATAATTAGCATTGCTATTAGAGTTCCGATTTCTTACATAGGTGGAGACTCGACTCAGACTCCATAGAGTACGCTACTGGCGTGCCATATCATTTCGACTCTCAAGTTTGAAGTTGTCGACTCTCTTCACTCTTTGAGTCTTTCTGCTGAGAAGTTGTGCCTATGCTTCAGTTGCCTTCAGAGTTGATCTATGAGATCGCCCTCAGAATACCGTCTGAGCATGGGTCTTACTACGACGGGCCTATCGTCTGCGAGAATGGTGGCAGCCACGCCTATCTGTCGCTTTCATGTCGTCGATTTCGTAGTATTATCGCACCTCTGCTATTTGGCAGCATCCAGCTTGAAGTCCCCTTCAACTCATAGGGAGATGAAGCAGAGGGTACTCTACTAGTACGCATTCTCAACATGTACCCCAATAGAGAGGAAGATGCACATACGGTGAGATGCTTTCTGTACTCTATTGGTACAGGCTCTTTTCTCAACCCCGTATCTTGTAGGACTATGAAAATGGTTATGCGTTACCCAGCATTTCACGCACCCTAGAAGAGTATTCAGGTCTTACTCATTTCGTATCTCAGGCCATAGAATGTACCCCATTGTTACAGACCGTCTTCCTCGAGTTCCCCACAACCTTAGCAGTCCATGCCTCGCTTCTGCGAACTATCCATTGTCATCCTCATCTAACACAGGTGTCTATTCCCAGCGTCAGCTTTGGTCATCATCTTTATCTACCAAAGTCACCCCCACCGAACTTGCCTGCAGGAGACAGAGTTACAGTTGTTGTCACTCATGGACGGTGCAACCGACGTGAGCTCGAATACGTGAGAACGGAACTCGCAACATGGCAATCTCTTCACGACTGGGGCATCTCGGTCGACCACTTGGAAATTGACGACTCTCGGTATCTCTCCGAGACTGAGTGGTCCACAACAACGTTCAAAGGTCTGCGATTACTCTCATTTCTTGATCAACGGCCGTTTCCTTCTGCCCGAGCTGCATCTTCGTTTGAAGATTTCATTCGATGGCACGATACCCTCTGTACGATATACTTCGGTAGTCTTCGTTCAATGGAACATAGTATTTGGGATGACGAGCACAACGTTTCTGGTCTACTTCAAAAGTGCAGTAGCGTTCCGCTTTGGACAGTTAAGGAAGGGACTTTATCGCGTCTGCCCGGGCACTCATTTGACTTCAGGGATGTTGTTATCGAGTTCAAGGATAATTTCCATTGCCAGAGGAGTCTTGTGTCCGTTGGTTTAATGTTTCCTGAGATACAGTCAATGGATATCAGGATGGGGAGAAGACCAACTTACCTGGGAGAAGACGCTGTAGTCTGTGGGTATAAGGAAACAGTGCGCAAAGATCCTTGGTAACTGCATCAACCTTGTATTGACTTCCTTGCAGAGAACTGTCCTTTTGAGTATGACGCAATCCGAGAGCCTATTCAAGCGTTTAATTCATCTGAGAATTACGTGGGTAATTTTACAGGATGAACTGAAAAAAGATCCTCCTTCTAATAGTGAGGGAGTGAAGGACAGATCACCTGTTGATGAAGGAAGCTATAGATCTCCGCATAGTTGTAGACGATAGAGAAACGCAAGGCTTCCTCTGAGAGGTTGGAGGTCAAGCTACGGGGAGTGACTCAAGAACTAGCAAACGGCCTTCCTTCACTCGAACACGTCGGGAACACGATCTGGTATGGAGATATCCACCATTATTATCACTCCACATTCATAATCCGGGACTACAAGATTCATCGGTCCATGGACGGGGTTACGCAAGTAATTGAGTGCCTCTAAACCGACGATATTACAGAAGCTTGAAGGTCGAGTGCTTTCGTATCGCTGTGATCGGGTTTTCGTAGCAAGGAAGATATTTACATTAGCATGCGCTCCGCTTCTATACACACGGATTTTCTCTGAGAGCGATGATACTAAGCAATGGAGCTGAGACAAGTTATTGAATTGATTCGAATTCGGCCACCTTCAGTGTGACCTATCCTAGTGTTACATAGTGCTCCCAAACGTTAACCTTCATCATGAGGCAGTCAAAGACTCCAAGTTTTCCGACCACACCAGAAACGGCCTTTCCAAAGCACCTAGGTGCTCATGGTTGGAAAACGTGGAAATCCTTCCTCTTTATTATTATCTTTCTGAGTCTGGGTCTTCTGCAGCTTTGCTATCTCTCGCTTTGGAGAGTGAATGCTGAAACCATTCAGAGCTTACAGACAGCTCCTCTCAGCCGTTTCGCACAGTTTATCCACTGCTCCACTGACGCTCTGAATAAAAGCTCAGTTTATGAGCCCCTAGTTGAGGATATTCCCCTCGAAGAATATATCGAACGTACAAATCGCATGGCGTCTGCCCTGTATGACGAAGATCTGGACGCTTTCATTGCAGAGCCTGGATTCACAGGTGAGATCTATACTCCCATGCTCCCATCAGTACTAAAACTCCAGCGTTAGATGTATATTATATCAATATCTCCTCATTCAAATGGGAATCTTGGGAGCCTGAAGAGCGACCATTCCTTCTCATTGTTGAGCCTGTGGCCAACTCTGTGGGTAAAATCATAGCACGCACAACATTCCTTGTTCCTGCTTTTGAGCTCTCAAGAGCCTTGGAACTCCATATCCCGCTTGATGGGCTCATGCGCTACATTGCATGGGAGGAGCACGAGGATCCTTTTGAGGTTCTGACTCAGTATCTTGAACAATCTAGACTCACCCGTGCAAAGAGGAAAGGCCATCACTACAGAGAAGTGCACGTTGTTTGTGATGATGAGATGAGGCTCTTTATAGCACAAGGGATAGACCAAAGGGATGGTTTTCGAGTCGTCACGTATGACTATACCGCACAATATGCGTTGGTTAAGCAGATCAAGTCTCCACGCGAAGTCGCTTTACTACGGGCTGCGAACACGTTGACCGTAGAGGGGATCAGAGCAGTACAAGGATGTGCATATGACGGCATCAGCGAGCTGGAGCTCAGTCGTGGTCTGGATGATGTACTACGCAGTGTCCCAGGAGTGGAACCTTTCTTCGACCTTGTCCTGTTTGGGGAGAACGCAGCTTGTCCGCATTGCTCATCATCGTCTCAGCGCAAGCTCAATGCGTTGGAAGATTTCATTCTCATCGATGTCGGTGTGCACTTGCATGGTTACAGCTCAGATGTATGCCGAACATTTCTCCTACCCAACCACACGACAGATCTCATTGATCCGCTCAGTCCTATGGCTAAGAAATTGGAGGTGTGGCAGATTGTCATGGATGCCCAAACAGCGTCGCTAGAAGCTTTTCATCCCGGAGCCTTTGCGGCAGACATAGATCTGGCTGCACGAAAGGTCATAGAGAGTGCAGGATACGGGCGAGGATTCACCCATCGCCTTGGGCATGGCATAGGAATCAAAGCTCACGAGCCTCCTTACCTCAACAAAGGGAATCGTAAGACAAAGCTCAGAAGCGGGATGGCTTTCACCTCTGAGCCCGGAATCTATTTGCCAGGAGACGTGGGGGTGCGGCATGAGGATGTCATTCTCGTGAGGGAGAAGGAGGTAGATATCCTAAGCGGTACACGTGCACAAAGTCCATGGAAGCCATGATCAACACACTATAGGCTAATAACAATGCGTGCAATAATAGATACCGTGCAGAGATCCTCAACGACCCAAAAAATGGGCTCCTACCCGCTCGATGAGATCAGCTTTCTTACCAGACACAGGCAAGCTCCTGCTGCGACAGAATTCCTATTTTTGAGAGTCATTAGCAAAATTTCATAACATAGCCCACTGGATAGAGAACCTTTAGCTGGTCAACGCGCAGCTATGAAGAAAGGTTAGTAAGCTGTGGGTAATATCAGGGAGATTTCTCACCTTCGTCAATGTGCCATCGTCATATCGGGATTTCACCTCTGTCTCATCCGCCAGATCTTCCTACAGAAGGAAGAAAAAATCGTTGAAGTGGGTGGGAAAATTGTTCAAAACAACTCTTACCACTTTTCGTTTGGTGCCAGCCTTCTTTTCCGGGACAATAACCAAATTTGCAGTTTCATCTTCCAGCAATGCCTCTTTCCATGCTTTAATCAATGTACCAGTACGCTAGAGATTGATCTTGTTAAATACTGCTTCATGAGGCGGATATGCTTGCCCGCACCTTGTGTATTGGATCTAGCTTAGGCATCGTTAAATCTTCGAAAGACCCTGGGTCGTACTCCTCATGGAAGGCACTAGTTTGAAGTTGTTCGTTATGATATGCTAGCGCGGGATTGGGGTAGCTGTCAGGGTTGTAACCTCCCTTGTTCACGGTAATTTTCTTGATCCATGCTTTAGCCAAGTCGCGCAGTTCTTTCGAGGCTATATTATGTTTTTGAGAGGTCAAGAGCACCATGAAAGCTGCAAGAAAGTACCTCGCGCGCCTTCTGTGATAGGGGCTTCACGAATATCATCGGCGAAAGGAAGGGGAATGAGATGGAAGCCAGGCGGTTCTTTTTGAGTACCGTCTTCCTCGTCTATTATTTCCTCCTGGGGGAGTAATGCACAGAATGCGGGAGTAGCATTTCGGCGTGTCAGCGCCAGAACAAGTCCTATCTTGTCCTTCGACACTAAGGTCTTCAAGAGAGCGCTAAAAGTTCTTTTGCTACCAGCGAATGCCTGTTCTTAACATATGAGTATTGTTGAGTTTGGAGAGCAAGGACGCGTACCATTTCGTCTGGATATACGAACAGAGAATGCTTGATGTTATCTTCAAATAACAGTTGGTCTCGGTCTTTGAAGCCCAGCAATTTCAGGCCTAGAATGGAAGCACAACTTAAACCTCAAAATACGGATAACATCATAAAGGGACATACTGGGCTCCATTCCAAGTGTTCGAAATGAGCGTATGTCTTCTGCTGTATAAAATGGCTAACACGCTTATGAATTAATTGTTATTGTGCTGTCAAGCTCTTCACTTACGCGACTACTTCCGGGGACAATCCGTTTTCCGTCGTTATCTTCCCCTCCTCCAAGTGAAGTCCCGAAATAGATCTTAGTTTTATCAACAGCCTTATCTGTGGTCTTGTAGCTGAAAGTCAGTTATTGTCAGGAGGCATTTGCACAGAACTCACGTTGTCTATGTAAGAAGTCTCTGGGTTGACTGCTTCCATGTGGTCGCCCTCGTCTAAGAAGTATTTATATGCTCCTTTCTTCTGCTCAGTCACCAGGCCGTATCTAGCTCTAAGATCAGGCGAGGTATCTGTACTGAAATTTAGTTGCTCTCACCCTTTCAAACCAATGGTGAATCCATCGCCTAACTTGAAGGGGATACTGAAGTGTGCGCGCTTTGAAACTTCGTGGAAACGTAGTTGAGCAAGTAAATCGTCGATTCGGGATATTGACACCGATTCAGGAAGTACGCTTGAGTCAGAAAAGTCTTCTTCATCATCGAGTATGTTTGTCGGTAAGAGCACAGACTAGGACAAGGATATTCAAACACTTGCTTTTTTATATAGCCCCCCATTCAGCGACTTACCGAGTAGAACTTGGACATATCAAATGACTCTTCAGATCCCTGAATAAAGAAGGGTTCCACTGTGACGCCTGCTTGACTTAGATCCTGGACCTCTTGGTTAATCTCTCGCATGGGTCGCAGGCAAACAGGTAATGCGTACTACGAGAGTTGTTCTGGCAGAAGTCATCAGCTGTTTCCTTCCTGCTCCTGGATGAGGATCGTCTTGGTCTGTAATAAGAAAGACGCGTTTCGTAGCTGTTTTTGGGGCACTAATTTGTATCTTCCGTTGAGACAACGACAATGATGGCTGCGAAGAACTCACCCATCCCGAAGGACCCAGTTACAGCTAGTAAAGACATCGCCCATTGGCACGCGACTGTCTTTCAGAGGAGGGAAGCTCCTATCAAGCTCCTTGGCGTCTTCCCGGAAAGCTGTGGCGAGCGAATTTCAACAAGCGTAAGCGAAAGCAGTGTAAATATACAGCTCACAGTCTAGCAATTGTATGAGTTCTTGGATGGATGTAGGGTTCAATGGGGAAATTGGTTGATAGAGGAATGTATTCTTCTTGATTTCAGAACCTTGACCTCGGGAGGTTTCAGCCTTTCGCGTCTGGTTGTGTTCAGTAGTTGATATGGAAGGCAACGTAAGAAAGCTCACAGTATTAAACAATAAGATCCCAACAGAATCATTTGGGCTAGAAATTATCTTCCGTTTCTGAATCTGCATGGCTGCCTCTAGTGCACTGGACAGGCGACATGTTTGAACGTCGTCTTCATATTGGGGATCTAGATACAGTTCGAGCATGGATGGAGAGCAGTCAATACAGAAGAGAATCACGTCTTTCTTCATCTCTAACCACTGTAGCCAGACCAAGTAAGCGTGATGGGCTGAACAGGTCGTAGGATTGGTCTCACCGAGCCATCTTGTAACTCGTCGTCTTCTTCGTCGTCCACTTTATTCCAGTCATCATAGGGAGGCATTTGCAAATTATCAACGCAGTAATCTGGCAAGAGGCTTAAAAGACACGGTGCACTGCAAAATTGGAAGGGTGTAGTCAAGAGTCAAACTCAACGCGACGCGAACGACAATAATGAGTGTCACCGGACATGTGATCGGTGACTGTATGGTCACAGAAGCATAATTCCGCTGACATAACGGTAATGCGTAGACCGGCATGACATTGCACTGCCACCACCCCACCACTCCACTGCTCAAGCAGGACCTCGCAACTCATCTCTTACTACCATCTACATCTTGGATTGGGGTGAATCTTCAAACGAGTACGTTTGACCAATGTGCATCTGTCTGACCGATAACCAAACATGCCTTTGCAGAGCAAATTTCATATTAGTTACTGCTGGCCATGGAGCTAGCTAGCCGGAGAATGGGGGCGGCGGCGGCGAGACATGCGACTCAAGCAATGCAAAGTCGCCTGCCTCACGCCTCTCGCTCTCTTCATACTCCTTCCGCAGGGAGCCTTAGGGTTCCTCTGCCCAACCTTTCATCTCTATCTCAGAGATTCATCTCGCAAACTAAGACCATCGTAACTCAATTCTTCGGTCACCTTACCGCACCTGGTCCACGATCCAGCCATGTGAAGGGATCAGTGCGAAGCTTTCACTTCCGCCCACAGACCATACAGGACAGATTGTCCCTTTCTGCGCGGACGAAACTACAGGCTATGCGGCCGATGCAGAATGGAGGTCCATTCTTTCCCAGGGCCCCTCCTGCCAGCAGAAGCGTATCACAAGTTGGGCTAGGTTCAGCGCGAAACTTCAGTACTGGTCGTGCAGTCTTCCAGAATCTAGTGGACAACGTACCCGTCAAGGGTCGTGCAATTTATGAAGTAGATTGGAACACCAAGATAGGGCAGCGCAGGCTAAGAGGCGATCGCGGCAAGAAAGTTAACAAGAAAACGAACTCAGCAATCAAAGTTGAAAAAGCGACATTCGGCCGTGCTTGCAACCCACGAACAAGCGTCCGTGCTGATGAGATGGAGCATTATTTCCCTACCGAAGCAATCAAGCCGGTGACCACCTACTTGCTTATTCCATTGGCGCCCACTCCAACTGAGCGCCACCCTCTCCCTTCCGACATTTCCCTAGACCCAATCTTGTTACGTTCTGCACTTCCAGAGGTTGCCAATGTCCATCGCAATCACGAACTGCATTCCCTTCGGGTTTCGACTCTCTTCGCTCGATTGGACGCTTCCAATGTCTGGGCTCGAGGTGTACAATGCTCCTCTTACGCTCTCCCGTCCGTCGTTGGTGAAGGCGTGTGCTCTGTTTTGAAGGTTGAGTTCATAGGCTGGACAGCAGCAGAAGTTCGTGGCGTCATAGGCGAAAGCGGGAGCGGCTGGTGTTCCCTGGAAGAATACGAAGACGAAGATTCGTTGTCTGAATATGATTCTCCCATAACCGATGACGGCGTCGGGCCAGCCATGACATCCTCCACTCATTCTTTTGTCATTCCCACCCTCGACTTTTCTGCTAGCTCCGGCTTCCCCCAAGCGCCTATATACGAATCAGCGCTGAGCTCCCCCAGCCTATCAGATGTCGATTGGTCGGAGTCGGATCTAGAATCTCTTGGATTCTCAGACCTGGGCCAAGGCCGAGCCACAGAGAGAGATCTTTGGATGTCCCAGTAGCTTATTACAGACTCGTTTTATTCTCTTATTGAAGTAGTCACGCTGTGCTATCACACTCATTGTAATCCTTTCTGAATCTTATATCATACAAATGGACTATGGCCCAATGACAAGATTGCAATACAACCGGAGGACAAGTTCATTAAGACCCAACACGTGATGGCTTGCTTTCTGCTTCTACTCTCCCATCTCCAAAACTCTCTCAACACCATTGGTCTTATGCTGTGACACACCTTTCGCTTTGGGCTCACCAATAGAACATCGTGCAATTGTGGCTATCCACTCGAGTACACCATGAACACCAATGTCGCGTCTATCCTGGGAATAAAGGGCAAACTATGTATTCGTCAACATCCCAACACACAGAAGGCGCATGTCATCTTGAAGCGAGTAGAGCTGGAGGACGACAGCGATGACGAAGAAGAGAGACCGGAAGGAGCAGTCTACTATAGCTTGTTCGCTGCGAAACGATTCGAGGTCAAGCCTGGGAAGGAGATATTGCTGAGCATTGAGGGAGCCATGGATGGACGTGCTATTCTCTTCCAGGGCAACGGTCATGCTGGAGATGCCGCAAATGAAGAAACAGATTCGTTACTGCCACTGTCAGATATGGGAGACGTGCCTCTTGAAGATTCAGATGCCCCGCTGCCCCCCAAGCTTTGGCATAGGTTCTACACAAGCGGAATCGAACAGAATGAAGATGAAGGTGAGTGTTATCTCAGCTAATCTTACTCTTTCAAACCTCATGCAACCAATTACAGATACTCACAAACCGACAAAGTGTTCTATTGGTGTTCAAGCTTCCCCCGAATGTGCCTCTTTCGCTGTACAAGCATCACCTCCTACCAGCTCTTCAGGAGTGCAAGCAACTAGCACTCTATGCTCGCAGCTCTCGCAAGCTACTCCTATAGTTTTTGATGCTTCCGTCTCAACGTATACATCGACAGAGAGTATTGCAGTTCAGGCCACAAGTACGGGCAATGGGCTAGGATTTACGCCAACATCTTCCGATCATACAAATTCCACACTGGTTGACATTCTACCCGATTCTGGCTCTATAAAAGGGGAAGCACTACCGCCTCTTTACGTGTGTATTTCTCTGCTTGATTGGTCTTCACTCATGCCATATCCTAGTCTCCACGTAGTCCTATATATAGCCCTGTGCGAGGGCGTAGCTTGTCTCCAATGGAACTAGACACGCCCACTATTTCTCGAGCAAACAGTCCTGTAACTGAGTTCTCTGCGACGTCCAGCAGCAAATCACCAACCGATGCTGATTACCCTAACCTTCAGTATCCCACCGAGGCTACAGTGCTCGAAGTAGAGCGAGATCCCAATGAAATTGCTTCAACGAAGACCACATATTCTGGACCGGCAACACCAGTATCGCCTCGCGCACAATCTTCACCGCTCATAGCGACTGGTGATAGACACCACAAGGTCAGAGGATTTCTTATTCTTGAGCTGCCCTTTGAAATCTTAGAGAGAGAAAACTAGACACCCCCTCCGGTAGCCTCCTCGAGTAGAATTGCCAGCACAGTGGTACCTCCCAAATTACCGCGCGCATTGGCGGGGCTCTCGCCTCGCGCAAGGGAAAAGGCCCCACAAGGTGACATATGATTACATGCTATATTGCACGAAGCGGCCCTGCTAATTGACCTTTCAGCTTTGCCTCGTCTCGCGTCTGTGGGCACTTTTGAGAACCCGTTGGCGATCAAACCTAGTCGAGCCGTGTCTATTAGCACCTCTCGAGTGATCACGAAGTCAGCTCAACCACCCGTAA
>Ga0247730_1002052_pt1 | contig 10049 bp, 14 predicted proteins | sample UWRJL073202C2_FD_180959 | JGI IMG/M metagenome (GOLD analysis project Ga0247730, IMG submission 180959) | Plant litter microbial communities from Arlington Agricultural Research Station in Wisconsin, United States - UWRJ-L073-202C-2 | ecosystem: Environmental > Terrestrial > Plant litter >...
CATAACGCTTCCAGTCAAATCTACCCGCGCGAGAATTCCACTTCGGTCCATCTTGACCAAGTCTTTTAGCAAATACTCTGTAGCAACTGTGAGAAATAGTTGACGTATACGAGAAACATCCAACACTCACGGAAGCACTAGGGGATCCTTGGTCGGGTCTGGTGAAGGGAACTCATAGTTGCCAACGAACAATTGACATCTGGAGTAATGGAACTTCTTATCTTCCGCTTGCTGTGTTGTCTCATCCGTGACGCCCTCCTGTGTATGTAGTCAGACCAGAAATAATCATTGACAGAATGGGTGTCACGTACCGTGTTTCTCACTGACACTTTGTTCTGCAGCTTGTTCACCTCGGAAACTTGGTATAGTCGATTGGTTTTGTCTCCTAATATTCTTATCTGGTCTCCGGGGACGACGTTCCACCATTTTATCCTCTGGTTCAAAGGAACAACCTTTCGCACTTCGCGTCGCTGTGCAGGTTGAATGCCCCTGCCACGCAATAATGAGCGTGCTACAGGTAGCAAATGCCGCAGGTTACTAGTCCATGGCGTCTGAACAGCCGCACTCTGAAGAGACTTGTTTGTGAGCACTTTCGTGGGCATGTCCGAGAGTTGATGGACGTGGTAGAAAGAATGAAATGCTCTGCTGACTCAGCATGTGTAGATTCCTGCTTTATTTCCGGGCGGCGCGACGAGAATTCGACTACTGAAGAGCAAAGGTGAAGTTCAAGGACTTTGCAAGGAGTGATTATTATTGGGCGTAAGAGGCGCTGCAGCTAAGCAATATGTAACTTGTATGCTATAGAAACGAATTACATAGTTGGCGACGGTGCCGATTCAGCACCAGAGGCGTCTATTGGTCCTAGCTCAGAGGATATTTCAGGCATTTTCGGTGGGTGTAACACCAGATTTCCGAGACGTGGAGGAGTAGATTTGCTGATGAACTCCATCTGCGTAGAGAACTTGCCGGCAGCCTGGCGCAGGACTATGAAAGTAATGGTTAAATCACACCAAAAGATTCGAGAGTATCACTGCTTACTATCTCGCGCGAGTTCCTCACGAATGGGTGCTCCTCCAAGCTCAAAGATAACACGTCCTGTGGGTACACTGCGAATGGACGTGTGAGAAAGGTAGAAAGGGTTGACAGTCAGAGAAGTATATACCGGGTGGCCCAGAACTCGAAGGTACCCTTGCCTTTACCCATACGAGTCTCGTTTCCCTAGATTGCGAACATAGGTGAGAGAGAATGAAGCCGCCAAAGGGACTTTTCACGGACCTTTATACAAACAGGAATATCCGGGAATACTCTCATGAACACTTTGCTTCCTTTCAATGGCTTCAGCTTCCTCTTAATAACCTCCTCTGCACTTGTCAATTGCTTCGCGCTGATTCGGACTCCATTTCCCTTGATTCTGATGCCCCAGTCACCCCATGTTAACGTTGTTCCACGCGTCGAGCCTCCAATTGGAATGGGAATAACACCTTTGTGGCGCTTGATGAACTTGACTTGGCGAGGGGCAAGTTGACTTCTATGCCGAACCGCGTTCAAAGAATGAGACGATGAGCTCGTAGGAGCCGCCCGACCCAGCGAGAGCCTGGAGATGGAGGACAGCAGAGAAAGCATTATGGGCTTATGTCAGCATCAAACGCTTCAGTCCTTGAGCCACCACACGCCGCTGCTTTGAGCCAACCAACTTCGAGCTCTCTCCTCAACCACCATCATCTGCCGTTAAGGAAGGGCATGTCTTCATCAGATGCTCGCTACAGAGCAATACCTCAAGCACCACTTCCCTCACAACCACTAGGTTTCCCAGATGAAGAAGATGAATCAACCTTGACTGATCGTGGACTGGGCGCTCCTAACGTTCCTTCAGGCGCCATACTTGCAGTTAACTTTGCTCTGGGAGCTGCTGTCTTACTACCATGGAACGTCTTGATTACGGCCACGCCCTACTTTGTGTCACGGCTGGTAGCATCTCCGTTCCAGACATCGTTCAATTCGTACATGTCCTGCTCGTTTACTGCTGCGAATTGTGAGTCGCACATGGACCGTTGCTCGGGTCTATTGAGCTGACAAATTTTTCCAGTCATATTTCTAGCACATGCAACAGCAACGTCTAAGAAGGTCAGCAATACGCATGTTGGTCTTAGGAACACGTCCTAACTCTTGATATACAGACCAATCCTGCACGTCAAATCATCATCACATTAGTGCTCCTGTCCACCTTCACACTTGCCCTAACCATTAGCACCTACTTCCATGTCTCTCCCGGTGCATTCTTTGCATTCGTTCTCCTAAATGGCATCACCCAAGCTGCACTGGGATCGTATCTGCAGACCAGCGTCGTCGCGGTAGCAGCACTGTTCGGTCCCCAGGCCGTCCAAGCCATGATAGCAGGGCAGGCTGCTGTTGCTGTTGCTGTAAGCAGTGTTCAACTTGCAAGCGCCATAGGCTCTACATGGAACGAGTCACCAGAGGCAATCGTTGCACTTCTTGCGAGCGGTAAAGCCGAGGAACGATCAGCATTCATCTTCTTCGCGCTCTCAACACTCTTCCTACTTGCGTGTGTTGTCATGCAAAAATGGATGATGGCCCTGCCCGAGTACCAGGTCATACTGGGAAGGTTATCGAAGACAGTCAGTGAAGAGGATCTTTCAGAAGAACACGAAAGAACTGCGCTAGTATCTGGAGGACGCAGTGTTGCAGATCAAATGGAGAGAGATCAAGTACTCCGAGTTGCTAAGGCAAATTGGATTTACGAGGTTGCTATTGCTTATGTATTTCTCGTCACTTTGGTGAGTTAGCTGGAGACCAGCAACTAGCCAACGATGTAAACTAACTCTTTGCAGGCGGTCTTTCCTGCCATTTCGGCTTCCGTGCAACCAACGAGCGACATACACCCGCTCCTCTTCAGTTCTATCCATTTCCTTATGTTCGGAATAGGAGACCTTCTGGGTCGGTATATCTGCGCATTTCCCCGATTTGTTATCTGGTCAGCCAATCGACTTCTGGCCATTTCGCTTCTTCGGACGCTCTTCATCCCGTTATTCCTCCTTTGCAACATTCCATACACTTCATCACCAATCATTTCGTCCGATATTATGTTCATGTTACTCTTGACAGCATTGGGATTGTCAAATGGGTACGTGTCGAGTCTATGCATGATGGCGGCACCTTCAATAGAACACAATCCGCGATTGCTTGGACGGCATGATGATATCGACGTTGCGGCCACTGTGGAGAGTTTCGCGTTGGTGGCTGGGCTGGCCCTGGGAAGCTTGGCGAGCTTCTTGGTTCGCGGGCTTGTTTGTCAATGTAATCCGTTCACAAACTAGATCTTTTTTCTTTCTTTCTTGCTTCCGATCAATCAATTGTACAATAATTATTTAGATTCTTACATGCACAGTTACAGTTTTTCTACATTACTTCACTTTTGGATCTCTTGCAAAATCTCTTCAACACTGCGGACCACAATGTTCACGATCTCTTCTATCTCTTCTTTGGTAACGGAATAGGGTGGGGCGAGCACTAGATGGCTTCCCTTGTTTCCATCGAGATTGCCTCCTCCGCTGAAGCCCATGAGAATTAGGCCGAGTTCTAATGCACGAGCTTGCACAAGGTAACCAAACTGCGAAGACTTTTCGGGAGCAAGCTTCGCAGCCTGGGGGCATTCAAATTCGAAGTCGACTCCCCAGAAGCACCCGCCGCCACGGACATCAAGCGTGAACGGAGAAGCTGGCTTGCCTTCTCCTTGAAGTCGCTCTCTGAGAAGTTGAGCTAGGGAACGAATCAGACAATGAAATCATTGAAAAAGAATGCTGCATACCGAGATATGCTCCTTGTTTGCGGCAGTTTTCAAGAAGATTTTCTTCTTTCATGACCTTTTGTACTGCTAGAGATGTAGCACACGCGACAGGGTGTCCTTGATACGTATGTCCGTGCTTCCAGAACCCAGAACCATCCCGAATGCCATCAGCGATTTTCTTTGACATCAGAATGGCGCCGACAGTTGCATAGCCGCCACCGAGTCCTTTCGCCACTGCTTGGATGTCGGGCTTTTTGACTGTCAGTTATGCGAAAAACATTAGACGATGATACTTACAGTTACACCGTCGCCATAGGTTTCCCAAGCGTGTAATGTTCCCATACGGCCCATTCCACACATGACCTATGCATTCAACATGAGCTCAAAACAGTGTGCAGACAGAAAGAGCTTTACCTCGTCCAAGATAAACAAAGCACCGTATTTGTCACAGACAGACTTCATAGCCGGGAAATAGCCCTTCGGGGGAGGTACACAACCAGCGACAGCTCCCACAACAGTCTCAGCAACGAATGCGATGACTGTATTCCCACCCAGCTCGATGAACTTGTCTTCCAACTCTTTACGCAGTCGCTCAACGTATTGTTCTTCGGTCTCGTCTGGAAGCTGGAAACGTTTAGCGAAAGCTGGGGAGACATGATGGAAATGAACAGGGTCCAAGACTGCTTCGTACGGCGCACGACGGGCTTTGAAGCCAGCGAGAGCTAGCGTGGCCATAGAATTACCATGGAAGGAAAGTTGTCTGCCAATGAAGTTCGTGCGTTGAGGTTCATTGGTTTCGTAGAAGTACTAGATTGGAAAGGTTAGCGCTGGGCCAAGTATACGGCGCACATGGAAGACATACCTGCCGTGCCAGCTTCAAAACACTTTCCATGGCTTCAGTGCCTCCGCAAGACAGTCCGCATAGTTCAAATGCACCTTTGCTGTCTGCAATGAGAGTATCGGCCAACTTTTCTGCCGGCTCGTTGGATAACTAAAGGGGCTGTAAGCATGATTTTTGCATCGGTAGTCGTCGAAACATTGAACCTGCATGTTGTACACATCTATGGAGCGTATCTGGTTAGAGAACGTGTTTGGGCTGAACTATGTTTCGAGCACTCACAGCTGACTTTCTCAATTTGTTCTTGGATGGCTTTCTGAACGACAGGATGTCCGTGACCGACAGAAACGACTGCAGCGCCTCCCGAACCATCAATGAGACGTTTACCGTCTTCAAGGTAGATGTAGACGCCGTTGGCAGCAACAGCAACCGGTGGCCTCCATGGTGTTCGGTGGAGAATGTGAGTAGGTCTGTCAGCGATGAGAGTTTTGGAATCGGAGGAAGTCATGATGAGTGGGGTGAAGGTTATTGAAAGTACAGTGACCAGCGAGCTCTCTTAAATGAATGGCCTGCTTGTATGCATGAACCCCAGAATTCGAGTTGGATTCGACTTTGCGTAAGTTCCTTCGTCATAGGGTGCTCACGAGCACAGTTATTTACGCCTAGGACGGGGTAGACGTAGTGTAAATGGACAGCAGCTCAATAATGAAGACCGATGTTGATTGAGTAGAAGGTGTGACATGATCGTTGTTGGACATTCCTCTATTCATAGCTTAAATTAGCCGGTGGGTTGTCACAAGTCAACATGTTGACCATCACGGGAAGAAGGGGTGAAAATTGTTCACTTCAAAAACATCCAGATCCCTCAGCTTTCCCCGATGTTGTTGAATACAGTTGCGCAATAACAGTGGGGCTCCATTCCATGGCGCTCGGCGGAGATCTCTCTGTGTATCAAACAACGCGGCCAATTGTTCCACGAACATCGTGACGCCATGGCCTCGCTTCGTGCATGGAGTTGTTCACTTTCGCTTCCTACATGCAATATCCCTCTCCCTCTTCCCCTCTACACCAATATTTGACATTATGAACTCAACCGCACCTTCAGAGACTGCCGTAGAGCCTTCACCAGAGCGTAAACAGTCTGTTGACGAGGAGAAGGCTGCCTTAGACTTGGATCTGGATTTGCCTCCTGACGGTGGAAAGAGGGCGTGGTTGGTTGTCCTTGCAGTATGTGTCAGAATTGCATGCTCCAGCTCAAATTCTAATGCAATTTTTGACTTCCAGATCTGGGGCTTGACAGTCGCAGAGGGTGGTTATCTTATTGCCTGGGGGGTATGTAGTACACCATCTCGGCTTCCTTCAATCTGGCTCATCCAGTTAGACGTTTCAAGCATATTACGAGTCCAACATCCTTCAAGATAGCAGCTCTTCCGATATGTATGTTTCCCCGCAGATTTCCAAAAGCTGTGCTGATAATGTTCCCAGAGCATGGATAGGCTCTCTCCAAGTAAGGGTTTCAATTCTTCCGATGATTGGCGAACTTAACGCTTAGACGACAGTATGCCTTGGACTATACACCGGTAAGACATGTCTGCAATGCAGCTGCTTTAACTCCAACTGACGGGCTGCTAGGGCTTACTTGCTGGGCGCTTACTTGATCTAGGATATCTAAAACCAACATTAGTGGTATCTGCAATGGCAATGGCCGTCGCAAACTTCACTGTCCCAGAATGCACCTCCTATTATCAGTTCCTATTATCTCAAGGCCTCTTGTTTGGAGTACGTCCCGCTCGTATCGGTCTACAAACCCCATCCTCACCTATATCTCAGCTGGCTGCAGGATTCATGTATACCCCCTGTCTTGCAATCATCTCACACTGGTGTAAGCTAGCTTTGTTTGGCGATCATGGATTCATTTATCTCATGATGCGTAGTCCAGAAAAAGCGGCCAATTGTCTACGCTATTATCACTACTGGTTCAGCAGTGGGAGGGGTAATCTTCCTTATCATGTTTCGCCAGCTCGAAGTCAAGATTGGGTCGGTTTCCGTGTTTTTATCACCCTGACGTAGCGCTCAAGGACAGGCCAGATTCAAATGGACAATGCGAGTCTTCGCATTTATGCTCTTGTTCTTTTGCACAGTTGCAGTCTTCGTAAGGTGATTGATCTTATTGCAGGCCTCGATCTGACAGGGGGTCATTCTATATAGACCGTCAAGCCACGAAAGTCCACAAGAAAGGAGACCTTGCCAAAGTTCTTTGACTTTCGCGGGGTTGTCAGTTCCTGGGCTTACATACTCTATGTTTTCGCCACCTTCCTTGCGTTTATGGCCTTGTTCACTCGTGCGTGCCTATTGAACGGACTGCTTTGTCTTCTACGCTCTAACCTTCTTTTCAGCATTAACCTTCGCTACCGTGAAAGCACAGGCGCTTGGGATGTCTTCCTCGCTCTCATTCTACATGATTGCTATCATAAACGCGTCAACTCTGATAGGGAGGCTGTCGTGTGGACTCCTCGCCAACAAGTACGGCTCGCTGAATCTTACGATCATTGCAACTCTACTTTCCGTCGGCTTTATTCTCGGATGGGCGTATACCGAGACTCCTGGACCTTACATTGCATTGTCAATTCTTTATGGGTAAGTGACGTACGATTAGACGGACATTGATACAACTATGCTAATCTATTTCAACAGCATCAGCTCTGGAGGATACCTCAGTCTGTTCGCTGTTCCTGTTGCAGCCATGGGACCTGTACAAGACGCAGGAAGGCGGACTGGAATACAGATGACGATACTCTCGTTCGGTGCGCTAATTGGGCCCCCTATTTCAGGAGCCATCCGCGACAAAGGAACCGACTTCCACGGGGTTGGGCTGTTTGCTGGTGCGTTCTATCGTGTGCCCTTTCGGAAGGATTAATCTGAAGAAATTTTGCAGCCTTCATCACCCTTGGATCTGCTGTCTTCATGATAGCAGCTAAACGACTCTACATGGGAACGTTTATCCGAGGAGTCTTTTGAATAGGCAAGGCTACGACTACTAGAATGTATTTCGTCACAATGTTATTTTCATACTGTATCAATAACATGCGATCTTAGACTGAGGTATCAGTGTTCCCAGTCCGACTAGGCAATGTTTAGAGAGAATGCCTCCTTGTAACACCTAGTATGCATTGCTTGCTCCACGCTTCTTTAGGCGAGCTCTTCGAGAGCATAGTTGGCCGTTCACGGGAGCAACGCTCTACCTCCGATGCAGCCTTCTTCAGAATTGGCATAGCCGAGCACATAGCACTGACGACTGGTGAGTGTCATCCCGCGCAATAGCATTACGATTACCGATAAATGCGTGAAGTCACCTGCTTGGTATACATCTTTACCTGGGATTGCATTGTAACCGCGACCAAATTGGCCTGGCGTGTTTGCGGGAGAACATCAGTCCCTTTCTTAGTGAATAAAATTCACTGAATTGGCAGCCTGTTAGCCTGCGGAAGGCGACAGCATTAAAGCGGCGTGGCATTCAGCCCAATGCGGAAATGGAACTGCCATCATTTTCCAGCTGATTGCCACTCTTCTTTCAACCACGATCATTGGCCGAATTGAATCAACCTTCCAGCCTCTTCCAGCCTTTCTTACAACTCGGAGATCTAATGAGCTGTACTCCAGGCTGTTACTGGACGACCCTGGATCTGATTGGAGTTCTCTGAATCTACTGGCGGCCATCTGTCAGTTCAGATTCCAGGCAGCACAGCGACATATCGCCTCCTGTATTTCCGGGAATAAGCCTCAGGCTGCTGCTGTAGCTTGCTCTTGCTCTTACGAAATAGTGGACTGGGATTGAAACATAGACTGCATCGCTGCGGAACTCTATGGAGCGTTAGCATCCCCCGCCTTCGGGCACCTTTCACTGAACCAAGTTCTACCAAAGTTTCAGGCACTTGGAAAAGAGAGGGGGGTGACTCGTAGTCGCTATAAATGACTTTCAGTGACGTTCTCTATCGGGCTTGAATCTGGGAGTTCGGAGTCTCGTTGCATGGAATGTACGTCGGCGATACTTTAAAATCCCAACCAAATATCACGCTGACACGGATATTAATGTCTCAAGCACGTTTGCTCGATGAGACAAGCTCACGATGGACGAACACGTCGTCCAATTAAATAGAGCGCTCCAAACGCCTATTGCGAGCTTGTCGCCAATATGCCGTATACAGGAATACTGTATAGAGAGTCAACATGTCCCGCCGGTCAAGTGGGACAAGAGAACCTTCACCCTCGTTTCTTGCGATGTAAATGGGTTTAAACAAGTCGACATTTCCCCGCCGCCTCCCCGGGGCAAAAATTGAAAAATGGTGAAATTGACATCCTCTGTAGGCTCAAACCCATGATGGAATTGACGAGAGCTCGTTGCGCTCCATAACGTTTCCTTGCAACCGTCATTTCTGGCGTAATTTTCGACGCCCTTGTGAGGATTCAATTAGATTCCATATTCGTGCAGTGCACTTGCGCAAAAATTTGCAACTCGAAGAAAAAAGAAAAGAAAAGAAAATGCTTCCAGTGCAGTGCTAGACTCCTATATATACCCCACTACTCTGCTCGACTTCCTCTCATCGTTCATCACCTGCCTACCACAGCTTACTTACTCGCCATATCCACCTATCATGCTTTCTACTACCACCCGCTTTTTTACCAACGCCCGCGGCGCTGCTCGCCTCGCTCGACCAGCTCCTGCGCGTGCATCTGTGCGTCTATCCAGCAGCATCGCTGCCAAAACCGCCAAAACGCGCGCCACTGCGCTCGCGTCCCGTCCCTCTAGGTCTTCACCGAACCCTGGCGCCTCGCGTGGCCTAGCTTCGGTAGTCGACGTCCCAGGATCGGGCAAGGTTCCCGTGGCCCCTCTGGAGACTATTGACTTCGGTCTTCTAGAATCCAAGGACCCAGAGGAAGTAAAGAAACTCCTGCGCTGTTGTCAGACGCACGGATTCTTCTATCTTGATCTCCAGACTTGCAAAAATGGCCGGCAGATTCTGGAGGACGAGCAAGGACTGTTGGAGTTTATGAGGGAGTATTTCGACAAGCCTAACGACGTGAAAATGCTCGATAACAGGAATCACCCTAGCTTCGGGTATGTCGCTTTTACTCCATGGTTTGCTTCCCTTGTAACTGACACCCAATCGATTCAGGTTCAAACCAGTGGGTCTTTACTCTGGCGTCAAGGAAAACTCCCGTGATAGCTATGAAACTCTCAAGGTACAATCTTGTCGCTCTATCATCAAACCTCGTGGACTGAACTCCCATACTACATAGGTACAACGCGCAGAGATGGTCGAAAAATCGGCCAATCTTCCCTCTGGAGTCAAAACTCAGATTGAGCTGTTTGACAGCTTCATGAGTCTTTCTCATCACATCACTCAC
>Ga0247730_1002053_pt1 | contig 10048 bp, 9 predicted proteins | sample UWRJL073202C2_FD_180959 | JGI IMG/M metagenome (GOLD analysis project Ga0247730, IMG submission 180959) | Plant litter microbial communities from Arlington Agricultural Research Station in Wisconsin, United States - UWRJ-L073-202C-2 | ecosystem: Environmental > Terrestrial > Plant litter >...
CGCAAAAACAGAAATACTCCAGAAAGGGCAAACGCCCTATCAGGTGACGCGGGGTGGAGCAGCCCGGTAGCTCGTCAGGCTCATAACCTGAAGGCCGCAGGTTCAAATCCTGCCCCCGCAACCAAATTAAAATACCAAAAACCATGCAAAAGCCCGCTGAACAGATGTTCGCGGGCTTTTTGGCGTTCTCCAACACCGTTCGAGGATTACAACGCAATCAGGAGGACATCGTGCGGACTTCAAGTTTTTGAACGGAGCATCTTCATTGTTTCCAAAATAGCGACAATGCGTGCTGTGGCGCTGGACTGTCCGAGCGGGCAAGGTTCGTCGTAATCTGTGCAGTACGCCAGACCGAACGGAGTTTGCCATGAGCAGCGGAATTCACCATGTCACCCTGATCACCCGCAAGGTCCAGGCCAATGTCGATTTCTACCTGGGCTTTCTCGGATTGCGGCTGGTCAAGCGGACCGGTGGTTTCGAGGATGCGGCGCAATTGCACCTGTTTTACGGCGACGGTGCCGCCAGTCCCGGATCGCTGATCACGTTCCTTGTTTGGGAAGATGGGTCGCCAGGCCGCGTCGGCCATGGGGCGCCGAGCGAAGTGGCGTTTTCGATTGCACCCGAGGCGATCGGCTTCTGGCTGACGCGCGCGCTGCAGTTCCATGTGACCGTCAGCGGACCGGCGCAGGAATTTGGCGAACCGGTGCTCAGGTTGACCGATCCCGACGGCATCATCGTCAAGCTGGTCGGCAGCCGTCAGCAGGAGGCCGTGGTTCCATGGGCGTCGGAAGGCATTGCTGCGGAAAACGCCGTCCAACGGCTGCGCGGCGCCACGATCCTGTCGGAAAAGCCGGCTGAGACGATTGCCTTCCTTGAGCAACACACGGGCTTCGTCGCCGGTCCCGAACAGGCGGGTGTGCGGCGCCTGATGTCTGAGGCGCTGGATGTGATCGACGTGCGCAATGCCAGCGGTTTCTGGACGGCGGCGCCGGGCACCGGCACCATCGACCACATCGCCCTGCGCGCCGCAGATCGTCGTCACGTCGAGGTGGTGCGGGATGCGCTCGAAGTAGGGCCACACGGGCCTGTTTCGGCGCATGACCGCAAATATTTCTACTCGCTCTATGTCCGAGAACCGGGTGGCACGCTGATCGAATTGGCGAGCGACGGCCCCGGCTTTGCCATCGACGAGCCGATCGACAGCCTGGGGACCCAGCTGTTTCTGCCGCCGCATGCGCTGGCCGACGGCGACGACGCGACCATGCTGCCGCAGTTTTCGCTGCCCGGAGAAGAGCGAATCGTATACCGCGACCTGCCCTTCGTGCACCGAATTCATGTGCCGGAGCACCCCGACGGCACGACGCTGCTCCTGTTGCACGGCACCGGCGGCAACGAGGCCAGCCTGCTGCCGCTGGGCCGCCGGCTGCTTGCGCATGCGACCTTGATCGGCGTGCGGGGACGATCGACCGAGGAAGGGGTCGCGCGGTTCTTTCGTCGGTTCAGTGACGCCCGCTTCGACCAGGGCGATATTGCCGCGGAAGCCGAGGCTTTTGCCGCCTTCGTCGAGGAAACCCGGCTTGCCTATGGCGTCGATCTGCAACGCGCGGCGTTTCTCGGCTATTCCAACGGCGCCAACATGCTCGGGGCGGTGATGCTGTTGCGTCCAGGCGTGGTGCGTCATGCGGTGCTGTTGCGGGCGATGAATGTTGTTGAACATCCGCAGGCCTACGGCCCGCAGGGCCATGCGCTGATCGTGACCGGGGCGCACGATCCCTATGGCGTGCATGCCGCCGAACTGCAAACCCATCTGCTGCAGGCCGGCATTGAGCTAACGATCGAGACGGTTTCGGCGGCCCATGAGATCGGGCCGGCCGATGAAGCGATTGCGGGCGGTTGGCTGGGCGATGTGTTAGCGCACCGCCGGACGGGCGAGGCCAATTGAGTTATTGGTGCGGTCTTCCGTCCAGGCGCAGTCTGCGATAGCGTCATCAATCGTCCTTGTGCCCCGTCTCGGGTTCAAGGCGTGTGCGCGTGCCAGTCGTCGGCGGTCTTATTGTCAGAACGGAATTTTTGTGAAAACCGCCATCAGCCTTTCCCTCCTGATTTCGGCACTGCTGCCGTTACCGGTACGCGCCGACTGGTCGCCAATCGAGCGTGTGGACAACTATGCAATTTCCGGCACCTCGGTCGCCGAACTCTATGCCTCGATCGGGGCGCGCGGTCCGAAAATCGGCGGCGGCGGCGGGGCGATCGCGCATACCAATTTCAAGCTGACCTGGACACGTAACTATGTGCCGCAGGCCGGCAGTTGCACACTGGCCTCAGCGCGGCCAAAACTGGTGATCACCTATACACTGCCGAAGCTCGGCAATGCCGTGCCGGCCGATGTGCGGCGAAAATGGTCGGTATTCATCGCCGGAGTCGAAAAGCACGAGCGGGTTCATGGCGCGTTCATCGAGACGATGGTGCGCCAGATCGAGGCGGAGAGCGTTGGGCTGACGGTGGCCGACGATCCTGAATGCCGGAAAATCCGCGTGGTGCTGACGGAGCGGCTCGGGCGGATATCGGACGAGCGGGTGCGCAAGAACCGGGATTTCGACCGGCTGGAACTGAATGCCGGCGGCGCGGTGCACCAGTTGATCCTGCAGTTTTTGAACCCGTAGCAGGGTGGACTGAGATCATCGCGCGATTGTCAGCTTTGCCAAGCATATAAGGACAAGACCGCCAGCCAAACAACAATATCGTCCTGCCCGGCCCGGTGCGATCCGTTGGGCTGGCGCGGCAGGGCGTTGCCCCGAGTTTCGATGTCGGCTGGGGGGAGGACGATCAACCGATCAGCAGCAGAGCGCCCAGCGATAGCAGCAGCGCCGGCACCATCACCACGATACCGAGTTTGAGAAACTGCCAGGCGCCGACATGCAGGCCCTCGCGGCGCAGGGCCGTCAGCCAGAGGATGGTGGCCAGCGAGCCGGTAACCGACAGGTTGGGGCCGAGATCGACGCCGATCAGGATGGCGCCGGCGATGGTCGGCGATGCCTCAGCTGCCTGCACGGCGCTGCCGGCGACCAGGCCTGCGGGCAGGTTGTTGACGAGGTTGGAGGCGAGCGCCACCAGCAGGCCGGCGCCGAATGCGGTCTGCTGCGGGGCTTGCGCAGCAAAGCGGCGCAGTTCGGCCGCGAGCTGACGGATCAGCCCGGTGTTGTCGAGTGCCTCGACCACAACAAACAGGCCGGCGACCAGCGGCAGAACGCTCCAGGACACATGTCTGAGCACGGCAACCGGGCTTTCGCGGTTGACCAGCACGATCAGCAGCAGGGTCAGTAGGCCGGCAACAAAAGTGGGCAGGCCGAGATCGGCGCCCAGCGCCGAGGTCGCGATCAGTCCTGCGGCTGTCAGCACCAGACCGACGCCGGCCACTTTTGCCGCAGCCGAAAGATAGGGGCTTTCGACATGGGTGGCCACGGTATCGGCGGCGAGCACCCGGCGCTGGGTCCAGTACAGCGCGGCATAAGTGGCAGCGATGGCGGCGATCGATGGCAATGTGAAGGTTTTCAGCCATGTCGCGAGCGGCGGCATCTCGCCGCCGCCAAAGATCACCAGGTTGGCGGGATTGGAGATCGGCAGCACAAAACTGGCGGCATTGGCGATGAAGGCGCAGATCAGCAGATAGGGCAGCGGCTGCTTGACCCGCGCGGCACGGCAGGCTGCATAGACGGCCGGGGTCAGGACCACGGCGGTGGCATCATTGGAGAGGAAGGCGGTGACGACAATGCCGACGCCGAAGATCAGCGCGAACAGGCGTTTTGGCGAGCCCCTGGCATGGCTGGTGGCGATCGCTGCCAGCCAGTCGAACAGCCCTTCCTGGCGGGCGAGTTCCGACAGCAGCATCATGCCGATCAGAAACAGATAGACATCGAGACCCTTAAGAATGCCGCTCCAGGCGTCCATCGGGGCCAGCAGGCCGAGCGCAACGACAAGGCCGGCGCCGAGTACGGCCCAGATGGCCTCCGGCCAGCCGAACGGACGGGTGATGACCCCCAACGCTGTCAGTGCGGCGATTAGCCAGGTGAGGGTAGACGGCGCGGCGATTGTCTGGAGCATGGCTGATGGATCTCGGGCGGGAATTCGGACGAGGTTCTGGCAGGTGATCGGCTGCTGCTGTAACATGGATTTTTTCGGAAATAAGCAAGGGTGAAGCAGTGATTTTGCGAATGATTGATCGCCGAGATTGAGGCGCATGTGATCGGGCCCCAAAAGGGATATCGTGAGACGTTGGCGCGACCGCTGAACAACGCGGCATGTTGCGTCCGTTCTGAAATGCCATATTCTGCGCCGCGACGGGTGCTCGCTGGTCTGAGACATGGCGGATGGCGCCATCCGGATCACTGGGATTTTGCAGGACCCGTTCAATGCGCGCGATCAAAGTCGTGGATTACGATCCCCATTGGATCAAATATTCGAGGCCGAGAGGCCAGACTTGTTCGCCCTCCTGGGCGACCTTGTCGAGGATATCCATCACATCGGCAGCACCTCCGTGGAAGGGCTTCCGGCAAAACCCAAAATCGATATGGATGCCATCGTTCGACGCGCCGAGCTGGTCGAGGACGCGGTCATCCGCGTACAGTCGACCGGAAACTATACATTTCATGGCGCACCTTATGGGGATGGACGCTGGACTTTCACCTCGGGGCGCGGATTTTATGGGATCCGGCTTTATCTGTGCGGGCCTGACAACGAGTCACACGCGAAACGCATATTGTTTCGGGATTGGTTACGCACGCACCCGTCCGATGCGGCCGAATATGCATCGCTGAAACGTCTACTGGCCGGCGAGGCGAACGGCGACTGGGATTTTTACACGGGAGGCAAAGCGGATTTCATCTCGAGGATCGTGCGGCAAGCCTTGATGCTGGCCCGGTAATGGCAAAGGGTTTTCGCGGTCAAAGTGCGCCCTCACGCTGATGTGCTTATCTTGCGATTTGCTCACGGCCTGCACCTTGAGAAGCGGATCGAGCGGTGCCAGTGGCCGTTATCCGCGTTCTTTGGCGCGCTACACGCGCGGTTTCCCATCATCTATTAGCGTCTTGGAACTTTCCCAATTCTGGCACGTTTTCGCGCTGCTTCTCGACATTGCCACTGGTTATCCGCCCTCTCTCCTCCCGATACTGGAACGCACGTGCAACACAACAAATCGACGGCACTCCCGCTTGCGGGCCGATCCATGGTGGCGCTGGCGGCGCTGAATTTCTTTCTGGCGGATGCGCGCGACGGGCTGGGGCCGTTTCTCGACGGCTATCTGGCGACCCAGGGCTGGTCGCCGTTCACGCTCGGGATGATCGCCACCTTTGGCGGCATTCTGGGGATGATCTCGACGCCGCTGTTCGGGGCGCTGGTCGATGCCTCGGCCTACAAGCGCAGCCTGATTGCCATACCGGTGGTGCTGGTAACGGCGGCGGCCTTGTGGACTTTGGCCAGTCCGAGCGGCGTGGCGGTTTTCGGCGGACAGGCGACCACCGCCATTGTCGGGGCTGTGATTGGGCCGGCGCTGATCGGCTTGACGCTCGGGCTGGTGGGCGAGGCAGCCTTTCCCGGACAGGTCTCGCGCAACGAATTCTGGAACCATGTCGGCAACGTGTTTTCGCTCGCCTGCGTCTATGGCGCCACGGTGGTGTTCGGACTGTCCGGGGTAATCGGACTGATGGTGCTGACGGCAATCGGGGCGCTGGTGGCGATCGCCTGCATCGATCCGCAAAAGATCGATCACAAGGTGGCGCGCGGGCTGGCGCATGACGATGGCGCGCCGGGACCGTCCGGCTACTCGGTGCTGGTGAGCACGCCAGGGCTGGTGTTTCTGGCGCTGATCCTGCTGGTATTCCACTTCGGTAATGCGCCGATCAGCCGGCTGATCTCGCAGGATTTCTCGCTGCAACTGGGCACGCCGTTCCGCACAACGGCGATCACCACCGGCGTGTCGCAGCTGGCGATGATCGTAATGGCGGTGGCGGCACCCTTCCTGATCCGCCGCTTCGGGCTTTCCTCGGTGTTCTTCGTGGCGCTGGCGGCGCTGCCCATCCGAGGCGCGATCGCCGGCAGTTTCGACAGTTTTGCAGTGATCTATCCGGTGCAGATTCTCGATGGGATTGGGGCCGGGCTGATCGGTATCGCCACGCCGATCGCAGCTGAGCGGATTCTGGCTGGAACCGGTCGGTTCAATGCGGGGCTGGCCGCAGTAATGACCGTGCAGGGGATCGGTGCGTCGCTGAGCAATGTGGTGGCCGGCTGGCTGACGGCCGAGGGCGGCTATGCGCTGGCCTACTGGGTGCATGGCGGCGTGGCGGTGCTGGCTCTTGTGATGTTTGTCGTCTGGAGGGGCAGCGTCGCGCCGCATCGGGATCAGGTCGGTGCGCCTTCCCGGCCGTTGGCGCGGCAATAGGCTTCGCCGGCGGCGATCGCCTGTTCGCGGTTTTTGTAGGGGCCTGTCAGGATCTTGTGAGCGCCGCGAAAGCTTACCACGCAGCTTTTGGTCAGCGCATCGAATATGATCGTCATGTCCGGTTCATAGCCCACATCAAGCTCCTGGTCTCATTGGCGAGAACCAGTCCAATCTATATTGTGTGGATGTTGTTCCAGAATGCGATCGTTTGTCGGTAATCGGACGACGTTTTTATGCCGTCAGCGACGCTTTGAGATCCTGCGGAGTCTTCAAGCCACCATGGAACTTGGTCAGCATGACGCCGGCCACATGGGTGGCGCGGGGACCTTTGGGATCGATGCCGTGTTCTTCGCACCATTCCTGAAGTGTCTGCTGTAACATGGCGATCTCGTCAGGGCGGATGATGTTGCCGACATAGCCGAAGTCTTTGTGGTCCATGGCGCCATATCTCCACATGACCGGTTCGCATGAATGCGTCCGTGTGCGAACCATAGGCCATGATTTTCCGCACGCAACAACATGTCCGAAACCGGACCAATCAAGCCTGCGGCATCCGATTGGATCTATTCGACCCAGCCACGCTCGCGGCAATAGGCCTCGCCAGCAAGAATGGTTTGGGCGCGGTTGAAGAACGGGCCCTTGAGGATCTTGAACGTTCCGCGAAAACTGACAACACAGGTCTTTGTCTGCGCATCGAAGACGATCGTCATCTCTGCTTCATAGGCCAAATCGGTCCTCATTCGGTTGGAGCTGAGGAGAGTCTACGCCATGGAAGTTAATGGTCCAATGCAATACGTCAGCGTGTAGGATACTGTACGCAGCCATATTGCCTGTCTTGCTGTCAGGCGTTGGTCTGAGCATGCGGACTGTCAAGCCGCTCGATCAGGGTGGCGCTGGCCTGGTTGACGCCGATCAGCTCGACGGCAATGCCGTGGGCGCGAAACCGCTGCACGACCTTGTCGAGTGCGGCCGCTGCTGTGATGTCCCAGAAATGTGCCTGGCTCAATTCGATGACGACCGTCATTCCCGCGGCGTCGACGATGTCGAACGAATCGACAAAAATGTCGGCAGAGGCAAAGAAGATCTGGCCCGAGACCCGATATTGTAGCGTGTTCGTATCCGCATCGAACTGGCGCTCGACCTTCAACAGGCTGGCGACCTTGAAAGTGAAGAACACGCCGCTGAGCAGCACGCCAACGGTGACGCCGAGCGCCAGATTGTCGGTCAGGACGGTGACGGCAACGGTCGCCAACATCACCGCGCTCGACAGCTTCGGGTGCACCACAACCGCGCGCAGCGACGACCAGTCGAAAGTGTCGATCGATACCATCACCATGATCGCGACGAGGGCGGCGACCGGCACCTGCGACACCCAGGGTTTTAGCAGCACCATCAGGATCAGCAAAAATGCGCCGGCAAACAGGGTCGAGAGACGGCCACGGCCGCCATATTTGACGTTGCTGACCGTCTGGCCGATCATGCCGCAGCCGGCGATGCCGCCGAACAGGCTGGCAGCGGTGTTGGCAAGGCCGAGGCCTGTGGCTTCGCGGTTCTTGTTGCTCGGGCTGTCGGTGAGATCATCGACGACGCTGGCGGTCATCAGCGATTCCAAGAGGCCGACCATGGCGATCGCCAAGGCGGGGCCGGCGATGATGGCCAGTGTCTCAAGTGTGAGCGGCACCTGCGGCCAGGCGAACATCGGCAGCGAATCCGGCAACTGGCCGAGATCGGCGACGGTTTTGACTGGCAGCTGTAGCAGCGTGCAGGCGACGGTCAGCACAACGATGCAGATCAGCGGCGAGGGGATGGCGGTGGTGATGCGCGGCACCATGTAGATCAGTACCAGGCCGGCAGCGAGCACCGCATAGGTTTCCCAGCCCGAGCCGATGATCTGTGGCAGCTGCGCCGAAAAGATCAGGATGGCGAGCGCATTGACGAAGCCGGTGCGCACCGATTTCGAGACGAAGCGCATCAGCACACCAAGCCGCAGCAGGCCGAAGACGATCTGCAGCAGGCCGGCGAGCATGCCGGCCGCGAGCAGATAGGGCAGGCCGTGGCTATGCACCAGCGGGGCTGCGACCAGCGCCACCGAGCCAGCGGCGGCCGAAACCATCGCCGGGCGACCGCCGGCAAAGGCGATGACGATGCCGATCACGAAGGAGGCAAACAGCCCGACCTGCGGATCGACGCCGGCGGCAAAGGAAAAGGCGATGACTTCGGGGATCAGCGCAAAGGTGGCGACGGCGCCGGCCAGCATTTCGCGCGACGGGTGGGCAAACCATTCGCGACGAATGGAGGAGGACAGGAACATGGATGAAAATCTCGCAAAGCTGGCCATGGGCGGACCTCGGTCGAGGGCGGCGATGGGGCAGGCAGGTTTTTGCGTGGTCCGGCGGATTGGCGGCCGGAATAGCCACCCGGATTTGCACCGGGTCCAGTCGAGTGTCGATTTTATAGTCGCGGTTTATGTTGCAAGGCAAGAGGTCCAAGCCGAGTTTCTTTCACGAGATGGCATGCATGCGGGCCTGGTTTGCGGCATAAGCTGCGAGAACGAAGCAAACAGCGGTTGGCGGTATTAAAATGCAGGATGATGCACGATCGAGACTGGTGATGTTTTCCGGCGGCAGCGCCTGCCGCTCGATCAATCTGGCCCTGTCGCGGCGGCCGGTGCATCTGACGCGGGTGGTGCCGAGCTGGGACAGTGGCGGCAGCTCGAAAATCTTGCGCGAGCAGTTCGACAACTTTCTGTCGATCGGCGATATCCGCCAGGCGCTGATGACGATGGCGCATGGCGAGGGCTGTGCCGGCGAGGTGGTGAAGATCTGCAATTCGCGGATTTCCGACAATCTTGGTCGAGACGAGGCGGCCAACGAATTTGCCTATTTTGCCGAGGGCCGGCATCCGATGCTGCTGGAAATGGAGCCGGGATTGCGCGGTGCCATCCTCAACTACCTGCAGACGTTTGGCGCGCGCATCGATGCCGGCTTCGATTTCCGCAATGGCAGCATCGGCAATTTCATCCTGACCGGCGCCTATCTGGCCCACAACAACGACATCAACACGGCAATCTTTGTGTTCCGAAAACTGTGCGGCATCGAGGGCAGCGTCTGGCCGTCCTCGGTGCAGAACGGCGTCGATCTTTCGGCGGTGCTTGGCAATGGCAAAGTGGTCAACAAGCAGCATCGGGTGACGGCGCTGGATCGGGCGGATTCGGAAAGCGGCATTGCGGGCATTTCACTGGTCGCCATGGATGGCCGTGACGTGCGCGCCAACGAGGCGGTGCTGGAGGCGATCGAACTGGCGGATGCGATCGTGTTCGGGCCGGGAAGTTTCTTTTCCAGCATTCTGCCGCATCTGCTGGTGGGCGGCGTGGTCGACGCGGTCGAGCGCAATCGCGGGGCGCTGAAGGTGTTCGTCGGCAATATTCTGCAGTGCCGCGAAACGTTTTCGCTCAGCCTTGCAGATACCGTTGCCCGGTTCGACGAAAGCTGGCGCAAGAATGGTGGTATGGTGGGTGCGGGATTGACGCATGTGCTGGCCAACCGCGAGCTGTTTCCGTTCGAAAAGACCGTCGGCTCGTTTGCCTATCTCGGCAATGGCGATCTTGCGGGTCAG
>Ga0247730_1002055_pt1 | contig 10035 bp, 8 predicted proteins | sample UWRJL073202C2_FD_180959 | JGI IMG/M metagenome (GOLD analysis project Ga0247730, IMG submission 180959) | Plant litter microbial communities from Arlington Agricultural Research Station in Wisconsin, United States - UWRJ-L073-202C-2 | ecosystem: Environmental > Terrestrial > Plant litter >...
CGGTCAGCACGCCGGTAAAAGCACGGCGTGTCATGGTGCCTTCCAGGCTCACGGTTCCGGAACGCGCCAGTTTCGTGTCTCTCATCTTGGTCTCCTTGATTCCCCTGTGCATGCCCGCCAAACACGGCGTCTTCATGACAAGGGACGCGCCCGACATCCGATCGCCAGACGACCGTTATCCGTTAGATAGGCGCGAATGTCAGCGTTCAATGATATCGGCTTCGGTCGGCACCAGAATTTCGCGTTTGCCGGCATGATTGGCCGGGCCGATGATACCTTCGTTTTCCATCCGCTCGATCAGCGAGGCCGCGCGGTTGTAGCCGATACCGAGGCGGCGCTGGATATAGGAGGTGGAGGCCTTGCCGTCCTTCAGCACGATCGCCACGGCTTGGTCATAGGGATCATCGGACTCGGCAAGGTTGGAGGTCCCCATCGGGCCGCCGCCGCCGTGATCGTCATCCTCGTCGTCATCGGCTGTGATCGCGTCGAGGTATTCCGGCGTCCCTTGAGTTTTGAGATACGCAACAATGTCCTCGACCTCGTTGTCGGAAACGAACGGGCCGTGGACGCGCTGGATGCGGCCGCCACCGGCCATGTAGAGCATGTCGCCCATGCCCAGCAACTGTTCGGCGCCCTGCTCGCCCAGGATGGTGCGGCTGTCGATCTTGGAGGTCACCTGGAAGGAGATGCGGGTCGGGAAATTGGCTTTGATCGTGCCGGTGATGACATCGACCGAGGGACGCTGAGTGGCCATGATCACATGGATGCCGGCCGCGCGCGCCATCTGCGCCAGGCGCTGCACCGCGCCTTCGATATCCTTGCCCGCCACCATCATCAGGTCGGCCATTTCGTCGATGATGACGACGATATAGGGGATCGGCTTCAGGTCGAACTCTTCCGTCTCGTACATCGCCTCGCCGGTCTGGCGATCAAAACCGGTTTGCACGGTGCGGGTCAGCACCTCACCCTTGGCGATCGCCTGTTCGACGCGGGTATTGAAACCGTCGATGTTGCGCACGCCGATTTTCGACATCTTCTTGTAGCGCTCTTCCATCTCGCGCACGGTCCATTTGAGCGCGACGACAGCTTTCTTTGGGTCGGTCACGACTGGCGACAGAAGATGCGGAATGCCGTCATAGACCGACAATTCGAGCATTTTCGGGTCGATCATGATCAGCCGGCATTTTTCCGGCGACATCCGGTAGAGCAGCGACAGGATCATCGTGTTGATCGCCACCGACTTGCCGGAACCCGTGGTACCGGCGACCAAGAGATGGGGCATTTTTGCGATGTCGACGATCACCGGTTCGCCGTTGATGGTTTTGCCGAGCGCCATGGCAAGCTTCGCCTTGCTGGTCTCGAAATCGCGCGACCCGATCAGCTCGCGCAGGTAGACGGTCTCGCGGGTGGCATTCGGCAGCTCGATGCCGATCGCGTTGCGGCCGGGGACGACGGCGACGCGGGCGGCAATCGCGCTCATCGAGCGGGCGATATCGTCAGCCAGACCGATGACGCGCGACGACTTGATGCCGGGGGCCGGCTCCAGTTCGTAAAGGGTCACCACAGGGCCAGGGCGGACATGAATGATCTCGCCCTTGACGCCAAAATCTTCCAGCACGCCTTCGAGCATGCGGGCATTCTGCTCCAGCGCTTCTGCGCTGAGCGTCGAATCGCGCACAACGTTTTTCGGCTCCGCCAGCAGATGCACGGAAGGCAGCTGGAAGCCGTCGGGATCGATGAACGAGCCTTGGGCTTCGCGCTCGACACGAGCACCGACCTTGGGACGAGGCGGCGGCGCGACGACGCGCGGACGGCCATCGCCGAGGCCGCGCTGGGCGGGCTTGGCAACCCAGTCGTCATCGTCCTCTTCGTCCTCGTCGGGCAGAATATCGGCCGGACGCGGCAGGCCGCGATCGAAGGGCGCTTCACCCAACTCATCATCGTCGAGCGACATCGGCGGGGCGGCGACCATCCGGCGCGGCGAGCGGATGCTCTGCGGCGCGCCATCGAGGGTCGGCTCGGCGCGCTGACCGGGCGTTGGCGCCTTTGGTCGCGACGGCTCGTTTAGCGTGCCGAACTCGTCCTCGTTGAAATCGTAGGGCTGATCGAAATCCGAGCGCATGCGGCTGCGCGGCTTGATGCCAACCAGACGGCGCAGACGGGCGCCGGACGTGTGCCAGTGATGCGACAGGGCGCCGAGCGTCAGCCAGATGCCCCAGCTGCGCCAGCCACCCTCGTCGTCGCTGTCATCGGCATCGCGCACGGTGCGGGCCTTGCTCGGTGAAACGGGCGCATCGTCCTGCTCGTCCTTTTCCGGCAGTTCGCGGTGGATAAGCGCCGCGGCAAACAGCATCAGCCACAGGGCCGGCAGCGCAAAGATGGCACCGAGCACCATGGCAAACGTACCGGTCGGATAGGCGCCGATAAACAGCGCCGGAAACCTGAGAATCATATCGCCGATGACGCCGCCGATGCCATTGGGGATTGGCCAGGTGGGCGGCGCCGGAAAACAGCCGATCACGGCGGCCGCCACCAGCGAGCCGCCGAGCCAGGCGGCGATGCGGGCCGGAATGCGGTAGACGCGGCGGTTGGAAATCAGCGCCAGCGCCCAGGCAACGATCGGCAACAGGGCGACGACGCTGGCAAGGCCCAGGAACTGCATCATCAGATCGGCGAATTCGGCGCCGGCATGGCCGAGCAGATTGGTCGGCGGGTTGCTGGTGGCGTAGGAAAAGCTCGGATCGGAGACGTTCCAGGTGGACAGTGCCGCGACTGCGAGCGCCAGTGCCAGGAAGAGCGCAAAGCCGGCCAGCGCCAGCACTTGGCGCACCACGAAGGCGGTTAGTACGAAGCGGGTCAGACGCCCGTCCACAGTTGCCGAATTGCTGCTTCTACCCATCGATCGTCAGCCTGTCTGTTTGCCGAATCATGGCGAATCGGGCGAAGAGACGCCGAATTCCGCTATTTCCGACCAAGCTAACCGTCAGACAGTTAATGCGACATTAACCATGCACGTCATCGGCGCAAACAAGCCGGGATAATCGCGCGGCATTGGCAAATGCGACACAATCGCCAGATCGGATGTGTGCCGCAGGCGCTGGCCGGTCAGTAAACGGACACCGCTGAGGACAAAAAAATGCCCGAACCAGAGGTCCGGGCAATAGCGGCCTGTATTGCGACAGGTCGAAAGGTCATTGAGCGGCACCGGCTTTCCGGTGCCGCAACGCTTTTTAGGAGTGGTAGGCGGCTTCGCCGTGGGTCGCGAGGTCGAGACCTTCGCGTTCGGCTTCGACCGGGACGCGCAGGCCAACGATGACGTCGACGATCTTGTAGAGGATGATCGATCCGATACCAGACCATGCGACCGTGACGAGCACGCCCTTGAGCTGGGCCCAGACCTGCGTCGCCGTACCGGCATAGGTCGCGGCGAAATCGGCGGTCGAATAGTCGACGATACCTGCACCGCCCAGAGCCGGGTTGACGAATACACCGGTCAGCAGCGCACCGAGGATGCCGCCGATGCCGTGTACACCGAACACGTCTGCCGTGTCATCGTAGCCGAACTTGTTCTTGACGGTGGAGACGAAGAAGTAGCAAATCGGCGAAACGATCAGACCCATGACGATCGCGCCCATCGGACCGACAAAGCCGGCAGCAGGCGTGATGACAACGAGGCCTGCAACTGCACCAGATGCGGCGCCGAGCATCGAGGCTTTACCACGCGTGAAGGTTTCGACGATGGCCCAGGCAATGATAGCGGCAGCGGCGGCAACAAATGTGTTGATCATCGCGAGAGCAGCATAGCCATTGGCTTCCAGGTTCGAGCCGGCGTTGAAGCCGAACCAACCGACCCAGAGAAGGGCGGCGCCGACCATGGTCAGGGTCATGGAGTGCGGAGCCATCATATCCTTGCCGAAGCCAGTGCGCTTGCCGATCATGATCGCGCCGACAAGGCCCGCAATACCCGCATTGATGTGAACGACGGTGCCGCCGGCGAAGTCGATCGCGCCGAAGCCGAAAATCAGGCCGGTTGGGCCGGTATAGGCGCTAGGACCGCCCCAGAACCAGACCATGTGGGCCATCGGGAAGTAGACGAAGGTTAGCCACAGGATGGTGAACAGGATGACGGCGGAGAACTTGATTCGTTCGGCAAAGGCACCGACGATCAGGGCCGGCGTGATGGCCGCAAAGGTCATCTGGAAGCAGACAAAAGCCAGTTCCGGAATGGCGGCACCCTTGGTGAAGCTCTCCGACAGCGTCGTGGTGTCGACGCCCGCGAGAAACATCTTGGACAGACCGCCGACGAAGGCATTGCCTTCGGTAAATGCAAGCGAATAGCCGTAGGTGACCCAGATGATCATCGCGACAGCTGCGATCATCAGGACCTGCATCAGGACCGACAGCATGTTCTTGGTGCGGACCAGGCCGCCGTAAAACAGCGCTAGGCCCGGAACTGTCATGAGAAGGACGAGGATGGATGAAATCAGCATCCACGTGGTATCGCCCTTATCGACGGTCATGGCGGGTGCCGCAGCAGCCTCGGCAACCGGAGCAGCCGCAGTCTGCGCGAAAGCCACAGCCGGTGCAAGCAGGGCTGCGGAGGCAGCGCTGATGCGTCCGAGGTTGGAATAAATCTTGGAAATTGACATTGAAAACAGCTCCCTGATCAGCTTACAGCGCTTCTGAATTGGTTTCGCCGGTGCGGATACGCACGGCCTGTTCGATCGAATAGACAAAGATCTTGCCGTCGCCGATCTGACCGGTCTTGGCAGACGCGGCGATCGCTTCGACGGCCTTTTCGACGATGTCGGAGGCAACCGCGATTTCGATCTTCAGCTTCGGCAGGAAGCTCACGGCGTATTCGGTGCCGCGATAGATTTCCGTATGTCCCTTCTGGCGCCCGTAACCCTTGACCTCGGTTACAGTCAGGCCCTGAATGCCGACCGCCGTGAGTGCTTCGCGCACTTCATCAAGCTTGAACGGCTTGATAATGGCCATCACAATTTTCATCTAGTTTCCCATCCTCTGTTTTGTCCTCGGCGCAAGGCCGGTTCTCCTTGCCGCAGCAAGATCCGGTGCAGCGACTGGGCTTTCCCATTCAAAGCCCGTGCCAGATTCGAATGAAGCAATAAGCTATTGAAATGTAAAGATTATAAAACAGGCTTTGGTGATTTGGACAATTGCGTGGCAGGAATGCGACGAAATATTATGCAAATTTTGAAAATTGCACAAGCTTTAGTCATCTGCCTTTTTCCGAATCAACCCTTCCTGCGCCACCGAGGCGACGAGCACACCACTGCGTGTATAGAGGCTGCCACGCGTCATGCCGCGTGCACCGGACGCGCTCGGGCTGTCCTGACTGTACAGCATCCAATCACCGAGATCGCAGGGGCGGTGAAACCACATGGCATGGTCGAGGCTGGCGACCTGCAGGTTATCGGCAAAGATCGAAGTGCCATGCGCAAAAAGCGAGGCGTCGAGCAGCGTCATGTCGGAGAGATAGGCAAGCACTGCCGCCTGATAATGGCGATCCGCCGGCACGCGACCCACCGGCCGTACCCAGACATCCTGATGCGGCGGCAGCTTTTCCGACGACAGATAATGCTTCAGCGACACCGGCCGGATTTCAATCGGACGCGGCCGGCTCCAGTATTTCTGGATCGCCTCGGGGGCATTGGCCAGATAGGTTTTGGCAAAGGTCTGGTCGTTGATCAGCGTCTCTGGTGCTGCGACATCCGGCATCGCCATCTGATGATCGAAGCCGGGTTCCTCGACCTGGGACGAAGCCGACAGGGCAAAGATCGCATGACCATGCTGGATGGCGACCACCCGGCGGGTGGAAAAGCTCGATCCGTCGCGAATCTGCTCGACCTGATAGAGAATAGGCACGGCGGGATCGCCGGGTCGCATGAAATAGGCATGCAACGAATGCACGAAACGATCGCCAGATACGCAGCGCTGCGCCGCCATCAGTGCCTGGGCGATCACCTGGCCGCCAAACACCCGCTGCCAGCCGACCTGCGGGCTCGTGCCGCGAAAGAGGTTTTCCTCCAGCTTCTCCAGATCAAGCGTGGAGATCAATTGGTCCATCGCGGACAATGTTTCGGTCGGGCTCGACATTTTGACAAACTCCGGCTGTAGGAAGAGGTAAGACGATCCTCTATAGTGCGAAAAACACATTCTCAACAGCGATGGGAGACGGACATGCTGGATATGCTGGTGGTGGGCGGCGGCTACGTGGGTCTCGCGGCAGCGGTGGCCGTCAAGCAGGCCGCGCCGCATCTGGCGGTCGAGGTGATCGAGGCCGCCCCGGCTGATGTCTGGCAGAAGGACGAGCGCGCCTCGGCGATCATCGCCGCCGCGTCACGCATGCTCGACGTCTTTGGCGTCTGGAACGAGATTCTTCCGGAAGCGCAGCCGATCGACAGCATGATCGTCACCGATTCCAAAACGTCGGATCCGGTGCGCCCGGTTTTTCTGACCTTTGACGGCACTGTTACCGATGGCCAGCCCTTTGCGCATATGGTGCCGAACGTGGCGATGGTCGGGGCGCTGCGCGGCGCTTGCGACCGGCTTTCCATCCCCATCCGCCACGGTTTGAGCGCCACCGGGCTTGCCAGCGGCGAAAATAAGGCAACGATCACGCTCTCGGACGGCAGCAGCGTCGAGACCAAGCTGGTGGTCGCCTGCGACGGCGTGCGCTCGAAGCTGCGCGACATGGCCGGCATCAAGGTTGTCCACTGGGACTATGGCCAGTCCGGCATCGTCGTCACCGTTGAGCACGAGCGGCCGCACAATGGCTGCGCCGAAGAACACTTTCTGCCCTCCGGCCCGTTTGCCATCCTGCCGCTGAAAAACAACCGCTCGTCGCTCGTCTGGACGGAACGTACCAGCGATGCCGAACGGCTGATCGCCTCCGACGACCTGATTTTCGAGGAAGAACTGGAGCGTCGTTTCGGCCGCAAGCTCGGCGCATTAAAGCTGATCGGCGGGCGGCGCGCCTTCCCCCTCGGCCTCACACTCGCCCGTGCCTTCGTCGCCCCGCGGCTGGCGCTGGCCGGCGATTCGGCGCACGGCATTCATCCGATTTCCGGCCAGGGCCTCAATCTCGGCTTCAAGGACGTGGCGGCACTGGCCGAAACCATCGTTGAAGCTGACCGGCTTGGGCTCGATATCGGCTCTATCAACACGCTGGAACGCTACCAGTCCTGGCGCCGTTTCGACACGTTCCGAATGGGAGTAACGACCGACGTGCTGAACCGGCTGTTTTCCAACGACAGCACGCCGATCCGCATTGTTCGCGATTTCGGCCTTGGCCTGGTCGAGCGGCTGCCGAAGCTAAAATCCTATTTCATCGGGGAAGCGGCCGGCACCAGCGGCAAGGACGATCCGCGGCTGCTGTCCGGCAGCCCGCTCTGACGGCATAGCCGTGAAAGATCAGTCTTCGATCTTGCGGGCTTCCGACATCAGCATGATCGGAATGCCGTCGCGGATCGGGTAGGCGAGTTTGGCGCGGTCCGACACCAGCTCGTTGCGCTCGCGATCATAGGACAGCCGGCCCTTGGTCATCGGGCAGACCAGCAGTTCCAGCAGCTTTGGGTCGACCTTGCTGAGTTTCTCGTCCATGCCGAGTCGAACCTTATTGCAGGATGGTGTCGGTGTCGCCCGGGCCGCGGGCCAGCAGAAATTCGGTGATGGCAATCAGGGTTTCCGCCCGGGCCTTGAGGTCCGTGGCTTCCAGCAGCGCCTGCTTTTCGGCTGCACCGAAGGGCGACATCATCGACAGAGAATTCACCAGTGTCGTGTTGCTGGCACGCTCGACGCTCTCCCAGTCAGCTTCCAGCTTGTTGGCATCGAGATAGGCGCGAAACACCTTAAGCAGCGTGACACGATCGACAGCCCCCTCCTCGTCCTCGACGGTCAGGTCCGCCATGAACGGGGTCAGCCGGAAGGTGCGGTAGGGCTGCGCGCTTTTGACTTCCTCGATCAGCCGGAACCGGCAGATGCCGCTCAGCGACACGACATAGCGGCCGTCGCCGCTTTCGGCAAAAGAGGTCACGCGACCAATGCAGCCGATCTGGCAAAGGGCGGGATGGGCGGAATGCGGGTCTTCGGTTTCCGTCAAGGATGGCTGCACCATGCCGATCAGCCGGGTGCCGGCCAGAGCGGCATCGAACATCGCAAGGTAGCGCGGCTCGAACACGTTCAGCGGCAGCAGCCCACCTGGCAACAACAAGGCACCGGTCAGGGGAAAGACGGCAATGGTTTCAGGCAGGTCTTCCCGCTTTATATATCTGGCGTTTCCTACATGCATCAAGCTTGGTCCTGTCGGTTCTGCGTCCGCGACACAAGGCGCCGCCGTTCTCATAAAGGTGGAGCGGCGGTCGCAAAACACAAGGGCGAAGGCAGATGCTTATGCGAACAGGATCGAAGAAAGCTTGCGCCGGCCGGACAGCGTCGCCGGATCCTTGGGACCCCAGGCTTCGAAGAATGCCAGCAACTGCCGGCGGGCACCATCGTCGTCATAGGCACGGTCACGGCGCATGACGGTGATCAGATGATCCGCCGCTTCGTCGCGCAGTCCCTCGACGCTCAAGACCTTGGCCAGCTTGACCCGGGCCTCGTGATTGTCGGGATTGGCCTCGAGTTCGGACCGCAGGACAGCTGGATCGCCGATCTTGCGGGCTTCCTCGATCTGTTCGATCTTCTTCGACACAGCAATGATGGCGGCGTGCTGCGCGATCTCTTCCGGCAGGTCGGCCAGCAGCTCGCGGGCGCGCTCGTACTGACCGGCAGCCACCATACATTCGGCGATGCCGGCAAGCGCACCCGGGTTTTCCGGATCGGCCTGCATCACCGCACCATAAAGCTGCGCGGCACCGTCGAAATCGCCCGCGTCGAACAGCCCCTTGGCTTCTTCGAGCACTGCCTTGATCTCGGCTTCCTGATCAAAGCCGGCGGGACCGGCGACCTTATCGATGAAATCACGGATCTGGCTTTCTGGCACCGCACCCATGAAACCATCGACCGGCTTGCCATCGACAAAGGCAATCACCGCCGGGATCGACTGGATGCCGAGTTGGCCGGCCACGGAGGGATGGTCGTCGATATTCATTTTCACCAGCTTGACGCGACCAGCGGCCTCGTTGATCACCTTTTCGATGATCGGCGTCAGCTGTTTGCAGGGGCCGCACCAGGGGGCCCAGAAATCCACCAGCACCGGCTGGCTGCGCGATTCCTCGATCACGTCCTTGGCAAAGCCTGCCGTCGTCGTGTCCTTGACCAGGCCGCCCGCAACCGCGGCCGGAGCCGGCGTCCCGCCAAAACTGGCCGTGGCGCTCATCTGGCCACCATAGGAACCGCCATAAGGATTGTCTGTGCCACTCATGAATGTCTCCTTGGAATTCGATGCCGTCAGATATTGTCTTTGCCGGTTAGATCGTATGTCAGGCCGTCACTTTCAAGACAAGCGGTGCATGTCCGGTCGCTTCGAGAAAGCGGATCAGGTCGGCGCTGGCGAGCGACGTGGTGGCATCATTGCTAAGCGGATGGCAGTTGATGATCTCGTCGCGCATCAGATCGGCATCGAGCACGAAAGTGACATTGTGGCCGGTGTCATTGATGGCGCCGAGTACGGTGACCGAGCCTGGAATCACGCCCAAGAATTCCATCAGCTTTTCCGGCTTGCCGAATGATACCTTACTGGCAGCGCCGATCAATGTGTGCACCGTCTTCAGGTCGACCACCGCGTGCTCTTCCACGGTCAATAAGAAGAACTGATCCTTCTTGTCCTTGACGAACAGATTTTTGGTATGGGCGCCCGGCACCTCGTCGCGCAGGGCGCCGGCTTCGGCGACGGTAAACACCGGTTCATGATGCCGCGTCTGATGCGCAATGCCGAGATCGTCGAGAAAGCGAAAAAGATCGTCGGCGGTTTTGGCAAATGCGTCGGGCATCGAATCGTCTCGCACAGTGAGTTTCGGGAAAACGGCGGTCCTGCCGCTGCTTTTGTTAAGGCGCGAACCAATTTTTGGC
>Ga0247730_1002056_pt1 | contig 10033 bp, 6 predicted proteins | sample UWRJL073202C2_FD_180959 | JGI IMG/M metagenome (GOLD analysis project Ga0247730, IMG submission 180959) | Plant litter microbial communities from Arlington Agricultural Research Station in Wisconsin, United States - UWRJ-L073-202C-2 | ecosystem: Environmental > Terrestrial > Plant litter >...
CGCTGAGGAGAGAAACGGTTTGATGCCATACGCGCGGGGTCGATCCAGCCGGCGTTGACGCTGTTGCCGGGACAAACGGAGTAAGTGGGCGAGCGCAGCTACGGTTTTTTCTTCATGGTAACCGCAACACCGGTGAGATAGCCGCCGATGGTATGGTTTAAGAGCCTTAATGACGCGATCTGCTACCGCACGCCGGAGAGCGCTCGGGCTGACAGGTGAGCGAGCGCAGCAACGAATCCGCCGACGCGGCGCCACCTCCTCTTTCGAGGGTGCGGAAAGATCGTCTCACCCGCCGCCGATTTGCCGGCGGGATTCCAAAGGTCTGTTTAGCCCTTAGCGCGCAGCCTGCTGCGAAGCTCTTGGACGCTGATAGCGAAACCATAGGCCCAAGCATCATGCATGGTCGTCCCCTGACGATATGGGCTCGCGAGGGTTCGGCCATGAAGCGCGCAATGGCGCCCGGAATCGTAAGCCGACGCCAACAGCGTGTCGTTGTCATACATCGTGGATGGTAGCGCTCCCATCCGCAGAAGGTTCCAAGTCGCTGAAAGATCCGCTCGAAAGTTAGCTAGCTTGGTTTGGATCGACTCGGGCTATTAACCGTTCGCCGCACCACACCTCAACGCTGGCCGCGTGGTCTATCCGGATCGCCTCGGCGATGGCAGCTTCATCATCCTTGCCGTCTGGGAAGTCGATTGCTTCGATAATACTGCCATCAGACCGCAGGCGATACAGTCGGTAATCCATTTAACGCCTCCACAACGGACGGCCGCGAGTCGTCATCCATAATCTACCGGGCGATGACTCTGTACGTCCGTCTCGGACCTTTTGCGATGAATTTGTTCCGAGGGCGCATAAATTGCAGGCGTCCGCGCCGATGGCTCATGAACGCGTATGCTAGTTGATATCGCACCGATCGCATTCCGTCCTGCTTGTGACAGCGGATGACCGCGCCTCATTTAGCTTTGACGACTTATAAGCGATGTTTGCCGGCAGTTTCGCCAAGTTAGCACTTTCACGCAATGACGCGTGGGCGGCACGACCACGGACGAGATCAATCTCGATTGCTGCGGCGGTTTCCACCCTATCGCACAAAGCAATTGCTAGCCAATAGGCAATGCGCAAGCGCAAACATGATTCTTGACACGAAAAAGGCGCGTTTGCACAATGTAAGCCAAGACAAGGTCCTTGATTCAGATTAAGAAATCTGCACAATTAAGAATGTCATTGACAATGTGTTAAATGAGTTGCGCGGAGAATGGGATGAACAAGCAACAGCTTGTAAACGAAACCGCAATTGAAGCAGGCGTTCCCAAAGGAGATGTTTGGATGATCGTCGAGGCCATGTTGGCACGAATAGCGCAAACCATTGCACAAGGCGAGGATGTCCGTTTAAGCCGCTTTGGCGTTTTCTATAGGGGTGGACGAAAGGAGTCGTTCGGGCGTCATCCTCGGACGGGCGAGCTTATGAACATCGCGCCGGTTGTTAGGCCGAAGTTTCGCGCTGGCCCGGTTCTTCGGCAAAGCGTCAATAAGACTTCTAGCTCGCCAGCTTAGCGCACGAAAAAGGGCCGGAAGGTTGCCCTGCCGCCCCCTGCGTATGGTCACCATTGATCTTGTCAGGCGAAGCTGGCGGTGCCCTTCTGACGCCGACGCAAAACGCCCCCCATCAAGCCGAACCCACCGATAAACATCGCCCATGTCGCTGGCTCGGGAACGGCAGCGGTTCGGTCGGTTATTGTGGCGGTCGATGTTCCACCATTGAAGCTTGCGAAAAGCTCCGAGCCAACGCTGTAAGTCAGGCCCGGGGAGGTGGGAGCCGTGATTGTGTAGTCGAAGAAGATCAGGACAAAGTCGTTTAAAACTGGGCTTATCCCTATGACGCCGCGTGTCGGGTCATTGCCGCCAAATACCAGATTATTGCCCGACTTTGAAAAGCCGACCGGGAAGCTTAGTGAGCTTGGCGTTCTTCGCGGCGGTCATGCCGCTGTCTGACCAGATCGAACGGTCACCACCGGCACGTGAGCCGGCCCTGTTAGCACAAGCGATGTGGTAGGCCGTGACCGATCCATCCTGCCCACTCGGAAAGCGGCCGGCGCGGATGCCGTGATGCTTTCCTCACCGGCGACAAGTTAGCATTCTTCAGCAGGTTAAGCCCGGCGCGCCTTGGCAAGCCGGTTTTTCTCTAGGGCCAGCTTGCGATCATGGCGCAGCCCGCCCGATCGCAAGTCAGCAATGTTGTGCGCCGCCCTTCCGATCGCGCTGTTCTGTGGCCTGCCGTGCGACAGCCGGACGCTAGAGATGCGCTCGCCGCGCCGACTCGTAGGGATAAACAAGCGCTCCGGACGCCATTTCCGGCGGTGCCACGACGGTCTGACGCGAACCGTTGCGGTATTGATCCGTATCGCGGCCATCGATACCCTTAAACTGCACCTGGAGCACACGCGGGTTTGTCCACTCGCCACGCGCCCCGAACGCGATCTCCCCCATCACCGTCGTAAAGGTAGTGCGGCGCACGAAATCCGCTAGCCCGCGGTCGTCGAGCCCGCCCGTGGCCTCGATCGCCTGCGCGACCACCTGCATCTGCGCGTAGGCCAGTGGTGCCATGTAGTGGCCAAGCGGATCCACCTCCGTGTCCGCTGCGCGGGATCGATACTGCTCCAGCATCTCGTTCACGCCAGGAAAGGCCAGGGCCGGCGCAGGAACCCAATATTCGTAGTTTACGATCCCGTTGAGCAGCGGCCCGAGGGCGCTCCTGACGTCGGCGTTCTGCGGACCTATCATCGACGCCCCAACCATCTTGGGCTTGAAGGTGTGCACGTCGAGCGCCCGGACAAGGTCGATCGAATCCTGCAGGTAGGAGCACAGGAACAGCAGGTCGCAGCCGCTGCGCGCGACATCGTCCAAGAACGGCGCGAAGTCTGTCGTTGTCAGCGGATAGGTCGCCTCATGGACGACCGTGAACCCGTGCTTGGCGGCGTTGGCTCTTGCGCCCAGGGTCGGATTGCGTGCGAAAACCGCATCAGCGCACAGCAGCGCCACCGTGGTGGGCCGCGGGGATTGCAAGGCGGCGACCTCGAAGAACCCCTCCGTCAGCGATGCATTTGGATCCTGACCCGTCGGAATCATCGCGAAGTAGTCGGCATACTCCAGCTCGTTGTTGGCGCCGAGCCCCATGAGGCCCACGAAGAAGCGCTTGCGCGACATGATCTCGGGCATCGCGCCCTGAATGCTGTTGGTCCCATAGCCGCCCACGACAAGATCGACGCGATCATCGTCAAGCAGGCGCGCGTAGAGTGGCGCCATCTTGAACGGCTGCCCCTCGTCATCGTAACGGACGAACTCCACAGGCCGGCCAAGAATGCCGCCGCGGCCGTTCACGTCGTCACGCCAAATGTCGTGCGCGAGCTGCGCCGAGCGGCTGTTCCCCGCAAGTGGCCCTGTGAGCGACAGGCAATAGCCGATCCTGATGGGCGGCATCGCGGTCATGATCCGGGCTGATCGAGAAAGACGTGCAGTGAGCGGATCAGCCCCGCTTCGACATGGGCGACGTCCAGCCCGGTCACGGCGGCGGGTCCGTCCGGCGGGCCGGAGCGCCATTGCAGCCGGCCCACGCCGTTGTGTCCCAGCGCCGGCCGTATCGCGAAAAAGGCGAAGTCGGCGGGCAAGTGCCCGAGCAGCTCGGTCACAGCCTGCGAGATTGCCTCATGTCCAGTTGCCGAATGACCCGGCTCGTGCAGCACGGCATCCTTGTCGTAGATCTCGCGGATCGCCTCGATCCGGCGCGCGGCATCGCGTTCGCCGAAGACGCGCAGCAGATTGGCCTGCATGATGACGTCGTAATCGACAGGCTCGGCGGCAGCCTCCAACGACGGGGGCATCTCCGGCTCCCCTGCGGAGATGCGGCCGACGGCCTGGGCGATCCGGACCTTCGCGCTGGTCAGTGCCAGCTCGCGCGCTTCGGGGCCGAAGCCGATCTTCTCTGCATGCACGAAGGTGACGTCGGTAATGCCGATGAAGCTCAGGAGCTGCTTGAGATAGGGTTCCTGGAAGTCGATCGCCTTCGTCGGGCCTTCCGAATAGACGCCGCCGCGCGGCTCGATCACAATGGCGCGTTTGCCTGTAAGCAACCCCTTTGGACCAGCTTCGCTGTAGGCGAAGGTGACGCGGGGACGCAGCACATGGTCGAACCAGGCACGTAGCGAAGACGGGATGCTGAAGTTGTACATCGGCGCGCCGATCACGATCACGTCGGCAGCCTGCAGTTCCGCGATCAGCTCGTCCGACAGAGCCTGCGTGCTCAGTTCCGGTTCCGAGTTCGCGATGGCCCTGACCCCCGCGACCGTCGCGGGGGTCAGGTGCGGCACGTGGCCGTGGGCGAGGTCCCGATGTGTGACGGACGCTCCAGGGAACACGTCGAGTAGCCGCTGGACGGAGTGCTCCACGAGGGCCCCCGAAACGGACGCGTCGCCCGAAATGCTGCTATTTACGACGAGGATGTGACGCACCCGATGCTCCAATCTATGATCGGCCACCCGCTAGCATTGCACCATCTGCCTATGTAGCGCTGTAGAACGGCTAACTGTGTCGCTCAGGGGGGAACGCTTTTTTTGCTTTCACACGACGGCAAGAGGATATTGAAGGGTCGTGCCGCCGCCCCTGGCGCTCGATACGATCGAGTGCAGCCGACGGCCGACTGCCGAGCGATTGAACGGACGCCGATGCGCGTCCACGGAGGTGCGCAATGGAAACGATAGGCCGTGATCTGCTCGAGATGCAGCGTGTGCCGCTGGCCGCGTCCCACGTTGCCGCCATCCGCGCCGCCGGGTCCCAGGTCCGCTATCCCGCCGGCACCGTTTTGGTCCGTCCAGGCGACGCAGTTGAGAGCTTCGTCTACGTCGAGGAGGGCGAGATCGAGGTTATGAATCCGTTCAACGGTGAACGACACTTGCCTGCGACCCTCGGGCCGACACAATTCATGGGAGAGATCTCGTTTCTGAGCGGCGGAACTTGGTCCATGGCGTTCCGCGCGGCCAAGGACACGCAGGTGATCGAGGTGCCGCGTTCGAGCATGCTCACCTTGATGGGGCACGTTCCCGAGATGTCCGACATCATCATCACGGTGCTCGCGGCGCGTCGGCGGCGCCAGCTGGAGGCCGGACACAGCTCGCTGGTGCTGATTGGCGAGGAGGTTGACCGCAACGTCCGCCGCATCGCGGAGTTCGCAGGCCGCAACCGCCTCCCCTGCATCTCCCATCCGCTCGGCAGCGAGGAGGCCCGGGCGGTCGCCCACAGCTGCTCCGCGTCGCCGGAACATCCCGTGGTGATCTTCGGCAAAGACATCGTGGTGACGGATCCCACTCCAGACAAGGTGGCCCGGCTGCTGGGCATGAACCGCGAGTTCGTGGATGACGAGGCCGTCGACGTGCTGATCGTCGGTGCCGGACCCGCCGGTGTGGCGGCCGGCGTCTACGCGGGCGCGGAAGGCCTCAGCGCCTTGGTGGTCGACGACGTGGCCATCGGCGGCCAGGCCGGCACGTCCAGCCGGATCGAGAACTACATGGGCTTTCCCACAGGCATCTCGGGCGCGGATCTCGTGTGGCGCGGCGAGATCCAGGCGATGAAGTTCGGCACCCGCTTCGCCATGCCCTTGCGGGTTGACCAGCTGGAGCGCCTGGAGAGCGGCGCGTTCTGCGCCACGTTCAACAACGGGCAACGCGTGCGGTCCCGTGCCGTGGTCGTCGCGACGGGGGTGCAGTATCGCCGCCTGCCCATCGACCGGCTCGCCGAATTCGAGGGCGCCGGCATCTACTACGCCGCCACCGAAAACGAGGCGCGCTTCTGCCGCGACTCAGAAGTCGTGGTCATTGGCGGAGGCAACTCGGCGGGGCAGGCCGCAATGTTTCTCAGCCGCATCGCCGCGCGCGTGCGCCTACTCGTGCGGGGCAGCTCGCTCGCGACCTCGATGTCCAGCTATCTCTCCACGCGACTGGAGGCCGATTCCGCGATTTCAATCGAATATGGCGCGCAGGTGGTGGCGTTGCATGGTAACGACAGCCTGGAGCGCGTGACCATCCGCAACGGTAACGGAAGCGAGAATCAGGTCGACGCCTGCGCGGTGTTCGTGATGGTGGGCGCGGTGCCCAATACCAGCTGGCTGGCGGACCTAGTGCGGCTCGACAACAAGGGTTTCGTACTGACGGGCGACGGCGCGGACGCCGGTTCCCCCTATGCCACCTCCTGCCCCGGTATCTTTGCCGTGGGCGATGTGCGCGCCGGATCGGTCAAGCGAGTGGCCTCATCCGTCGGCGAGGGATCGGTCGTCATCTCTCGCGTGTGGGACCACGTCAACCTGCCCGCCTGATACGTAAATGGCCGCCGCGCTCGACCGCGCGCGGGGCACGCGGGTTACCAAGGCTCAGGACAGGAAGGGCTCGGACCATGTCAAAGGAACGATTGCGAGCAGCCGGCGCCATCCACAGCGTGCAGGTGACCGCGAACGGCCATCCGTTCCATATCCTGGAATGCGGCCAAGGGCCCGCGGTGCTGTTCTGCCACGGCTTTCCCGACACCGCCCTGACTTGGCGCAGCCAGTTGAACGCCGTCGCGGCAGCCGGATACCGCGCGATCGCGCTCGACATGCGCGGGTTTGGCGACAGCTACTCGCCCGCCGACTTCCACCTCTACACGTCGCTGCACGTCGTCGGTGATCTGGTGGGCGTGCTGGACGCGCTGCAGATCGATCGCGCGGTGGTGGTCGGCCACGATTGGGGGGCGGACTATGCCCAGCGGGCCTGCGTGATGCGTCCCGATCGCTTCGGTGCACTGGTGAGCGTCAGCATTCCGTTTGCGCCGCGAGGCGAGCGGAGCCTGTGGGAAGATCTCCGCGCGCGCGGCCTGGACAGCTACTACGCCTTTGATCTGGGTAGGACCGAGGCGGACGAGCAGCTTCTGCCCGCCAGGGACACCATCCTGAGCGCGCTGTATTGGCTTTCGGGCAGTCCGCCCCCGGGCACGGGATGGGACCCCATCGATCCCGAACTCGGGATGTTGCGGCCGTCGCCGGTACTGTGCCCCGAGTGGGCCGATCCCGCTTATGTGGCGCATACGATCCGGACGTTCGAACGGACGGGCTTTCACGCCGGTCTGAACTATTACCGCGTTGTCCAGGTCACCTTTGATCTGACTGCCGCGTTCAAGGGTGCGACGCTCCGACAGCCGAGCCTCTACATCTGGGGCACGCAGGACGGCCTATGCCGCTTCTTTCACCCCACCCCGCCGACCGACGATGAGTTGAGGGCGGTGCAGCCGAACTTAATCGGGCAGCTGCGGCTGGACGGCGTGGGACACTGGCCTCAGCACGAGGCGGCTGACGAGTTCAATGCCTCGCTGCTGCAATTTCTTCACACCCTTGCCGCAGAGACATGACCTCCCTTGAAATTGCGATACGGGCGAACGACACCGCCACCGCGATCGCTCTCCTGCACGCTGGACGCGACGTGAACGGCCGTAATTCCGATGGCTTCACCATGCTGATGGTCGCGGCCGGCCTGGGGCACCGCGAGATGGTGTCGATACTGTTGGCCGCCGGCGCCGATGTTCTGACGATGGAGCCGCGCATGGGCACCGGCGTGCTGCACAAGGCGGCGCAGTCGGGCAACGCCGACCTGGTTGAACTACTGCTGGACCAAGGGGCCATTGTTGATCAGCAGTCGGCGCGCCTCGGCAACACGCCGCTCATGGACGCAGTGCTGCACAAGCATGACGCGGTGGTGGCGTTGCTGCTGGCCCGCGGTGCAAGGGCAGACATCACCAATCACTGGCATCAGACCGCGCTTCAGCTTGCGCGCCGCTACGGGCTTGACGCAATCGCCTGCAGGATCGAGGCACGTTTGCAGGCTCTGGCCGATGCGACGGAGGCATCCCCGCTCCTGGCCGCGGTGCGCGATGGCGACACTAACGCGGTGCGTCGGTTGGTCGCGGCGGGCGCGGACATCGAGGAGCGCACGCCAGTCAACGGCAGCGTGGATGATGATTACACGCCGCTCGGCCTGGCGGCCCAGAAAGGGCATGTCGGGATCGTGGAGCTCCTGCTCGTCGCCGGCGCCGATCCGCGTCGACGCGTCGGGCTGATGGAGGGCACCCCGGGGCACGAGGCGGCCTATGCCGGCCATGCGGACGTGATCCGCGCGCTCACCCGAGATCGTGGCCCGGCGTCGCCGCATCAGCTCGATATCGATGCGCAGGGCGCTTACAATGGGTTCAGCGCGCTACACGATGCGATTTGGCGCGGGCGCCTCGAGGCCGCCCGCGCTTTGATCGAGGCCGGCGCCCGCCGCGACCTGGCGACCCATGCCGGTCTGACGCCGAAGGAGCTTGCGCGCCTTTATGGCTATGATGCGATCGCGCGGCTCCTTGAGGACGGCGGTGACTGATCATGCGGCGAAGGATGGAGGGAGATCGATCTCGGCGGAGATCCCGCCCGTCAGAAGGCAGACGGCCCGTACCCGCCCGCATGACGCGTGCGCCGGCCTGTCGCCGACTCCCGCACCGATCTGGCTCTAGGTCGGATGGTCACTCGCCGCTGGGAATGCGCATGATCTCCTCGATCTCTAAGCCGAAGGGGGCGAGCCAGTTGACGCCGAGCAGGCCAAGGCCACCCCACCATCTTCGGCGGACCTGCTATGGGCGCCTGCCCGGATCGAAGCGGTCCTTGGTGAGGACAAGCTGGGACGCGTAACGATCGCCATGGCGACGGACGCAGGAGCCGTCGGTGCTTTCACCGTGTTCGTGATGGTGGGCGCGATGCCAAGGCCGGCTGGCTGGCGGACCTGGTGCGCCTCGACGATAAGGGCTTCATCTAATCCCCCGCCGCCCCCCACCTCTTGCACCGCATCTTCGCCGTTGGGAAACACATCGCTTCTTCTGTCGTCATCTCGCGAGCGTGGGAAGACGTCTATGCGGCTGCCTGCGCTCCCCGGCCGGTCGTAGGCCGCAACGAACGCCAGGCATCCGCACGCGCAGGTCTCAAGGCGTTGCGGCCGATGCTTTGGTCTCTTCAGTGCCGCGCGTTGCAACTGCTTCGCTGGACCGGTCAGCCATGCCTCGAAGGTGAGCAATCCGCCAACGCTCCGCCTCAAGGCTTCGATATCCTGCGGCGCGGCTTAGTGCCTCCCCGATAGCACGACCGGTCGGTGCGTCCCCGGCGAGATTGACGAACTGGCCGCCGAGCTGCTCCGGACCCTCAAGAACCGAGGCGACAGCCCGTCCGATGTCATCCACCGCGATCAGCGGGGTGCTCTGAGCTGGTTCGATGAAGAAGCTGAAGGCGGCCGTGTCCAGTCCCGCGCCGGGTTGTAGCAGTAGCTCCTTCAAGGTGCCTGGTCGGATCACCGTGCTCCGCAGTGCAAGGCCTCGTAGATGCGCCTTGACCTCGAGCTTGCAATCGAGATTGGGAACGCCAGTCGGTCCTTTGCTGAGGAGGATGGCGGGTTTATCAAACAACAGGCTGACGATGTCGATTGCGACTAACGTCGCGGCCGCCTTTCGGACGATGCTTCATGTCAATGGCGTGTCCGCGACGAGGCCAGCGGTTCTAAGATCCGGCGCCCGTTCCTATTTGTGCGACACGGTTAGCCAGACCTTGCGACTACAGAAACGTACCCTGCAGCGATATTATGAATGGTCGCAAATTTGTAAATCACGATGTGTTGTAATGAAGGGGGGAGTCCCAATGCGCGCAGTAACTGTGGTTGGCTCCCCAGGAGAACAGCGCCTAGCACTTCGAGAACAAGACGCTCCTATACCAGGACCGGGCGAGGTGACGGTGGCGGTGAAGGCCATCTCGCTTAACAATGGCGAGATCCGCGATGCCCTCTCTTCGCCAGCAGGCTACAGGCCCGGATGGGATCTTGCTGGCGTGGTGGAAGCCGCTCCCATAGGGTCGGGGTTCTCGGCCGGCGATCGTGTGGTTGGTCTCAAATTCGAAGGTGCTTGGGCCGAGTTGGTCGCCGTTCCGCCGACCTTCCTTGCC
>Ga0247730_1002057_pt1 | contig 10027 bp, 13 predicted proteins | sample UWRJL073202C2_FD_180959 | JGI IMG/M metagenome (GOLD analysis project Ga0247730, IMG submission 180959) | Plant litter microbial communities from Arlington Agricultural Research Station in Wisconsin, United States - UWRJ-L073-202C-2 | ecosystem: Environmental > Terrestrial > Plant litter >...
CGCACCTACCACACATCCACTCTTCTTTCCGACACACCCTTCAACGCTGGATTGGACGAACTCGCGGCAGGTCTGTACCTGCATCGAATAGAGAAGACAGAGGATGGAGAATGGGGCACTGTCCATGACACCAGGGACTGGTACAAGCGTATCTACCCTTTTCGCAGCATCGACGGCGGAATCTTGCAGAGCATGCAAGATCCACCAAAGAAGCAGCGCGTCTCCGTTCGCTTTCATCAGGAATGGAACTACCGGGAGTTTGAGTACGTCGAGCTAGCTGAACGTGCTCACCCAGACTTTAAGGAGGAACGACTGGAGGGACCTCTGCGCTCATTTCACCCCCAGCAATCCTTCGACGACTCACACGCTGCCGATATTATTCTTCTTATTTCTGCTACCCTTACAGCACTCGACTACACCAAGCACTTTAGCGAGACGGCTAGGCGCGAACAGATCAGCACCTTCCCATTGCCTTTCATTGCCGACGAGTACTTTGATGTACCCACTCCCGAGAATCCTCGACAACTTTTCCAGAAGCCACCTGCTTATGCCTCCATTATGGCAGTGGTTTCGTTCTCGGCTCAAGCACATCGTCGTCGACAGCTTCAGCTGTTGGCAGACAAGCTAGACCAGCGACCGCTCACCTTCGACCGCGTCGAGTACTCTAGGCAGACGAAGTACCCTACCTATGACATCGATCCTGAGTACCCGATGCAAGGTGTATTCGCTGAACTAGCTAAGTCCTACTATTTGGAGCCACATCAGACACTTATTTGGAACGTATGCCAGGAACAGAGTCACGAATCCGAGTTCATGCAGCACCAGGGCCGTATCGATGCACTCGCGATTGTGTTGCTGCGCACTCGCCAGTTGTTGCACATCTTGCATCGAGTCTTAGCGCGAATGGGAATCCGTGACACAGTCGAACGAACCATGATGCCACCAGGCTGGTATATTCACCTCCATCTCTATTCCAACCCACTCTTGAACGAAGGAGATGTCAACTTTCTCCTCGCCACCATCCACGTTCTCAAGAAGTACCATCTATTCCAGGTCACAGATCTCTTGGAAGGACTCATTTTCCATACGATGCCGGACCCTGGATGCATCCGCATCCTTCTCATGCTCGGATTTCTGAACTGGGAGAGCCCAGCAAAGTTGTCCAACTTCGACGACAAGGAGAGGCTACAGGATCTGCTGCGTTTACAGAAGCAGATCCATCGAATGTCTCACGAGGACAGAGTTTACGAAGCTCGGCAGTATTTGGAGGACAACGGCGATATTCTGGAGATGGTAATGAACTCCGAGACTTACTTTTCGCGGAGACCAACAGCTACGGACCCTCAAAGCTTTACCTCCAAGTTCTACAACGAGCAGGCCAGGCAATCGATGGCTATCAAGAAGCCAATGCCTCCTCCTCCATCCTCCATCATCAACCCTGTCATCGACGTGGACGCCATCACAGATCTTTTCCGCACCCCAGGGGTTGCCGAACCTCTTTAGAGGCCTATCCTTGTTCACAGTAAGTCGTGATTCTTGTTTTCGGTTCGTTCACCGCGGCCAGCACAAGAACTCACGATGCGATTTACAGGATTCCTGGTACTGCTACTTGCGGTACTATACACGTTCGGTTTTATCTATTTCGTCGCCGAGCCCATTGTTCCCCACTCTCCGCCATGTCTCAAACCTTCAACCGTCGCCATTCAGACACGTCTGTCGAGCCCTTTCCGCCTCCAGACTACCATGATCCTTCACCAGAACAACCTCGACGCCGTACAACCAGTATCGACTCCCCTCCTCATTCTCCAAACACAGCTAGCCAACCCAGAGACGTGCGACGACATGTCTATGTCGTGCGAAAGACTGGAGAACAGCGCCCTGGATTCATCGAGCGCTGTACTGCCTTCGTCACTCGCCGAATCGCTTCACTTTTCGACACTTACTTCCCACGCGTCCTGGCGGGCGTCGCCATTCTGGTTACGGCAATATTCACTCCTCCTTTTATCCCTGCATTTCTTTGTCTTATCGCGCTCGTGCGCGGACTGGATCTTCTCGAGAGTCTGCGCTTTGAGACCCATACTCACTACCAAGGCGAATCTCCAGCGCGTTGGTGGCATCCTCCTCAGTTCACTTTCGACGGGGTGGCAGACTTCAAGCTGGCCCTCAAGCAGAAGACCACGACGCCGACCGTTCATCGTTTGGACGGACATACCGGATTCTAGAGTCGTGAAAGGTGCTGTTCGGTATCTTTCGACTCTGCTCCTTTTGCTGACCAGTCTTCTACAGTTGTTCGTCAACCGAACAATCTGCAGACTTCTGCATGCACTCATGATTGTTTGCCATCGACACTTTCGGCGGTCGGATGGTTGGTGCTCGGACTCGTTGTGCTTCTTATTGTGCTTCTCTGCTTATACTTTTCCTGTTTCTGTTGCTTGTTCCGTTTGTCCAAGGCTGTTGCCGTGTATATCTACGACGCTTAGCGTGCTACTTTGGTTTGCCTTGACTGTGTTATACTTTTCCATAATTTTACCCCTTTACCTCGTTATCTTTTCGTTGGTATTTATGCTGTGGAGTTTGTCGAAGTTCTTGGGAGCTATTTACTTGTGTCTGAATAATTATCTTTGTTTTTGCCTAGGACGTGCTTCGCCGCAAATAAGCGTGCGACGTGTGAACTTGATAAGAACTCAGATGAAATTCGCTCAAGAAAGTACAACTAACAGCCTTAGCTGCTATAAAACCATGTTCACTATTGGATTATTCCAGCAGGTCTGATATATCACGGCTGGATTATTCCAGCCGCCTGGAAATTTTCGCGCGGCTGGCTTTATAAATATCGGCAACCCTCGGCAACACGGCGCGCCCATCGTCGTTGTTGTCCTCCGCCTCGTTGCCATTGCCTTCACCGCCATTGCTCCCGTTGCCGTTGCCGCCCAGTCCTTCGTCGCTGTCAGCAACAGCGCCCATTGCCTTCGTCGCTGTTGCTGACAGCGACGACAGCCTATTTAAAAATAGCATTGGCTGCCCATCATTCCTGTTGCTTCCGCCGCTTGTCGGTCCTTCCATCAACGCTAGCGCCCACTCGCGCCCACCCCCGGTGCTGTTGTTGTTGCTGTCGTCGTCGTCGTCGTTAGCGATGAGCTTATTGCCTTCAAAAATGGAATTCTCTCACCACTACCGTTCCTTCTGCGAGCGCTCGCTACTCCTCCTTGTGTCTTCCATTCCCCGCCGCCCTTGTTATTACCATCGACTACACCAGCCATCTGTTTAAAAATAGAACATTCAGTCGAGGACGCAAACGCGCCGTACTTTACCTAGATTACAAGCCCCCAGAACTTATGAAATGCAAAGAAAGCGGTAAACAGATAGAATTTAAAACAAAAGCGAACAAAATAGCCTATGTAAATGAGAAAGCAGAGAAAACAAGAGAAAATGCACGAAGAAATGAGCGAGGGCAGGCAACAAGAAAAGGGACGGAATCAAAGATGCGGTGTATGATAAAGAAAAAAACGTCCAGCGTAACAGCGATGAAAGTCACTTACAGAGACGACCCAGTACAAAAATGACATCCTGAACAGCACCCAACCAAGGACCAATGGATTTCGTCTTGGCCTGCTCTTCTCGATAGCTTTGTTGGGGCATTCCGTGAACGCGAATCCCCCAGAAGAACAAGGCGGCAATCACGCTCACAAGTCCATTAACGCCAGAAACCGCGATGGGCTCCCAAGCGTCCTGGTCCTCAGGCAATGGATCCACCATCTTTAACGTCCCATCCTCGTTGATGTTCTCGTTCCGGAATTCAGGCTGTAGCGTAATCCACCACTTCCAGAACATCCTGGCGTATGCAGAATGATTGTTGATGTCGTAGTTCTTGCTGGCGAAGTTCGGATTTGCTGTTCGCGCGCAGCGAATCCAGTATGTGACGCATTCTGGTCGTCCTCCGGCTGTTATCTTCGACAAACCGGCATAGTCCTTTGTCTCCTCGAACATCATCCATTTTCCTGTTAATTCATCCCACAGCGGATGGATAGCAGACAGCTTCCCAAAGAGTTCTCGAGAGTTCTTGAACCATTGAGGCAGCACTGCAGGCTCTCGGGCAGGGGAAGGGGATGATTCAGTCGCGTCAATGGACTGTTTTGAGTTCTGATTTGTCCTTCGGCGTTTTGAAGAACCTGCCTTCTGCTCCACAGCCGTCTCCCCACCAATTCCATCGGCTGGTCTCTTGCGGCCTTTGCGTTGCGCAGGATTTATGACAGTCGTAGCGAGATCATCCTCTGCTTCCGGCGGAGCTGCACTTCCACTTCCAGAGTTGCGAGTTTCGTCATTCACTGGTGAGCGCAATGGTTCTTTGATCTCGTCGGACCTGGGAATATGTTTATGCGGAGGAGGGAGATCGCAGGACGGCAAGCAGGCCACCACCATCGATACTCTATCGTCTGTGATGGCGGCAGCATCAGCATCTCTCTCCTCTGCTAATGATGAATCGCCTGTTGTAAGAGTTTCTTGATTTCCGACTGTAAGGAGATCGCGAGCAGAAACAACCGGCGATGCTGGTGGACTGTAGGCAGGGGAAGGCACACGAGACGGAGGTAAGCTTTGCACAGGGGAAGCTCGTGTTGAACCAGGCGGGCTGTTGGTAGGCGATACACCACGGTGTTCTTCGTTGAGACTAGAAGATGGTGGTGGACCTGAGGCGATATTGGCAGTTTCAGAAGATGTTGCTGCGGCAGTAGAAGTCTGTAATGTAGAAGATGTCGCGTCGGTAGTAGAAGGCCCTGATGTGTCGCTTGGTACGAAGCCGTCTCCCCTGTACTCAAAGGAGTCGCACTCGACTGTCTTCTGTTCCTCGGACGACAGGATACTACCCATACTAGTATCGGAGTCGGGAAGTGCCCGTGCCTTGCAGTCTTCAGGCGCTAGAATAAACCATAAGCTACAATAGAAACTTCAAGGATGAATAGAACGTACTAAAGCATTTTGTGAGGAAATTTCCAAACAAAGGGATCACATCCCTTTTATATGCTGCGCGTTCGGAGGCTACAAAGCCCATTCGAACGTCACCTGGGCTTTCGCCAAAAGATATACTGAGCCAATATGTCAAAACTAAATTTGTGAAGGAGATAGTAAAATGAAGACGTACGAGTAAGCGTTCAATCGACCTCCCATAGCTGGCTCAGGTCCACCTAAAAGCAGGACACCCTTGAACCCTGTACGCTCGGAAATTCCCTTCAGAATGGGGGTGACAAAGGAGACCAAGCCATCGATACACCTATAAGAGATTGTTTAGCATACGTGCATTCTTTCAATGTCACCGGAGGACGCACTTTTGAACTTGCTCAGGCTCTTTCGACACTGGCGCTTTCAGCATCGCGTCCCATTCCTTGATGTCCTTATCGTAGGTGGAATCGCTCTGCTTCTGCCACGCATCCTTGTCGTGTTTCGTGACCGCAGCCCACATAAGGTCCAGCTGTATATTCCAGACCTGAACTCGCTTCATTCCTGCCATCTCTGAGGACTTCCAAGCAATGTTGGTCTTCTCTTCTAATTCCTTGATAACAGTTCTTGAAAAGAGCATTTTGGCGGAGGCGTGGCGAGGCTTATTGAGTTTGACGCCTGTCAATTTGGCCCAGAACGCGGCGTAAGCATTGATGTTTCCTCCTGACTTCGACTTTGAAGAGGGATCTTCGTTGTTGTCCTGGAAGAATTCCATGGTAAGAGATTGGTGGATGCAAAGATGGGAGCAGAGTTCTTACCTTGTTGTATTGATGTTCCAGCCATCGCTTGATTTGCTGATGGCGGTTTGCACGAGGTGAGCTCAATGCTTTGTCGATAACCTCCATGTGACTTACCCTCTTCTTTGCCTGCACGCGTTTTTGACGAGCTTTCCACGTCTTGTTCTTGTTCTCATACTCTTCTTCTGACATAGAATCTGGATCTGGAACTGGGTACTCTGGTGCTGGCTTGCTGTCATCAATGGACTCAAGGAACTCGTCTGAAGGTTCTTCGGTGGATGGCAGGTCGATGTTGAAACGCAATAGAAACTTTCGCTGAATATCTTTGACAACGTCGGGGCCAATCATGTTCTTGACGGCAGCATAGTATCGATCTTTCTCTCCTGAAAGAAAGGCCAGGCGCTTTCCTTCGAACGCAGGCTTGCTAGGCATTACTGTATGCAGGTCAGTACACAAGAAGTGCCCGTGTTGGACTCCTACTCACTAGGGCGTAAATTCTTCCCTGCAGAATTTTGCTTTACGAAAATAGAATTGTATATAGCGTTGACTGCTGCTTTTCATGTCAGCGAACAACGCAGTGGCCCAATAGAACAAAGTTGGACGTACAACTTCTCCGAACGCGCTCACTACGAGGGAATATATTCCAGTCGTATCGAAACTCTCGTAAGCACCAGTGTGTAGCCGTTCTATTGTCTTGGCTAATTTATGGAAGGGCAGCAGCAGCAGGATTTGCAACAGTAGGAGAAGCACGGTCTTTCGACTGTTCTTCGAACACTCTAGGAAGTGGGCCAGGCTTCCAGCAGCTCGAGCAAGGGGAGATGGTGGTTTAAGAGCGCGTATGGTTAGACTAAAATGGTCGCCTCCGCATCTGCGGCATAGTTCCAGGTTTGATATACCTCGTAACGACCTTCCAGGACATAAAATTTGTTAGCGACCGCCTGCATCCTCCTCTGTCTCTGTGCCCATGAAGGACCATCTTTCGTGGTAAAGCCTTCAAGCGAAGTCGGTTTGGTGCTGTGCTGGATTTTCCTTGACTTCGTCTTCGAAATACGGTACAGCTTCAAATCAATTGGTCCGCACCCCCCTGATACCAAAAGCATGCGAAGAGACAAATAAACGCAAACTACTGACCATTTTGAACCCGTCGTAGAGATTTGCATCTCTTGTTAGAGACCACCATGGCAGACAGCCACTCCGCCTTTCCACAGCAATATGAGCATACGCGCAAGTCCTCTCTTCAGCTTGCTGCTTCTCGTCTAACATTGCTATAACCAGACACTACGCAGCCCCCGAGGACACCAAGTCGCCCTCAATCTGAATCTGTGTATATTTCCTCAGATGAGGAAGGCAGCGAAAATATGGGCGTTGGTAAGCTGCGTGGTTCCTTTACGATACCATATAACTAAGTGTCTTTTCTCTAGAATCTAAGACCACGCGCACAGAATCTACGACGAATGTCGTTATTACTCGGGACAACGGTGCATCGACCACGAAGAAAATCATTACAAAGACTGAAGCTACCATTACCACCATCTCCACCAATAAATCCAAAGCCGGTGAGCGCTCCAGGACACGTCCCCGCTCAAGTTCGGTTACAAGCCTTACGTCCACTCTTTCATCCCTGAATATGGACTTCCCCGATCCCTTAGCCCCTCAAGCAAGCGCCTTTACGAACGTCGCAGGAGTACCCAGTGGCCAACCAGATACAGATGGGTTTGAATTTGTTGCGCGCACTTTATCACCTCGGCTATCTGAAGCCAGACGCCAAACCTCGTTTCAACGAGTCGCATCCCCACCGACAACCCCCCATATCCCTCGTACGCGAACTGCTAGCAGCATTCCCGGAGCGCCTTTGCTGCATTCTCCTGAAAATGAATTTACAGGAAGGCGTTCGGGTGGCACTAGGGATTCGGTCTCGTCAATGCGCCAGCCTCCAAGTGTTGCTAGCCCCACGCGGTTTCCCCAAGCATCAAGCGCGCCTACCTTTGCAAATCATCACGCGCCACACAACTCACCTCCGCGTCGCTCTGTTATCTTTAACGGCCCTTTCCCACCTGATATGGACCCTGCACCACCACCGGCGTCTCGGACTAGAAGAGCATGTAAATACTATGTCATAACTTCTGGTCGCGAGCTAGGTATTTTTAACGACTGGTCAGTTCCATGCCTCCCTCTCAGTATTAAAACTGATGCTCACTTCTCTGACCTTAGGAATGCAGTCGCAAGGCGCGTGAATGGCTACCCAGAGTTTGCTCAGAGAGGTTACCATTCATGGGAGGAGGCTACGCAGGCATGGGAAGCCTATTTACACGACCTTTACTAGACTATTTGGGGAATTTGTTGCGAATGCAACACCTTATTTTTGAATAGACCCCTATGGACCGCGTACCTTGGATAGAATAAAATTTTGATGAGCAATATTAGCTTTTCCCGAATAAATGCCTTGTAGCACAACGTCTCGTCCCCCCCAGCCAATTCTTGGGTAGTCGACTACATGTACAACAAGCCGAGCTCTAACAAGTCCTCATAAAGGAAGGCAATACTTTAGATACTGAATGAGCTCCCAAGATCTACGGGTCCATAAGTTCTAGGCGTCAAGTTATAGTTAGCAACTAACAGCAAGATCATCGATGCATTGGACTTATAGTACTAGGACAGACAGTTTCGGTTGTTTGCGTTATTGTCACTCATAGCGGGGCTATATCAGTAATAATCCGTATATAAACTACATTCTATCGTTCAATTTGCACTCCAATAGTACGGATACTTCCGCGCTGCAGCGGAATTCTTGGTTTCGACCGCGCACGCAACTACTACTACATCCAAGTTGTCCTTGTTGCGCGGGGGTACATACACTACGCTATCCAGCGAGAAGCCAATGTGAGCAATCGCAATCGGGTCAGTGAGGGACCCGTAACTGCAAAGAGTTCAGACATTCAATGCGAAGCAACACGGGCATTGCACACCCGTGTTCTTGCATGTGTCCAACACTTAAAGTTATGTTCATTGCCGATCCCACTCCCAGCACACTCTCTGTTGGGCTACTTAGAGTACTGTATCTCTTAGGAGTGCTTTACTTTGGTCTCGACTCATAGTAAGTTCCCGATCGACGATTGGATGTACCTACATTCAGTAGTGGCAAACGATGTGTGCAACACATATGTGCAACGCGTAAAGCTATGTGCAACGCTAAAGCTAATCTTTCTGGCGGTTCATTCTCTGTTATACCACTAATTACACTGTACATTCAAGAATCGCTGTAAGCTTGACGGCTTCAGCTAGTTTGTTGTTAACTCGCAGTATGTTAGTATGTTCCCAACTGCAAATCGGATGTGTCTTACATCTGGTACATACTGGTTACCTAGCTCAGTACGAATTTGAAGGTCAGTCGCGGCCACAGCATCAACTTTTCCTCAGCTCACTATCTGGTCAACAAACTCGTGTAAAATTGGATACTATTATTCAATTTCTATTCTCATGGTATTCTTGTAACTGCGATAGCGTAGAAAACAAATTTAACCCTGCCTCGAACCGGCTAGCTCTGCGCTTAACTTCGGCATCCCATTCTTCGTCTGAACATTCTTCCTCGTACTTATACTCAGGCTGAAATCCACGGGCCACCCATCGGAACAAGCCTCCTGCGGTGTACTGAGCAATTGAGTAGCGTGTCTCGTCTGGTCCAATGGAGGTATTCGAGTGCTTGATGATTGCTGAAGGAAGAAATACTGTACAACCTGGAGGCATCTCGACAACGAGCTTCAGGTCCCACAGAATAAGATGTCCTCCCTTCCGGTAGTCGTATTTTCCAAACCCTGTAACAGCGCACCATCCATAAGACAAGTTCCCCCGATCCCTATGCCCTAAGCAGACGGTCTTGGGGCCAAAATTAATGGCGATGGCGGTGAAAATGCTAACGGCGAAGGGCAGTACGAGAGACGTATCGGTTGCCATGAGAGCCGCGACCATCTCCATATAATGGTCTTTCAGGAGAGGCGCCCAAGTCGAAAATACAGCTAATGATCGGTTATTAGCAAATGTATTATTAGGCACGGTGACGAGCTTACACATTCCGAAAAGAATCAGGCGGAGCATTGGCGGGTAAGCTAGTAAGCTTTGCACGGCATTTTCGTTCTTCTTTGAGTGTAAGTCTATATTCATTGGTCGCTGTATTCGTAATGTGAGAATGTAATTTCTTTTGCTCTCGGGAATCAAGTGCGTACCTGTTGGCCACCTCCATACGAGAACCCAGACGAGAGAGTCCCAAAGTTACCTCGTCAATGCTCTCGAAAACTGCATTG
>Ga0247730_1002058_pt1 | contig 10026 bp, 6 predicted proteins | sample UWRJL073202C2_FD_180959 | JGI IMG/M metagenome (GOLD analysis project Ga0247730, IMG submission 180959) | Plant litter microbial communities from Arlington Agricultural Research Station in Wisconsin, United States - UWRJ-L073-202C-2 | ecosystem: Environmental > Terrestrial > Plant litter >...
GAAATGGTCATTGTTGAGAACGACGCGACGGCAGCAGCCGTTGGTGAACGGCTGTTCGGCGCCGGTCTGGCCATTTCCGATTTCTGCATGATCTATTTCGGCGCCGGCGTCGGTCTTGGCGTCATCCATGAGGGTACGCCGTTTCGCGGCGCCTTCGGCAATGCGGGCGAAATTGGTCACATCGTCGTCGCACCGCACGGAAAGCTCTGCCCTTGTGGTCAGCGCGGTTGCCTCGAACGCTACGCGTCACTGCATGCTCTGAAGGAAAAGCTTGCGGACGCCGGCATCACCGACAGCGAATTTGCCGATCTTGAGGCGCTGCATGCCGCCGATCATCCGCTGTTGCGCGAATGGATCGCGCAAGCTGCCGATTATCTCGGGCCGATGGTGTCGATGCTGGAAAACATTCTGGATCCGGAGACGGTGATGCTCGGCGGAGCAGTGCCGGATGCGATCATCGACGACATTTTGGCTGCCATGCAGGACCTGCCGGTTTCGGTCGCCAGTCGCCGGCAACGTGCCCTGCCGCGGGTGCAGCGCGGCCAGACGGGACAATTGACAGCGGCACTGGGGGCGGCCGCCCTGCCGCTGTTTGAAGTCGTGACCCCCAAACTCGACACGTCATCGACCGGCGTCGCACATCACGCGGCCTAGCAGAAACCGAAGGAGACGTCATGCTGACGCCACACGAGCGGATCGAACGGCAAAAATCCAGTCCGGCACTGGTGCGACTGCACCGCGCCCTGTCGCGCCTGACCTCAACGGTGACCGTGATGAACACCGGCGCCCATCCGGATGACGAGCAAAACGGGCTTTTAGCATTTTTTCGGCTGGGTCTCGGTATGCGCGTCGTCATCGCCTGCTCGACCCGCGGGGAAGGAGGCCAGAATGCGCTCGGGCCGGAGCGACTGGGCGCGCTCGGCGTGCTGCGCTCGCGCGAACTCGAGGAAGCCGCCCGGCAGCTGGATGCCGATGTCCACTGGCTCGGCCACGGGCCCGACGATCCCGTGCATGATTTCGGCTTCTCCAAGAATGGCGACGCCACTTTTGCCCGCTGGAGCGAGGAGCGGATCGTCGAACGTTTGGTGCGCGCCTATCGTCAGGAGCGCCCCGACATCGTCATACCGACATTTCTCGACGTGCCCGGCCAGCACGGCCATCACCGCGCCATGACGCGGGCGGCCGAAGCCGCGATCTCGCTCGCCGCAGATGCATCCGCCTACCCGGAGCATTTCGCCGAAGGCCTGACGCCTTGGCAGGTGACGAAATATTATCTGCCCGCCTGGTCGGGCGGCGGCGACACTTATGACGACGAGCTGCCGCCGCCGGATGCGACGCTCACCATCGATGCTTCCGGTGCGGAGCCGGCCACCGGCGCCGCCTACGATCAGATCGGCGAATGGTCGCGCTACTACCACGCCTCCCAGGGTATGGGCGTCTGGCGCGAAATGCCGCGCACGAAGTGGAACCTGCATCTGTTGCAGGGGCCGACCGGCAGCCGCGCCGAGCAAAGCATTTTCGAAGACATGCCGGTGCAGCTGGATCAGCTTGCCGCCCCTGATGCGCCACCAGCGTTTGCTGCGGCGTTGATTGAGGCGCAAAGTTCACTGGATACAGCCGTCTCTGCTTTTCCCGATCGGACACGCATTACCGATGCACTGACGCTTGCAGCAGACCTGATCGAACAAGCCATTTTGCTGGCACCAACAGCCTTCAACGCTCGGCATAAACATCGTCTTTCCCGCAAACAGCGCGAGATCGACGCTGCACTGCTGGAGGCTGCGGGGATCGGCGCGCGTGCGATCGCCCATCCGACGCGACTGGCGCCGGGCGAAACCGGTCGGATTTCGGTTTTTCCAAACGGCTCCGCTCTTTCTCCCCTGCCGGAGATTTCTCTGGTGCTGCCGTCCGGTCTGTCCGTGACACGCCAGGAGAGCGCGGGCCAGACACAAGTGTTCGAGGTGTCGGCTTTGCCCGATGCCGAACTGTCCAGCCAGTACACGCCGGCGTGGTCGAGCCTTGGCGGCAACGACGAAGCCTTTGTGCGGATTACAGCCCGGATTGGCACGCGACAGGTTCAAGGCACGATCGATCTGGAAGAACCGCTGAAAATCGCGCCCGCGCATTCGCTCGTGCTGACGCCGGACGCGATCATCGCCAAGCTGTCAGATGCCGGGCGGAGCTGGACGATCGAAAGCCGCGGCGTCGCAGAAAAAGATAGTGTCAGCTTCGAGTCCCCCGCAGGCTGGCAGATCGAAGTGGTTGCGGACCGAAAATGGCAACTCACTGCACCGCCGGCGCTTGAAGCGGGACTGACAACGATCGAGCCGATGATCGCCGGCCGGCCGGCGATGCGCACGACGCCGATCGATTTCCCGCATATCGGCCATACCGCCTTCATGGCGCCCGAACGCCTGAAAATCCTGACGCTCGATCTGGCGCTGCCGCGGGATGTGCGGATCGGCTATGTCGGCGGAGGCGCCGATAATGTTGCGCTCTGGCTTGAACGCATGGGGCTGGACGTCACGCCGCTAGACGCCGATGCGCTTGCCGAAGATCTCTCAAGCTTCACCACTATCGTCATCGGCCTGTTTGCTTTCGGCCTGCGCAAGGACCTGGCCGCTGCCACTGGGCGCATTCACGCCTTCGTCGAAAACGGCGGCCATCTCGTCACGCTCTACCACCGTCCCGGCGACGGCTGGCAGCCAAAAACGACGCCGCCGCGGTATCTCAAAATCGGTTCCCCCTCGCTGCGCTGGCGCGTCACAAATCCCAAGGCGCACGTCACCGCTCTCGCTCCGCAACATCCGCTGCTGACTGGTCCCAACCTGATCGGTCCGCACGATTGGGATGGCTGGGACAAGGAGCGTGGCCTCTATTTCGCTTGCGAATTCGACGAGGCCTATGCTCCGTTGCTTTCCATGCACGATGCCGATGAACAGCCACTGCGTGGTGCGCTGATTTCAGCGCGGATCGGCAAGGGTAGGCACACCCATACGAGCCTGGTGCTGCATCATCAGCTTGACAAGCTGGTGCCCGGCGCTTTCCGGCTTATGGCGAATCTGATGCAGCACGCCGAAAACTGATGGAAGCTTGTGATCGTTTGAGAGGCTGAGACTGCGCCATGCATGGACGGGTGCCGTTCCGGCGTTCAATGGCGGCAGATCTCGACGCTGCTCAAGATCATAGCTTTTGCATCTGGAAATCGGCTTTTGATGCTAAAGACGCTGCCTTCGTAACCGTCTGGGATGTGCTGTCCGTATTGCTTGAGTTCGCTTGATCTCAATCGAACGGGCTCCACCAAAATTCTGGTTCTCACCTAAACTTGCTGCTCGCCGGCGGAACGCAAGGCCGGCGGCAGTCAGTCCCGCAGACCCGTCGGGACGCTTCGCTTCGGCTCCTATGGCTGCCGTCTTCCCGGCCTTTGCGTGACGCGAATTCCCGAAATCCGCTGGTGCGCCGCTATGCCGATTTCTCCGATATGCTCCATTGCCTGAGGGCTTCGCCCGCGTGATCGGGCCTGCCGAGGCAGTCTCTTCGATCCCGGACATGACGCGGTCTGTCCGTCGGCGTACGGCTTCTGACCGCCATGTTTCCGCGCCGAAGGTGTCGCACGGCAGCGCCCTCCCCTCTCTAGTCGACACTACAAGCGGCGTAAACGTCGCCTGGAAACGACCTCGCAACGCGCTTCCTGCCGGACATCGCATTTTCCGAGCGTAAAGGGTTGGGCGTGTCATTCCCAAGTTTTGCTGCTAAAAAAATCCTCGTCCGAGGCCATGAATGGCTGTAACTTCTGAGGTCTGATGTGCGTGTTATGCTGGTAGAAGATGATCTGGTGCTGGGTGAAGCTCTTCGAGATCACGTCATCGCAGCCGGACACGCGACGGACTGGTTCAAAACACTTGGCGACGCAGACGCTGCGACTGACACGACTGACTACGGACTCATTCTTCTCGATCTTCGTCTTCCCGATGGGCACGGCCTGACGCTGCTGCGCAAGCTTCGTGGTCAGTACAACGCTGTTCCGATCATTATCCTTACGGCCCACGACCAGGTGAGTGACCGGATAGAGGGGTTGAACGCGGGGGCAGACGACTATCTCGTCAAGCCCTTTAATCTTGGCGAACTCACAGCACGGATGCTGGCCGTCGCGCGCCGATACGACGGCAAGCCAAGTTCGTTGGTCGAGCTTTCCGGCATGGAGATCAACCAGGCAACGCGGCAGATCACCGTCAATGGGCAGACACTGGTGCTCAGCGCCCGCGAATGGGCGGTGCTCGATCGACTGATAGAGCGGCCAGGCGCGATCGTCTCCAAAAGCCAGATTTACGATACCCTCTATGCATTCGGGTCAGAGATCGAAAGCAATACAGTCGAGGTTTATATCAGCCGACTGCGCAAGAAGATCGGGCATGAACGGGTGAATACGGTCCGGGGCGTCGGATATTTCATCAAGTGAACAGCGAACTGTGGCCGACTGCTAATTCAAGCCCTCAGTATTACTTCAGCTTCAAATCCAGTCGCTCTTCCCCTCGCGGGAGAGCGCAGATTGAGCTCGCCACCCATCTCCCGGACCAGCTTTTCAACAATCGCAAGACCAAGCCCTGATCCGGACGCCGTGGTCTTTCCACGATGAAAACGTTTTTTCATGGTCTCCAGATCGGCCGCATCAATGACTTCGGCTTCGTTTATGACGCGGATCGCGCCATTTTCTGAAACAAGGACTTCGATATCGCCGTTGGCATCGCCATGGGCGGCTGCATTGTCGAGCAGATTGCGCATGACGATCCCGAAAGCATCGATGTCGGCGCGGCGCGTCACGGGCGTATCCGCGGCTCGCTCGTATCGCAAGCGATCTCCAGTCGCTGGATTACGTTGGAAGTCTGACACGACCACATCCAGAACCGTGGTCAGGTCGACTGGGACCGTGTTCTTGCCGATCCCAGAGTCTGCGCGTGCAAGCTGGAGAAGCTTTTCCGCAAGATGGCTCAGGTTGGAAAGCGCCGTCTCAACATTTTTGGCCCGATTTTTCCAGGCCCCATCTGGAAGCTCTTCCAGCAGCCGTTGTATCTGCGCCAAGGCTCCAGCAATGGGTGTGCGCAGCTCGTGCGCACTATTGGAGGTAAATTCCCGTTCGGCCTCGAACGCGGTTCTCAGTCGATCGAGCAAGAGGTTGACGGAGCGGGCAATTGGCTTCAATTCCTTTGGTAGCATCCAGCTTTCGACCGGCGCCATGTTTCCACCATCCTTGATGGAAATCTCCTGCCTAAGCTTCTCGATTGGCCTCAATGTCCTGCCAACGATGAACCAAATGGCAAAGATGCTGACCGGGATCAAAATGGCGAGTGGTATGAGCATGGTGACAGCACTCTCGCGCACTGCTTCGCGCCGGTTGCCAAAACGATCGGCGACCTGCAGAAACAACGTCCCATCGGAGTTGCCGACCGTGTAGATGCGATGCCGCTGCGTATCTCCAAATCCGACCTTCAAAGGGACGGCAAACGGTTCTTTTTGCGCGTCGGCAGAACGAAACACGATCGTACCGTCCGGCTGTCTCACCTGGTATGTGAGGTATTCTCGATTGTTGGTCATCCTGACCTCGGTCAAGGCGGCAGGGTCGAGCTGTCTGCGCAGCAGAATATCGTCGACGATCAGCACCATCAAGCGCTCGGTTGTTTCCTGGAGCGAGCTGTCGAAAGTTTCGTCAAGCTCATGGCGCATGACCAGGATGCTGAGACCAATGGCTAGCATCCAGAAAACGATAAGCGACCCGGTCAAGGTCAGTGTCAAACGCCGCGTGATACTCGTCCGATGATCCGCGGACTTGCCCTTGTCGCCGCCTCTATCACCTATGTTTTTCATTGTGACCCAACCTGTTGTTCGCGAAGTCGTTTGTCGAACTCCTGTCCGTGTTAACAATTTGACCGGAGACAGATCAAGCTTTCCCACTCGCCAGTTGCCACACGGGAAATCGCTCTCCCTGCACGCGAAATTTCCGGGCTTCTCAATGAGGCTATCACATTCAGTTCCATGTCAGGTGCCTAGCCCAGACCCAACGGCACGAACGCGATCCTGTGATCGCGGCAGCAGGTTTGGAGTCACCTTTGAAACGGTTATCCTTATTCAGGCGCCCGGCGATTGGAAGCGTCACTCTTTCAATATTGGTCGTCGTCTATATCTTGATCCTGTTGAACCTGTCGTTCTGGAATAACGCCTTTTACGTTTTTGGCGGTTTCAGTGCAAACTTCTATCGATTTACGGCAGCCTTGATACTGATGATATTCGCTGGAACAATCGTGTTCTCGGTCAAGTTCGTGATTAAGCCGTTTCTGGTCTGTCTCGTCATAGTCGCTGCTGTCTCCTCCTATTTTACTGACACCTTTGGCGTGGTGATCGACAAGGAAATGATTCGGAATGCAGCGGTCAGCACACCGCAGGAATCCGGCCATCTCATCACCCTGAGATTTGTCATGCACGTTGTCATCTATGGCATTCTGCCTTCGCTGCTCATCATCCTGACGCGCGTGCACCATCTCCCGTTTCTTCAGAAGTTTTTCGTCAATATGAGCATCATCGTGCCTTGCCTTGGCACCAGCTTGGGCCTGATCGTATTCAGCTTTGCTTCGATCTCGTCAAACCTTCGCGAGCATCGTGACATGATGGCAAAGCTCACGCCGTTCGGGCCGATGACATCAGCTATCAGTTTGAGTGTCAGCGCCTACCAAAGCTATGGTATCGTGCGCGCTCCACTCGGGCGCGATGCCAAGCTCGGCCCCGTGCTTCAGCAATCAGCCAAGCCTGTTGTAACCGTAGTGCTCGTTGGCGAAACGGCGCGTGCGATGAACTTCTCTCTCAACGGTTATTCGAGAGAGACCAACCCGGAAATGAAAGCCCGCGGCGTCGTCAATTTCCCCAACACCACAAGCTGCGGCACTGCAACTGCTGTCTCTCTTCCCTGCATGTTCTCGGTCTACACACGACAGCAGTACAGCGATCGCAAGGCACGCTCGACCGACACGCTCATGGACGTTCTGCGCAATGCGGGCATCGACTGTCACTGGTGGGACAACAATACGGGAAGCAAGGGAATCGCCGACTTCATCAGTTTCATCGACGTTACAAAAAAGACTGACCCTTTATGCCAGAACGGCGAGTGCCAGGACGATATTTTCCTTGGCGATCTCGATCGTCAGCTGGATCGGGTGAGAAAGGATACAGTCATTGTTCTGCATCAGAGTGGCAGTCATGGGCCGGCCTATTACCTGCGCTATCCGGATGCCTACCGCCGCTTTCAACCCGATTGCAGAACCGCACAGCTCTCGGACTGCACCCAGGATGAAATCGTCAACGCCTATGACAACACAATCCTCTACACGGATCATAATGTTGCAAGCGTGATCGACATTCTGAAAAAGCACGCGCCCGCTCTCGATACGGCCATGATCTACATGTCGGACCACGGGGAATCCTTGGGCGAAAACGGCCTGTTTCTACACGGTGCGCCCTATTCGGTCGCTCCCAAGGAGCAAACCCAGGTTCCGTTTACGGCCTGGTTTTCCGATGCATATGCTGCATTGACCAACCTGGACATAGCCTGCCTTCGGAAGACTGCAATCAAACCGGTATCGCACGACGATCTGTTTCACACTCTATTAGGCATGATGAACGTTGTGACGTCTGTCTATGACCCCCAGCTTGATGCATTCGCTCAGTGCCGTGCTTTACACGCGGCGTCGGCGACTCTTTAGGAGCGGTTCTGCTATCCAAAATTGCAGCGACCTCCACGGGTAAAGAGTTACCAAACTTGGCTGGCCATCGCGGGCGCATAGAAAATCCGCCGCCAGGCGGCTCAGCCAACGTAGCAGGCTTGCGCGCATATTGTTCCGGTAGGCCTCACCAATCATTGCCATGTGCTGGGCAAAACTCTGGCCGTCTCCCGCGAGCAGTGGGTTTTGATTTTACTTCCCTTTTTCACTCGAGATAATTCGAAGCTCGGATGCCCTCCCTATCGATCAAATTTTTTGATCGCAAAGTCGCCGTGCCACTGTCGATCGCTCTTATCATCTATTCAGCATGCTATCCAACGCATCCCTAGCTTCCCCTGAAAGGTAGGGCCTGAACAAGCTCGAGACCTGATTCAGTCCCCAACCAAGGTGCTCCTCCTTGAGGTTCACCACCCCTTCCTGCAGACCAAGATAGACCGCCCAGTATGTGGAGACGATCCAGACGTTGGCCAGAAGCGGCTCCTGTTCCTTCTCGGGAACACTGATGAAGCCCGCTTGCATCATCTGGTTGATCATGTGTCGAACCGCTGACTGCATGCCCGAGCTAACTGCTTTGATGGGCTCTGTGAGCGACGGAGCTGAAGCAACAAGTGCAGAAAGGTCCCGGAAAAGAAATCGGAAATTCCATACCAGCGAAAACCAGTCACGCAGGAAGCCGGAGTAGACGCCTATCTCGGTCGACGTTGACCTCGCGGACGCCTGAACCAAATCCACTGCCTCGCTTTCGAACTTCTTAAACAAGGCCAGGACCAGCGCCTCTTTTGTTTTGAAGTGGTAATACAGATTGCCTTCATTGATCCCGACTGACCTGGCAATTTCCGAGGTGGTGACCCGGTCGGGCGCGCGCTCATTAAACAGGGCAAGTGTGGACGTGAGTATCCGATCTTTCGTCGCACCCAGCTTTGGCTTTGCATCACTTCCGGTCGCCATTAGATTTGTCCCCCTTGCAAAACTAAGGTAAACACCTTAATTGCCTCTAAGGCATTTACCTTAACAATGCATATCAGCCAGCGGAGTGAGTTGCTATGGACCCGACTAGCGGTTTCCCCAGACAGATGGGACCAATTCAAAAAAGATCGACAACCAAGACGCTCGTCTCGCTTGTTCGCAATCCTTTGGATGCTATTCCGCCTTCGATCTTCTCCGAGCCGCTGGTGTTTTCCAGGCTCGCTGGAAAAGTGCAGGTGTATCTCGCAGACCCGACGCTCATTCACGAGGCTCTGGTCAAGAACGCCGATGCCTTGGGCAAGGGTGAGCAGGTCCGTCGGGCGCTGGGACCAGCGCTTGGACAGGGGCTGTTGACCGCAGATGGCGCGCACTGGAAATGGCAACGTCAGTCTGTCGCGGGAGCCTTCCGCCCCGACAAGCTCCTGGAACTTCAGCCTGCAATGATCGCTGCCGCTGTCGCCACTCGCGACCGTTGGCAAAAGCGGGCTTCGGATCGGCTCGACATCGGTCACGAAATGATGCGCACCACGTTCGACATCATCGTTGAGACCATGATGTCGGGCGGTCATAGTATCGATGTCGAACGCGTTGAACGCAGCATTACCGACTTTCTCAGACCAAGCGGCTGGACCTTTGCTCTTGGCGTTCTGGGCGCACCGGAATGGGCACCCTACCCGGGCCGGGCAAAGGCGCGAGAGGCCGTCGAATTTCTGCGTTCAAGTCTCGCCAAGGTCATTGCCGAGCGGCGTGACAATCCGGATGGCCGAACTGATCTAGTATCCATGTTACTTGCCGCTGCCGATCCTGAAACAGGTAGATCAATGCGTGACGACGAGATCGTCGATAACCTGATGACTTTCATCACCGCAGGTCATGAGACGACCGCCTTGGGGCTTGCCTGGACATTCGACCTTCTCGCCCGCCATCCAGAGCATGAAGCGAAGGTAGTGGCAGAGATACGGGCCGTGACCGACGGCCAGCCAATCACTTCGGACCATGTCGCCAAGCTCTCCTATACGCGTCAGGTCTTCTCGGAAGCCATGCGCCTTTACCCGCCTGCTCCGATCATTGCGAGAACTGCCTTGCGTGATTTTCGGCTCGGCGACTTTCACATCCCGGAGGGCACGGACCTTTTCATCCCGATCTACGCTGTCCATCATCATCAATCGATATGGCCGGAGCCGGCGGTCTTCAACCCTGAGCGGTTCACGCCTGAAGCGAGCAAGGCCCGGCATCGCTTTGCCTACATGCCGTTTGGCGCTGGTCCGCGCGTTTGCATTGGCAATGGGTTTGC
>Ga0247730_1002059_pt1 | contig 10018 bp, 18 predicted proteins | sample UWRJL073202C2_FD_180959 | JGI IMG/M metagenome (GOLD analysis project Ga0247730, IMG submission 180959) | Plant litter microbial communities from Arlington Agricultural Research Station in Wisconsin, United States - UWRJ-L073-202C-2 | ecosystem: Environmental > Terrestrial > Plant litter >...
AAGGAATCTGGATTGACGCGACCCCGTACGCGCCGCCATAATAGAGTCACGTGCCTGATGACAACTGGTTGCTGCCGAGATTCGCCAAGAGCATTGAAGCCGTTTGATGTCTGAGTCTCCTGCGCCTTGACCACTTGCTTCTCTTCTCACATTCTCTTTTTACACTCATTTACACCTTGCCTATAGTCCAATAGCATTCTCCATGGCAGGCCCGGGAGACTCTGTAACAGGTCTCGTCCCTGCTCGCGAAGGGCGAGGAGGAATATACGAATCATCACCCATGTACCAGAACGGGAACAACAGCTCAGTGGGGGACCACGTACGCTCAAATTATATCTCTTTCACGTTGCGCAGCGTCGCTCATGATTCGCTCTATGTAGTACTCTATGTCTGCTGATCCACATGCCTGGGGAACTCATCTCAGCCCGGAATTCAAAGAGCCAGACGATGCTCTACACAATCCAGAAGTCCGCAACGGCAAATTCGTGGATCGCATTGGAGGGTTCTCTCCTATGACCAAGCGAGGCGCTATGAACCTGGGCTGTCTGGCTATTATCGTTGGCGGACTGCTCGCTCTGTTCATTGCATACCCTATTATTACCCACATCAAGAATAACAAGGAAACTGGCCATCCATTGGGTGTCAATTCCACCGGACAAGTTCCGGAAATTACTCCCACAAGAGGTGGTATCCGGACTCTCATTGACGCAGACACGCCTGACGATGCTTTGAGGAAGAAAGACTGGAAGGATGGGAAAGACTGGGATCTCATTTTCAGCGACGAGTTCAATATTGACGGACGATCATTCTACCCAGGAGATGACCCTGTACGTTCATGCCATATTGCCTTCCAACTGCTTATGCTTATGCTCCCTTCTTTAGTACTGGGAAGCTGGTAATAGCCTTTTCCCGAATCCTTGATCCATCTTTGTTCACTCGCCTGATAGTTGATCTGCATTACTGGGGTACCAACAACAAGGAATGGTATGATCCAAGCCGACTCACCACTAAGGACGGGAACCTCGTTGTAAGCTTGATTCAAACTCCCAATCATGGACTTGATCTTATGGGCGGTATGATGTCTGTGAGTGATTGTCTCTCGGGAGCGTGTGAGAAACAAGCATTGATTTATGCTAAAAAAAGACATGGAACAAATTTTGCTTTACTGGTGGATTGGTAGAGACATCGGTCACTCTGCCTGGCGCTAACAATGTCAACGGGTATGTGAGAATAATTTGTCCAGCTTTATGCATGGGATTAACTGTTATTTTGCAGCCTTTGGCCTGCTGTTTGGACTATGGGCAACCTAGGTCGCGCAGGCTATGGCGCTACTCTTGACGGCATGGTACGCAATCTCACTTCAGCTCTGTGTGAATGATATGATTAACGCTTTGTTCAAAGTGGCCATATTCTTATGATTCTTGCGATGTTGGCACTGCGCCTAACCAAACCATGAACGGTCTACCTGCAGCCGCTTTGAAAGGTGGATGGGAGGTATGTTACTCCTCCATGAAACAACCTACAGCTTTTCCTGATACGTACTTCGAAGAGTTCTAATTACGAGCTATCGTATCTGCCTGGCCAGAGGTTGTCGAGGTGTACTTGTGATGGCGAGAGTCATCCGGGACCCAAGCATTCGGATGGAACCTACGTTGGTCGATCAGCTCCTGAGATTGACATGTTCGAGGCTCAAGTCAAAGAGACCGGAGGCGAAGTATCCCTCTCTGGCCAGTTCGCACCCTATAACCACGACTACCTCTGGGACAACTCCACAGAAAACTACGTTATCGGAGATCTAGAGCTGTCCGAGCTAAACTCGTACAAGGGTGCTGCTTACCAGCAAGCTGTCAGTGTGGTGACGAAGACGAATCAAGATTGTTACCAGTTAGAAACTGGATGCAAGAGCGTTTACGGTTTCCAGTACAAACCAGGCTTTGATGATGCTTACATCACTTGGATTGTCGACAACAAACTTGCGTGGACCATGAAGTCCCCTGCAGTCAAGGCAGATCCTATCACAGAGATTTCAGCACGGCCTGTTCCTCAGGAGCCTTTGGTAAGTCCTATCTCTGTTGTTGAAGTGACGTTGTTATTCATTACGCGTTTTGTAGTATCTCCTTGTGAACTTGGGACTATCAGAGAACTTTGGGCCAGTGGACTATGAGCATCTCAGCTTCCCAGCAATCATGACCATCGACTACATCCGAGTCTACCAGGACCCAGATGTTCCCAACGTTGGATGCGATCCCGCTGATTTCCCCACCCAAGCATATATAAACGAGTGCGTTCGAGTCTTGTTTTCCGATGAACCAGGAACTGACACGTTGCTCTCTTTTTTCTGTCCTAGATACGAAGAAGCGTACCATAATCCCAATTTGACCACCTGGGTGAGCATTGTGTTGCAAGTTACGGAGTGCGTTTGCTCATTCCTTTTTGTGCAGGTGAATGATTATAAACAAATCACGCCTCGGAATTCTCTGGTGGACGGTGGATGCTAGTCATCCAGTAAAAGACCTGTACTGTGTATGTAAGGTCTTGTTGTTGTGTACACGCTCGACTGGAATTTTATTTATACCCAGCTTCTGCGTAGGATATGGTACTCTTTTCTTCTTATTGTCAAGGCCCGCGCATGCTTTTCCTGGGCTGTACTCTGCTCCGGGACACTGACAAGGACGTCTATCGTGGTCGTGTACGCGCTCAATAAATTGATCAATTGCCCATTTTCTACGTTGGTTTCTATGCGTTGGTTTCAAGTTTTACGTCGCCGGCATGTCATGAATTCATGCTGTATCTCTCCGTCAGGGTACTCCTGGGCTGATAACAATCTCGAACATACTCTTTTTGTTCTCTGCCTCGAAGGATCGACGCTTCTCTACTTGATGTGGTGGCACTTCGTTCTTAAGTATTTGACTGCCGGTGGGATCTCACCGCGCGATGGTATAGGGCGCGCTCGTATCTCTTGTATGACAATATCTTTGCTGGACAAGATGCGTATTGCGATTGGGCGTCTCTCCGTACATAGTATTCGCAATACACATCCTTCCGCAACACCCCCTAAGCTCCTTCTTCGCTGTGGTCTTCTTTCATGGGTACAAATGCGGCATGATATCTCATTTCGGCAAACGCATAACTTAAGTATCGTCCCTATATTTTCGCAGGCGGACCAAATTTCATGAGAAGGTATGCGTGCAAGGAAGTGCGAGATACATAAGATGGTAGTCATACCCAAGGAAAGGGCGTGGGAATATCTGGTGTACTTGTAGTAGGGTGGACCCTCGGCCTTATTGTGCTAGTAGCCGAGCTCGAGACTCTCCAACGCAATCAATCTCTTCCTACTTGGTGCTAGTGTGTATTATATCTACAATCTGAAACATGTATCTCTCCCGGTAAGTATACAAGTGGCTGTACTGCAGATACAAATTCGTTGGAGAGACGGTGAATGCTATACCCGAGTACGGGCTCGAAAGTATCAAAAGGAGAGTGTACGCTCCAGAAGCCGGGATCAGTATCTTGTAATTGAAATTCCTAAGCCACCATTGTCACTGTGTCTGTTCCATCAAGCACATCACCACGGCGCGCCTCCAAGAAGTCATGAAACGCTCTCACAGCCTATTCTGTACCTTCTGCTAAATCACCACCATGACTATGTCTGTGCCCTCCAGTCCTCACCCCCGGAACCATGCACGATCCACCTCCCTCCCTGCTGCTGTGCTCATGCAGGACATGTCGGAGAATGCGGTATTGAAACCAGAGCAGGCGTTCTACGATGCAGAAGCCCAGAAGATCAGCGACGAGATCGACGAGGAGCTCAAGGTGTGTGCCTCTGCACTATACCTTCATTCTCTGTTCTTACCGCGCACCACTAGAGAGAATCCCAAGCACGGCGTGATGCAAAGCGTAAGACCGTCAAAGGTGCGTGTACTTGGGTTGCTGTCCCACTCGTTTCTCTGTACTCATATACAAGTCCAGTAATGCTCCTGGGCCAAGCAGAGTCAGGAAAATCCACGCTGCAAAAGCAATTCCAGCTATACTATGCCAGCCAGACTCTGGACCACGAACGGCCCTCCTGGAAACCAGTCGTCCATTTCAACATCGTCAGAGCATTACGGATGATACTAGATGAACTGGACTATGAGCTCTCCCGTATAGACGAATTACCCGAAGACGACGCAGACGCAGACCCTTCGTACAACCCACACGCTATCGCCAATGAAATCGCCCATTTCCGCGCTACATTGCTACCCTTGGTGGCTATTGAAGCTTCCCTTGCCTCAGAGCTCAATGGAGGAGTGTCTGTTTCCGGCGGTCGAGCAGGAGTCTTTGTGCGCTCAGGCTGGCTATCAGCGCAGGCAGGAAGGAGTTCTGCGGCGAGAAGAGAACCTAACCCTCGAGTGGTGGCCAAGCTGGCTGCTAGAACCCTTTTGCAATTCCGCGACGAGGTGGATGCCCTATGGCATCACACTGCTGTTCGTCGACTTCTCAAACTTAACAGATTACGGTTGGAAGAGTCTGCTCCTTTGTACGTGTTCTTACTGTTCCCGAGGACTAATACGATGCAACAGCTGATTGATTGGATTGTGTTATAGCTTTCTGGATAACCTGGACCGCATTTCACAGCCTGATTATATACCTGACACCAGTGAGCTAACTCATTTCTCCCTCTACTCCAATGAATATGAATGCGGTGGGCAGATGATATCTTGAATGTACGACTACAAACGCTAGGAGTGACAGAACATGCTTTGAAGATTACTATGGGAGGAACACTGTATGATTGGAGACTGTATGATGTGGGAGGAGCAGTAAGTTTCCGGGATTTATTCCGTATCTCTTGGAGTCCATGCTGAACTGATTTTTCCTTTCCTTTTAGCGTGGTCAGGTACGTTCATTCCAGCACTCTCGGCTGCGCCAGCTTCGCTGACAATAATCAACAGCGCCAGACGTGGATGCCCTATTTCGATGATGGTGAGTAACTCGAAGAATGGATCATCATCGGTGGTTTCTTGTACCGCATTGCATTGAGTTTGACTGACTGACTTCTTCTTCTCCCTCTTTGCATAGCAACTGCCATCATCTTCCTCGCGCCCATATCAGCTTTTGACCAGGTGAGGCATCTAAATCACTTACGTGCAAGCCTAAAAGTTTCGTATTGAACTGGTTCTTGTTCCACAGTATCTGGATGAAGATCTGAGGACGAATCGGATTGATGATTCGCTTCAGCTATTTACTACGATATGCACTAATAAGCTGTTGATCAAAGCCCATTTGGTGCTCATGTTGAACAAGGTGCGTTCATCGCAGTTCTCCATTATCTGTATGCTTATCATCATCTTGTCGTATCAGACGGATCTACTAAGGAAGAAGTTGGAAGCTGGTATTAAAGTAAAGAAATAGTACGTTCCGTTCTGGCTTAACTTTCTTCCAAAAGCCAGACAAGTTTTGACTGGACTCCCTTTCTTTCACTTACACAGTATAACGAGTTATGGGAACCGACCGAACAGATATGAGGAAGTATCGGAATATTTCCGGGGGCATTTTATACAGGTGCATCGGCGGAAGGATATTGGGAATCGAACGTTGTATGCGCATTTCACGTCCATGTTGGATGTGAAAACTATGCAGAAGATTATCATCAATGGTACGCTTCTTTTTCTCTTGGCTTATCCTACATGTTTGTGCTGATTGGAATGAATGAATGTAGTTGGGGAGGTAATTATACGGCAACATATTTCGCAGACTGGTCTTGTATAGCCCCCTGCCCTCTGGTGTTCTTTCCTCATTTTCCTCTTTCATTATCTATTGTTTTTATCGTCGTTATGGATTGGATCGATATGTACGCTCGCTGTTATGTTATGTATGGGCTCTATGCTGTGTATTTCTTTAATTTTTCCATCCCAAGCACAATTTTTTTTCCCGTATACCAGGCAGATACTTAGCCCTGTACACCCGAAGTCTGACTGAATCATTCCTCCCGTTCAGCCGCTTGCTGGTGAGCGCGAGTTGAACGGATTGTTGATGTCGAAACGGCGAACCCATTAACAAGTTCCTGGCTTATTCTCACAGGACCACCTTTTCGTGGCCACCACGGTTACAGCTCATCGTAGCTCATAAGCAAATCTGTCGACAATACTATCAATCGCCTGCAGAAAGTTGGTAAACTTCCCACGCTGTACTCCAACTGCGCTTCAGGTTTCCTTCTTTCCATAGCTATATTACAATTATAGGACCCTCTTCTAGTACAAGTCATTGTTGCGACTCAGCGTCTCTCTTCTGTGCAAAACCTATGTCTATCACACTCTGCGTTTCTTGGAAAGTACCAATCATCCTTCTGGAGTGAACCTCCGCTGGGACAGAGATCAGCATGGAGTGTTGAATTCCAGGCTGTCCTGGAGCGAATTGTATGAGTGAAGCTGGGCCTCGACTAATTGCGGACAGCTGTATATCATGCTCGATGGTCTTTTCAAAGAGCACAAGAACGATGACGAGCGTTGGATAGATGCCCTAAAATTTGCAAGTATTACTGTTGGAGGTACGGGAATTGTGGGATGAGCCTACAGATATGTTTCCGAGCATAGTCTCAAGGACGTAATACATAAAGGGGGGACCCTTGAACCATGAGATAAATAACAAAACCTAGGTCTGTCAGCGTTACGACACGAATCAAATCAAAGCCTACTTCCCCAATACGAGGAATATAATATGCCGGATTCTGTCAAGAAAAGTAGAAGTCTTTTTACGCTGGTCGACCGCCATTATTTGCAGTATCGAGTCTTTGAGTATCTTTTTGATGTTTCCTATAAGCACAGGGGGTGAGCAATATGGAAAGGCACTTAGGTGTATGCGTACCATGCTTTGTACCCCATAAATCCAGTTGCAACGTTGTTTATCAAAAGAAAAAGTATCAAGAACGTGATATCGTACGAACCACCAACTCCACTGCCTGGTAGACCCAGTGTATCTTTGACATAGAATGGAAGCCGTTCTTCATGGCTTATTGCGTGGTTTATTGCGTGGAATATTGCAATAAGTGTGTCAAAAACGAAGAAGACTGAGTGAGGTGAGCAAATGATGACTAGGACGAATCCGGAGATAGTGCTAGCAAAGGGACTCACCGAACAGGACAAAAATGCCACTATACAAGACCAACTTTGCTCGCCGATGGGCTCTCCAGAGAGACCAGCATCTCCACATGACGATTAGATCGCTTAGCATAAGCTTTGATGATTTGAGAAGCGAGAGCATCATAGAATGTGCAACTAGAACTGACGTTTATGCGTTTTAAAACCCACCACTGTAACAAGGGTGACAGCACTGGTCTTGGATTTGTGCTGTCATAACCTTCTACTAGATCTCGCATGAACGGAGCCCAGTGTCCATGCATGTTGAACATTGATGCTGTTGAAGAGGATGAAAACATTATTAAGATGGCTGCCATCATCGCTTGCCGAGGTCTCAAGGTACGAATGCCTTGGACACTATTCCACGGTCCACTTTTCAGAAATATCAAAAGAGAAAAGAAAGCGACACGTACAGCAACGCGTACATAGAGAATAACGCCAACGGAAAGTACACTCCTGACAAGAGATGACCTCAGCGTTCAGTACTACTCGAGGATGGCCGAGTTCCAGGACAAGAAGCGCTAACCCCAAGTCACGATCTCACATGCCATTAACGTAGCCATTTTGACACCTGTATCTCCTGAGTAGCGGAAGGTAGGGCGATCCATGAGAAGACGGGGAGTAAGCAGCTGCGAGACATTGATATCGCTCTTGATGTGCCTTATAACCAGCAAGGCTATATCACAATCTGAGGATGGGCAAGATATCATCACTGACCTTCACTGACACGGATGTTGACCAAGGGGAGATGTTGAAGCAATCAAATAACCAGTAGAGTGTCGGCGCTGAATCAGTGTCAGTGACGGATTATCTCCAGCTTTGCCACGTTTTTCGACGTAGGCGATCATAAATCACGTACAAGCGGGATAACAGGTTTGAAGGGAAGGATGTTGACGGAAAAGTCATCTGAGCCGCATACGAGCTAACATCAAAAGCAGGGTACTAAGATGTGAAAAGGTGATGATTCCACTAAAGTGGACCTTAGCGTCGAGGGACGAGCAGAAAACATGGATTGGCCGAGAATAATGACGTTTTGAAACTCATAAGAGAGCCCAGGAGAACCCGAGCTTCATGCTTTGAGTGATTTTCAATCAGGAAGTAGATATAAGTATCTGTCAAGCCAATCCGAATGAATAATGGCATGATTAGCGTTCTTCATCGTATTTGACTTGTCTATTGTTGCGGTTGCTGTAACGGTTACGCCAAGTTTAGCATGTCGAGAGTCGATGTTTATCTCAGCCACTGGCATGATGTCTCGCGTTTGATTGAGGTAGGGAGAATCTTGGACCGGACCTATAGATATGTTTCCTTCCCTCCGAGAACTGAACATGCGGGATCTTTGATATAGATAAAGCAGCCTTTTCAGAATGTTGCCGCACTTCTGCGTCTCCCTTTTGTGAATGACCTGAGATCATCCCGCTCGGCCCCGTGTTCGATTGAGATAGGAAAGGCAGCGATTGTGGCCCTTGCGTGAGCCTCCGATGGGACAGAGGTGGACAGGGAGTATCGGGCATCTGGCTGTCCTGGAGTGAACAGCAAAATTGAAGCGGGGCCCTGGCTAATGGCGGATAGCTGGATATCGTGTTCGATGGTCTTTTCAAAGAGCACGAGGACAATGACAAGAGTCGGATAAATGCCCTAGAAAGTGCGGGGGTTACTACTGGAGGAACGGGGATCCTGGGGCAAACTTACAGATATGTTTCCGAGCATATTGTCAAGGATCATATAGAGAAACGACAAGTCGAAGGCTCGGGAGAATGCTGCTATGTACATCAAAACCTATATTGCCGTTCAATTTGTTTTAAGATAGGAGCCGAATTAGAACAGACTTACCCAGTATGAGGAATACAGTAGGCCAGATTCCGTGAGAAAAAGCAGGAGTTGTTCTGTGCTACGTCGACCACTGCTCTTTGTTACATTTAGATCTCGAGTGTTTTGATGATGTTTCCTGTAATATCAGGAAGTAAGTGGGATCTATAGGTGTTAAACTTCATGCGTACCATGCCTTGTAACCCATAAGTGCAGTGGCGACGACATTGATAAAAGGAAAGGGCACTACCCACAGAAGATCGTCCATCGCACCATATCTGAGGAATGTCCCTCCCTCACTGATTACAGACATTATCGTAGTAACTATGTTGAAAGCGAAGACGGCTTCGTGAGAAAGGGATGAGTTGCCGCGACGAGATGCAGGTTGTTACATACCAAGTAGAAGGGCAAGACCAATGTACAATACCAACTTTGCTCGCCGATGGTCCTTCCAAAGCGACCAGCATCTCCACATTACGATTAGGTCGCTGAGTACAAGCTTCAAAGAGACGAGAAGAGGAAGCTGGAGCGATAGTGTGACAAAAACCGACATTTATGCGTTGTAAGGCCCACCACACTTCGGAATATGACAGGAGATAGTTACTGGCGGTCCAACTCGGAGGTCCGTTTTCAGTGCTGCCTTCTACTAAATCCCGTACGAGTGGAATCCAGTGTCGGCACATGTTGAGCATCGTTGCTGCTGAAGAACAAGAAAACATGACCAGAATGGCTACCATCATCACTTGTCGAGGTCGACAGCCATGAATGCCTTGGACACTTTTGTATATTCTAATCGTCAGCAACATCTAAAACGAAAGGCGGACACAACGCACAGTAGTGCGTATAACGAAAAGAACATTAGAGGAACATATACTCCTGACAAACAAGGCGGTCAGTACTCTAGGGTCACACTGTTCACGAAACAATGCCTACATACCCCAAGTCACAATCTCACAGATTATTAACGTGACTACCTTGACACCCATGTCTCCTGATGCCACTGTGTAGTGAATGGTAAGTTGGTCCATGATGAATATCAGGGAACGGGCAGCTGTACAATACTTGAGTTGGTATTGCTCTGAGTCTGCCTT
>Ga0247730_1002060_pt1 | contig 10014 bp, 10 predicted proteins | sample UWRJL073202C2_FD_180959 | JGI IMG/M metagenome (GOLD analysis project Ga0247730, IMG submission 180959) | Plant litter microbial communities from Arlington Agricultural Research Station in Wisconsin, United States - UWRJ-L073-202C-2 | ecosystem: Environmental > Terrestrial > Plant litter >...
CTGCAGGGGCGCACCCTCGGTGTACTCGGGAGCCGGGACGGCGTCCATGATCGTCTGGAACAGCGGGATGAGGTTCTCGCTGTCGGGCAGGCCGCCGTCCTCGGGCTTGTTGAGCGAGGCACGGCCGGCGCGCGCCGACGCGTACACGACGGGGAAGTCGAGGGCGTCCTCGCTGGCACCGTCCTCGAGCAGGTCGAGGAACAGCTCGTACGTCTCGTCGACGACCTCGGCGATGCGGGAGTCGGGGCGGTCGACCTTGTTGACCACGAGGACGACCGGCATCTTGGCGGCGAGCGCCTTGCGCAGGACGAACCGGGTCTGGGGGAGCGGGCCCTCGGACGCGTCGACCAGCAGGATGACCGCGTCGACCATCGACAGGCCGCGCTCGACCTCGCCACCGAAGTCGGCGTGGCCGGGGGTGTCGATGATGTTGATCGTGACGCCGCCCTCGGGCGAACCGGGTCCGTTGTAGCGGACGGCGGTGTTCTTCGCGAGGATCGTGATGCCCTTCTCGCGCTCGAGGTCGCCGGAGTCCATGGCGCGCTCGGTGAGCTGGTGGTGCTCGTCGAAGTGGCCCTGCTGCTGCAGCATGGCGTCGACCAGGGTCGTCTTGCCGTGGTCGACGTGGGCGACGATTGCGACGTTGCGCAGGTCGTTGCGAATGGGCATGCGAAAAAAGTCCTATGCGTGGGGAATGCTCTCGAAGAACGGAGCCTTCCCATCTTACGGGAGCAGACGTGGCTCGGACGAATCGCGTAACGCGTTGGTCATTGTGATGTCGCGAACATTTCATGTGGGCAATGGTTGCGCCTGCGTTAGTATTATCGGGTGACCACGACCCCGGACGACCTCTACGAGGCGCTGTCAGAGTTCCTGATGCGCCTGATGAACGTCACGGAGTCGGACAGCATGGACGCGCTGGTCGAGCTCGACCTGTCGTTCTCGCAGGCACGCATGCTGTTCCTGCTGTCCAAGACGGACGAGCCGATGCCCATCCACTCCATCGCGGAGGCCATCGGCCTCTCGGTGGCGGCCACGGGACGCAACGTCGACCAGCTCCTGCACCTCGACGTCGTCGAGCGGCGGGAGAGCACGACGGACCGCCGGGTCAAGCTCGTGTCGCTGACACCGGTCGGCGAGAAGCTCGCGGCCCAGCACATCGGGGCCAAGCAGGACTCGCTCAGGTCCTTCACGGAGCTGCTGCCCGCCGACCAGTGCGACAACCTGCACCGCGCCCTGACAGACATCCTCGCGGGCGGCAGCCTCCGCCCGCAGACCCACCAGGAGAAATGCCTATGACCAGCCACGAGTCCCCGCCCGACATCGAGTACCCCGAGAAGATCGACGGCCCGGTCCTGAAGATCGCCGGCGTGGTCGTCCTCGGCGCGATCATGTCGATCCTCGACATCACCGTCGTCAGCGTCGCGCTGCCGACGTTCCAGGACGTCTTCGACGCGAGCTACGCGACCGTCGCCTGGACCATGACGGCCTACACGCTGGCGCTCGCCACCGTCATCCCGCTGACGGGCTGGGCGGCCGACCGGTTCGGCACCAAGCGGCTCTACCTGACCGCGCTGTTCCTGTTCACCGCCGGCTCGGTGCTGTGCGCGGTCGCCACCTCGGTCGAGATGCTTGTCGTCTTCCGTGTCCTGCAGGGTCTCGGCGGCGGCATGCTGATGCCGCTCGGCATGACGATCCTGACCCGCGCGGCCGGTCCCGACCGCATCGGCCGCCTCATGGCCGTGCTCGGCATCCCAATGCTGCTCGGCCCGATCATGGGCCCGATCCTCGGTGGCTGGCTCATCGACATCGCCTCGTGGCACTGGATCTTCCTGATCAACCTGCCGATCGGCGTCGCGGCGCTCGTGTACTCGCAGCGCGTGCTGCCGAGGGACACGCCCACCCCGGGTGAGCGGTTCGACTTCATGGGCATGCTGCTGCTGTCACCGGGCCTGGCCCTGTTCCTGTTCGGTGTCTCCTCGGTCGCCGAGGGCGGCGAGGGTGCGTCCTTCGGCCCGCGGGTGTGGGTCTCGGCCACGATCGGCGTGCTGCTGATCGTCGCGTTCGTGTTCCACGCCCTGCGCACCGACAAGCCCCTCATCGACCTGCGACTGTTCCGCAACCGCAGGCTGACGATCGCGACGGTCTCGATGTTCGTGTTCATCGTCGCGTTCATGGGTGCGGGCCTGCTGTTCCCGTCGTACTTCCTGCAGGTGCGCGGCGAGACGACGCTGATGGCCGGACTGCTGATCGCCCCGCAGGGTCTCGGCGCCATGGTGACGATGCCGATCGCCGGCGTCCTGGCCGACAAGATCCCGATCGGCCGGACGGTGCCGTTCGCGCTCGCGCTGATGGCCGCCGGCTTCTACGTCTTCACGCAGGTCGGAGCCGACACCTCCTACTGGGTCCTCTGCGGCGCACTGTTCGTGATGGGCCTCGGCATGGGCGGCACGATGATGCCGATCATGACCTCGGCGCTGAAGTCGCTGACCAACCACGAGGTCGCCCGCGGCTCGACGATCGTCAACATCGTCCAGCAGATCGGTGGCTCGATCGGCACGGCCGTGCTGTCGGTCGTCCTGACCAACCAGCTGACGTCGACCCCGCCGGACGGGGTGGCCCCGCTGGAGTTCATGGCCGACGGCTTCGGCACGACCTTCATGGTCGCGTTCGTGCTGGTGCTCCTCGCCCTGATCCCGGTGGCGTTCCTGCCCCGGAAGAAGGAGGAGTCGCACTTCGACGACGAGGACGGCGCCACGGCGGCGCCGATCATGATGCACTGATCGATCGAGCACCCCCCACGACGGCCCCACCGGTCTCCCTGTGGGGCCGTCGTCATGTCCGGCGTGATCCGTCGCACTAGGTTGGGGCCATGTCAGCCACACGCTCCAGCACCGTCGACGGGATGCTCGGACGCAGCGCCGCCCGCCACCCCGACCGGACGGCCCTCCTGTTCGCCGACCGCACCTGGACCTACGCCGAGCTCGACGCCGCTGTCAGCCGCGCGGCGCAGGCGCTGCTCGACCTCGGACTCGTCCACGGAGACCGCGTCGCCACCTACGGCCGCAACTCCGACGCGTACCTGCTGGCGTATCTCGGCTGCGCACGCGCCGGGCTGGTGCACGTCCCGATCAACTATGCGCTGACCGGCGCCGAGCTGGTCTACCTCGTGGAGGACTCCGGGGCCGCGGCCGTGCTGGTCGACCCGTCGCTGCGCCCGGCCTTCGACGCCGCGGGCCTCGACGTCCGGATCGTCGTCCCGCTGCGCGACGCCGACGACTCGCTGCTGGAGCGTGCGTCCACCGGGGACGTCCCGGAGATCGACGTCGAGGTGGCCGACACCGATCTCGTGCAGCTGCTCTACACGTCCGGCACGACGTCGAGGCCCAAGGGCGCGATGATGACGCACCGCGCCCTGGTGCACGAGTACCTGTCGTCGATCGTCGCGCTCGAGTACTCCGAGAGGGACGAGCCGCTGCACCCCATGCCGCTCTACCACTCGGCCGGCATGCACGTGTTCCTGCTGCCGTACCTGGCGGTGGGGGCGACGAACCACCTCATGGAGACACCCGACATCCCCGAGATCCTGCGCCTCGTGGAGGAGCGGCAGCTGCGGTCGCTGTTCCTCGCGCCGACCGTGTGGGTGCCGCTGTCGCAGCACGCCGACTTCGCGACCCGCGACCTGACCAGCCTGCGCAAGGCGTACTACGGGGCGTCGATCATGCCGCAGCCCGTGCTGCTGCGCCTGCAGGAGGCGCTGCCCGCGCTCGGCTTCTGGAACTGCTTCGGCCAGTCCGAGATCGGTCCGCTCGCGACGGTCCTGCGGCCGGAGGAGCACGCCGACCGCTCGGAGTCGTGCGGACGGGCCGTGCTGTTCGTCGAGATCCGTGTCGTCGACGACACCGGCACGGACGTCCCGCCCGGCGAGTCGGGCGAGGTCGTCTACCGGTCACCGCAGCTGTGCGAGGGCTACTGGAACAAGCCGGACGAGACGGCCGAGGCGTTCCGGGACGGCTGGTTCCACTCCGGCGACCTGGTCACGGTCGACGAGCAGGGCTACCTGACGGTCGTCGACCGCATCAAGGACGTCATCAACACCGGCGGCGTGCTGGTCGCGTCGCGCGAGGTCGAGGACGTCCTCTACACGCATCCGGCCGTCGCCGAGGTCGCCGTGATCGGCACGCCCGACGACCGGTGGATCGAGGCGGTGACGGCCGTCGTGGTCACCAAGGCGCCCGTCACGCCCGACGAGCTGATCGCGCACGCCAAGCTGAGCCTCGCGGGGTTCAAGGTGCCCAAGAGCGTCCACCTGGTCGACGAGCTGCCGCGCAACCAGTCGGGCAAGCTGCTCAAGCGGGTGCTGCGCGACGACCTCGAGCGGACCGACAGTTGACCGCCGGGACGGCGATGTTCCTCGAGGACTTCGAGGTCGGACAGACCTTCGAGAGCCAGGGCCGGACGGTGACCGAGGCAGACGTCGTCGCGTTCGCGAACCTCACGTGGGACACGAACGAGGTGCACACCGACGCGACGGCCGCGGCCGAGGGTCGCTTCGGGGAGCGGATCGCCCACGGCGTGCTGGGCCTCTCGTTCGCGATGGGCCTGGCCTCGCGGCTCGGCATCTTCGAGGGCAGCTCGGTCGCCCTCCTCGGCGTCGAGGACTGGCGCTTCACCGGCCCCGTCCGGATCGGCGACACCATCACGTGCCGGGTCGAGATCCTGGCCGTCCGACGCACGAGCGCGGGCGACACCGGCGTGCTGGATCGCCGGTTCACGCTCATCAACCAGGACGGCGCGACGGTGCAGGCAGGCCGCATCCCGCTGATGGTCAGGACGCGCGGCTAGCTCTCGCGGTGCACCTTGTGGGCGGCGGCCTGCGCGATGGGCTTGAGCACCAGCAGGTCGATGTTGACGTGCGACGGCCGTGTCGCGACCCACGTGACGGCATCGGCGACGTCCTCGGCGACGAGCGGCTCGCGGACACCCGCGTAGACCGCGTCGGCCCTGCTCTCGTCGCCGCCGAAGCGGTTGAGCGAGAACTCGTCGGTGCGGACCATGCCCGGCGCGATCTCGGTGACCCGCACGGGCTGGCCGTTGAGCTCGAGCCGCAGCGTCTCGGTCATCGCGGTGACGCCGTGCTTGGCCGCGGTGTAGCCGCCGCCGCCCTCGTACGTCACGTGACCGGCGGTCGAGCCGAGGTTGATGAGGGTGCCGGCGCCACTCGCGACGAGTGCCGGCAGCAGCGCCTTGGTGACGAGCAGCGTGCCGATGACGTTGAGCTCGTACATCTGGCGCCAGCCGTCGGGGTCGGCGGCGGAGACGTGATCGGTGCCGATCGCGCCGCCCGCGTTGTTGAGCAGCAGGTCGAGGGTCGGGCCGACCGTCGCGGCGAGTGCGGCGACCTGGGTCTCGTCGGTGACGTCGCAGGTCACGGCGGTGCCGCCGATGTCGGCCGCGAGGGCCTCGATGCGGTCGGTACGGCGGGCCACGCAGAACACGTGGTACCCGGCGGCGGCGAGGGTGCGGGCGGTGGCGGCGCCGATGCCACTGCTGGCTCCGGTCACGACGGCGGTGGGCATGTTCCCATCGTCGCAGACCGCCGTGGGTGCAGATTCTGCGGTGGGTGCGACGATGGAGTCGAAAGGCGGGTCCAGATGCTCAGGCGAATCGCGATGCTGTCGGCACACACGTCTCCGCTGGAGCAGCCCGGCGACGGTGACGCGGGCGGCATGAACGTGTACGTGCTCGAGCTGTCCCGACAGCTCGCCGCCCGGGGCATCGACGTCGAGATCTTCACCCGGGCCACGTCCCGCCACCAGCCGGCCGTGGTCGACGTCGAGCCCGGCATCCTGGTGCACCACGTCGCCGCGGGACCGTTCGAGGGCCTGGAGAAGAACGACCTCCCCTCGCAGCTGTGCTCGTTCGTGCGCGACGTCCTGCGCGCCGAGGTCGAGCACGACCCCGGGCACTTCGACCTCGTGCACTCGCACTACTGGCTGTCGGGCCAGGTCGGGACGGTCGCCCGCGAGCGGTGGAACGTCCCCCTGGTCCACACGATGCACACCATGGCGAAGGTCAAGAACGCGATGCTCGCCGAGGGCGACGCCGCCGAGCCGATCGGTCGCATCTACGGCGAGGAGGAGATCGTCCGCCTGGCCGACCGCCTCATCGCCAACACGGCCGAGGAGCGCCGCGAGCTGGTCGAGCTCTACGACGCCGATCCCGACACGGTCGCCGTGGTGCATCCCGGCGTCGACCTGACGGTGTTCCGGTCCGGCCGCCTCGCCGAGGCGCGCGAGCAGCTGGGCATCGCGCCCGACGCGGCGGTGCTGCTGTTCGCCGGTCGCATCCAGCCGCTGAAGGCGCCCGACGTCGTCCTGCGCGCCGCCGCCGTGATGCTCGAGCGCGATCCGTCGTTGCGCGAGAAGCTCGTGGTCGCGGTGATCGGTGGTGCGTCCGGGTCCGGCCTCGACCAGCCGTCCGCCATGGCCGACCTGAGCCACGAGCTGGGCCTCGACGACGTGGTCCGGCTCGTCCCCACCGTGACGCAGCGAGAGCTCGCCGACTGGTACGCCGCGGCGTCCGTGGTCTGCGTGCCGTCGCACAACGAGTCGTTCGGCCTCGTCGCGATCGAGGCCCAGGCCTGCGGCACCCCCGTCGTCGCGGCGCGGGTCGGTGGCCTGTCGACGTCCGTGTCCGACGGCGTCACGGGCGTGCTGATCGACGGGCACGATCCCGCCGACTACGCCACGGCGATCCACGTGCTGCTCACCGATCCCGACGCGCGCGAGGCCATGAGCCAGAAGGCCGTCCGCCATGCCGAGGGCTTCGGCTGGGACGTCACCGCCGACCGCACGCTCGACGTCTACGCCCAAGCGATCACCGCCCGCCAGGAGGCACCCGCATGAACGACACACGACAGACGATCGTCGACGCCCTCGAGGCGGCCGAGCTCGCGTACACCGAGCACCAGCGGGGGACGTTCGAGGTCACCCTGCCGGGCGAGCGCAAGCTGCAGACGACGTGTCGCCTCGAGATCGGCAAGCACGCGCTGGGCATCCACGCCTTCGTCGCGCGCAACCCCGACGAGAACCACCAGGTCGTCTACCGCTGGCTGCTCGAGCGCAACCTCAAGATGTTCGGCGTCGCGTTCGCGGTCGACTCCGCCGGCGACATCTACCTCGACGGACGGATGCCGCTGGAGTCCGTCACCGCCGAGGAGCTCGACCGGCTGCTCGGTGCCGTGCTGACGTACGCCGACGAGTCGTTCAACACGATCCTCGAGCTGGGCTTCGCGACGTCGATCCGCAAGGAGTGGGAGTGGCGGGAGTCGCGCGGCGAGTCGACCCGCAACCTCGACGCGTTCAAGCACCTCAGGCCCTGACCTCACCGGCGCTCGCGTAGCGTTGCCCGCGTGAAGGTCATCGTGTTCGCCGACGTGACGGACCCGTGGGCGTACATCGGGTCCACCCGGTTCGAGCGGGCGGCCGCGATGTTCTCGATCCTGACGGGCGAGCCGATCGAGATGACGTTCCGCGCGCACCAGCTCGAGCCCGACGAGCCCAGCGACGGCCGGTTGCTCCTCGAGGCGCTCGAGGAGAGGCTGGGTGACCGCGACAAGGTCGACCTGATCAACGCCCAGGTCACCGCCGCGGCGAAGATCACCGGCATCGACCTCAACTTCGACGAAGCCGTGCAGGCCAACTCCTTCGACGCCTGGCGGGTGCTGACCTGGGCCGACGAGTCGGGTCCCGGCATCCAGCGCGATCTCGCCCACCAGCTCTGGCGGGCGCACTTCCTGGAGGGCGCCGACGTCGGCGACCACTTCACGCTGGCGACACGTGCCGCACTGGTGGGGCTCGAGCTCGAGACGGCCGAGGCGCTGCTCGCGAGCACGGAGTACGCCGAGGAGGTCCGCACGCAGGTCGCGACGGGGGAGGCGCTCAACATCGCGCAGCTGCCGTACGTCGTGATCGAGCAGCAGTGGACGCTCGCCGGCATCCAGTCGCAGAACGACTACGTGCAGGCGCTCAGCCAGATCTACACCGAGTGGAAGGCCACGGAGCTCCCCGACGAGTGAGCGATAGGCTCGACGTCATGAGCACCCTGATCCTTCTGCGCCACGGCCACAGCGAGTGGAACGCCAAGAACCTGTTCACCGGATGGGTCGACGTCGACCTCAACGAGCAGGGCGTCGAAGAAGCCCATCGGGGCGCCACGATGCTCGCCGACGCGGGCCTCCTGCCGGACGTCTCGCACACCTCGTTGCTGCGCCGGGCGATCCGTACGTCCCAGATCGTGCTCGACGGCATCGATCGTCACTGGATCCCGGTCAAGCGGTCGTGGCGGCTCAACGAGCGTCACTACGGTGCGCTCCAGGGCAAGGACAAGAAGGCCACGCTGGAGGAGTACGGCGAGGAGCAGTTCATGACCTGGCGCCGCTCGTACGACACCCCGCCGCCGGCCATCGCGGACGACGACGAGTTCAGCCAGGCCGAGGACCCGCGCTACGCGTCGCTGCCCGACGAGCTGCTGCCGCGCACCGAGGCCCTCGCCCAGGTGCTCGACCGCATGCTGCCGTACTGGTACGACGCGATCGTCCCCGACCTGCTCGACGACCGGACGGTGCTCGTCACCGCCCACGGCAACTCGCTGCGCGCGCTCGTCAAGCACCTCGACGGTCTCGGCGAGGAGGAGGTCGTCGGCCTCAACATCCCCACCGGCATCCCGCTCGTCTACGAGCTCGACGCCGACCTGCGGCCGACCGTCAAGGGTGGTCAGTACCTCGACCCCGCGGCCGCCGAGGCGGCGATCGCGGCGGTCGCCAACCAAGGACGTTAGGAGTCGTACTTGTACCCCAGGCCCCGCACCGTGGTCAGGGTGATGGGGTTCGTGGGGTCGGGCTCGATCTTGGCCCGCAGACGCTTGACGTGCACGTCGAGGGTCTTGGTGTCGCCGACGTAGTCCGCGCCCCACACCCGGTCGATGAGCTGCCCGCGGGTCAGCACGCGACCGGGGTTGCGCAGGAAGTACTCCAGCAGCTCGAACTCCTTGAGCGGGAACTTGGCGGTCTCGCCGTCGATCGTCACGAGGTGACGGTCGACGTCCATCCGCACACGCCCGGCCTCGAGCGAGGCGTGGTCGTCGACCTCGTCGGTCAGGCCGCGGCGCAGCACCGCGCGGATGCGGGCCACGAGCTCGCGGGGGGAGTAGGGCTTCGTGACGTAGTCGTCGGCCCCCAGCTCGAGCCCGACGACCTTGTCGACCTCGGTGTCCTTGGCGCTGACCATGATGATCGGCACCGACGAGATCTGCCGCAGCTGGCGGCACACCTCGGTGCCGGACAGCCCCGGCAGCATGAGGTCGAGCAGGACGATGTCAGCCCCACCTCGGTCGAACTCGGTCAGCGCGTCGGGTCCGGTCTCCGCGATGGCGACGTCGAACCCCTCCTTGCGCAGGACGTACGACAGCGCCTCGCTGTAGCTCGTCTCGTCCTCGACGACCAGTACCTTCGTCACGCGTGCTCCTCTTCCATGTCTTCCATGTCTTCGATGTCGTGCTGGTACGCGGGCAGGACGAGGGTGAACGACGACCCGAGACCCGGCTCGCTCCACACCTCGACGGTGCCGCCGTTGCTGGCGGCCACGTGCTTGACGATCGACAGCCCGAGGCCGGTCCCACCGGTGGCCCGCGCCCTGGCGGGGTCGACGCGGTAGAACCGCTCGAAGATGCGGTCGAGCTCCTCCCCGGGGATGCCGATGCCGTTGTCGGTGACGGTCAGCCGGATGTCGCCGTTCTCGAGCTGCGCTGTCACGGTGACCCGCGAGCCCTCGGGGCTGTAGGTGACGGCGTTCTCGACGAGGTTGCTGACCGCGGCGTGCAGCTGGGCGCGGTCGCCGTGGACCTGCAGGTCGGGCTGGACCGACGCGGCGATCTCGATCTTCTTGTGCTCGGCCTCGGTGGCCGAGTGCTCGCAGGCCTCGCCGACCAGCTCGCCGATCTTGATCGCCGTGG
>Ga0247730_1002061_pt1 | contig 10007 bp, 11 predicted proteins | sample UWRJL073202C2_FD_180959 | JGI IMG/M metagenome (GOLD analysis project Ga0247730, IMG submission 180959) | Plant litter microbial communities from Arlington Agricultural Research Station in Wisconsin, United States - UWRJ-L073-202C-2 | ecosystem: Environmental > Terrestrial > Plant litter >...
ACCTAGTAGTATTAGACGAATTCTGCTCGAAGAAATCATGCGCGCGTCATACCCTCTTCCGCTCGTGGGCTGGACGCCGTCTTGCTTGCAGCTCGGAATATTCGCCACAGATGGCCACTTCTCCATAAAGCATCGCCATTCCGGGTCAGTGGCCATTGTGGCAGACAGGAAAATTTGTCAGCTATACGCCTGAACTCGCGGGGCTCGGATGAAAGACTTGTGCGTTCACAAACCGGTGTCTCTATCTTCCTTGGGCTAACGACCATCTATAGCGCTATCCTGTTTGAAGCCCTGGATATGGGCAGTCTGTCCTTCCCGGTATTGGCAAAGACTCACCTCTCCTCCTTCGTCATCAGTGGTAACCCTTGGCCCATCGAGTTCGCAAGCTCAAGCATCGAAACTCACTTCCCAGCTGTCGATGGCAAAGAGCCTGGATCGCATACGTGTTCGCCGTCTATTGTTGGTGCAGGAATGGTACGTGGGATTTGCCTTGCTTTCCAGCCGAGTTCAACTGACACTCTGAAAGCAGCCTTCGATTCTGGTTGACGCCTTTTTCTTGCCCCATTATGCAACCTTCATGGCCCTTGTCCTTACACTCTGTTGGCGGATATAAGATGAGGTAGCTCCTTGTCAGACTATCTGTGCTGTGAGACACGGATCTTTTCTCCTGCTGCAGGGATGAGGATGGAGTAGGCTATTGCTCTGGGTCCGTTTGCATCTCAGATGACGCGGATAGTCAAGAGTCTGACTCCAGATTGCGATCTAGTAAGTGCAGGGCCACTACTTTGAGAATTCCTAGCTGACAAGTAATGTAGGTGCAGCGTTCCCGCCTTCCTCTCTGCCTTTCCGCGAATTGAGCACTTCACAGGAACTAAGGACGCTCGAGTGCAGTAATGCTTGTCCCTCATCTGCGCTCTGACAATTTGATTAGGGTCACAACCATCCACTCGGAAGGCGTTACTCGAGATTTTGGCTTTGGGATCATAGTTGAACGTATCGGGAGAAGAAACAAGCATGCGTGTTTCAGGGCATAGGAGCTGTGGGCAGGCGAGTAGGACGTATAAAGACGGACGTGACAAAGCAGATGAAGGCAGGGACGGCTACGAAGAGTATTGAGGACAGCTTTATCGACCAGAAGGAACTGGACAAGAGGGTGTACAGAATGCTTCATGGCACTTAGTCACGGCTGCTATTGGACTGTACCCTACCAGATTCGCTCGGCAGGTTGCCGCACATGGAGATGATGTTTTTTAGGAACCGCCAGATCATTTTTATCTTGCTATCATCCGGTATCGCCACTTGCTCCTCTGTATAATCCTGTGCATGCTTTCTCTTCTCTCCTCGCCCACCAATTCCATGTCAAAACTCTCGACCGCGGTCTACCAGGACATTGTTGTTCCCGTGACCGTGGGAATATAACGTAGCACACGGACCGCGTTCGCTTCCTGCTCTTCACCACCGGTAGCTTGCTCGCACGTACACTAATGCTTCAAGATCTACCTGCAGAGATTATCTGTCAAATTTCGTACGCACTTGACCTGATTGTACCCAAGACGAGAGCCCCCGCTCTTACCGAATTGGTCGTTCAAAGAGCAAGCAGTCTTTCTGCTCTTTGTCTTACTTGCAGTCGCCTTCGCGCGATTGTCTTGCCTGTGAAATGCGAAATAATTCGGCATTTCGGTGGTCACATATACGGCCCTGGAGCGCATAGGCATGTTTTCTTCGGCAATACACTTCCCCAGCGTCCTAATCTTGCAGCGCATGTGCGGTACGCAGCTCTCCTTGATTCCCCGCAATAGATGAATATTGATTAAAAGAAACAATTCTTAGACACCTAATCCTAGACATGGTCATGGACGTCTGGTGGGGTAGCGAGATAAAAACATATTACGCCGAGATCGTGAATCACACATGCGACATCTTGAATGCATTACCAGCGCTACAAACCGTCGACCTTAGAACATCGAGCCTACATCTGGCCCTAAACAAGAAAGTCCTTCAGCTCACAAACTCACACCCTAGTCTCCTTCTATTATGCATCCAGGAGGTTGCCATTGGGAGTCGTGTGCACCTGAAGGCTGCATTGCCATCGAGCGGAAGTTACAGAAAGGTTGTCATAAAGGGAGTCGAGGTTGCATGGGATGATGACGAGCACATTCACACTGATGAGAGAGCAAAAGTATTCCGAAAGATATTTGATCTGGGCATCAAAATCGAGACAGTGCAAATCCCACCCGCTCGTATTCACAAGATCAAGCAGGGGTTTATGTTGCAATGGATGCGGACTACATTCGAGGGTTTGACCCGCTTTAAATCCTCAAATGTGTTTGCACTAGAAGGAGATGAGGCTGTCCAGCGTTTCTTTCTGCGGCATCCCTTACTTCTTCAACTAGAAATCACGATCGAATCTTCGGAGGAATATTTGCAGTGGATCCAAGCATCTCCATCTCTCGCCCATGTCATGGAGGCGGGTGACCAGATTTGGGATTTGGGGGATTCCCGTAATAGCTTGGGAGTCACCTTAGTCAGGGAATCAGTGGCACATCCCTTCCGATTGGCTGGCATATCTTTGACATTTCCGTGGGATCTCTCCCGCGAAGGTCCAACTGTGTTACCCCGCATCGATCAAGCATACCCCAATCTGCAGGCATTGAGTATATCCGTTCTGCCCCTCTCTATCTACCCTATTCCTGCTACAATTGAGAACCCAGTACGTTCCAAAGTTATCTGTGCATTTTTGTTATTTTTCTCACCAACCATGTATGGTAGAGCTCTAGTTTCAATGCCGTGTTTCCGCCGGGCCTGTTCAAGAATCTCTCAAAGCTCAAGATAACATGGTCTCGCGATATCTCTTTCGTTGACGCGGAGGACCATGATAAGCGGAAAATCTTTGAAGCCTCCTTCAAAGCGCTTTCGTATTCCATTGCAAAAGACCACCCATCTTTGACACATATCCACCATCTCGTCAAGGTGCCTTCAAATCCAATGGAGCCTGTAAACCTTGACTGCGTGTACAAGGTGGCACGCAAGAACACAACGGGAGAGCTCATAATTAGTGCGGAACATGGATTCATTTGGAGATAAATTCCTGCAGCCAACGCTCAACTGTCCTAATTTGGAGGATCTGGTGAGCCTTAGCCAATAATCTTCGTGTCAAGCTCTAATCTAAACTTGCAGCCAAAGTCATATCGTTTCTACTCTATGCAAGCGGAGACTAATTATCAGATGCCGACAATGCTACGATAAGCGATATGATAGTACACATTCATTGATAAAACATCATAACCACACCCATAAGTATCGCTCCCAAGTACGCCATAGCAGTTGCACTGGTAGCTCTCATCGCAGAATTGCTATCTCCACTTGCATTTTCCGCCGTCGCTGACACAGAACCTGCTGTCGCAGAAAAGGTAGCATCGACAGTGAACTTCGCTCCGAATGTCTGCAGTGGCCAGCCCAAGTAATGTCGTTCTTGTTAGAAACAGATGCTGAGCGTAGGTACCTTAAACATTAACATCAGAGCGTGTCAAAAGCGAAGAAGGTTCACACTCACTTGACACCAACTTGAGCTGGGATGGATACTCCATCGTTCAACTTGATCGTCACAGAAAGATCAGCGGCTCCACTCGCATCCGTCATATAATTGAACAACGCCATCTTGCTCAACCTGAGCTCCGACCCACCTTGTGCATCTGACTCATAGATAGCGTATTGAGGTGTGAATTCGTTTCCTCCATTGCCCTGTACATCCACGAATCGAGTTATTTGCGTCTTTCCCACAGCTTCGGCTAGAGATAAGGCAGAGTGGTATACCCCTCCGATGGTCCACAGAGCATGCTCAGAATGATTATTGGCAGGTGGGGCCGTGAATGTCTATGAATCAACGACTTCAGTTATAGTAGTTCCAGTCTGGATTGAAGTCGCTTACGTTATAATAGCCATTCTGCCCACCAACATGCAACAACGCCTGACTGAAATTACGATATGCCATCTGCATTCCATAGTCCAACACCCACAACGTGGCGCCACAAGTGTCGCTAATCCCTGCAAACCCTCCACATGATGTAATCACTATCTCCTTTCCCAGATGCCAGTGCTATTGGTGAATGGGACAGCGATACGCTGAGGTCAGTTGTGTGTGAGATAAGAAGGGAAAATTCTCGCCGTGCAGTTTTCATCTGCGTAGCTGTAGTATGCCAGTGATGAGCCTTGATACGAAGTATAACCAGACACTCACGTTTCGACAGAGATAGTGCTCAAGTTATCTCGGAGGGTATCTAGAAACCCAGTAGCGAATACATCCTCCGGAAGGCAATGGCCTGGACCAGATACGCCAGGACCAGTAAGAATGTGCTGGCATTCGCGTTGATTTGTTTCACCAATTCGCCACATTCGCCGACATAGTCCGAAGGCGTATATGGCGCCTTTCGAATGCCTTTCCTGTTCGCAAAAAGCTGGAAACATGAATGGATCGAATGGAAGAGGCTCACTCAGCGTAGAAGTCGGGTGCTATAAACACGATTAGAAAGAGAGATAGACAATGTGATGTTATTCGCTGGTACTAACCATTACCACCTTGAATCCCGTGCACAAAGTCACTGACAATCTTCTCTGCATATTCTGCAATCTCCAACCGAAACCCAGGCAGCGTCTGGTGGAACGGAATACCAAGATACCAGTTTACTCCAGGAACGACTATGTCGAGATATTGCTAAGCGTGTAGAACCAGTCTTCGGTGTATACCACTTGTAGCGTTTTCGTCTACGCGCTGTAAGTCCATCATGGTTCAAGAAGAGAAATGGGAGACCGTAGAACGCACGTAAGATTTATTCCATAAAGCCTTATACTCCACCCCCTATTCTAACACGTCCAACTCGTTCTTCTTTCAAATTGAACTCGTATAAAGCACCCTTGACAGATGCGTAAACATAGTTAGTATCTTCAAGCCATAGAGCATGGCCGACTAGCTCAGCTGGTTAGAGCGTCGTGCTAATAACGCGAAGGTCTTGGGTTCGATCCCCACGTTGGCCATATCAATCAGGATCCATGTTTCTCGATTTTTGTCCCTCTGTCCTCACATTCCTTTTCCTTCCTCGTTGAAGAAGAAAGGGAACCGACGTCGGCACACTCGGAAGCGCAAACCGTGCGATCGACGATCGTAGTAGTCAGCTGAACGATCGGGCCTTCAGACCACCCTCGATCGACGATCATGTTCGGAGGCGGAAGCGGATGCAAAACAGTCTAATAATGGTATACAGATGCATACATCTACGCGAATGCTAGCAGCTTTAGTCTGGGCAGAACTGGATCTGGAGGTCGTATCCAGCAGACACTTTCGGTCCTACACACATCACATACATCAGCGTCCCATTCCACCAACAAAAAGAAGCAACGCACCATTATCTGCCTTGGACACCAAAATTCTGTCCTTCCCACTCAACACAAACACCAACGACGATCCATCCGAGAACGTAGCGTTTCCGGTCACAGGGAAGGTCTCGGGCACAGGAAGACTGATGCTATCCGGGTACAGCTCTTGGTCTTTCGTGATGACTTCGCCGTTGCCGTCTGTTAGTTCGAAATGGACTGTGACGGCGTCGCACATGACGTTTACGATGGAGAGGGACGGGGAGGTGAATGCGAGTTCTTCAAATTCCGCTTCGTCCTGTTTACTCATTAGGAAATGGTTTCCAGACAGTGAAGAGGAGAAGAAGACGAACCCAGAATTCACGTTTCGTCTGTGAAGATCCTGCCTCTTTGGAATCCGGGTACTCGACACTGAGAGAATGAATCCACTGCACACTCGCTCCATACGTCCCTCCCTCGCCCAACGTCACTTCCAATGGAGCCACATCGCCATCGTATTTGAATATCACCGTCGAACTATCGTCGTCTTTGATCCTGTATTACCGTCAGCGCGTACTGAGAAAGAAGAAAGAGGGAACGCACCGATATCCGACACTATCAGGCGAATAATCCCCTCCTAAGCTGAACCCTGCCACATCATCATCCAAAGACCTCCACTGCGTATCTTTTCCTTGATATGTATCCCTTTCTTCATACACTCTTCCGTCCACTTTGTTAGGCACAGCTACATCGTATTCCGTCCAGTAGTTGTCATATGCGTGTGCGCTTAAAGCGAGCGCAGCGCTTAGGAGGGCTGCAGACAGCATGTGGGTGAGAGTCGGAGGGAAAGGATGGGAAGAGGGTGGTGGTTATATAAGAGAAGCCAGAACATGAAACGCATTGGGAGCAGTTGATAAGGTGTTTTAGCGATCAGAGCTCCTCATCCTCGTCGCGTCGTTTTGATCCGCAGTTTCGTTTCGCAAGAATTCATTGTACAGTTCAAATTGCGCGATGCAGTAGTGGTCGTAGTCGTGGTGAGACAGGTAGGGCACATGCGTGATTATGACAGAAGCGTTATCAAGTTACGTCACACTTCTCTCCTTTCCACCATCAAAACACTTTTCACCTTTCTCATTCCACCGTCGTCGCCTCTTCGTTATTGAATCACATCACATCTTTCTTCAACTGCACACATTCTGTATATATAAAAAACCCCAAGGCAATCGGTCAGGCCAGGTTCCGCGCTCAGAACCATCGCTCTTGCATCCCTCGCTTGTCTACACACACTTTTCTATCTGATCTCCTTCCTCTCGGCTAGCGGTTTTTGAAAGGCTTACTGAGATCCTGCATTTGTTTCTCTTTTGGTGCTGTCAGCGTCTTACTTTCGGACTCGTGGCAGCGCCATCATGGTTAGCTTGGGCACGGTATGGGCGGTAGCATGTCTGGCTAGGGGTATTTAGTGGCAGGTATACTGGGTCTTAAGAGCTGGTATTGCACGAAGGGACTAGTAGGAGTATATGTAGACCGGATCCTTGGCGGTACGCTGCTCTTTTGCTATATCTATGCTGACGATGTGTTTATTCGATTGAGCTTCGAGGAAGTGTTCACTGAGGAAATGCGAGGTATGTGATGTGTGGTCATTCTGGATGATGCGTTACGCCCACCAGCTTTCCTGTGTGGGGACTTGTTGCGCGTTTGCAGGCAGGCCGCTCGAGGGCGAAAGAAGTTCTCTTCGTGTATTGAAGTACTGATGTCTCTCAGTCCTTGTTCCGTGGAACAGCACTGCTTTTGTACCACCAAAGGCCACACGGAACCTGAGCAAGAAGGGGATCAACCTCGTAGCCCATGGGTCCTCCCGTGTCAGCTGCTTTAAGACGTTGAAGCAAGCAAGTGGGACTTGCGAGGGATACTACGCTCGCGACGGGTTAGCTTAATGGAGACTGAGGGACATTTTCGTAGTACAACTAGACTTTTATTGGACCGCCTCTTGATAATTGTTAGTAGGTATCGGAATCTTCAGTGTATCAGCACGATAGAACTAGTGATGCGACGCTCTCAGAAACAACGACCACATTTCTTGTGTAGGCATACATAACTATAGAGCTGCACATATTCAAGCTACCACGAAATAGCTTACCTTTAAGGTCCTCCAAATTCAAAATCACACTACAATTAATGAAGTCTAACGTCTCCACCCACACAATATTGTCTGGCACATTTTTGCTTTGCTGTCAGACCTCCGATCTGAATCCATATAGGAAATAACAGCTGTCTTTATGATAACCTTGCTATAATCTCCACCTGACGTAAATGCAGCTGGTTGGTACGACATCATATCTCCTTTGATAATCACAGATTGGATGGAAAGCTGGAGTAGATTCGGGTGGGATTTGGTAAGGTCAAGAATTCGCTTGTCCAATGCAAGGCGTACTCTATCTGTTGCCAGGTTCGCAGTTTGCACTGCTGAAAAATCTTTCAAAGTTTCGCAAACGTAATTGGCAAAAGTATTATTGTCGTAACCCCTGCCATAAAATTCGGGGCAGAACGATTCAAGGCTTAAGTTGAGGTCTACATGTCTAAGAAGTGTTAGATAGTACCACTAGTATGACAGAAATATCCGCCTACTTTACATGCGCTGCGAGAGTGGGGAACTGAGAGAGTGTGGATTCCTTAAACCCTTTCCGACGTTAAAACCTGAGAAGTCGAATTTCGGATTAAGTTTGAACGAAACCCTTTCGAATTGCACAGGCAGGATAATGGTCCGAAGGCGGCTGCAGGTGAGACACAGGGCTGACAGACTCTCAGCTCGATCTGCTACGAATCTCAAAGTGCAGGTTGCTCTTTTCGCTCTGTGCACACTCGAGTCTAAGTCGTAGGCGATTTTGTAGATGAGCTCTGCAGGTAGATCTTGCAGCATTTTTATGTTGTGGACTCGTGAGTTGTAGTGGGAGTACAACAGACAAATAGCACGTGCCGTCACCACTAGTGACTATCATCGAACTCGGATTCCCAGGATTGCGCCAAAGTCATAGCGAGCTATACTTCAGTGTGAGGTAAGTCCTCTCAGTATAACAGAGCTGACGGAAAATGAAGTACGAGGATGTCAAGAACAGTGCCCGTCAATCCAAATATTTCACACATCTCGGATTGATCTGTTACATACATATGTCGCTTTCGTGCTTTAACGCATAGTGTGAAGCTCTATTTTTGCCCCTCCACCTCCACGCGCAATCCTACACAAGAAGTTGAACTCACTTGGAAAGACGCTCGGTGCAGTTATATTATGCTGAATACGTCTCATCGACGGGTATCCTTGCACGATGGTGCAAGAAAGAGCACGAAAGTTAGTCTTTAGGATCTGCTGCTCTCGCTCTCGCTCATCTTCCGATCCGTAGACAGTGTCGTTGTAATTCCACGTTGTAATCAGCTCAGTTAGACTGCCAAATTTTCCGAACGGAAATATGGCACGGAAAGGCACAGTCTATGGTAGAATGCACGTCAATAATCGCCGGATGAGAGTTTCGAAAAGACCAGCCCGAAGAAACTCACTAGATCTTTGGCTATAGGTGAGTAAGCGCCCCCAGGATATGGTAGCCCATGAATGGTCAACGTATCAAGGTCAGGACATACTTGGCTAACGCGTGACATTATATCTCTAGCCTTGTTTGGAACAGACCCAGAGCAGAAATCCAAAGTTAATCCAGTTAATCGGAAGGGTTGCGTCACCGATGTCCTACGTAAGATGAGCTTCAATCCTTCCTCTTCTTCTTCCCATTCCAATAGCGCTTTCGTAGCCTCTAAAACAGGCGTGAGGGAAGGAGAGCCTTGCATCCATTGCAGCCATAGCGTGGAATCCCGAATGGATATCTCCAGCTGAAGTAACGATGAATGGCGTAGGAAGAACTCTTGAATACCTTTGTTTCCCTCAATAGCGATTGCGAAACCAGGTGCAAATGTTGTCAAATGGTTGAAGTTCCCTTCAGTCCATTGCCACATGAACTGATGGGTCATACGGTGTATACTATTCCCGTAGCGACTTGATCTTCGGATCTTCAGGCTGTCCACCGTGATACCCAACTCGAATATCTTCTGGCATACTTTTGCCTTGACATCAGGTCCCTGGTCTGAATCCAAGTAGACAATATTGACTGTCTGTATAACAACCTTGCTATAGTCTCCACCTAATGGAAATGCGGTTGGTTGGTAGTTCATGTCTCCTCTGATCGTGACAGAGTGGATAGAAAGCTGGAGTAGAGTTGGGTGGGAGTTGGTAAGATCGAGGATCTGCTTGTGCAATGCAAGGTTCACATTATTCGTTGCCAGAATAACAGTTTGCACTGTTGATAAGGTCCCCCAGATATGGCAAACATAGTCGACAATCTCAGTGCTGGCGTTTACTCTGTCCAATGTGGCATAGAACAACTCGCTGCTCAAGTTGAGGTGTACATGTCTAAAGAAGATTAGATACTACCATGAGAAGGACAACACAGTTTGCTTACTTTACGTGCGCTGCGAGACTGGGAAACTGAGCGAGCGGATTTCTCAGAACACTGCCACCAGACCGCTCTAAGCTGAATTCGGGATTAATCTTGTATGTCATACTTTTGAATTGTACAGGCAAGAGGATGGTCCGAAGGCGGGTGCAGGTGAGACACAGGGCG
>Ga0247730_1002062_pt1 | contig 10005 bp, 16 predicted proteins | sample UWRJL073202C2_FD_180959 | JGI IMG/M metagenome (GOLD analysis project Ga0247730, IMG submission 180959) | Plant litter microbial communities from Arlington Agricultural Research Station in Wisconsin, United States - UWRJ-L073-202C-2 | ecosystem: Environmental > Terrestrial > Plant litter >...
AACCCGTGATCGCGCGCCTGGAAGCCGCCGGCGTCGCGGTCGAGCCGGTCCGAATCGATCCCTATATGGATCAACGCTTCACCTTCTTCAGCGACCCCGACGGGCTACCGCTGGAACTCTACGAAGAGCGTGCGGCGGCTTGAGCATCGCGCGGTAACGAGCCGACGCTCCTGCCGGGCCGAAGTGATACCTGCGCGGGCCTCCGCAAGCAGGATCGGCCTTGCAGTGTATCGGCCCGCCATGCGCTCGGACGCAGAAAAGCGCGGCTCAGCGCTCGAAAAATCCGCTTCGCGGCAACAGCATCATCGCAAGCACCATGCCCGTCAACATCACGCCAAAATCGATCAATGCAAGCCTCGCTACTGAGCAGCGAGACGTTACCGACGACCCACCAATATTTGGTTACCGGCAGGATAGCGGTGCGACACCAGGCCGGTCCGGCGCTTCTGGCCTGCGCCCGAGGACGTACGCCAGCTTCAGCGGCGCCGAATCCTGCGCCGGTTAGTCCGCCTCCGGGGCGTTGACGGCCTGACAGTCGCCTTCGTAGCCCGCACAGCCGGCGGCGCAGGCTCAGCCACCGGAGCGCTGGCACGAACGGCCTCCGGTGCAAGCCCGCGCATCAACTGGGGCTCGCTGGTCGTCCGCGGGCCAGCCGTGGGAGACGATACCACATTGGGATCGGTGATAATTTGGCCATTGGAGCCGATGCGCGATTGCACCGGCCCGATGGCCGTCTGCCGCGTCACCGTGGCATTGCCAGGCGCACTGTAAGGGCGAGGCGCCCCCTGCTGCACAGGCCCACCCCCACCAACCCGGCTATCGACGCGCTGTGCACCGACGGGAAGCGCAAGCAACGCGACACCGGATAGCGCCATAAGCGATAAGATCAGCGGCTTCGTCATGGCGGCAGCTCCTCGTTGGCCGACGCTTACCGGTTAATCGGGCGCGAGGAAACGCCGGAGGCAGGATCCCGCGCTGGCGGGACCGCTAGTCGGTATATTTGATAATCCGCTGGATGCCCCGTGAGGTATCTAACTATATGTTCGCCATTGTTCGCTATGCCTTTGGCGTTCCTCCTTGATTCACGCTGGACGTTCCGTAATTGTTCGTTGACGTTCGTGAGCATCCCCGTAGAAGTGTGGGAACGGAAAGGGGGCCTGAGTGGGCGAATTAACGCCAACGGCTGTGAGAAACCTTGGACCCGGCGTCATCGCGACGGTGCTGGCCTCTACCTGCTCGTAAAGCCGACCGGCGCCAAATCATGGCTGCTCCGGATCCAGGCGGATGGCAGGCGCCGCGACATCGGCCTCGGTGGCGTGGAAACCAGCTCCAAGGCAGACAGTAAGCCTCTGCCGATGCCGATCGAGATACCAATTCTGCATCGGAAAGTGCTCACCTTAGCTGAAGCTCGAGAAAAGGCGCGGATCCTTAGAGCTGCTGCCAAAGCGGGCCTTGATCCGATCGCAGAGCGAGATCGCGATCCGCTCTCACTCTCGGAGCGCAAGGCTCCTCACACCCTGCCACATGCTTCCTTGCGCAACCGGATCTGCTGAGGGGGCTCATAACGCAATAAATCAGCGAGGCTGCCTGTACGACCGAAGCGGATCCGGTCGGACGGCCATTGCCGATCAGGCGCTTCGGTAGCGGAGCGCCTTCCGCCGGGTGCGCATATACGGCTTCTAAGCAATCACAGAGCAAAGGCGGATTAACGGGAGAGCCCGATGATCCAGTTAACGTACATCAGTAGCGCTACGCCCTCTCATGCTGGCGACGAGATCGAGCGGATCTTGCGGATTGCTCTCAGCAAAAACGCGCGTCAACAAGTCGCCGGCTGCAACACTCCGATGGAGCTGGGTCATGGCTGTTGACCTTACTAGCGTCATTCTTTCGACCGAATGTTCGGCTTGCAGCGCGCCCGTACCCTTCCCCTGGAGAAAAGTTCGGATCTAGCGGGTGGCCGTATGCGGATGCGGCCAGCTTATTGCGATCAAGGACAGGCTCGTGCTTGATTCAGTCAACTGAGGTGGCCCCCTAAATGACCTAACAGGACCCGCTCTTAGATAAGAGTGAGGCATATGACTGACAGTACGACCAGGCGTTACAATGAGGGCGAAGTCCTCACCGGGGTGCAGCGCCGAAGGCGATGGACCCCGGAGGAGAAGGTCCGGATCGTCGAGGAGACGTACCTGCCGGGGATGAGCGTGTCGCTCGTCGGCCGTCGGCACGGGATCAGCGGCAGCCAGATCTTCACCTGGCGCCGGCTGATGGCGCAGGGCGCCCTGACCGCTGCCACCGCCGGCGAGGAGGTGGTGCCAGCGTCCGAGTATCGCGCGCTGGAAGCGCAGGTGCGCGAGCTCCACCGACTGCTCGGCAAGAAGGCGATGGAGAACGAGCTGCTCCGCGAGGCCGTGTCCCGGGCCGCAGGCCCAAAAAACTGCTGCTGCGCTCGACCTCGTTGCCTGGGGATGGTCTGTGAGCGCGGTCGCCGACGCCCTCGGCGTCAGCCGGCAGCACCTGTCCACCATGCGTAACAGGCCACCCTTGCGGCGGCGAGGACAGCCGCCGCTGCCGGATGCCGAGCTGGTCGCCGACATCCGCGCGCTCGTCGCCGAGCTGCCGACCTACGGCTACCGGCGCGTGCATGCCCTGCTACGCCGCCAAGCCCAGGAAACCGGGCGCGCAGCGCCCAACCCAAAGCGCGTCTACCGCGTCATGAAGGTTCACGGGCTGCTCCTTCAGTGCGACGGCGAACAGGGGGAGGAGCGGCGCCACGATGGTCGCGTCGCGGTCGACCAGCGTAATACCCGCTGGTGCTCGGACGGGCTGGAGATCGCCTGCGACAATGGCGAGAAGGTCCGCGTCGCCTTCGCGCTCGACTGCTGCGATCGCGAAGCGATGGGGCATGTCGCGACAACCGGCGGCATCACCGCCGAGGACGTGCAGGACCTGATGGTCGCTACCGTCGAGCATCGCTTCGGACCTGTGAACCGCTTGCCCGAGCCGATCGAGTGGCTGAGCGACAATCCTGTCCTGAGCTTGTCGAAGGGGGCAGTTGCTACACCGCTCGCGACACCCGCGCCTTCGCCCGCGACATCGGCCTGGTGCCCCGCACCACCCCCGTCAGCAGCCCGCAATCCAACGGCATGGCCGAGGCGTTCGTCCGAACCCTCAAGCGCGACTACGTTCGCGTCAGCCCCAGACCCGACGCGCAGACCGTGATCGAGCAGCTGCCAGGCTGGCTGGCACACTACAACGACGTGCATCCGCACCGTGCTCTGGGCTATCGTTCTCCTCGCGAGTACATCGCGCAAACCCGCGAGGCCCCGTCAGACCTTTAGGGGGCAACAACAATCGCCGAGCACAGTAGCCCGGCGGTCCGCAACGACACCTAGCATCTATTCGGCCTCCGCAAGTGCGCGAAGATGAGGACGATGTGCATCAGTCATTAACCGCCTAGCTCTCGCCGGAAGATGGGAAGCAGCGGCAAAGATGAGATCGGATCGCGGCGCCATTCGGCCCGCCGCGCTCCTCCCCTACGCCGGATAGCGGGGAACCGGCAGCGATCATAACGACCGCCTCGACGAATTTATAAGCCCGGCGACTACTCTGGGGGGAGATCATACCGGCGAGCGGAGCTGTACGTCGCTCCGCTGACTTGTCTGGCACTGTGATACTGAACGCGCCGTTTCCGAGCACCGATCGCTGCTTATTCAACTAAGCAGCGCCACTCCGATTGCTAGGATCGCAAGTCAAACGGCGAAGGCCATGGCCAGCCCAGCCGTGGCCGCCCGCTCAAGATGGCGGAGTTCGATGTTAAGCTTCTTCGTTTCGCGTGCCATCGCGACTCGCCCCCTCCGCTCAGCAGAGACTGAGTGCGGGTTTCCAGATTGTAAACCAGGTACGATCTATTTGACGAAAACCTAGTTGCAAGCAGATGCTGGTGAAGATCCCGTCGGACGCTAACGTTCCAGTGTCCGCAGAATGAGGCCGGAGCGCAGGTGCCGCCTGCCCTTTCACCGCGCCGCATCGGGGCAGGCCCGCGCGATACGACCACCATTGTCCCACTTCGGACGATACACCGCCCGCCCTCGCCGCAGCTGCCAGCAGCTCAGGTTCGCCTTACCCGACCGAACGACTGCGAGGGTGCCGCCGTATCGGTCTCGGCCGACCCGCTCGATTTCCATACGCGTCGTGACGGCGGCGCGAAGCGCGTTCGTGGCCGCCACCGATCCGGCCTTATCGCAGATCGCGCCGGCTTCGGATATGGCCGGCAGCGACCATTGCGCGGATCGTCGGGCGCGTCGATGCCTAGCAGGCGGATGCGTTCGGAGCCGGCACGAAACGTGTCTCCGTCGACCACGCGAACAGGACTCAACAGGGCGGCAAGAGCAAGTGCGATCGGAAGCATGAGCGCGCGATGGGCGACCGGATGCCTACGGTCGCGGGTGCTTTTCGATTAGCCGCCGCAACCGACCCGCCGATCAGCAGGCCGGCAGCGGGTTCTAGGTTATTGGTAGCCGCCCTCTTTACGCTCCTCGGCCGCGTCTTTTTGGGCCTCTACCAACTCCGCCTCGTCTGCACCGTCACCCGATTCCTCGTCGGTCGAAGGCGCGTCGTCTTCAACAGCGCTCTCGATGGCGATGTCATCGCTCAGCTCATTCTCAAGTTCTGGATCGGGGATCATGGCAACTCCTCTCGTTGGACAGCATGAACGAGCGAAGGCGAGGGCGTGGCCTGACCGATAAAGATAAATCGTTAAGCCTTTTATCGGGATGGGCGGTAGCCCGGCTGCATGAACGTCGGCGCTGGGTCGGAGCGTGGAGCGCTCTGCACGACCGGCCCCTGAGAACCCTCTTTCGTTTCTACCTGGTTCCAGATCAGATAGCCGACGAGGCCTATCAGCCCGACCGTCGCCGCGACCACCATGCCAAGCATGCACCAACTACGTTTCCGGTGCTTCGGTCCACAAGTCATTGATCGATAAACTGACAACGCGCGCGATCGGGCCCACCTACATTAGCAGGGTCAAGCACTTAGGCGGTTTTCGCTAGTATCTCCCGGCAAGCGCGCCTGATCCGTCGGCGCGGCGACCAGCACGGCGAAAGCAAGGGCAATGAACTGCATGGGCGGCGCTATAGCTCGCCGGGCGTATTGGGGTGGGCAGACCGCGCAAACATAAGCTAGTTCTTCTAACGTAAGCGCGACACGCGTTCATGCAGTTCTTCCGATCGTCAGGCGAACAGGTCCAGCAAGAAAGGCCCCAGCGCGATAGAGGGAGGGCGCCGGGACCGATCGTAGCAGACTGCGCAAGGCGGTTACTGCAGCCGCACGGGTATTAACCATATTCTACGGCATTCGATCCAGGCAGGCGATCGCGCGTTGGCCACGCCTTAACGTTTGAAGGTCGTCGAGCTCGCTAAGAAAAGAACTGGAGCGGGCCGCGCCAAATGGAACTTAAAGGGTAGCGTTCGATTTCGCTGACTAACGCCTAAGGTTTCTGCACGGCAAATGTGTGCGAAAGGCCGTCTACCACGCCGAGGTGATCGTCTTCACGTACCTCCAGTAAGATGCATTCCGCATCGGCGATTATGCGATATATCTCGCGCTGGGGCAGAGCATTCATTTCCATCGGCTCGATTTCGCTTTCCACATAAGAGGCAGAGTCGAACCGATACCCTTTGATGAACGTTGGCATCTGGACCACCGCAACACCGGATGGCGCTAGCAAGCTGAGTAGGCGCCTGTAGATCTCTGCCATAACCGGCGGAGGGTTGTGCTGCAGAACGATGCGGCTGATGATAAGATCGAATGATCCCAGTTCACCAATATCGTCCAGCTTGTTAATTTGTTTGAACTCGGCATTCTCTAAGCCACGTTGCCGGGCTTCGGCCATCGCCTCTCGCAAGTGGCCCGCCGAGATGTCCACGCCCACTGTCTCGTCAGCATAGTGCGCGAGCGCGATCGTCATCCGTCCGACCCCGCACCCGAAATCGAGAGCGCGCCCGAATTTCACAGGCAACCCAGCTCGGCTCACATACCGGAGCATCGCTTCTACATCATGGCGGCCGTGGCCGAAGAAGGAGTCAAGATGCGCCGCTAGATTTTCAGGCAGAAAAATTGGGTTGGTAAGCACGGAATAATGCGGGGCGGTTTCGCCGAAAGATCGCCAGGACGCTGATATTCGATCGATCATGGCCGCAAGCTGTCTCGGGGATGCGGTCACATCGATCTGGACACTGCTCGCGTCGAGGTGTCTGCCGATGCCGACCGCCTCTTGCGCTCCTTGCGGCTGTATCGACGCCTGATATTCGCCAGACGCGGTGAACACCCGCCTGAGCGCTTGCCAATCCTGCGCTCCGATATGCGTTTCAATGGCCGTTTCGCTTTCGGGCTCCCGGTTCAGCAAATAGCGGTAGGCGTACGAAACGGCATCGCGAGTGACGGGCATCAAGAACTCCAAGGTCGCTCGAATCCTGCCCTAGCGCGCCAGCTTCGGCAAGACCTTCGACTGACGGCGGTAACGCCCCTGCCCTGATTCAAGCACCCCTCCTCCAATGCGAGGGTAGCGTTCGATTTCGCTAACCAACGCCTAAGGTTCCTGTATGCCAAATGTGTGCGATAGGCCGTCTACCACGCCGAGGTGATCGTCTTCACGTACCTCCAGTAAGACGCATCCCGCATCGGCGATTACCCGGCGGCTTCACCTACAATTACGGCCAGTATCTTGAAAGCGGCCCGACCGAGGGGAGGGCTGATCCATTTCAGCCTCAATTTCATCCTGCCATCCAGCATTGGCAGCGCTTCGGGCGCGGTGAAGTTCATTCTCTCCTTCGCGGCGCTGCCCGGTCAGAAGTTCTGTAGCGTGCAGGCACAGGAGAACACGTTCTATGGGTCCTGCAAAGGGTTGATCGAGGGGAACGTGTGCCGAATCGTACGATTGCGAACGACGGTGCTACCGTCCGGGCCAGCGCCAACTTCAATGTGACCGGCTGGTATCACTCGAACGACGCAGGGCTGTAGATGCTACGCAGCCTCTCCTTCATGGAGGGCCCACGCCGCCGCATAGTCTCCTTGTTGAGGCCATCGCCGGAAGGGGCGAACATCAGAAATGCGCCGTGCGCAGAACACAAGGTCGATCTGATCTGCGGTCAGGCCTATTTCGCCTCTGACCCCACTCGCCCCTTGGTCCGTTTGCTCAACCAAACGCCGCTCGCCGTTCAATCCGAACAACGCCACGAACACGGGCTCAAATCCATTGCCGGCGTGGAAAACGCGGTAAGGCATTTCTGTGCCGAACTGGTAGAAACCATGGCCAAGCCAGTTGTTGGCAGGCAGGACCGAAAGCAGGCACCCACCCACGCGCACAAGGTTCATCATGTTGGCAAGGGCCACTGGCGCGTTGAAGATATGCTCCAAAGAACCGAAATCTAGAACAGTGTCGTAGCGCTCGTGCCATTCGGCCGGAACGGGGTCATTGAAATCCCAGATAATCTCCGCGCCCTCGTAGGCTGAAATATCAGAGGTGTGGATCTCAGTGGCCCCAAAGGCTGGGAATAGCTGTGCGTCCGCAGTCTGGCTGCCTCCCACCATATTAAAGTATGCGGGGCGCCCGTACTTACGCAAGGCGTCATCCGCCCGGGCCACATCGCTCCCACCGATATACAGCCCTTGTCGGCTTATCTGAAGGGTCTTACCCAAAAGGCCTCGCCTGTCATGCGCCCAACACAACGCCTCCAATGCAGGTAGCCCGATGCCCATGCTTGCTCCAAGTCAGTCCGATGTGCGTTGAATAGCCCCGACGATCGACGGATGTTTTACCTGCCGGCCTTGAACAACAGGTCGAAGTGAACCCACCCGGCCGGAAGGTCGGCTCGCTGTGTGTGGTAAGCGTCACGCTCATGCCACAGCGCCATGAGGTCGCTCGCACTCTTGACCGTTGTGCGGCTCTTATCGTGTTCTACCAGATCCACGGCGGCGGCGCGCTCAAAGATGAAGGAAGCGAGTTCTGCGGCGTCTATCCCGCCCTGCTCCCTAAGGCACAGTGGGTTGAACTCGCATAACACCAAAGGCTGGTGACGCGCCAGAATGTCGGAAGCGCCGCGAAGGGCGGGCAACTCCCAACCTTCGATATCTATCTTGATGACATTAACCCGATCGGAACCGGCGAGCATTTCATCCAGCGTGACAGCTTGAATGACATCTTGCGCCTGCGTGACGGTGGCGTCTCCCAGCACCTTTCCGTTGGACGAACTGCTAACCGTGATCATGTGGCGATGGTCGGACAGAGCGAGGGGGTAGAGCGTGACGTGCGCAAACCCGTTGGCGACAAGCCCACGCCGGAAAGCCGAAACGTTCCGTGGATTAGGTTCGAAGCTCGCCACCTTGCCGGCCGGTCCCACTACATCAGCCGCGTTGAAGGACATGACGCCGACATTTGCGCCGATGTCTATGAAGCTGTCGCCAGGACGAAGGCTCGTTCGGATCGCGTCAACAATGTGAGGCTCCCATGTACCGTCGCTGGTGATCGCCCTGCCGAACTCAGGATCTTGCGCGTCAACGACCACCTTCAAGCCATGAGGCATATCGACAATCTGATATTTGACAGCGGACGCCGCGTACTCAGTGCTGTCGAGCATCAGCCTGCGCAGGCCTTGGTAATCCAAGCGCCCCTCAGTTATGAGCCCGTAGTAGGTGTCTAGACCGCCTTCATCCGCCTCACGTCCTAAAATGAAACGATAAGCCGCTTGGACTTGGGTGATTACGTCTTGGCGCAACGGGCTTTCTCTGAGCATATAACGATTCTGCCCTAGCGCGCCAGCTTCGGCAAGACCTTAGACTGACGGCGATAACGCCCCACCCCTGATCCAAGCACCCTCCTCAGATGCGAGGGCTGCACCCCATGTCGTCAAACCAACTATTGCTAGCGGCCCGCTGCGGCGAGAGCTGGCGGAATGGGAGGCGGAAAACGAGCGGTTCACCTTCGAGTGTTTGAAGACAGCCAAGACCCGGTCGACTGCCCACCGCCGTGATAACTGTATCGGCTGGACCTCTAGTACCGTTATCGAATACGGGCGCCATTTTGACCGCGTTGTGGCTATCGTGAAGAACGCCAGTTCTAAGTATGGCGGTCGGTATTACCTATGTGCGTCGAAGGCGACGAGCCTCGACCACCATTCCTTGGGGTCAGAAATGCCAAGTTCCTCACAAACTTCGGCATTTGTCGGCAGGTTATGCGGCCTGTCCGCACCAACGGTGAAGCCCCGTCCTTGCAGGAGATCCGCGCCGTGGACAGCCTGTCCGGCTTTTGCTCACCTGAATACCCTACAAAAAACTCCACTAGGACGCCCCATTCGTCCGTGCTGGGGTCGAAGGCAATGAAGCACGGCGGCACATTGAGCCCGGCCTTCATGCCTACTTGGTACGCGAGCACTTCGGACCACATCTGTCCCGACTGCCAGCCTTGCGCAATCTTGAAGAGGTAGGTGTGGCCGGCGATCAGATATGGGTGGGCGACGTTATCGGGGCATATGTAGTTGCGCTTTGGCTTCGATCCGATCGGATGGTACTCGAAATCCTCATCCCGCCGCCATGCGCCGAGATCGATCACATCATCGAGAATCTGAACTGCGTCGGCGCCTATATCCATGCCGCCCGGTCTAGAAAGAACGCGCAAGGCGACCGGGCTTCGTTGTTGTTTCGCTAACGCCTCAGTCCGGATGCTCCGCCCCCGTCGGCACCGCAGTGCCAAAGGTTCAGCGCTTAGTCGCAGCGCGCCAAGTAGCGAGCCGTGGCTTCATCCCAATACATCGGGCAGTGTTCCTCAGACGCGGATGACGCTTGCTCGTCCGAGGGCGTCACATACCCGGACTGGTCCGAGGGCGGAGGAGCGTCCGGGCTCGGGAAGGGAGCTCCGTCTACGTCAGCCTCATAGTCACGGTAGACCGGGGCGGCATATGCGTAAGGCGGGCTGTAGATAGGAGGCGGGGCATAGCTGTAGACTGGAGC
>Ga0247730_1002063_pt1 | contig 10005 bp, 12 predicted proteins | sample UWRJL073202C2_FD_180959 | JGI IMG/M metagenome (GOLD analysis project Ga0247730, IMG submission 180959) | Plant litter microbial communities from Arlington Agricultural Research Station in Wisconsin, United States - UWRJ-L073-202C-2 | ecosystem: Environmental > Terrestrial > Plant litter >...
AACGACCTGACTGCTTTGTCACGTGGAAGATGCTGATATTCTACTAGCACTTCTCGGAATACCTCCTGCACAGTTCAAACTCTTTATGGACAGTATTATATGGGCTATCAAGCACACCATGCGAGATATTGCCGATATAGGCTTAAGCTGTGAGCATCGCCCCATTGGCTTACACAATCACTGCGCTGAACTTGTTTACAGTATGTATGGAGGTCATCAATAACTTTGCTGCCGCGGAACCGACAGTACGGGACGCATTCTTCTCGCAATACTTCTTGAGTATTCTACAAGACATCCTATTTGTGTTGACGGACACAGATCATAAGAGTGGATTCAAGTTGCAAAGCATTGTTCTTGCGCGGATGTTCCAGTTGGTAGAAACTGGAGGCATTCCTTCGCCGTTATACGACCCTGCCGTAGCGTCCGGTCCAGACGCCACAAATGCCCTTTATGTGCGGGAGTTCACTGCAAATTTGTTGACAAGCGCGTTCCCTCATTTGCAACCGTGAGTTTCTCCTCGTCTATTTGCTTTTTTATACTTATGCATATTGCGTTACAGAGCCCAAATTGCATCCTTCGTCTCACAACTGAGTGAACACCATGCGGACAGCAATCGCTTCAAGCTTGCATTACGAGACTTCCTCATCCAGCTGAAAGAATTCTCTGGTGATAACACCGAGCTATTCTTGGACGAGAAGGAGGCTGAGAACCAGAAGAAGGCGGAAGACGAGAGGCAACTTGCGATGAGGATACCCGGAATGTTGAAGCCCTCGCAGATGGAAGATAAGGACGAAGACATATAATCTTCGTTTTTGATGCTTCTTCTCTCTTTTGTGGCCGTGGTTTAGTTTAACTGTATACATTGTTACGTGCTCGCTGTAGCTGCTTTGTCCATTGTCGTCTCGTACTTTTTGTTTTTACCTAAATATGTAGCTGTAATAATAAGAATTCGCGTTTATTTTCTGAGAGTAGTCCAAGGCTATCTTGGGTCAAAGCGGAGTTGCTTGATCGATCTGTAATTGCCAACCACCATGTTCAAAAAGTCAGTTCTGGGCTCAGTTGTAGTAGCTGAGGCTTACGTTTTCCCAGGTTCTCACCTTCTACGGATATAGCGGGACATACACAGGTCAAGTCGTCTGTTCAGCGCTCCATCCGGTCTGCAGTGCTTGAGCAATGGCAGATTGAGCCTGAGACGCTGGAGGCAATATGGCCCAAGAAAGAGCCACTGGTCCATGTGAAATGGTTCGCATTCTTTTGAAATGTAATATCCAGACTTGAATCTGAGCCGTTCCATGAACGCAGCAGAGAGCACATCTCGATTTACACGGTGAAAGGCAAACCTTTGATTTTTCAACATTTCGATGGGCCGATGTGTCCCACGTTAAGGCTGTTGCACCAATGTCTGTTCTTCTATATCCAATGCACTCATACTTACTGACATGAACAACAACTAACATTAGATCCTTATATCTTATCGAAAGTGGGCATCGACAGAGGTGCCATTCGGTTTTTGCTAGCAGGCGCACAGATGATGTGTCCAGGGCTGACATCGCAGGGAGGATACCTCCCTCCAGCTGACCAAGCTCTGAAAGCAGAGTCTCTGGTGGCCATCTTTGCAGAAGGAAAGGAGCATGCGATTGGTGTAGGAATTACCAAGTTGGGGACGGAGGAAATGAAGAAATTGAACAAAGGTGTTGGAGTGGAATTGATGACCTACTTGGGTGACGATTTGTGGGCTTTGCACGAATTGTAGTTCCATGTATCTGTGCATGTACGAGCTTTGAATGTAGACAGGATGAAACTCGACGTTGCTGCGGAAGCAGTGTAGGTTTTGTACAAAGCCTGGGTTCGATAGGCTTTACATCGAACATCCACTGCATGGCTGATTTTAAGTACAACGAATACCGAAAAAAGAGCAGATCCAGCGCTCCCAGCAAGATTAGACCTCTATCGACTTTACTGGATCATGCCAGAGCAGAACTCGATCAAGCTTGGTTGTCAACCCATATTCAACTGTACGATAATATATTTGAGCATTCTTTACCTACTACAAACTACTGAAATCCCTTTGAAGAGTAGAGCGGAAACCATGGACAGTCGTCTGTCTTGGACTGGGCAGTCCCTCTTCTTCCCAGATCGCAAGAACACAGCTTGTGTTTTTGCTGGATCTCTGTGATGCGTTATCCATTGTTAGTACTCGATTACGCTGCTTCTCTCCCGATGAACAGGCGCTAAAGACAAAGAAACATAGCCTCCGGAGAGAATAACAGCCTACGATCCAGTGTTCACAGATACAGATCGCGAATATCTAACAAAGACTCTGCATTGGACAGTGCCCACGAGCGATCCCATTAACAGCAGCAGTCGTAGTAGCGAAGAAAATACTCTGTGGTACATGCCACACTGTGATCTCGAACTCTACGATGCAGTTCTGAAAGCCAACTGGGAAGACTCGAAACTACAAAAACTCACGTTCATTTCCAACCAGTTCTCGCATTATGTCGAAAAGTAAGTTCCGTTGGAGCTGTCATTGTTTCTTTCTTCCTTGCTTCCTTCTGAACCGGGGTATGATGCAGCAATAGTAGACGTGACCTCGAACGTAAAGCGCCCCATGTCCTCCACCTTGGTACGTTCGCCCAGTGGCTGTAGGTTCGTGGTCATGCAGGCGCTAATTTCCCGTAGCCCCGCATTTCGAATGCTATCTGTTCAGCCCCTGCCCGTCAGCCCCAACGGCGTTCAACAACATTGCTGTTCAGTTCCTCAACTCCGTCTCATCAACAACTGTTGTAGCGTCATAATCAGGTTCAGACTCCAAGGAGACAAGGGAGCGTTTCAATAGAAATGAATTGCTAGGGACCCGGAAGTAAAGGACATGTGAGAGAAGGAAGAAAAGAGCAAGAGAGCAATCTAATAACAAAAGCACGGAGAGGAAAATAATAGGGAAAATGGGGACGGAAAATATGTACATTTTGGGAAGGAACTATAGCACACGGCCGGGGGCCAAAGATACACAACAAAAAGAGGCCGTCTTAGCACTCCTGATAAGTAGCAGTAGTATTAGAAGAATAAGTCTCATCGTGAGCAGGGTGCTGGTGGGGGGATGCAAAAGGAAGAGGATCAAGGTCGAATGGGTAAAATTGCGAGTCGTCCGTGCCAACATACACAAGCGGACCAACTGGCGGAAGTCGCTGCCGACGCGCGGGGAGATACAACAAGCTTGACTGCCCCAGCGGAGTCTCGGGTCCATCCGACTCGTCGTCGGAGGTGTCTTCAATGGCCTCAGGCATAGACATGTCGTCCACCTCAAGGTCGTCGGGCGTCTGACCCTGGTAAGGTAGTGGGTCATCATCCTCGGCAGAATACAACGGGAATTGGTAAGAGGGATGGACCAGCGGCGGGTGATAAGGCGGGTAGATGAGCGGCAGGTAATGTGCTGGTATACTTAGGTCATCTGATGAAGACATTGGCGATGGTAGCGGGCTCAACAGTTGACTGTCGTCAGTGACGGAAGAAAAGTCATCATCATCTTCGTCGCCCAGCGTTTCAAGTAGCGAGTCTAACCACTGCGCTTCCTCTGAAGTGTCAGCGTCGTCCTCGCAATCATCTACGAATACGCCGTCTGCGGGAAATACGAATGCATCCTCTTCCTCGTCTGGGTATTCTGCCGTGGAAGTAGAGGCGTATTGGGTTGGGTCTTGTGGTGGTGGAGGTGCAGGCGAGTTGGAGGACGTGATGGGGAAGGCATGGATAATGGAGTTCTTGAGCAGCACCCAACGATGCAGGCTGCTTGTGTCCTTTGCTCCCACTGACAGGCTCAGCTTCGAGCGCGCCAGTGAGGACAGCGAGAAAGAGGTGGTTGACATTGGTGGTAATCTGGTAGTTGGGACGAACGAAAGAGAGCTGGACGCGCGGTATAGTAGGCTCCTAGAGACGACGTAAGCACATACTCGTGTCAAACAAGCGAGAATTGCATACAAAGCGGAGGCCTTATCAGCGTTGTATTAAAAAGTCGAGGAGAGGGGAGTTGCAGCTGGGTGTAAAGCTGACTGCTGCGTGAACCATGGCTTGGTCGTGGTTATCTGCCTAGCGGCCAGTTGAATGACACGGGGGAGGAAAGGAGTCTAGACGAGGAGACTGGGCTATGAAGACATCGTAGCGAGAAGCGGCTGGTAGGAAGTGGTGGTGGTAAGGAAGCGAGGGGTTCAAACTATTTAGGGGCCCGTAGGAGCAAGCTATATAGTTCCCCCGGTCACTGACTCGTTACTCATTCCCGTTTGGGAAATCCCGACGGCGGAAACCGGCATCACCGGTGATCGTAAGTCTTAAGTTGGCCGATCTCCGCCGTTGTTTCTCCTTCTCTGACGACACATGTATTTCCGGGGGCAATAAAATGTGGCTATCTACCTTCAGAGGTGTTGTGAGACTTAGACAGTGCAAAAATAAGAGAATTCAGAGCAGAAACCCGGCGACGCCACCAACACTTTTGATCCCGGTTGCTCGGCAATAACGCAATCAAGGCGCTATAACTCCAAAAGGAAACATCAAAACACGCTCACACGACGCGAATTCGTTCTCCTCAGTTGGTGTGGCGCCAGATATCGCAAAATCACCTCTGCAAATGCAAACAAAAGAGGGGGGAAATGGCTCCGCTTTCCTCCTGATGGTGTGAGAGAATCCTGGCCAGTCAGAGAATCCTATATGTTTCGGCGGTTGGAGTACAGCGAAGGTATCGAGAGCAAGTCAAAGGCCTCTTATCTCGCCATTCCAGGTGATCCCCTTCCAATGCTTCGCCATGATTCAACGGCCAGTCGTCAAATTTGACTCTGCGCCGGTCCCACTGGGCTCTGTACTCTGTTTCCATTGATTAGCTAAGTGCAATGCAAAACCAAGACAAAAAAAAGTATGTAGATGAGACAAATGCTGGATATAATAATTTACATGCGCGTCGGCCTGAGCTTCTAGGTGCTCCCCCTCAACCTTCGTCCATCTTATCGTCTCCAACATCTTTCACAAGCTCTAAAAGCTTCTGCATCTTATTCACACTTCGAGGCGCTGCATCTCTCGCCACAGCTAACATTTTTGCCGCTTGGTCCTCGTCTCCGATCAACCGATAGGCCTTTGCTAGCTGGAAGATAACGTTGGCTTCTTCCGGGGCGGTTCTCCGCAAGAACTCGAGATCATCAATAGCAGCCTGCAGATATAGAATATGTATAGGGTGCACATAGACATGAACGAAACCGCACACGTACCTGATACTTTCGGTCGGAGATGTAGATCTTTGCCCTGCGGAAACGAACCATCGCATTCTGGGGTGCCTCTAGAAGTGCATCGTTGTACAACTTTGCCGCCATCTCCTTCCTGTTGGTTCGCTCGTATGTCTGGATTCCGTGGCACTGAGTTCCCGCAGGACAGAGAAGAAAAGAATCAGCACTCACCAGACCCACACAACCCATCAGCACGGCGTTACTGGGATAAATATCCAGCGCTTTCCTAAAGTGGTATTCGGCCAACTGTAGTTTACTCATTCGCATGTAGCAAGTCCCAAGACCATACCTGTACACACAACCCGTCGGTCAATCGCTCCTTGTTTTGTCCACAAAATAGAGAAAACTCACCAAGCATTGTAATAACGTGCATCCACGCGTAAAGCACTTTGGAAAAAGTTGATAGCTTTATCTAGGTTATCATCAATGGACTCATGCCCACTCAACGAATAAGCATAGGCACAAGTGTCGTCCAGTTGCACCGCACGCCGAAAGCACGTCAAGGCCTGGATCCTGTCCCTGTGCAAAGAGAACAAGTTTCCCACTGCTATCCACCCCTCCGGTGCTCTTGGGTTGATGTCCACTAGCTCTTGAGCTAAATAGGAGAGCTCTATGGGTCGCTGGAGATGCCATAGCAAGGTTGAATACAGCTCCATGTCCTTTAATCGAGTGGGCTCTATCTCTCTCAGAGCCTTGAATGCACGTTCCGCCTGCGGTATGAACCGTCAGAGATAAGAATCCTAGTCAATTTAGAAATGATAGTACCTCCGCGTAATCCAAACTTTCGAAGTGTGCCTTTCCGACCATGGCAAGGACCCAAGCGCTCTTCTGATGGCAGTCCGGTAATTTGTCAAGCTCTACTAAGCATTGTCTACACGAGTGTCGCACTAGTGCATTCGAGGCGAATGCGAAACGCCGCATAAGCTCGTAGATGTAATAGTCAGCCTGTTCGAACGCAAAAGCTTCCTGAACTGCTTGTTCCTGTGACGGGGAAGGTGATCGGTCTGAGTGTTGCGAATGAAGAGAGGGAGCAAAGCCAACAGTAAATTGCATGTCATCCTCAATCTCTGACTCGTCAATAGATTGAGATCTGCCTCTAGTAGGCTGCCGTTTTCTTGACGGTGGCTATGAAAGTCTGCATGAGAACATGTTGAGGAGAAGAGTTTTCGCTCACCTTTGGGTTCTGCTGAGTCTTGGTACCTGTGCTCCCCAGAAGGCGTGTACTTCTCCGGGTACCGAGGGTAGAAACGGGGGGAGCAGATGATTTGCTTGTGGCAGCATTTCCTCGGAGCGAAGACAGCTTGATAAAAGTGAGGGGATAAGCCGCTTGAACCACCGTCAAATAGATTGGACGCATGCCTTTTTGATTGGTTCATCGGGTGGTTTCTGTCCTTTCGACCCTCGTATTGACTCAGGAAGCCGTCCCGTAGATCGTAATTTCTTCTGAACTGGTCCAGTCTCCTCCGCCGAAGATAACGGGCGGGATATCGCAGGGTTCACGGAAGCAGCTAGGCCAGATTGTGCACGTGTAGTCCGAGGTGCATGCTGAAAAGTAGTATCGGCAGCATAAAATGAGGAATCGTTGGACCCACTATCAAGAAGGTCAAAGAGCATGAATGAAAGCGGGTAAAAGATTGCTTACATGGAATCTCTATGCCCTATGTTTCCCCCGAGGCGGAATGCTGCTGGAGGCTTTGCAGCATCCTTAACCCAATTCCACAATGAATTTGACTGTCCCGAGGCATCCGGTGTAAAGAATCCAGTGGGTGCAGGTTTTGATAGCTTGGTAGGTATATCTTCTGGCACAGCACGCTTGATTGGGATCGGCCGTTGAGGTAATACCTGAGAAACGTCTGGAACAAGTCCTGTACCATGTAGGGCATGAGAAAAGGGTCATGAAAGGTAGTTGGAGTACACACCAAGGTAGCTGAGGCCCTCGAATGCTTCCCATAACAGACAGTTAGCACTCAAAGCTTGTCGGAACTTTCCAGCAGCTTTGTCTGGCATATTTCCTCGCATCGCTCTAGCTCCAGCTCTACAGTGCAAAACGGCTTCGTCTGGGATGGCTCGAACAGTTCTAGTGGTAGTCCGTTGGGCTATGGTGGCAATGCTATAAGTCCATGCTAGATCAGCACAGGGAATTGGTCAACGTACACATGTTAGTGATGTCGGTCAGGCAGGTCTCCAGTGACTGGTATGCCTGTCTATGGCGGCCCAGTGCAGTCTCACATTTGGATCGGATTTCTGCGCAACCTCCGCACTGTGCATCGGTAGGTCTAGAGACGTGGAAAAGGGCTGAATGGAACTGCTTCTCGTGTAGCAAGGAGGTTGCGTATAGATGTCTGGCGTCGTGATTGTCAGGGTCTAGTGAAAGGTAGCGCTCTGCGTAAAAATGGGCTGAGCGATATAGCTCATTGTCGATACAAGTCCAGATGAGGGTTTGAAAGCGCTGTGCCAGCTGTGGCATATACAACGTGGGGTTGTTGAGATCCATGTTGCGGCCTCGGTGAGAGTAGAGAGCAATGTTGGGGGCTATAGCATGGGGCGTCGCGTGCCACAAATAATGAATCGAGCAGTCGAGGTGCAGGAGGAAAGGCTGAAAAGGCTTTGAAATTGATGTGGACTGACGGTAAGCTCCAAGAGCGTTGAGTAACACGTGATCCGACGCGTAATAATCCTCCTGCTTCGCGTCCACCATCATCATGTCCATCGACATACAAGAAACTATGTACGGCAGATTTACATCTCCTTGACTGTTCACTTACCACTGTTTAGCAAGGCTATCAGAGACATGGCAGCCATCATAGACCCTGATGAAGACTACTATACCATCGTCGCGGCAGAAGAAAAGCTAGCTGCTGCAGAGATAGCGCGTAAAAAGGCGTTGGAGGATTCACAAGCAGAATTGAAAGGTGCGCATTGCATTTGTACATCCCAGGAGTATTTACAAACCTTAGACCATAGCGGCAAGCAAGACATTGGAGGCTGCACGAATATCCGCTACACGCCCTGCATCTATCCCTTCTGCTCAAGCCCATGCCGACAAGATCAACAAACTAGATGCACGGCGAATTTCTCTTTTGAGCAAAGTTCCGGAGCTAGAAGACAGGATTGTTGCAACCGAGGCTGCATTACAGTCTCTCAAGGACGAAGCACACAGACTCGAAACCACAAACATTCCTTCAGAACATGCTAAAGAACTCGATGGATCCATGTACGCTCTGTTTCTCACTCAACTTTGCTGGAGGTGACTCACACGTTAGACTAGTCTACGCCTGCAGCTTTTCAAGGGCCTCGGATTCGAGCCCGTACTTGATCCCAAGTCACACAAACTACAGAAAATGATAATACGTTGCGTTTTCTGCACTTATACGCGTCTTACTGCCCTCTGATATGCAGAACAGGGTCGCAGTCTGGCGATGTTCACTCTTACGATGTACGGCAAGCCCAGAGGGAGGGCAAATCAGACATGGTGATTACCAAAGAGCTTTGGCAGTTAGCAGGTCAATGAGACCCTTTTATGTTATTATATATTCGACCATGTATCTATGTATCTAAGACTACACCTTGTATTTTATTGCGTTTTATATGAGCATGATATCGGAAATAGAGGTTGACCCAGCAGCACAGTTGTGACAGCGTGTGACAGACGCGTCTCTTCCGCTACCGCCAATGACTACGGCCTCGCCAAACGCGCCCCATATGTCGCCCGCAGGTATGTTCTCGATCGTAGCTCGGGCGGAAACATTCTGAGACGCGTCTTCTCTGCCCACAGTGGCCGACAAGCCATCCCTGTGCGACATAAAGAATGGAAAGGTCGTTTTCAAGCAGAAACCCATATCGTTTGAGCAGCAATCGGAGACATTGCAAGGTGCGTCGTGTTTTCCTATGAGATTTGTTTCCATGTATTGAAAACACGAATCAGAAATCGTCGCTTTTCGGAATGACATCGAGCAGCGCGTCCAGGACCAATCGGAACCCTTGACGAGCATCCCAGCGCAATACCACCCCCTGATCGCTAAACTTGCTCATGAAAGGTGGGCATTCAGGTCATAACCGATGCAATTTGTACTGACGCCGATTTGTACAGTGATAAGACGCTTCCGGTGTTGGCCAAACAGATCCGCAACCAACTCGTCCCAGCACAGGATGAGGGAGGCGGGCCAAACAGCGTTGACAACCTTCCTCTCTCTGCGGTCGAAATAGCCATCCAACTCATTCTTACGCGCACTAATTACGGTCTCGATGCTCCCGAGTTGGGAATGAAGGTTCCAGCAGCGGTCGCTGTGTGGAGGTGGGAGGTGAAAACCGAGTACTGGCAATGGCTGCCGAAAAATAGTCAAGACAAGGCATTACAAAGGCAACAAGAGCGTATTCAGGTCTGTTACCTTATCACATCTATTTTATTTCTTGATATTTACACTACCACAGGCTAAGAAAGACCTCGCGAATCTCTACGAAGCACTTCCCGATGAGGCCCGCTTGAAAATATCGTCCCTGTTTGGCAAAGGTCCTGGAAGAGCGCCGAAAGATTCAGGACCCAGTTCCACGGTCTCTTGGAATGGCGACACAACACCTGTGGGTAGCGTCAATAAGAGCTCGTGGTGTTCGACTGAATTTGTGTACAGATGGATGCCACTGCTAGTGGTAGCACTAATACTAGCCCCTCTAAATCACCAGAGAAGACTGCTAAGGTCAGAACATGCCATAACGCATCCTGAATATCGCATTGATGTTTCTT